>JADMIO011851812.1_pt1 | contig 37931 bp, 25 predicted proteins | sample 8958161 | NCBI WGS metagenome assembly JADMIO01 (sample SAMN16585339, study PRJNA669376) | soil metagenome | isolation source: Crop rotation soil | place: USA: Cullars Rotation, Alabama | collected 2011 | reverse complement strand
CTTTCCCTGGCCAGCTCCACGTCGCCGGCCGAAATCGAGCCTGCCCCTCATCTGTCAACGCCGCGCCGGGTGAGTCGGCCCCTCAAGTGTCAACGTCCGCCCCTCATCTGTCAGTGAGGGCCAAGTTTTCCGCGAGGTATCCACAACGCCGGCGGCCGGCCGCGGTGTCTCGCACACGGCTTCGACGGCGTTTCTGGCGCGTTTGCAGGGCCATAGACGGCCGCCAGCCCAGCGGCGAGGGCAACCAGCCGAGGGCTTCGCCCTGTCGCTCGACTGCGGCGAGCACTACTGGCTGTAAAAGGACAGACCACATCATGGTTCTGTGTTCATTAGGTTGTTCTGTCCATTGCTGACATAATCCGCTCCACTTCAACGTAACACCGCACGAAGATTTCTATTGTTCCTGAAGGCATATTCAAATCGTTTTCGTTACCGCTTGCAGGCATCATGACAGAACACTACTTCCTATAAACGCTACACAGGCTCCTGAGATTAATAATGCGGATCTCTACGATAATGGGAGATTTTCCCGACTGTTTCGTTCGCTTCTCAGTGGATAACAGCCAGCTTCTCTGTTTAACAGACAAAAACAGCATATCCACTCAGTTCCACATTTCCATATAAAGGCCAAGGCATTTATTCTCAGGATAATTGTTTCAGCATCGCAACCGCATCAGACTCCGGCATCGCAAACTGCACCCGGTGCCGGGCAGCCACATCCAGCGCAAAAACCTTCGTGTAGACTTCCGTTGAACTGATGGACTTATGTCCCATCAGGCTTTGCAGAACTTTCAGCGGTATACCGGCATACAGCATGTGCATCGCATAGGAATGGCGGAACGTATGTGGTGTGACCGGAACAGAGAACGTCACACCGTCAGCAGCAGCGGCGGCAACCGCCTCCCCAATCCAGGTCCTGACCGTTCTGTCCGTCACTTCCCAGATCCGCGCTTTCTCTGTCCTTCCTGTGCGACGGTTACGCCGCTCCATGAGCTTATCGGGTCCACTCGCGAACGCAGAAAGGCCCACCCGAAGGTGAGCCAGTGTGATTACATTTGCGGCCTAACTGTGGCCAGTCCAGTTACGCTGGAGTCACTAGTATTTAGGTGACACTATAGAAGCGGCCGCGACAACTTGTCCACGTGGAATTCTAAGCTTAGGATCCCAATGTGCTGGAAAGACGCCGCGCGTCGATGTTCGCACGCTCACCCTTTCGCGCTACGTCGACCGGGCGCAGCTGCCCGACCCGCCGGCGACGCTCGACCTGACGAGTCACGTCGCCGACTGGCCGATGTACGCGAACGACCGCATCGGCGACTGCACCACCGCGGCGGCGGCGCACATGATCGAGGCGTGGACGGCGGAAGCGCACGGCGCGGCGGTCGAGGTGACCGAGTCGGCGGTGCTGGCAGCGTTCGACCGCGTGAAGATCGTCGATCCACAGACCGGGGAGGAGGGCGCGGTCGAGCTCGACGTGCTGCGCGACTGGCGCAAGTACGGCGTCGGCCGGCACCGCATCGGTGCCTTCGCCCGCGTCTCGACGAGCGACCACCGGCTCGTACGGGCGGCAGCGTGGATCTTCGGCGGCCTCTATATCGGGCTCGAGCTACCGCTCTCCGCGCGGGAGCAGGAATCCTGGGACTGGAACGGCTCCCTCTCGGGTGACGACCGGCCCGGCTCGTGGGGCGGGCACGCGGTCGACGTCGTCCAGTACGGCCCCGCCGGTCTGACGATCGTCACCTGGGCGGACCTCAAGGCGATGACGTGGTCGTTCTGGGACCGTTACTGCGACGAGGCGTACTGCATCATCTCGCGCGACTTCCTCGACGGCGACCGCGCGCCGAACGGCTTCGACCTCCCGGCCCTACGCGCGGACCTGGAGCTCGTGACCGCGTAGCTCGGCGGGGAGGCACATCAGAAGCGCGAAGAACGCCAGCTGGAAGACGAAGATGCCCGGGCTCAGGAGCCCGATCCACTGCGCCTGCGATGCGCCGGCGACGAGACCGGCTGCGATCTGCAGCACGTACAACTGCACAACGAGCTGCGACCGCGAGCGCACCACGAGCCATAGGCCGACGATCGCCTGGAAGAGAAACAGCGCGACACTCGCGACGATGTGGGCGACGTAGAACGCCTGGTCGATCGAGTCCGGGGTCAGCAGGATGAAGACGAGGAGCACGACGTTCACACGGAGGCACCGCGCCAGTGCCGGGTCGTCGTCCCCGAGAGCGTTCGCCGCGCGCCAGATGAGCGCCGCGGCACCGGCGATCCCGACCGCCCACGGCAGGACCGTCGTCCACCTGCCGCCGTAGACGCTGAACCCGTGGTTGTGCCCGAGGCCGCCTCCCGTGACAACAAAACAGAGGCACACGCAGGCCCAAAACACGACTTGTGCCCACAGAAGGAGATACCGGGCGTTTGCGATGACCGAAATCTACGCCCGATCGGCCGCCGGAGCCGGGCTCGGGGGTAGCCCAAACGGCCAGGACCTGGCCAACCAATGGGCTTGTTGCCCAGAGTCGAGAAGTTTGCCAAGGTGTGTCCATCGGGTTACGGGGTAGTTGGCAGTTGGTTTTAGGGGAGGGATGCGCGAGGCTGCGTTGTCCCAAGCAGTAGTAGGTCAACACGGGGACGGGAGAGGGGGCAATGGCGGCATCAACCGGAGCACACCGGTTCGAGGTGGCAACGGCATCGGTCGTTTCGACGCCGTTCGTGTCGGTGGTCGTGCCGACGAAGGAGGAAGCGGACAACATCGCGCCGCTTCTCGAGCGCCTGTCGCACATCGCGCGGGCGTTCGACATCGAGGTGATCTTCGTCGACGACAGCGACGACAACACGGCGGACACGATCCGTAGCGCGGGGAGCCGCTTCGCTGCTCCGGTCACAGTCATCCATCGGCCCGCCGGCGAGCGCGCCGGTGGCCTTGCAACTGCGGTCCTTGCTGGGTTCGAGGTCGCTCGTGGGTCGTGGCTCTGCGTCATGGACGCCGACCTGCAGCACCCGCCCGAGCTGATCACGAAGTTGATCGGCCGTGCGCAGGAAGGCGATGTCGACATGGTCGTCGCGAGCCGCTTCGTCGACGGCGGCAGCGCCGACGACTTCGGCGCGCTGCGCACGATGTTCTCGAAGGTGTCGAGCGGCGTCGCGCGCCTCGGCTTCCGGCGCGCGCTGAAGGGTGTCACCGATCCGATGAGCGGGTTCTTCCTGGTCAGCCGCGCCGCCGTGGCGGCGAATCTCCCGCGCCTGCGGCCGCGCGGGTTCAAGATCCTCCTCGAACTGGTCGTGCGCGTTCCGGAGCTCCGGAAGGCCGAGGTCGGCTTCGAGTTCGGCGAGCGGTTCGCCGGCCGGAGCAAGGCGTCGGTGGGCGAGGCGATCAACTACTTCCTCCACCTGTGGCGGCTTCGCCTCTCCGGCTCGCCCGGGCGGTTCATCAAGTTCGGGCTCGTGGGGCTCAGCGGCCTGGTGGTCAACACGGGGCTCCTCTGGCTGCTCGCCCACGGGGCCCACGTCTATTACCTCTTGGCCGCGGTCATCGCGACGCAGGGCTCGACCACGTGGAACTTCGTGCTGGCCGAGCGTCTCGTGTTCAAGCCCACGGGCGACGACCGCAAGCGACGGTCCCGGTTCCTGCAGTTCCTCGCCGTGAACAACATCCTGCTGCTGTTCCGCGGCCCGGTGCTCTTCCTCTTCACGTCGGTGCTCGGCGTGCACTACCTCATCTCCAACCTGATCGCACTGAGCGCAATGACGATCGCGCGGTTCGGAGTTGCCGACACATGGATCTGGGCGAAGCCGAAGGCGGCTGCCGGTCGCTCGCTCTACGACGTTCACGGCCTCGTCAGCGTCGCGTCGGACGTTCCGCTTCCCGAGCTGGAGCGGTTCGGCGTGCCGGAGCTCGCCGGCGCACCCGACGTCGACGTGAGGATCGGCACGGTCGCGCCCGACAAGGGTCGCAACAAGACGGTCGAGATCACTCGTGATCGCTTCGTCTACGACGAGGGGCTCGGGTCGTACGGCTTCGCGGTGGACATTCAGGCCGGCGACACGATGCAGATCAAGGCGTCGCGGCTCCTCCGTCGCTCACCACACGTGCTCTACACCAACGTCGTCGAGCCCGTTCTGCGCTGGCACTTCGCCGGCCGCGGCTACGCGCTCGTCCACGCGGCGTGCATGTCGAGCGGGGACAAGGCGTTCCTGATCACCGCGCGGACGGATACGGGGAAGACGACGACGATCCTCAAGTCGCTCGACGCGAACCCGGGGCTCGGGTTCATCTCCGACGACCTGACGCTCCTCTGCCCGGATGGGAGCGTTCTTACCTATCCGAAGCCGCTCACGATCAGCCGCCACACGGTTGCCGCCGTGAAAGCGCCGCTGCTCTCACGCAAGGAGCGGCTCGCGCTGCTGTTCCAGAGCCGGCTCCACTCGAAGTCCGGACGGGCGTTCGCGTTCTTCCTCTCGAAGCACGACCTTCCGGTCGCGACGATCAACGCGGTGGTGCAGCTCCTCGTTCCGCCGCCGAAGTATCACGTCGACCGGCTTGTGCCCGGCGTCGTGCGGACACGCGACGCGCGCTACGAAGAGCTCGTCGTGATTCAGCGCGGCGAGGACTTCCGCCGCCCGCTCGCGGCCGACGAGGCGGTGGAGATCATTCTCGAGAACTGCGCCGACGCGTACGGGTTCCCGCCGTACAACCACCTCGAGAAGTTCCTCCACGATCGGAGCGACATCGACCTCGTGGCTGCTGAAACGGAACTGATCAGTGCCACCATCGAGGCACGGTCGGCGACGCTTCTCTCGAGCGCTGCGCGTGACTGGTACCTGTCGCTGCCCGAGATCTTCTCGTTGCCCGCAGCTGAGCCGGAGGAGGGCCGTGCGCAGCCCGACCTCGCCGATCATCTGCGCGGCGTCCTTCCGACACCGGCGGCGATCCCGATCCCCGAGCCTGAGTGAGCGGTCTCGACTCAGTCTTGTCCGACTCGGTTGCTGCGGGAGCGTACGGCTCCCGCAGTCGCGAGGTGGGCCGTGTGTGGCGCCTAGCCGCGATCGGCGCGACGGCGCTCGCCTTCGGCTTCGCGCTCTTCATGCGCGTGTGGCATCTCGCCGCGGTCGGCTTCAACAGCGACGAGGCCGTGTACGCGGGGCAGGGCGCCTCGATCGCCGGCGATGCCGCTTTGCGGCCGTTCTTCCCGATCTTCCGGGCGCATCCGTTGCTCTACCAGACGGCGCTCTCGTTCGGCTTCCTCTTCGGCGGCGGCGATCGCTTCGGCCGCTTCCTGTCGGCGGCCGTCGGCGTCGCGACGATCGTCCTCACGTACAAGATCGGAGCGCTCCTGTACGGCCGGCGCGCGGGCGTCCTCGCGGCCATGTTCCTGGCGGTGATGCCGTATCACGTCCTCGTCTCACGGCAGGTCCTCCTCGATCTGCCGGAGGCGTTCTGCGCAACGCTCACGCTCTACTTCCTCGCGCTCTACGTGCGGCGGGGCACGCGGTCGTGGCTGTACGCCGCGGGCGGCGGTCTCGGCCTCACCTTCCTCTCCAAAGAGGTGGGGATCCTGTTCGTCGGCGCCGTGTATGCGTTCCTGGCGCTCTCGCCTTCGATCAGGGTCCGCCTGCGCGACCTTGCGGTGTCGCTCGCGGTGATGATCGTCGTGATCCTGCCGTACCCGCTCTCGATCGCGTTCGCAGGAAAGTCGCACACCGGCTCCGCGTTCCTTTCGTACCAGCTCTTCCGCCGGCCGAACCACAGCTTCTTCTTCTATCCGACGAGCGTCTCCGAGGCCGTCGGGCCGCTGCTACTGATCGTCGCCGCTGTCGGGTTGTTCTTCCTCCGACACGAGCGCGACTGGCGCGAGCGTCTCCTGCTCGCGTGGATCGTGGTGCCGGCGATCTTCTTCGAGCTCTGGCCGGTGAAGGGCTTCCAGTATCTGCTCCCGGTCGCCCCGCCCTGCGCGCTTCTCGCGGCGCGCGCGCTCGTCCGACTCGCCGACGGCGCGATCCCGGCGGTTCACATCCGCTGGCGCATGCCGGTCGCGGTGCTGCTGGCGGCGGCTGTCGCGCTGTCGCTCTCCGTCTCGTCGTGGTCACGGATCCATCCGCCCAAGAACGGCCAGTTCCTCGCCGGCTCGGGCGGCGTCCCCGGAGGCCGCGAGGCCGGGCAATGGGTTGACGCGCATGTCCCGGTGGGCTCGCAGATGCTCGCGATCGGCCCGTCGATGGCGAACATCATCGAGTTCTACGGCCACCGCCAGGTGTTCGGCCTGTCGGTCAGCGCCAACCCGTTGCGGCGCAATCCGGTGTACGAAGCCGTGCGGAACCCGGACCTGATGATCCGGCACAACGACATCCAATACGTCATCTGGGACTCGTTCTCGGCGTCGCGCTCGCACTTCTTCTCGGACAAGATCCTCGCGTTCGCCCGCCGCTACAACGGGCGCGTCGAGCACACCGAGACCATTGGGGTCACGACACCTGACGGCCGCGAGATCCGGAAGCCGGTCATCATCATCTACTCGGTGCGGCCGTGAAGCGTCTCGCCGCAGCTCTTGCCATCGTCGTCGCGCTCGTCGTGACCGCAGGGTCTGGCGCGAATTCCGTCACAGGGAACGTCACTTGGGGCGGCAATGAAGACCGGACGGTGCAAGCCGTGGACGCATCGGGCGCGCCGGTGACGATCAGCGTCACCGCCAGCGACTCGGGTGGCTCGCTCGTGGTCGACTGCGGCACTCTCCCCGATCCGTTTCCTCTCGGTGACACGGCGGTTCATTGCAGCACGACCGACAGCAACAACCTGCCGGCCACGACCGACTTCACGGTGACGGTCGCCGACCAGACCGATCCGGTTGTCACGGTCCCGTCCGACATCAGCACCTCGACGAGCAACGCGGGCGGCACGGCGGTCACGTTCTCTGCGAGCGCGTCGGACAACGTCGACGGGGCGATCACGCCGACTTGCAACCCCACCTCCGGCGCGACGTTCGCGATCGGTCAGACGACCGTTAACTGCACCGCGACGGACGCTGCCGGGAATCAAGGCTCGAAGAGTTTCCACGTGACCGTGACCCTTCTCGACACGACGCCTCCGGTGGTCACGGTGCCGAGCCCGATGAACGTCAACGCGACCGGGGCGTCGACGCCGGTCACCTTCTCCGCCTCCGCAGTCGACGCCGTCGACGGTAGCCGTCCGGTGTCGTGCTCACCACCCTCGGGCTCCGGCTTCCTCGTCCAGCAGACGACGGTCACGTGCAGCGCGACCGACCTTTCGAACAACACGGGACAGGCCTCGTTCACCGTCACGGTTCACGACGTCACGGCACCGCAGTTGACGGTTCCCGTCGACCAGACCGTCGGCGCGACCTCGCCGGCCGGGGCCGTGGTCACGTACTCGGCGCAGGCCACCGACAACGTCGACGGGGCGATCACACCAGTCTGCACGCCCGCGTCGGGCAGCACGTTCCCCGCGAAGGCGACGACCCTGGTGTCCTGCACGGCAACCGATGCGGCGCACAACGCGACCACTAAGACGTTCCACGTCACCGTGAACGACTCGGCGCCGGTGCTCACGCATGTCAACGACATCGTTGCCGAGGCGAACAGCCCGAGCGGTGCGGTCGTCACGTACACGCCGCCTTCAGCTACCGACATCGTCGACGGCGGCCTCGCGGTCACCTGTGCTCCGCTCTCGGGCGCGACGTTCCCGCTCGGCGCGACGACGGTCAATTGCAGTGCGACGAACTCGTCCAATCAGACGTCGACGTCCAGCTTCGGCGTGCTCGTGCGTGACACGACCCCGCCTGTCCTCTCTGTCCCCGGATCCATTTCCCTGACGTCCGACTCGCCGGTTGCGATGACGAACCCGATCGTGGCCAGGTTCCTCGACCTGCGGGCGACGGATCTCGTCGACCGTTTCCCGGTCGTCCGCTCGAATTCGCCTCCCGTGTTCGGATTCGGGAAGACGACAGTGACGTTCACTGCCACCGACAAGTCCGGGAACCGGTCGACGGCATCGGGAACGGTCGAGGTGATCAAGGCGTCGGCTCCGACGCCGACTGCCGTCGTCACTCCCGGCACGACACCGCCGGATCGCACGCCTCCGGGGAACGTCCGCAAACTCACGATCAGCGTCTCGGGACATTCGGCGCTTCTCCGGTGGCGTCCCCCGACCGCAGACTTCGATCACGTCGCGATCCTCCGTTCGGCGAACGGGAAGAAGGCGGTGACGATCTACAGCGGAAAGGCCGTGAAGTTCGTCGACCACCGGTTGACCGTCGGAGTCGTCTACCGGTACCTGGTCGTCGCGGTCGACAAGACGGGCAACCGGTCGACAGGTGTCGTCGCCCTCGCGCGCCCGACGGCGCAGCCGCTGTTCGGCCCGGCGGACGGCCAGCGCGTCACGTCACCGGTCGTTCTGCACTGGCAGCCGAAGGGCGGCGCGACGTTCTACAACGTCCAGTTGTTCCGCGGGAAGACGAAGGTGCTGTCGGCGTGGCCGAAGACGGCCAAGCTCGTCGTCGACGCGAAGTGGCTGTACGCGGGCAAGACACAGCACTTGCTCCCGGGCAAGTACTCGTGGTTCGTCTGGCCCGCGCGCGGTACGCGCGCCAAGCCGAGGTATCAGCCGCTCGAAGGCTTCAATAGCTTCGTGGTGGTGGACGCGTGAGTCGCCGCCTGCTTGCGGGAGTCGCGTTCGCGGTCGTGTTGTGCGCCGGCCAGGTCTGCGCGTTCGCGCTGGCAGGTGGTAGCGCATCGCCGAGCGACACGACGACGACCGCGCCGGTGACGACGGTCGTCGCTCCGACGACGACCGCGCCGGCCGTCACGCCCGACGCCCCGCCGACCTCCAAGCCGACGCCGAAGCCAAAGCCGAAAACCACGACGACGAAGACGACTCAGACGCAGGCAACTCCTGCGAAGTCACCCAGCAAGCCGGCGGCGCCGACGACGCACACAGCGCCGCCGCCCTCGCGTCCCATCACGAACCAGCCTGCTGCGACGACCACGACGACACGGGCGAGGGCATCCGGAATCTCGGCCCAGGCGCTCGCGAGACAGAAGCGGGCGGCCCAGCGCGCACAGGTGGACCTCTCGCGCAAACGCGCGGCCACTGAGCTGAAGGCGCTGTATTCGAACATCCCGAAGCCCACGTATCCGCTGACGCGTGCTGGCGGTGGCGACCACCCGAGGACACCGATCCGCCACTTCATCTTCCTGCTCCAAGAGAACCACACGTTCGACAACTACTTCGGCACCTACGGTCGCGGCTCGAACGGGACTCCTTCCGGAACGTGCATACCCGTCAACCTTGCCCATCCCAAAGGGAAGTGCATCGCTCCATTCCGTCTCGGCGGTCGTGCTGTCACCGACATCGGACACAGCTCGGTCATCTTCCGAGGGCAGTTCAACCACGGGAAGATGAACGGGTTCGCGAACATCCTGCGGAGCCAAGGCGTCGACCCCACGAATGTCATGGGGTACTACGACGGCTCGGACATCCCGTACTACTGGAACCTCGCTGACCAGTATGTGTTGTTCGACAGGTTCTTCAGCTCGGCGACGGACGGCAGCGGCTCGAATCACTTCTTCTGGGTCGGTGCATACCCGGCTGATCCGCACGATGTGCCCAAGGGCGGGTTCACGCGGCCGACGATCTTCGACGAGCTCGAGAAAGCGGGCGTGTCGTGGAAGTTCTATGTCTCGAACTACGATCCGAAGATCACGTTTCGGGCCCACGTCGTCGGTGACCGCAGCTCGCAGGTCGTCTGGGTGCCGCTGCTCAACTACGCGCGATTCATCGACGACCCGAAGCTCGCAAAGCACATCGTTCCGCTGAGTCAGTACTACGACGACCTGGCGAAAGGGACACTGCCGTCGGTCGCGTACATTGCGCCCTCGGGTGCGAGCGAGCACCCGCCGGGCAGCGTCCAGTCGGGAATGCGCTTCGTGCGCACGATGGTCAACAACCTGATGGCGAGCTCGAGCTGGAAGAGCTCGGCATTCCTCCTCTCGTACGATGACTGGGGCGGCTGGTATGACCACGTTCGGCCGCCGCAGATCGACGGGTTCGGTTACGGCTTCCGCGTTCCCGCGCTCCTGGTCAGCCCGTACGCCCGGCACGGCTATGTCGACCACACGACGCTCGACTTCACATCTGGGCTGAAGTTCATCGAGGAGAACTGGGGGCTCGCGCCACTCACCCGTCGTGACGCGACGGCGACGAGCATTGCCGGGGCATTCGACTTCAACGAGGCGCCGCGCGCCGCACAAATCATCCCCGCGACGCGAAAGGTCGCCGCACCTGTCGTCGCGAAGCGATCGATCATCTACCCCGCCTACACCATCGGGGCGGCGCTTGTCTTGCTCCTCATCCTCGTCGCCGTCTACCGAACGAGGCGGTTGCGCGCGCCGCGCGTCCGCAGAGCGATGTATGGAGAGGCCGACTCGTGAGCCGGTCCGCACGTTCGCTACTCGTTGTGGTCGTAGCGACACTCGGATTCGGGTTTGCTCGCTGCGAGGTGGCCCGGGCGAGCGGCGGGAGCGTGAATCGAATCCTGCGCGTACAGTCGGTCCCAGAGCTGCGCGGTCTGAAATTCACCTTTGCCGGTACGACCCAGACGACGGGCGCCGACGGATCGGTGGAGTTCTCGCTCGCTCGTGACGCGTTCGTGCAGCTGCAGCGGAACCCGTTCGGCCTCATCCACGCGGTGAAGCTCGAGCGAACGTTCTTTCCAAACGGAACGACATACCGCATCCAGCGGTGGTACACCGCGAACGTCAACGGCGTTCGAACGCTCAAGGCAGCGGTAAACGAGTACGTTCCGACCATGGTCGCGTTCGTCGATCCGAAGTCGGGACCGTTTGCAGCCCAGAAGGTCGGTCATGTGAGCTTGCGCCGCAGTGACGGCGCTGCATTCCTGTTCACAGGGAAGGAACTCTCTCGTCCGGTGCTACTGAAGGCGACCCGTGTGGTTCCACTCGCAGGATCGCTCGTCTCGAAGCACTTGCTCTACCGCGTCCAGGCGGTGACGATCGACGGCAACAACCTCGTCAATCGTGCTCAGCAGGCGTTCTTGCCTGCAGAGTCGCCAAGAGTCACGCTCAAGCTGCTCTTCTATTCGGCCAAATTCGTCGCTCGCGATCGCATCTTCCGGTTCGCGGTCGGGTCGAGCATCACGCTCGAATATCCGAATGGTCATGCCCGTGACTACAAGCTCGATTCCTCGGGGGCGGTCGTGCTGAAGGCTCTGCCGCGAGGCAACTACCGCGTCACCGTGCACGCAGCAGGATTGAAGATGAAAGTACCAATCGCCATGACACGCGATCAGGTTGCGACCCTGAACGTCGTTTCGTACCTCGACGTCGCCACGGTCGCGTTTGTCTTGTTTGCGACTGCAAGTGGTCTGCTGCTCGTCGGTCGCCCGGGCCTGCGGCGTCGTCTGCGACGTCCGTTCAGAGGTCGCGCAGGTGAGGTGGCAGAGGCATGAGCGTGTCGGCGCGTGGACTCCTCGCCCTTGCTGCCGCCGGGTTGTTGCTCGTAAGCGGTTTGGCTTCAACGGCGGCAGCGGCACGGCCGATCCCGGTTCTCGCCTACTACTACATCTGGTACAACCCCGAATCCTGGAACCGGGCGAAGACCGACTATCCGCTGCTCGGCCGGTATTCGAGCGACGACACGAAAGTCCTCGAGCAGCACGTCAGGTGGGCGCAGTACGCCGGAATCGACGGCTTCATCGTCAGCTGGAAACACACCCCGGCCCTGGACGCACGGCTGCGGAAGCTGATCGCGATCGCAGATCGACTCGACTTCAAGCTCGCGATCATCTATCAAGGCCTCGACTTCTACCGTCGGCCGCTGCCGATTAGGCGGGTTGCAGGCGACCTCCGGTTCTTCGAAACGCATTTCGCGAGCGATCCCGCGTTCAGTCTCTACTCGAAGCCGCTCGTCATTTGGTCCGGCACATGGCAGTTCACGCCCGATCAGATCCGGCAGGCGGCCGGCCCCGTGCGCGACAAGCTCCTCGTGCTCGCGTCGGAGAAGAACGTCGACGGCTACAACCGTCTGGCAGGCACCGTCGACGGCGACGCGTACTACTGGTCATCGGTCGACCCGCAGACCGACACCGGCTACGCGGCCAAGCTCGACCAGATGGCGAGCACGGTGCACCAAGACGACGGCCTGTGGATCGCTCCGGCTGCGCCCGGCTTCGACGCCCGCCTCGTTGGAGGCCACCGAGTCGTCCGGCGCCGCGCTGGTGAGACGTTGCGCACGGAGCTTGCGGCGGCGGAGCAGTCGACCCCGGATGCGGTGGGGTTGATCAGCTGGAACGAGTTCAGCGAGAACTCGCAGGTCGAGCCGAGCCGCCGGTTCGGGAAGACCTATCTCAGTGTGTTGCGGGACGTGCTCGGCGGGCCTGCGCCGACGCTGACGGGGTTCAATTCGGACAATCAGACGTCGGCCCGGCATAACTACGGGGTCGGCGTAGCGAGCGGCGTTGGCGGCGCCCTTGTGGTGCTGATCGGGCTCGTTCTCGTGCGCGCAGGCAGAGCCGACCGGCGACGCGGCCGGGTGCAAACTGGGTTGGAAGATTGACGGGAAGGGGCTACTGTGAAGCGGCAAGGTTCCCTGGGGAGGGGTGGCGGAATGCGTAAGCGGTTGGGATTCGTCATGGCAGCGCTGGCGGCAGGGCTCGTAGCGGTCCTGGGCGGGGCAACGACGTCGCATGCCGTCGCAGGCCCGACGTGGTGGAAAGTCGACCTGCACGAGCACTCCGCATTCAGCGGCGATGCACGCGCGGACGTCGGCGTTGACGCTGCGAAGGCGAAGCTGCAGAACTACAACGCCGTCTTCCTCACGGATCACGACCGCGGCAGCGGCTTCCAGATCGCCGGCGACAACGGCAACAAGATCTCCGCCGCTGAGCAGCTGAACAACAACTGGATCTCGAAGCTCCTGCCGTCGAGCCTCCCCAGCGGCAGCTCGGGCATCCAGCCCACCTCGGTGCAGTCTCCATCACCGGTTCACTCCGGGACCTATTCGCTCCACGTCAAGGCGACGGCCGCCACTTCGACGACCGTTCGTTCGATGACCTACAACCCCCGCGGCATGGGTCTGCGGAGCGGCGACATCACGCTGGACTTCTGGGCGTATCCCGTGACGACCGGAGCGACCTCCGGTCTCGACGTGTCGGTCTCACTCGGTGGTGACACCACCACCGGGCCGACGCCGTTCGGGTACACGACGAGCGACGGCGTGACGCACACGACCATGACGGGTGCGGGCAAGACGACGACCATTGCCTGGGAGCTCGGTGGCGCGCGCGCGGCGGTGTCGAACGGCACGAGCGACGTGTTCGCGAACGCCTTGTCGTTCACGTCGAACACCTGGAATCACTACGTGATCAACGTCACGACCGGTCAGGTGCAGTGGACACCGCAGGGCGGCTCGACGACCACGACGGCATCGACCGGGCTGAACCAGCTCCCAACCGGGGACAAGCCTGCGGACTACGACGTCCTGACCTACGTGAAGATGGAGGGCGCGGCCACGAGCGGCAGCGCCGAGGGCTACTTCGACGACTTCAAGATGAACGTCGCGAGCCCGACGTGCACGTCGACCGAGTTCGTGTACCGCAACACCCTGCTGTCCGCCCTCTCCGGGCCGAACTCGGCCGGTGGTCAGTTCGTGATGTTCCCGGGGCGGGAGATGGGCCAGAACAACCACGCGAACCAGTTCAACTTCGGGATCACCAGCGCGAGCCAGTACAAAGACACCTTCACCGATACGACGCAGGACGACAACGCGATCTGCGCGTCGGTGAACAACCCGTCTGCGCAATGGCAGTTCAGCAGGCTCGGCACCGACAACGTCGCCGGTGTCCAGGCATCGCGCTACCCGGTGCAGGACAACCATCCGGGTGTCACCGACACGGTTTCAGACGTCGTCACGACGAACGCGCACGACGCCGACGCTGTCGAAGCGCGAACGGGCCAGGACTACAGCAATCCGTCTGACCTCCCTGCCGGCGATGCCTGGGACCAGATCCTCATGAAGAACAAGGTGATCATGGGGACGCAGGGCTCCGACGCGCACGAGGGAGTTGCTTCGACGACTCCGTCGATGTACATCGATGCTCCTTCGCTCACCCTCAACGACTTGATGCACAGCTTCTTCGAGGGCCGCATGTACGGCGCCCCGGGAAACTTCAACGGCCGGGTCGTCTTCAACCTCGACGGCTCGGCGAGCCCCTACCCGGCTCGGTACCCGGTCTATGTGCCGTCGAGCCAGACGAGCGCGAACGTCCAGTTGGCGATCTCCGCAGGGATCACCACCGGGCAGAAGGTGCGTTGGATCTACTCGAATGCAGGGGCGACGCCGAACGTGACGGACCTCGCCTCCGGCACTTCCTATTCCGCGCAGCGGACGATTCCGCTGTCTGGTGCATTCACCTACGTCCGTGCGGCAGTGATCACGCCGGGAGCCTCCGCGCCCACGGCGGTCAACACGGAGCCGATCTTCTTCGAGAGCGTGAGCGGGATGCCGGCCGGCATGAACGCGCGCGTCGACTCGATCACGCCTCCGTCAGGAACCTGCTCGTGCACGAAGGCGATCACGAAGGGGATCTCGGCCACCCCCACGTACAGCAACTCGACCTTGACGCTGCCGCTGAACGATCCGGCTGGGAGTGGGGTCGAGCTCGTAGTCCAGAGCCCGCAGATTCCTCTCGGGGTTCGGGTGGACGGCTCGCAAATCGCGGCCGCGTCGAGTCTCTCGGCGTATCAAGCGGGAACGAGTACGAGTTGGTTCTACAACTCGGGTTCGAGCACGCTCTACATCCGGGACCTCCAGACGAGCGTCAGCTCGACGGTTGCGGTCGACTACTCCGGCGGGGGTGGGGACACGACCCCGCCGTCGGTGCCGACCAATGTGAACGGGTCTCCGGTCGGGTCGACTGAGGTCGATCTGACGTGGACGGGCTCCACCGACAACATCGGTGGCTCCGGTCTCGCCGGCTACAACGTCTACCGCGACGGTGTCCAGGTGAACTCGAGCCCGGTGACGGCGACGAACTACGCCGACACGGGCCTGAGCCCGTCGACGCAGTACAGCTACACCGTCACTGCGGTCGACAATCAGGGGAACGAGTCGACGCAGTCGTCGCCGGCGAAGCAGGTCACGACCGGTTCGGGCGGAGGTGGTGGCGGCGGGACGTTCAATGCGGCTGCCGATGCGTATGTCGACAGCAGCGCTCCCTCGACCAACTACGGGTCGAGCACCAAGTTGCGAGTCGACACGTCGCCGGTCGTGAACAGCTATCTCCGCTTCAACGTGACGGGTGTTTCCGGCTCGGTGACGGCAGTGACGTTGAAGGTCTACGCGACTTCGGCGCTCGCCGCGGGCTTCGAGGTGCATGCGCTCGCGAACGACACGTGGGGTGAGTCGACGATCACGTCTGCGAATGCGCCGGCAGCCGGGGCTTTGCTCGTGACGTCGCCTGCTGCTGTCGCGAACAGCTACGTGACCGTGACATTGCCGGCGAGTGCGGTCTCGGGGAACGGCGATGTGAACTTCGTCCTGGTCGGGCGTAGCTCCACCGCGCTCGCGCTCTCGAGCCGCGAGTCGACGAACAAGCCGCAACTCATCGTTACAAGCGGCGGTGGCGGCGGCTCGGATACGACGCCGCCGTCGGTGCCGACCAATGTGAACGGCTCTCCGGTTGGTTCGTCGGAGATCGATCTGACGTGGACGGCGTCGACTGACAACTCCGGCGGCTCGGGTGTCGCGGGGTACAACGTATTCCGCAACGGCGCGCAGCTGAACTCGAGCCTGGTGACGTCGACGAACTACGCGGACACCGGTCTTTCGGCATCGACGCAGTACAGCTACACGGTCTCGGCGGTCGACAACGCCACGAACGAGTCGGCGCAGTCGTCGCCGCCGAAGCAGGTGACGACCGGGTCAGGCGGCGGTGGAGGCGGCGGGGGCACGTTCAGCCCGATTGCGGACTCGTATGTCGACGCCAGCGTCCCGTCGACCAACTTCGGCACGAACCAGAAGCTGCGGGTCGACACGTCGCCGATCGTGAACAGTTACCTTCGGTTCAACGTCACCGGCCTTTCCGGCTCGGCGACGACCGTGACGTTGAAGATCTATGCCACGTCGGCTCTCGCAGCAGGGTTCGAGGTCCACGCGCTCGCGGACGACACGTGGGGTGAGTCGACGATCACGTCTGCGAATGCGCCGGCGGCCGGCACGCTGCTCGCGACGTCGCCCGCTGCGGTCGCGAACAACTACGTGACCGTGACATTGCCGGCGAGCGCGGTCTCGGGGAACGGCGACGTGAACTTCGTCTTGGTCGGGCGCAGCACGACTGCGCTGGCGCTCTCGAGCCGCGAGTCGGCGAACCCGCCGCAGCTCGTGATCACCTGATCACGACGTCGTAGAAGGGGGGAGGGGCGCCGGTCGGCGCCCCTCCCATCTACCTAGTGGCAGCTGCCCGAACCGGAGTCGGTGAACGTTCCCGAGCCCGGATCGTTCACGAACTGCCAATCGTAGGACGTCGGATGCAGCGTCAGCTTCAGGACGCCGTAGGTCGTGGAGTCGCGGACGACCTCGCCCTTCAGGGGGCCCTGCGTTCCGAAGCCGTAGTGGTTCTTGCCGCCTGTGCCGACGACCCATTCGCGGATCCCGGCAGGATCGAGAACCGGATCCACGCTCGCAGACGGCGTGACGCCGATCGGGTCGAACCGCTCGTAGTCGTGGTTGTGCCCGGACAAGACGACGTCGACGTGGGCGGCGGCGAGGTCGTTCCAGATGTCCGACATCTGCGTTGCGTCTCCGTGCTGGCCCGACGAGAAGCGCGGCTCGTGCCAGTAGGCGAGCGTGCAGGCGTTCGTGTGCGTCGCCAGATCCTGGCGGAGCCACGTCTCCTGGGCGCTGCCGGCCTGGCAGCCGCCGACAGCGTCGGTACCGGTGCCGTAGCTGCACTCGGAGTTGAGCACGATCAGATGCCACGCTCCGACGTTGTAGCTGTACCAGCCCTTCGGGTTCGACACGCCGAAGTACGAGTTGGAGACTGAGTTGTCGTTGCGCCCGCACGACCGGCCGTACTCGTGGTTGCCGGTCGCCCAGTGGGTGATCGACTTGAAGCGTCCCCACGACGGATCGTAGGAAGCGGCGTAGTCGGCGGCGTCGCCGCACTCGTACTGTGCGTCACCGAGTGGCAACACTGCCTTGAGGTTCGGGGTGCTCGAGAGCAGGTCGCTCGTCCACTTCTGGCGGCACGTGCTCTTCGTCCCGAGCCCGCCGTTGAACGTCGACGAGCTCGCGTTGCATGCGATGTCGCCTGCGGCGGCGACGACCGGGTCGCTGCCGGTGCCCGTCGGCGTAGGAGTCGGAGTCGTGGTCGTGGTGACGGTGGTCGTCGTCGGCGGAGGCGGCGGCGGCGGGGTCGGCGATCCGCCGACGGCGCTCTTGAGCGTGTCGAGATACGTCCCGAGGCCGGAGCTCGAGCTCCATTCCGTTGCGGGCTCGACGGACGTTCCTTCACCCCATTCGTTGAACGTCGTGATCAGCTGCCACTGCTCGCCGGAAGCGACCATGTCCTTGACGTTCTGGGCCCAACGCGACGGATCGCGCGCCAGGCGAGGCGTCGTCTCGTTTGCCTTGTAGAAGCCGGGGCTGATCGCGAACGAGTAGCCCTTCAGCCAGGCTTCGGCAACGGCCGGTCCGTACTGGTGCCAGCTCCCGGGCTGGTCAGGGCACGTCTTGTAGCCCGAGAAGACCTTCAGGTCGAGGTAGAACCGCCCGGCACTCGCTGCACTGAGCGTCGACGCAGCCGCACAGCTCGCGGCGGTGCCGCCGTTGTAGACGAAGAGCACCGGCTTGCCGCTCACGCGCAGGAACGACGGGTCCGAGGTGTAGTGGCTGTAGATGTAGTCGAGGTCGCTTGCAACGGTCGAGGTCGCTGGAAGTCCGTTGCCCACCTCGTAGTACAGCGAGAGCTTGATCGGGCTCCCGGTCGAGTGAAGTGTCGAGAGGATCGTGGGGATCTTCAGGTCGGTGTTCGAGCCCGGGCCCCACCAGCTCGCGATCGCCGCGTTCACTCCAGCGTCGGCGAGCCACTTCATCTGCTGGCCGATGACGGTCGCGGAGGCGCCGTCATAGAGACCGAGGGTCGGGTGGTAGTGCGTGAACGGGTTCATGCCCTGCTGCTTCCACGCGGACGGGAACCACGGGTAGTAGAAAGCGGCGCGGATGACTCCACTCGACGATGCGCCGGTGCCCTGTGGGATCACCGTCGTCGTGGGAGGCGCGGTGGTGGTGGTAGTCGTGGTGGTCGGTGTCGGTGTCGTTGTCGTTGTCGTGGTGGTCGTCGTCGAGACCGTCGACGTCGAACCGCCTGTTCCCGTCTGAACGACCAGACGCGGTGCGTTCGCGGTGTCGCGGCTGTCGAACGCGCCGGCTCGTGTCGCGGGGTCGACGAGGGCAAGGTCGACCACCCCGCCGTTCATCGCAGCTGCAGTTACGTCGATGTCGATCCATGAGCCCGAGGTGATCGGACCGGAGGTCGACACGAGGCCGCCCGGCGGCGGCGCGTTCGTGAACGCGAGCGTGCTCTCGTCCCACGGCCCGGTCACGCTGTGGACCTCGACACCCGAAGGGAGGTCGCTGGCTGCATGGACCGAGAGTGTTGCCTTGGTGATCCCGGTGACAGAGACCGGAAGGACAAACCGTAGGTAGGTGACCATGGTCGGATCACCATCGACTCGCAGTTTCGCGCCGTCTCCCTCGTTCGAGCTAGGACTTGCGGCCGATATGTATGCGTCCGCTGTTGCCGTCACCGAGACGGACGAATCGGTGCCGCTCGAGCTCGCAACTGCGACCCCGAGCACGAACAGAACGAGGATCAAAAGCCCCTGGAGATACGCGTACCTGCGGTCGATCATCTTCAATGTTTTCGCCTCCCTGAGCCGCCACGCAGACTGCGCGGCGAGGTCGTTGTCATCTGGTCGACCTCTGGCCTATCGGTTGACTCCCTAAGGGTTGGATCCACCAAAGGGGTGATAAAGGCGGACTGCTAAGGTGGCCCGCGACCTTGCGGCGGCCCGGCGCCATGGTGGTTCCGGACAGCGGATTTGGCGCTTTGGACCTACGGTTTGCAGACGTACGGACTAACTCGAACGGGGGACGCGTGCGCCTTCGCCTGACCGTGATCGCGATCGCGCTCGGAGTGCTCTTCCTGGTGCCGCTCTCGTCGGCCGCCGGCCGTTCCGCATCCGCCGCGCCGCCGATTCGGGCGGCGTTCTACTACCCGTGGTTCCCGCAGACGTGGAAGGTTCACGGGCAGCTCACGCATTACGCTCCCGACCTCGGCTACTACCGAACCGACAACCCCAAGGTCGAAGACCGGCACATCGCCGCACTCACATACGCCGGCATGAACGCGGCGATCTCGTCGTGGTGGGGCCCCGGTCACTACACCGACACGAGACTTGCGAGCCTGCTCGCGCGAACCGTTGCGCGGCATTCGTCGCTCAAGTGGGCCGTGTACGACGAGCACGATCCAAACGGTTCGGTGTCGACGCTCGTCGCGGACCTCACTTATATCCGCAACCATCTCGCGAAGAGTCCGGCGTACCTTCGAGTCGGTGGGAAGTTCGTCGTCTTCGCATACAACGACGTCCCGGGTTGCGCGACGGCAACAGCATGGAAGACCGCGAATGCGCAAATCGGCAACGCTGCGTATGTCGACCTCAAGATCTTCCCGGGCTATCGCTCGTGCCCGGCGCAGCCCGACAGCTGGCATCAGTACGCCCCGGCAGTCGACGTCTCGCGGGCGGACCAGTACGCGGTCTCGGTTTCGCCCGGCTTCTGGCGCGCCGATCAGGGGACACCGCAGCTTCAACGCGACCCTGCACGTTTCGCGGCCGACGTTCGCGCGATGATCGCTTCACATGCGCGCTGGCAGCTCGTTACGACGTTCAACGAATGGGGTGAAGGGACCGCAGTCGAGGGAGCGCGCCAGTGGGCGTCGGCGAGCGGCTACGGGCAGTACTTGGACACCCTTCATCGCATGCTCGCGCCGAACGAGGCTGGTGCGACGAAGCCCGCCGCAGTGAAGCCGAAGCCGAAGCCGAAGCCAAAGCCTGTCTCGAAGGCCAAGAGCGTCGTCGTGTCGCGCGCGGCCGGCAAGGGAATCACGGGCTCGGTGCGGGTAGCCGGGACGCTGACGGCCCGGCCAAGCCGCGGCGGAGCTTGGGCGCACGCCCGCTACCACTGGCTCGTCTGCTCGTGGACTGGAGATGGGTGCGCGCAGACGGGAACCGCAGCGACTTATCGCATCCGCGACGCGGATCTCGGGCACGTGATCCGGTTGCTCGTCGCGCCCAAGCCGGGAGCGGGAGCGCTTCGCTTCGGGCCGACTTCGGTCGTTCTTCCCGCGACCAGCCCTCCAACGGTCGTGGCCGCCGGAGACATCGCCTGCGACCCGACGAGCTCGAGCTTCAAGAACGGAGCAGGATCAGGCCCGAACTGCAGGCAGCTGGCCGTCAGTGACCTCGCGATGCGCCTGAAACCGACCGCGGTACTGACGCTCGGTGACACGCAGTACGAGTGCGGCGACTCGAGCGCGTTTACGCAGTCGTTCGGACCGTCGTGGGGACGCCTGAAGCCGATCATCCATCCGGCGATCGGGAACCACGAGTACGGCAATGCGTGTCATCGAAACGACGCGTCCGCGTACTTCGCCTATTTCGGTGCGGCCGCCGGAACCAAAGGTTGGTACAGCTACGACGTCGGCGCGTGGCATTTCATCGTGCTGAACTCGGAGTGCCACTACGGGGGCTCGTCGAGCTCCCCGAACCAGGTCGGCGGTTGCGACGCATCCTCGGCGCAGGGGGCTTGGCTGCGGCGCGATCTCGCGACCCATCACGCGAAATGCACACTCGCGTACTGGCACGAGCCGCGCTTTTCGTCAGGACAGCACGGCGACGCGGTGCAGATGGGATACATCTGGAACGTGCTTGCGGCGGCTCACGTCGACATCGTGCTTTCGGGGCACAACCACGACTGGGAGCGCTTCGATCCGATCGGCATCACTCCTGAGAGCCAGACGCAACCCAATCTCGACCCGAACGGCATCAGGGAATTCGTCGTCGGGACAGGCGGCCGCAGCGTGTATCCGTTCAAGGGGGCGCCGATGCTCCAGGGCGAGCCCTTCCGTAACGACACCAGCCTCGGTGTGCTCTCGCTGTCGTTGCAGCCGGCGGGCTACCGCTGGCAGTTCCACTCGATCTTCACGACCCAGGTGCTGGACGAGGGATCCGGCGCCTGCCATTGAACGTCCACTTCGTCGGCCACACTCAAGTCCAGCCCCGATTTAGCCGACACCTTTCCCAGGAGGCACGTGGACCGAGGGAGGAGGCGGAGTGGCGCGTTTGCAGATGGCGGGTCGGTGGACACAGGTGATCGCAGGCGTCCTCGCCTGGATCGTTTTCGTGCCGCTCATCGAGCTCGTGCGGGCAGCCGTGCACCGGCTTGGCCGCGGTGAAGGCGCGACGGCAGTTGAGCAGCGCCAGGCCGGGCCTCGGGCGCCGGTCGCTTCGCCGCATCCTCGGCGCGCGGCGTAACAGCTCTTGGCGCGTCGGGGCCGGTCGCCCGGCCCCGACGCGCTAGATCACTTCCAGGTGACCTTGATTCGCGTGATGTTCCCGGCGCGGTCGACGAGCCGGAGCGTTCCGCTCGTGACGCTGTGCGGGAACTTCAGCGTGGTGCGGCCGGAGTGCTTCCGCGAGAACGTCCCGTACTGATGATGATGCGGAGCTTGAAGCCAGATCCGCAGTGGCTCGTTCGAGCGGAACGTAAGCATGTTCCCGCGCGCGGTCTTCGTCGTCTTGAGCCCGAACGCTTTCGGCTTCACGTTGTCGACGCGAATCTGTGCCGTGAGGCTGCAGGCGACGGCCGAATCGACCAGAACGTCGGCCTTCACGGTCGAGACTTTGTTCGACGGAAGCAGGTGGCTGTCGATCCGGAGGGCGACATGGCCGGACGTCGAGGAAGTGCCGGTTCCGATCACGTGTTGGGTGCTCGACTTGACCGTTGCGGTGATCCCGTTTGCCACGCTGGTCGTCAGAGAGAGGTAGAACGTGCCCCGCAACCATGCCTTCGGCGGCGCCTTGGTGAACGAGCACTGCGCGAATGTCGGCGACTTGGTTCCGCCCCCGCCGCCTCCCGAGCCCGACGAACCTCCTCCGCCCGTGCTTCCACCGGACCCACCTGTCGGGGGCGGTGAGCAGTTCGGCGCACAGGACGCGTCGCCGGTGCGGCTGAACGGTGCTGCAAGCTGAATCGCGAGCGCTTTGATCGCGTAATTCGGCGAAGCGGCATCCGTGAACGCATCCGCATCGATCCCGGAGTAGATGACCATGCCGGCGTGGTCCGCGGTCGACCCGTATCCCCACGCCTCGACCCAGCCCGGGTCACGGATCTTGCTGTTGGCCGCGATCAGGCCCGCCGACCAACCTGCCGCCTGCGGGACCATCACGTTCATGTGCCCGATCAGATGCGTGCTTGCGACGAGCGCAGCCGGATCAAGGTAGAGCGGACTCGACGAACTCGAGCTGGCGAGGGGGCTCCCGTCCGGGAACGTCACCACGGAGCCGAAGCTTCCGCCCTTCGCACCGCTCGATTGTGTCGTGAACGGATGCACGAAGCCGGAGTAGTCTTGGGCGCCCGTCGAATCGGCGTCCCAGATGATCACCTTGCCGGTCTTCGCGAAATCGTTGATCGCGGCCTGCTCGGAGCTGCTCAGATCGCCGTAGCGGAGGCCGTAGATGACGACCGTGTCGTACGCACTCAAGTTCTGTGATGTGACCGAGCCCAGCGGGACGGCGCCGAAGTGGTACCCCGGTACCTGTCCTGCGGGGAATGCGGGCAGGCTTTCGGTGTCGGAGTACTTCGGAGCATGGAAGCCCGGAACGAGCGCGACATTCGAGCTCGGAGCGGCGTCGCTCGCGGTTGCATGGGCGATCGTCGCTCTTCCAGCCAGGACGGCCGTGGCTGCGAGCAGGCAGGCGGCCAGCGATGCGAAGACGGCATTTCTCACTCGAATGATCCTCTCTTCCCCGTGTTCTACGTTCCCGGGTCCAGTGTAGGCGGGGGGTTTTCGGTAGCCCCCCTCCGCCGCGGTGGACGGACCTGGCCGAAGGGAGGGGCCAGCCGGCGGCTTACGGGGACCGCTTGTAGCCCGCCAGGTTCCGCCCGACCTTTGTCACGCGGAACCCCAGGCCGTTCGACACGGCGACGCACCGATCCGCGGCTTTGAAGAACATGCGCGTGCGTGTGATGACGCTAGTCAGGCTCCGGGAACGTCCGTGCACGCACTTGTTGTAGTTCGAGTGCCGGTAACAGGAGAGGTACGGGTACCGCTCGTCGTCCGTCGCCTTCACGTGGGCGACGCAGTCGAGATCGAGGCTCGGGACTCGCAGCAGGTACTCCTCCGCGCCCTTCAGCAGGCAGGCACGCGTGTCGACGTCGTTCGAGTGGCACTCCGGCCTCGGCCCGGTGGCCAGCGACACTGCCGCAGCCGCAAGAGATGCACCCAGCGTCAACCCGACCACGAGACCGATGACGAGCCGTCTCATGCCGTCGATTGAAGAGGCGGAACCGGACGGAGCGCGTGTCAGCAGTGGCTGGGCTTCGGGCCGCCGTTCGTTGCGATCGCGACATGATCGGCACGGGCGAGTCCAGCGACGCGGCGGCGGTAGACCGTCATGTCTGCGTGCGTCCAGTCGCCATGCGTCTGACAGCGCCAGGGCGCGTACCGCTCTCGGTGGTACGGGCTCGTAAGGCTCTCGCTGTGGCCGATCACGTTCGGCAGCGTGATGCCGTAGCGGTGCATGAGCCAGAGCGTGAGGCGGAGCGACGCTGCAAGTTGCTTCGGGTTCGACAAGATCTCGACGTCGCTCGTGCCGACGTGCTCGATCCCGATCGCAGTCCAGTTGAGCCCGACCGTGTGGCGGCAGATCGTCGTGAGCGGAACGAGCTGGTAGATCGTCCCGTCACGGTCGATCACGAAGTGCGCGCAGGTTCCCGGTAGCTCGTGCAGCTCGACGTCGGGTGTGTCGTGGGCGAACGTGTTCCACGCCGAGGAGAACGTGGTGCTCGCCGTGTAGTGCTCGACGATCACGTGCGGGTGTATGAGGCGCCATGTGTTCAACCCGTAGTGGCGCTTCGTAGACGGCGGTCTCGGCTCGCCTCGTGACGCCGAACGGGATCGGCTTCTGCACGATCGGCGGCTTCGTCGGCGCGGCGAGCGCGACCAGGAGAGCGGCGAGGATCCGCACGCCGCGGATCCTCGCCGATCAGGCGATCAGGCGGGCGGCGGTCCGCCTTCGCCGGATGGCGGACCGTCGGGGCGCGCCGGCAGCGTTCCATTCACGAGGTCGGTGACCCTCGCTTCGATGTTCGCGGCCATGGAGTCGGCCTGGGACTCGGTGAGACGGCCGTCCTTCACGGCCTGAGCGAGGTGTGACTTCTCGTCGGCGACGAGTGCCGCGATCAGCCCTGCCTTGGACTTGCCCGACGTGGCGTCGGCGACCTCGCCGAGCGTCTTGCCGGACTGCAATTGCGTCCGGAGGTCGCTCTCGGAGAGCCCGAGGTATGTGGCGGCCGCGTCGAGCCCATCGTGCGCGCCGCCGCGATCGTGGGGGCCGCCGGGCGGCCCGGTCGAGTTGACGCGTGCGGTGATGTGCTGCTTCAGGTTCGACAGGATCTGGTCGGCCTGCGACTGCGTGAGGCGTCCGCTCGAGACGTCGGCGGCGATGTTCTTCTGCACCGCGGCGGCGAGCGCGTCGATGAGCCCGTCCGCGGACTTGCCTTCGGTCGCGTTCGCCACCTCTGCAAGCGTCTTGCCGGTTCGAAGCCTCGTCTGCAGCTCGCTCTCCGTGAGGCCGAGGTACGTGGCGGCGACCGACAGGTCGTCGTGCATCCCACCGGGCCTGCCGGCGCGCAGGCCGTGCGAGAGCGTGGAGTGAGTATTGCTCGACTCCGCGACCGCTGCGCCTGCCCCCGCGAGGCTCGCGGCGGCGACGGCGATCGCTACTTGGGACTTCCGTGATTTGGTCATGGAACGCAGTCTTCGACTGCTCCCTAAGACCCGGTGACGATCCCCCTAAGAGTTAGCTTCGCGGCTCTCGAGCCGCGCGCGGATCGCCGAGCGGACGCGTGTCGCGACCGACGGCATCTCGCGTTCCATCTGCCGGAACTCGCGCTCGAACATCACGATCAGCTCCATCGGCGTCGTTGCGACGACGGAGGCGGTGCGCCGCTCCGTCTCGAGGAGGCCGATCTCACCGAAGAAGTCGCCTGCGCCGAGCTCGGCGATCCGGTCGCCGTTCGCGATCACCTCGGCTGCGCCGTCTTCGATGATGAAGAACTCGTGCGCAAACTGGCCTTCGCGCGCGAGCTGGTAGCCCTCGGGCACGGACACCTCGTCCGTCCACCGTGACACGCGCTCGAGCTCGTCCTTCGTCAGGTCGGAGAAGATTGCGACGTTGGCAAGGCGCCCGGCATCCATGCCGAGATCATTGCATGGTCCGGCGTGGCGGTCGAGTCGTGCCGCGCACCACGAGGTCGAGCGGCAGCGTCTCCACGTGCACCGGCGCCGGCTGCCCTGCCAGCGCCTGCAGAAGGAGCTCGGCGCCGCGGCGTCCGCTCTCGAAGAGCGGCTGCCGCACGGTGGTCAATCCGACGTAGCTCGCGATCTCGATGTCGTCGAAGCCGATCACCGACAGATCCTCCGGGACGTCGACCCCGAGCCCGCGTGCAGCTTCGAGCACCCCAAGCGCCTGCACGTCCGACGCGGCGAAGACGGCGGTCGGCGGCTCCGGAAGCCGGAGCAGCTCCTCCGCGATGTTGCGGGCGAGGTGGCGGCTCTGCGTGCCCTCGCGGACGTACTCGGGTCGAAGAGCGATCGACGCGGCGGCGAGTGCGCGCTCGTAGCCGATCGTGCGGTCGCGGCTCGACTGGCGGCGGAATGGGTCGGCGGGCTTGTCGCCGACGAACGCGATCCGCCGGTGCCCGAGCTCGAGCAGGTAGCGGGTCGCGAGCTCACCGCCGGCGACGTCGTCGATGACGACGCTCGGCAGCCCGTCGTGGTGCGCATCGATGAGGACGCACGGGATCGACCCGGCGCTGAGGCGGCGCACTTCCTCGTCCGGCGGGATGAGGGACACGACGAGCAGGCCGTCCGTGCGGTGCGCGTCGGCGAGCAACCGGAATGCGCGCTGCTGCCGGTCCGCCGATTCGACGTCGTAGAGGGCGATGTCGTACGGCGACGACGCGAGCGCCGTCACGACGCCCCGCACCCGCTCGATCGGCGATGCCTCGGTGAGGAACGGCAGCACGACGCCGATCACGAGCGTCCGCTTGAGTGAGAGCGCCTGCGCGACCGAGCTCGGCCGGTACTCGAGCACCCGGATCGCCTCGAGCACCCGCTCGCGGGTCGCGCTGGCGACGTTCCCGCGCTCGTTCAGGACACGGGAGACCGTGGCGATGCCGACGCCGGCGTGCGCTGCGACGTCGGCGATCTTGGCGGGCGTGGCGGGAACCGCTTCCATCCGGAGCTAACGTTTTGCCTGCGCGGTCGTCCGAAGTCAAGCAGTTGCTTCTTGATTCAGCCTGGTGAAAGCGATAATCTCGCCGCCCCGTGGTCGACTGGAAGCGGTTCCAATGAAGGACGAAGGAGGGGAACTCTGACGTGAACGCGCAACGGACCACCCGTGGTGTCCGCTGGCAGCTTGCTCTGGCGGCCGTCGCGGTCGCCGCGCTTGCCCTGACCGCCGGTGTCGCTCTCGCCGGCCAGCAGAGCCACAAAGCCGGCATCACGATCACCGCACTGATCGGGAGCTCCGGTCCCGCGGAGACCTACGCCGTCAACAACGCGGCGCGGGCGTGGTCGAAGCAGACCGGCAACACCGCCAAGGTGATCGTCGCCTCTGACCTCGGCCAGCAGCTCGCCCAGGGATTCGCATCGGGCAATCCGGCCGACATCTTCTACCTGGGGAACGACCAGGTTGCGACGTATGCCAAGGCGGGCGATCTCGCTCCGCTCGACAATCTGAAGAACGTCAACTCGTTCTATCCGTCGCTGAAGTCGGCGTACACCTACAAGGGGCATCTGTACGCGGCGCCGAAGGACTTCTCGACGCTTGCCCTGATCATCAACACCGCGTCGTGGAAGGGTGCGAAGCTGACGAACGCCGACCTCCCGAAGACGTGGAAGCAGCTCGCGGCCGTGTCGAAGAAGCTGACCCGGAACGGCCAGGTCGGGCTGTGCACCAACCCTGAGTTCCACCGGCTCGGTGTCTTCATGCTGCAGAACGGCGGCTGGCTCGTCTCGAAGGACGGCAAGACGGCCACCGTGAACAGCAAGGCGAACATCGCAGCGTTCAACTTCGTCAAGTCGATGCTCAAGAGCGGCTCGATGAAGCTGACGAACCAGATCGGCGCGGGCTGGGGCGGAGAGGGCTTCGGCAAGAAGGAATGCGCCATGACGATCGAGGGGAACTGGATCTCGGGCGCGATGCAGCACGACTACCCGACCGTGGGTTGGCGTGTCGCCGAGCTCCCGGCAGGCCCGTCCGGCGCCAAGGGGACCCTCCAGTACGACGGCGGCTGGGGCCTCGCAGCCCAGTCGAAGAACAAGGCCGAGGCAATGGCGCTCATCACGTACCTGACCCAGACGAAGGTGCAGATGGGCAATGCCAAGGCCTTCGGAGTCATGCCGTCGGTGAAGGCCGACCGAAAGCCGTGGAGCGCGCTCTACCCGAAGTTCGCCCCGTTCCTCGCGGGTGCGGACTACTCGAAGAGCATCCCGACCGTTCCGAACATCGGCACCGTTCTCGGTGACTTCAACCAGCAGCTGCAGGGGCTGCCGAACACCGATCCGAAGACGATCCTCAACCGCATCCAGGCGGAGCTGCAATCCGTCCTGAACTCGGCGTAAGGACCGATGTAGCTGCATGCTCGCAGCGGGCGTTTCGTGGCACCCCAGAGTCACGAGACGCCCGCTCGGGCGTTCCCGACCGCAATCGCGTGAGAGCGAGGATGCCCTGGTGGTGATCGAGTGAGAAGCGGCCGCTTCATCCGGCTCCGCGAGCCCGGGATCCGCGGCCACGAGGCTGCAGCCGGGTGGCTGTTCCTGCTGCCGGTGATCGTTATCCTCGGCCTGTTCCTCGTGCTGCCGATCCTGATGGCGGCGTGGGTGAGCATCTCCGACTGGAACGGGAACGGCAGCCCGCTCGGGGCGAACGCGCACTACGTCGGGCTCGCGAACTATCGCCACCTGCTCACCGAGCCGGGCCTCGACCAGAACAACTTCGGCACGGCGATTCGCAACAACCTCTACTACGTGATCTTCGTCGTCCCCATCCAGACGGCGGTCTCGTTGTTCCTCGCCGTGCTCGTCAACCGGCGCGTCAAGTTCGTCGGCTTCTTCCGGACGGCCTTCTATTTCCCGTCGGTCACGAGCTCGGTCGCGATCACCGTGCTCTTCCTGTTCCTCTTCGACCCGACGGGTGCGATCAACAAGTTGCTGTCGTTCTTCGGGTTGAACGGCCCGGCCTGGTTCTACGACCCCGACGGGCTCTTCCACGTGATCCTCAAGGCGTTCGGCGTGCACAACCCGCCGTCAGGCCTCGCGAACGGATTCTTCCTCGGGGTCAGCTACTGGGATTGGCTGGCGGGCCCGAGCGTCGCCATGTGCGTCTTCATCATCATGGCCGTCTTCACGACGTCGGGGACGTTCATGCTGCTCTTCCTCGCCGCGCTGCAGAACATCGACGACTCGATCAACGAAGCGGCCGAGCTCGACGGTGCGAGCGAGTGGCGCAAGTTCCGCCACATCACCGTCCCGATGATCCGGCCGACGATCTTCACGATCGTGACGCTCGGCCTGATCGGCACCTGGCAGATCTTCGACCAGATCTACGTGGGCACCAAGGGCAGTCCGCTCAACACCACCCTGACGCCGGCGTTCCTGTCGTTCAACGCGTCGTTCAACAGCAACGAGTGGGGCGTGGGGGCTGCGCTCGCATTCATCCTGTTCGCGATCATCGTCTTCTTCACGGTCATCACCCGGATCGCCACGCGCGACCGCGACCGTGTGCGGAAGCCGCGCTTTGCGAGGGCGCTGGCGTTCGTCGGCACGAGAGGTGAGAAGTGAGCACCACCGCAGGCGCCGGTCCTCGGACGCTGCCGACAGCCGCGCAGTCGGAACGGCGGCAGCGGATCGCGCGCACGCTCACGTACAGCTTCCTGATCGCCGTCGCGATCGTCTACATCTTCCCGTTCGTGATCGCCGTCGTGACGGCGTTCAAGACCGAGCCGAACGCGACCGCCGACCCGCTCAGCCTCGTGCCGTCGCCGGTGACGACGACGGCCTTCCACCAGCTCTACAAGGACCAGGACTTCCTGCTCTGGGTCAAGAACTCGATGATCGTCACCCTGAGCGTCACGTTCCTGCGCGTCTTCCTCGACAGCCTCGCCGGCTACGCGCTCGCGCGGCTCCGGTTCAAGGGGCGGGGCCTCGTGTTCGCGGGGATCGTCGCCGTCATGGCGGTTCCCGGCGTCGTGTTGCTCATCCCGAAGTTCCTGATGATCCGCCAGCTCGGGATGTACGACCACTACTCCGGGATGATCATCCCGCTGCTCGTCGACGCCGCCGGGGTGTTCATCATGAAGAACTTCTTCGAGTCGATCCCGGTCAGTGTCGAGGAGTCCGCGCGCATCGACGGCGCGAGCATCTTCCGGATCTACTGGTCGATCGTGCTCCCGATGGCGCGGCCTGCGCTCGTGACGATCTTCATCCTGTCGTTCCAGGGATCCTGGAACGAGCTCGCGCACTTCATCATCTCCGCGCAGTCGAGCGGCCTCAACACGCTGACGAAGGGCGTGGCGCAGCTCGCGTCCGGGCAGCTCGGCTCGGGCAACCGCTACCCGCTCAAGCTCGCAGCATCCGTGCTGATGACGATTCCGGTCGCCATCCTGTTCTTCTTCTTCCAGAAGCGGATCATGAACGTGCAATCAGGAGCACTGAAGGAGTAGTGCGCGACCGCGAGCCCGTAGCGATGGCTCTCGGCCGCGGTCGTCTGGCCGACTTCGTGCCCGGCGGCGGGGAGGCGGCCGGCGCGTTCCGCCGCGAGTTCGACGACAGCGCCTGGCACGAGGTCGCGCTGCCGACGGACGTCCACACCGCTCTCGTCGACGCGGGATCGATCCCCGAGCCGTTCGCCGACACGAACGAGTCTCGCGTCGCGTGGGTCGCCGAACGAGAGTGGTGGTACCGGTGCGCGTTCGGCGACGTCGGCCCTCCGCCCGAGCCCGGGGAGCGCATCAGCCTCGTCTTCCACGGCCTCGACACGGAGACGACGATCTGGCTCAACGGCACTCCGCTCGGTGAGCACCACTCGATGTTCCGACCTGCCGAAGTCGACGTCACCGGGCTGCTCGACGACGACGGCGTCAACGTACTGAGCATCCGCTTCGCGAACCTCCTCGACGGCGGCGACGACGTTTCCGACGTCGCGGTTCGAGACTCGCTGCGGCTTCGCCGGCGCAAGATGCAGGTGGCCTTCGGCTGGGACATCTCCTGCGTCCTGCTGACCGTCGGAGTCTGGCAGCCGATCGAGCTGAGACGCGAGGTGTGGGCGAGCCTCGGCGCACTGCACTTCTCGACCGCGCACCTCGAACCGCGACACCGCCGCGCCATCGTGCGCATTGCGGCCGACCTCGACCTCTTTGCGGCCGCCGGTCACGAGATCGAGGTCACCTACGCGCTCGTCGACCCGGACGGGGCGGTTGCCGGGAGCGGCCAGCTCTTCTTCGACGATGGCGACGGCGAGGCCGCCACCTATCTCGTCGTCGAGCGGCCGCAGCTCTGGTGGACGCACGACCTCGGCGCCCCAAGCCGGTACCGCCTGGCCGTCACGCTCAAAGTCGACGGGCAGGTGCGAGCAGCGCGCCACGCTGAGGTCGGCATCCGGACGGTCGAGCTCGACCAGGATCCCGATCCGGACGAGCCCGCGCGGAGGTTCTTCCGCTTCGTCCTCAACGGCCGCCCGATGTTCGCGCGGGGTGCGAACTGGGTCCCCGAGGATCTCCGTCTCGGCGCCGTTGCGCCTGCCGTGTACCGCGAGCGTCTGGGCCAGGCCGTCGCCGCCAACATGAACATGGTCCGCGTCTGGGGCGGCGGCAGTTACGAGCAGGACGCCTTCTACGCCGAGTGCGATCGGGTCGGCGTCCTGATCTGGCACGACTTCATGTTCGCGTGCCTGCGGTATCCGGACGACTCCGACTACCTCGGCGAATGCGACGCTGAGGCCCGCCACCAAGTGCGTCGCCTCCGGGCGCATCCGAGCCTCGCGTTGTGGTGCGGCAACAACGAGGCGCACATGGACGACGATCCGCAGGCGGGCCGTGCGCTCTTCTCGAAGATCCTGCCGCTGGCGGTCGCCGAGGAAGATGGAAGTCGGCCCTACTGGCCGGGCAGTCCCTACGGCACCGGCCGGTTCAACAGCATCGACGACGGCGACACACACGACTGGCGCGGGTTCCACGGCACCGCCGACGGCGAGTCGGACCCGTCGGGAGCAGGCCGCCACTGGCGCCGGTATGCGACCGGGATCGGTCGCTTCGTCAGCGAGTTCGGGTTCGCGAGCGCGGCGACTCGCGCGACGATCGAGCACTGGCTCGGCGAGGGGCCTTGGGATCACCGTGCACACGCATGGCAGGACCGCATCCGCTACGTCCCCGGAGACAGTCACGCCGCTCTGCTCGAAGAGATCACCGGGCTGCCTCGAACCCCCGAGCAGTGGATCGACTACACGCAGCTGATCCAGGCGGAGGGGCTTCGCTTCGGGATCGAGCGGTTTCGCGAGCGGAAGCCGCACTGCTCCGGTGCGTTGCTCTGGCAGCTCAACGACTGCTGGCCCGGATTCACCTGGAGCATCATCGACTTCGACGGTCGGCCGAAGCCTGCGTACTACGCCGTCCGGCGAGCCTTCGCGCCCGTGCTCGTCACGGTGAGGCCGTGTCGGGGTGGGCAGTTCGAAGTCTGGCTCGTGAACGACTCGCCAGAGGATGTCGAAGACGTGATCAGCCTCCGGATCCAGCGCTTCGACGGCATCCTGCTCAGCGAGCAGCGGTTTCCGGTCCGGTCCGCGCCCGGCTCGCCGGCGACCCTCGTCCGACGCTTCGGCTGGGGTCGTATCGTCCAGCCGCGCAGCACCTACGTGACGGTCGAGTCCGAACGAGGAACCTTCGCGTCGACGCGCCAAGTGTTCGCCGATCCTCGCGACTTGGAGCTGCCTCCGGTTCAGCTGACTCTTGCGGTCCGTGCTCTCGACCCGACGACGGTCGACGTCACGCTCGAAGCGGACGCCTTCACGCTCGCGGCCGCGGTCGAACATCCGCACGTCGGGCTCGTCTACGACGACAACAACCTGTGCCTCGATCCGAGGAAGCCGCGAACGATCAGAGTCACCCACCCGCACGACGTGGTCGATCCAGATCTCTTCCACGCGAGAGTCGTGTACGGCGATGGCGGGGCCTTCGCCGGCGACCGGAAACACGTCGGCGGACTGACAAGGAGCTAGCCCATGGCCGGCATCACTCTCACCGACGTGAGCAAGATCTATGACGACGGCACACGTGCCGTCTCCGACCTGAACCTCGACGTGGAGGACGGGGAGCTCGTCGTCTTCGTCGGGCCGTCCGGGTGCGGCAAGTCGACTGCGCTGCGCATGATCGCGGGCCTCGAGGAGATCAGCGAGGGCGAGGTCAAGATCGGCGACCGCATCGTCAACAACCTACGGCCGCGCGACCGCGACGTGGCGATGGTCTTCCAGAACTACGCGCTCTACCCGCACATGACGGTCGCCGAGAACATCGGCTTCGCCCTGCGGATGCGGAAGGTGCCGAAGGACGAGGCGCGCCGCCGCGTCGAGGAGACGGCGAAGATCCTCGGTCTCGCCGAGCACCTCGGCCGGAAGCCGCGGCAGCTTTCGGGCGGCCAGCGACAGCGCGTTGCGATGGGCCGGGCGATCGTGCGCGAGCCGCACGTCTTCCTGATGGACGAGCCGCTCTCCAACCTCGACGCGAAGCTGCGCGTGCAGATGCGCGCCGAGATCTCGCGTATCCAGCGCCAGCTGCGGGTCACGACCGTGTACGTGACGCACGACCAGGTCGAGGCGATGACGATGGGCGACCGGGTCGCCGTCCTGCGGCGCGGGCTGCTGCAGCAGTTCGACGCGCCGCAGCTCCTCTACGAGCGGCCGGCCAACCTCTTCGTCGCGAGCTTCATCGGCAGCCCGGCGATGAACGTCCTCGAGGGTTCCCTCGAGCGCAGCGGGGACGGCATCGCCTGCCGGATCGGCGCAGCGACCTTCCCGCTGCCGGACGACGTCGTCAGGGATCGCCCCGGTCTCGCGAACCATCTCGGCCGTACGATCGCCGTCGGCATCCGCCCGGAGGCGCTCGAGGAGCCCGGGCGCCGAAACGGAGAGGCGGGCGCCCTGCACGGGCGCGTCCGGGTGATCGAAGCGCTCGGCCCCGAGCAGCTCGCCTACGTCGACATCGACGCGAGCCCCGTCCTCGTCGAGGACGTGCTCGAAGGGATCGTCGACATGGAGGCCGCTGAGGACATCGCCGAGATCAAGGGTGACTCAGAGGGTGCGAATGCGACGGTCGTCGCCCGGCTCGATGCGTCGGCCAAGGTGCGCCCCGACGACTCCATCGAGCTCGCAATCGATCTTCGCCGTCTCCACTTCTTCGATCTCGACAGCGGCCAGACGATCGCGTGAGGCTCACGCTTCTCGACGGATCGTCGTTCGTCGTCTGCGACGAGCGCGGCGATCTCGGCGGCGACGCGGCTGCGTCGGGGTTCTTCGCGGCCGACACGCGCTTCCTCTCGCGCTCGGTGCTCACGATCGGCGGCGAACGAGGCGAGCCGGTGTCGTTCGAGCAACGTGCGCCGCATGTCGGCGTGTTCGAGCTTCGTTGGCCCTCCGGCCTCAAGGCGCGACGCGAGCTCTTCGTCGGCCGCGGTCTCGAGGAGACAGTCACCGTCTCGAATCACGCGGATCACGAGGTGGAGGCGGTGCTCGCGCTCGACCTGGCATCCGACTTCGCCGACATCTTCGCCGTCAAGCGCGTCGAGGACCTCGGCGCGCCGGGGACATCCGAGGTCGCGCCGTCGCGGCCTGAGCACTGGAGAGGGACGAGCACCGTCGAGTTCGCAGACGACGGGTTCCCGGCCCGGACGATCGTCCATCTCGCACCGGCGCCGGACACGGCCGACGGCAGCACGGCTAGGTGTCGCGTGCGGCTCGCCCCAGGCGAGCAGTGGCAGCTCGTGATCGCCGTCCAGTGGCTCCTGAATGGCACGCCCGAGCTCGATGCGACGGCGTTGAGGAGTCGTCTGCGCGAGGACAGGCGCGAGCGCGACCTGTCGCTGGCCGACTGGTGGGAGAAGGCGCCCCGCCTGGAGGCGCCGGGCGACGTTGCGCTCGAGCGGACCTGGACGCATTCGCTCGCCGACCTCGCTGCCTTGCGCCTGCGCTGGGCCGGCAGCGAGATGGTTCCGGCCGCCGGCCTGCCGTGGTTCATGACGCTTTTCGGCCGCGACACGCTGATCACGTCGTTCCAGGAGCTGCTGCTCGGGCCTGGTCCGGCCGCTGCAGCGCTGCGCGCGCTCGCCGACGACCAAGCGGACGTCGACGACCCGGAGCGCGATGCGGAGCCGGGGAAGATCGTGCACGAGCTGCGGCGTGGGAAGACCGCGCTCTTCTGGACCGACCGCTACTACGGGAGCGTCGACGCGACGCCGCTCTTCCTCGTGCTGCTCTCGGAGCTGTGGCGATGGAGCGGGGATGACGCGATCGTGCGTGAGCTCGAAGGCGCGGCGCGCAAGGCGCTCGGCTGGATCGACGCGTACGGCGACCGTGACGGCGACGGCTTCGTCGAGTACCTGCGCCGCGGGTCGCACGGAATCGACAACCAGAACTGGAAGGACTCCTGGAACTCGATGGTGTTCCACGACGGCTCGATCGCGCAGGCGCCGATCGCGCCCGTCGAGGTGCAGGGCTATGTGTACGACGCGAAGCTGCGCGCCTCCGAGCTCGCGCGCCGTGTGTGGGGCGACGAGATGACTGCATTGCGCCTCGAGCGTGAGGCGGCCGAGTTGCGCGCGCGGTTCAACGAGGTGTTCTGGCTCGAGGAGAGGGGCTGGTACGCGCTCGGCCTCGATCGCGACAAGCGGCCGGTCGACGCGCTCGCATCGAACATGGGTCATCTCTTGTGGAGCGGGATCGTCCCCGACGAGCGAGTCGCGCACGTTGCAGAGCGCCTCACCTCGGGGCCGCTGTGGTCGGGGTGGGGGGTCCGCACGCTCGCGGCAGACGAAGGGGCGTTCGATCCGGTCGAGTACCACAACGGCACGATCTGGCCCCACGACAACTCGCTGATCGCGCTCGGGCTCGCGCAGGTGGGCCGCCGCGCGGAGGCGAGTCAGATCGTGCGCGCGCACCTCGACGCGGCGCCGTTCTTCGAGTACCGGCTGCCGGAGCACTTCGCCGGCTTCGAGCGCAGCGACCCGGAGGCGCCGGGCGTCGTACCGAGCTCTGCGCGCCCGCAGGCGTGGGCCGCGGGAACGCCCCTCCTTCTGCTGCGCGCCGAGCTCGGGCTCGAGCCGGATCTCGACGCGCGCGCCTTGCGCGTCACGGATGCCGAGCTTCCGCCGTGGATCGAGGGCTTGTCGCTCGAAGGCGTCCCGGCGTTCGACCGCCTCTGGCGTGTCCGTGTCGAGAACGGACGCGCGTCGGTCGCGCCCGAATAGCACTTTCGGGAATCGGAAAGCTTCATACGCGAGACGTGCCCGCGCAGCCAGCCTGTCGGGATGCGTGTCGTCGAAGTCACACAGCCTGGTGGGCCCGACGTGCTTTCGGTCGCCGAACGCGCCATTCCGACAGCCGCGGCCGACACTGTCGTCATCCGCAGCGAGTTCGCCGGCGTGAACTTCGCGGACTTGTGGGCGCGCCTGAACCCCGACGGCGATGCGAGGACCGTCCCCGGGATCGAGCTCGCCGGCCGCGTGCACGAGCTCGGCTCCGCCGCGAACGGCTTCGCGGTCGGCGACCGTGTGGTCGGGTTGCCGTACTTCGCACTCGGCGGGTACGCGGACGACGTCGAGGTGCCGGCGACGCACATCGAAGCTGCTGCTCGAGGTCGGTTGATCAAGCCGGCATCGACGCGATTACGCCCACGAGGCCGACATCGACGTGTTCGTCGATCTCTTTGCCGGGCTGGAGGACCCAGGCGCTCAGCTCTCGTCCTCCCACGACTTTGAAGCTCGCGAGCGCGACGCAGTCGGTGCTCGGCGTGTGAGTGAGCCGACCGACGTCGGCTGCCGAGATCGCGGGGTGGGCTTTCCCCGTCGAGTCCGTGCGCTCGATCGCAGAGCGACACCCGCTCCTCGTCAAGAGGTACCACGTCCCATGCTCGATTGCCACGGGCTGCTCGGTGGTGAAGCCTCGAAGCCACGTCCGTTGCGGGCGTGCGCGCTTGAAGTCCCACCGATACCAGCCGCGTCCGTAGTAGTTGTAGAGGGCACCCTCGGTGGAAGGCGCAAGATCTGGTTGTGGATCGCCTGCCAGGAGTATGTGCTCGAGTGGGCGATCATCTTGGCGCCGGAACACGAATGACGGCTGCGGACCGATCGCTCCGCGCGTGAAGACGACGCCGCGGTCGGCGAGCGTCACATAGTCGATGCGGTAGCAGTCGTTCCCGACGCATCGCGGCAGATCGGCGATCAGGCGCCGGCCGCCCGTGGCGAGATTCAAGCTGACGATGCGTTGCCGATCTCCGTCCTGCTCCGCCCACGCGACACGGCTTCCGCGGCCCGCGATTGCTGTGAGAAGGTTGCGGGCGAGCACGTGACGGTGCGTGCCATCGTGGCGAACTGCGTACAAGGTTCGCGCAGGTGGGCCGACGTACCCGACCCACCGGGTCGTCGAGACGAGGCCCGCCGTTGGATCGACGGATCGGGCGAGGACCCGCGTGCGGCCGCTGCCGAGGTCGCGCTCCAAGAGCAGCGTCGGAACGTTCTCGGCATTGATCGGGCCGCTCACCCAGTCGAGCTTGCGCTCCGAGAGCGCGAACGCGCCGATCGCCCGGCCCGGCGTATGAACGAGGATCGTCGTCCGCGGGGCGGACGCCTGTGCGCCGGCCGTGCCCGCTACAAGCAGCGCGACGGCGACGCACAGAGCGCGACCGATGGAGCCCGCGGGGCTCGAACCGGCGACCTTCCGGGTTGATCTCTCATCCACCGGCGTACCTTGCCGAATCAGGAAGACGCCGTCGAACGCCGTGACGCGCAGGGGGACTGCCCGAGCAATCCCCCCTGCACGCCGAGGTCAGCTGATCGGAGCGACGACGAGGGCGCCTCCGCGCAGGCTGGCGTCGTACGCACCGACGTGCACCACGACCATGTGATCAGCCGTCGCGGTGATGGCTGAGCCGTTTTTCTCGATCCGGCTCGCAACGAGCACCGCCATCCAGTCGGGGATGTAGGCGGGTGCATGGTCGAAGCCCGGGGACGCGAGCCAGCCGCCGGGCGTCCAGGTCACGAACCCTTTGAAGCTCGCGGGTGCACGCCCGTCGCTGAGGCGGTTGTGGAGCCACCACGAGGGGCTCCAGAACGTGACCGCTCCCGTGGCTGTCCGGTCGCCGACGACGAACATCCCGCCGGCGGGAGTCCCGTAGAGAAGGGTCCGTGCTTCCGCGTCCTTGTCCGAGTAGAGCGCGTCGCCCTGGAGACGAACAGTCCTTTCCAGCACAGTGGGATCCGAAGCTTGGAATTCACGTGACTTGAAGTCGCGGC
>JADMIO011294195.1_pt1 | contig 37931 bp, 32 predicted proteins | sample 8958161 | NCBI WGS metagenome assembly JADMIO01 (sample SAMN16585339, study PRJNA669376) | soil metagenome | isolation source: Crop rotation soil | place: USA: Cullars Rotation, Alabama | collected 2011 | reverse complement strand
CGCCCGCCATGTCTTCCCACTTCGAGGTGCCGGTGATGCGCGAGTCGTAGCCGAGGATGGCGCTGTTCTGCTCGAGGTCGAGCGCCTTGCCCTTCGCGAAGTTCTCCTTCGCGGGAATGTCGAACAGAACGACGTCGCCGAGCTGTGCGTTCGCGCAGAGGCGCGCGAGCTCGCCGCCGATGTTGCCTGCGCCAATCAGTCCGATCTTCTTCCGGGTGGGCATGTTCGAAGTTCCTTTCGGTTTCGCGAGCCTTCTACCACAAGGCCAGCGGGCGGGAACCGGCAGCGTTTTCCGCGGCCTACCGCCTCTGCTGAGCTCTACCGAACGGGCGCGGCCCGGAGGGGTACAGTAGCCGCATGGACCCTGCCTCGTTTGCCGTGATCGTCGTCCTGATGCTCTTCGCGCTCATCACCGCGATGCGCTCCGTGCGGCAGGTGAACCAGTGGGAGACGGGCCTGAAGTTCACGCTCGGCAAGTTCACGGGGCTCGCGCAACCCGGCTTGAACGTCGTCATCCCGGGTGTCCAACGCCTCGTGAAGATAGACACACGCGTCCGGAACCGTGATTTGCCGCAGCAGGCGGTGATCACCTCCGACAACGTCACCGCCTGGATCGATGCGGTCATCTACTTCAAGGTGATCGACGTCGAGCGCGCCACGCTCAACGTCCAGGACTACGAGAACGCCGTGCGCGATCGCGCGAAGGTGGTCCTCCGCGACGTGGTCGGCGAGACGAAGCTCGACGAGCTCCTCTCGCATCGCGAAGAGGTCGCCGCGAAGGTCCGCGCCGCCGTCGAGCAGTTCGTCTCGCAGTGGGGTCTGCACGTCGAGCTCATCGCGCTCCAGGACATCCAGCTCCCGCCGCAGATGCAGGAGGTGATCGCGCGCAAGGCGATCGCCGAGCGCGATCGGCAGTACGTCATCATCAAGAGCCAGGCCGACCTCGAGAGCGCGAAGAACTTCGCCGAGGCCGCGCGCATCCTCCACTCCTCTCCGGGCGGCATGGAGCTGCGACGGCTCGAGGCGCTGCAGAACCTGTCCGGCGCCACGACCAAGGTGATCTTCGATCTCGCGAAGCCCTTCAACGAGACGCAGAGCGCCGCGGTGGCGATGGCGATGGGCTCGAACGTCCGCGTCGCCGACGAGAAGGGAAACCCGCAGGACGGCGTCGAGCACATCGGCGTTCGCGGCCGCGACGACGAGCCTGCGTCGATCGCCGGCGCGCCGGCGCGTCCCGGCAAGCGCTGAGCCGTGCGCGTCGTCGACGAGCTGCTCCGCATCCGCGCGCTCGAGATGCTGGGTCCGCTCGGCGATCCGCTCGCGCGCTCGGCGCTCGAGTCGGGCGTGGTTGCCGTCGAGCACGACGTGCGCGCATGGGAGGGCTCGCACGGCACCGTGCACGCACATCGCGTGGTGGTGGTGCTCGGCGAAGACCTGCACGCACGTTTCGTCGCGAAGGAGCCGTCGAGCCATGCCGCAAGAGACGCGCTCTCCGCTGCGCTGTCCGCCGCCATGGCCGAACGCGCGGGAAACGCGGTCGACGACGTCGCTCTCGAGGTCGGCACCGTCGACCGACCCTCATCGCCGTATCGCGGATGACATGAAAACCGTGTGAATCGTGGCTCGAGCCGCGCCGGCCGAGGAACATGCCGGCGGACGTCGGGGTTCCCTTCTCCGTGGAGAACGGCGTCTATCGAACCCCAGGCCGCGCGCCGGATCCCACGGCCTTGCCTCTTCCACACTGGCGCACGCTGTCGGCGCCGCTCGTCCACGGCGTGATGCTGGTCGTCGCGCTCGTCGTGGCAGTCGCCCTGTTCAACGTGCTCGCCCCGGCCTACCCGTCCGGCGCCGACACGCGCCTCGTTCCACTCTTCGACCAGCTGCAAGACGTGGCGATGCTGCTCGTCCCGGGCTCGTTCTTGCTGCTCCTGTTCACGCTCGTGAGGCGCGTCGTTCTCTCGTGGGCCGGCATGCGTGGTCGCATGAAGGTGCTGTACGTCGCGAGCATCCTCGTCGTGCAGCTCATGGTCGCGGCCGGCGGCCTGGTCGCCGTCGTCATGCTGCGCGGCGGGATCCATCTGTTCGAGCCGACCTGGAAGGCTTCGTTCTCCGGTCCCGGCGGAAGGACCGCGCATCTCTATCGCGAGGGCTTCGGCTGCGGATACGAGGTCTACGTCTCGGACGCGTTCGCGTTCACGGCCAAGAAGCAGTCGCACGTCGGCCGCCGCTCGTGCGAGGAGCCGCTCCCGAGCGTGCGATGGAACCCGAGCGGCGCGATCGATCTCGTCGATCGCGACGGCAAGCCTCTCGAGTCACAAGCGTCGCCGCCCTTCTTGCTGTGGGGCGGCGGCTGCTGAGTCAGTCGGCGATCGGGAAGCGATAGTTCGCGCCCGACTTCGAGTCGTATTGCATGCAGCCGCCGAGGCTCGTGACCTGGAACCACAGCGAGAGCTCCCCGGAGTGCGGGAGATCGACGAGCGCCTCGATTTCCTTGCGGTCCCCGTTCTCGGGACGCGCGGTGTCGAACATGTGCACGTTCTCGCGATCGACCTGCGCGAAGCCGGTGATCGTCCAGACCGGGTTGCCCTGCTCGACGCGTCGACACTGAGGCAGTCGATCCTGCGCGTACGTGATCTTCACCTTGCCGCCCGCCTTGAGCTGGCCGTCGACGCTGGGCGTGCCGTCCTTCGCGAACGCGATGCTCGCGCCCGCGACCGGTGAGGGCCCCTTCACAGCGAGGTGGAAGTTCTGTCCGAACTGCGAGTCGAACTGCTGGCAGCCGAACGCGCTCGTCACCTGGAACCAGATCGCGATGTCACCGCCGGCGCTCGGCACGATGTGCGCGGGCTTCGCGACGCGATCCTTTCCGTCGGGCGTGAGCGCGGTCACCTCGAACGACTTCGCGACGCCGCCGTTCTCGCTGTAGAAGCCGCTGATGTTCCAGCCGGGTCCGCCGCCGCCGACGTTGCCGCGACACTGCGGAAGACGCTCGAGCGCGTACTCGATGCGAAGCCCCTGACCCGCGGCTGCTTCACCGATGACGGTGGTCTGGAAATCCGACGTGAGCTTCAGCGTGGCGGCATCGGAGGTCTGATCTTGCTCGTCGCCCGATGCGGCGTTGCCGGAGGACGACTCGGACGCGCAGCCCACCGCGAAGAACGCGGACGAAGCGAACAGAGAAACGGCGAGGACGGCGAAGGACGGACGAACGAAACGCATGCGGCAGGTCTCCTGACGCGTACGCCTCGCAAGGTACGAGCCACACTCACCCTTGCGCACATTGCGCAAGGAGCCCCTTAAAACCTCGCAGTTGCAAGGGCTTTGCGGGGATCCCTGGGGCGCGCGCGGTTCGCTCGTGGATCGCCGACGAACCAGCTGCCGCGCGTGCGAGCCGCGCCAAGGCGTGGCCTTTGCGGCGCTCTGCAACACCGCCGCTAACAATCACGATGCGCGCGCTCAATACGACAGCCGAAGGATGACTCACGTCGGCCGATCTCGCGCGGCCCGAGGAGGTTCATCGAATGCGCATCCACATAGCTTGCAGTCTGACCATCGCTTCGCTGTTGGCTTTCGCCGCGGCGCAGAGCGCGTGCACCATCACGACCACCAACGCTGCCGACGACGGAGGCGTCACGACGCCGGTCGACAACGACAGCGGCACCGCCGACACGACCGACTCCGGCAACGGCGACTCGGCGACGGCGTCGTTGCTCGGGTTCACGGCTTCGAACGTCGCGGGAGCGTTTGCCGAGCTCGACCCGAGCGCGCTCCAGGACGTCACGCTCGCCACGACGACGTCGCTCGCATCGGACGTCGATCAGTCCGCTTCGCTCGACGCAAGCGCGGGGGTCATTTATCGCGCCGTCATGCAAACGGACGGCACCATGATCGGCGTCTACCTCGCGCGGTCGTGGACGTTCGCGGCCGGGGCCAAGGTGCACGTCACGGGCGCTTATCCGATCGCGTTCGTCGCGTTCGACAAGATCCAGATCGACGGAGCGCTCGATGCGAGCTCGGCGGCGGTGCCCGGCGCAGGTGCGGGCGCGCCGACCACCACCGGCGTGGGCGCCGGCCGCGGCGGCGACGGCACGACCGCCGACGGCGCGGCCGCGGCGGGCGGATCGTTCTGCGGAGCGGGCGGCGCGGGCGGAAAGTACACCGCGGCGGCGACACCGGCGCTCGGGACTGCGTACGGTTCAGGCACGCTCGTGCCGCTGGTCGCCGGCGCGAGCGGCGGCGTCGGCGTCCAGGCCGCCGGAGCAGGTGGCGGAGCCATCCAGCTCGTCGCGAAGAACAGCATCACGATCAGCAGCACCGGCGTGGTCGCAGCGAACGGCGGCGGCGGCGGACCGAGCGGCGTCGTCGCGTCGGGTGCGGTGGCGATCGGATCGGCCGGCGGCAGCGGCGGCGCGATCCTCCTCGAGTCGCCGACGGTGTCACTCGCCGGCGTGCTCGCCGCGAATGGCGGCGGCGGCGGCGGCAACAGCGGGAGCGCAGGGCAGGACGGTCAGAGCTCCGCGACGCCCGCGACCGGCACGGGCACCGGCACCGGCGTCGGCGGCAACGGAAGCGGCGGCGCGGCCGTCGACGGAACGGCCGGCGGCGCGGGCAGCGGCGCGTACGGCACCGGCAACGACATCGCGCCGGCAGGCGGCGGCGGCGGAGCCGGACGCATTCGCATCAACACGACGACGGGCGCAGCGACCGTCACGAACGCCGTCGTGTCTCCGGCGAGCGGCACGGCGTGCCTCACGCAAGGCACGCTGACGCCCTGATCCGCACCGCGACCGACACGGTCGAGCACACGTTCGAGAGAGAGCGACCGCGTGGTCCGGACAGGATGCCGGAACCGCGCGGTCGCGCGTGCTTCACATGTTCGCGATGAGGTTGTCGCCGAACTCGCTGCACTTCAGCTCGGTCGCGCCTTCCATGAGGCGAGCGAAGTCGTACGTGACCTTCTTGCTCGCGATCGCGCCGTTCATGCCCTTGATGATCAGATCGGCGGCCTCGAGCCAGCCCATGTGACGGAGCATCATCTCGCCCGAGAGGACGACCGAGCCCGGGTTCACCTTGTCGAGGTCGGCGTACTTCGGCGCGGTGCCGTGCGTGGCCTCGAAGATGGCGTGACCGGTGACGTAGTTGATGTTGCCGCCCGGCGCGATGCCGATGCCGCCGACCTGCGCGGCGAGCGCGTCGGAGAGGTAGTCGCCGTTGAGGTTCAGCGTCGCGATGACGTCGAACTCCTTCGCGCGCGTGAGCACCTGCTGGAGCGTGATGTCGGCGATGGCGTCCTTGATCAGGATCTTGCCCTTCGCGAGCTGCTCCTTCTGCTCGGCGTTCGCGGCGTCCTCGCCCTTCGCCTCCTTCGTGCGCTCCCACTGGCCCCAGGTGTACGTCTGGTCGGCGAACTCGCGCTCGGCGAGCGCGTAGCCCCACTTCATGAACGCACCTTCGGTGTACTTCATGATGTTGCCCTTGTGGACGAACGTGACGCTCTTGCGCTTCAAGTCGATCGCGTACTTGATCGCGGCGCGCACGAGGCGATCGGTTCCCTCTTCGCTGACCGCCTTGATGCCGATGCCGGCCGACTTCGGGAAGCGGATCTTCTTGTAGTCCTTCGGGAACTCTTTCTCGATGAACGAGAGCATCTTCTGGGCGTCGGCGCTCTTCGCCTCCCACTCGATGCCCGCGTAGATGTCCTCGGTGTTCTCGCGGAAGATCACCATGTCGACGTCCTGCGGCTTCTTCACCGGGCTCGGAACGCCGGTGAACCAGCGCACGGGGCGGAGGCAGACGTAGAGATCGAGGAGCTGGCGGAGCGCCACGTTCAGCGAGCGGATGCCGCCGCCGATCGGCGTCGTGAGCGGGCCCTTGATGCCGACGAGGTACGTGCGGAACGCTTCGACGGTCTCGTCGGGGAGCCAGTTGTTCGTCTGCTTGAACGCCTTCTCGCCGGCGAGGACCTCGAGCCAGGCGATCTTCTTCTTGCCGCCGTAGGCCTTCTCGACCGCGGCATCCATCACGCGCACGCTGGCGCGCCAGATGTCACGCCCGGTGCCGTCGCCCTCGATGAAGGGGACGATGGGGTTGTCGGGGACGTTGAGCTTCATCCCGGAACCCATCGTGATCGGCTGACCGGCAGGCTTGTTCGTCGCAGACATGGTCGTTTCTCGCTCCTGGAATTGGGAGCGCTTGAGTACCACGGCGATGCGAACGTCGAAAGAGGGCCGCCGTACCCCGCCCGTACGGCTTCTCTCGGATGCGAGTCCGCGAAGAGGTGCATGCCGTTTCCGTTGTCAGACGCGTGGTAGAGGTTCGGGTACTGGAAGCCGGGAGCGCCCGTGCACGGGCCGAAATCCAGGTTCGCCGTGGTGACGCTACCGAACACGTTCCAGTACGTGTCGCTCGTGCGCAGGTTGGCGCCGCGTCAGGTACGTTCCAGCGCCGCTCGTCACGAAGAAGCTCTCGGTCGAGGTCTGGTTCGCGACGTGCGATTGGATCAGCGTCCAGCCGCCGTTCGTCGTGTCGCAAACGGCGTCGAAGCAGAGCCCGATGTTCAGGGTGTAGGTGCCGTCCGTCGCGCTCCGCAGGGCCGTCTCTCCGGCCGAATGCGATCGCCTTGTGCGGCAGCTCGCCGCCATCGGTTTGCGGCTGGTGATTAGCGACGCCCGACGAAGCCGCCGACGGCGAACGCGACGACGAGCGCGGCGATCGCCCAGCCTCGCTGTGTGCTCTCGGGCGGAATGCGCTGCGCGTTGAAACGGCGCACGGCGACGACGGAGCCGACGATGTCGACGGCGACGAGGATGCCCCACGTCACTGCGAGCTCGAGGTGCCCGAGCCAGATCCCGAGGAACGAGCCGGCAATGCCCGCGCACAGGATCGTGCCGGCCGCGCCGTGCCGCGCATAGAAGTGACCGGCGCCGATCGGGACGAGCACGCCCAGCATCGGCGCGGCGATCATGCTGCGCTTCTCGACGGCCGGCTCCTCGTCGTCGCGTGCGACGGGCGGCGCGCCGCGGAACGGGTGCTCCGCGGTGTCCGCGGTCATCGCTGCAAGCACCTCACGCGCGTTCTCGAGATCCTTCGGCGCGACGACGATGCGGATGTCCATCATCGTCTGTTGCCAGACGAGACGCGTGCCGCCGGAGTCACCGTTGATCGCCGAAGGCACGCCATGCTCGCGCAGGAAGTCGCGGACCATGTCGGCCTCGACCGGCGTCGTGGCGCGGCGCACTTCGACCCAATCGCCCTCGTCGCGGTCCTCGGAGGCGTCTTCCACCATGAACGAAGAGTAGCGGGAGAGCGTGGGATAGGATGATGGAATGCCTACCGGTCACCTCCTTCCCGTCGCGCTCGTTCTCGCGCTGGTCGTCGGCGCTTGCAGCTCCACCACGGCGACGGCGCCGGCGCCCGCCTCGGCGAGCAACGACGTACAGCAGGCGATCGGGCCGGACGGGGGCACCATCGAGGTCGGTGGCGCGGTCGTCACGTTCCCCAAGGGAGCGGTCTCGCAGACGACGATGATCCGGATCTCGGTCGAGCCGGCAACGACGGTCCCGGCTGGGTTCGTCGCGCTCTCGAGCCTGTTCAAGTGCGAGCCCGCGGGCACGACGTTCGCGATGCCGGTCGAGATGCGGATGCCCTTCACCGACGACGGAAAGGGCGGGACGTTGTTCTGGTCGACCGGCGCCGATCCGACGTTCAACGACCTCGGCGGGCGTGTCGACGGCAAGACGATGGTCGCGACCGTCCAGCACTTCAGCGCCGGGTTCGTCGGTCGTAAGAACTGATCGCTCAGGCGCGCCGCGCGCGCGCCGACAGGCTCACTGCACGATGACTTCGCGGCCGCATGCGAAGTCGACGGAGCGCGCTCGGCGCGTGGAGCCGATCTTGAGCATGTGACGCCCGCACTTGATGGTCGTCGGCGTGCCGGCGACCACGGGCAGCACGCGACCGTCGAGGAAGACGCGATGGCCTTCGGCGTAGGCCGGCAGCGTGACGAGCGAAGCATCCGCGGCGACGGCCGGCTTCGGAAGCGCGTCGACCGACATCGTCGGAACGGCAGGCGCAACGACCGGCGCGGGCGCAACGACGGGCGCGGCCGCAACGACGGGCACGACAGCGGCAGGCGGCGCAGCCGCAGCGGCGGCGACCGGCGCCTCGGGCTTCGACGACGCTCGCAGCGCGGTCTTCGCGCTGTCACGAAGGCGCGCATACGTGCCGTTCCGGACGGCCATCATCATGGCGGCGCCGACGGCAACGCCGAGCACGGTGATCACGGTGGCCCAGATCGCGAGCGCGGCCGCGCGGCTTCTCGCGCGCTGGCCGCGCGCATCGCCGAGCACCGGACGCGCCGGCGGCGGCGTGGTCGCCATCATCATGGGACCGACGCTCGGCGTCTCGTAGTCGGCGCTCGCGAAAGAGGCGCGCGATCCGTACGCGTGCATGTGTCCCGGAAAGGGCGCGAACGCCGGATCCGATGCGCGAAGCAGTGCGTCGACCGCGGCGCTCTGCGCGGGCGGCGGCGGGACGACCGACGCGATCGCCATGGCGATCGAGTCGCGCGCCTCGCCCGACTCCGACAGCACGTCGCGTGACGCGACGGGCATTCCCGGCGAGCGACGCGTGAGCGGAGGCGGCGGCTCTTCCGCATAGACCTCGATCAAGATGTCCTCGACCTGGACCTCAGCGGTCGCGTCCGCCGCGATCTTCTTGCGAACCTGAACCTGACCCGCCCGGCCGGGCCGCACCGTCGGCCGCTGCGCCGTCGACGCGACGTCGAGCGCGTCGAGCTGCGGATCGAAATGCTCGCTGCCGAACCGGGGCAACGCCGGCGGCGCGGGGATCTCCGGCTTCCGCAGGTTGTTCACGCGTGAGGATGAACGGGTGTGCGCCAAATGTACGACCGAGTGCGACCGAGTGCGACCGTCGACGAGCGGGCTGCAGTCTGCCGCATCGGTCGCGAGAAGCAAGGACGGACCTCATCCGAGGCCGTAACCAGGCCGTAAACGCAGGAAATCCGAGTACAGTGCCGGACCAATGACCACACGAACGACGGGGCGGATCGGGGCTGATGCACGCCGAGCGAGAGGTGGCCTCCTCCTCTTGTTGTCGCTGTGCGCTTCACTCGGTCTCGGCGTCTTCGGCGCGGGGCCGGCGCGCGGTGATGCACGCCAGGTCGTCGCCGCGGCTCCGGGCGCGAAGCCCGCGACGGCGCCCAACGTCACACCGGGAACGGCGGCCGTCGTCGCGCCGACCGCCGGCGGCAGCACCGCCGAGGGGCCGGGTCGGTTCACCGCCGAGACCCCGGACGGCATCGTCGAAGCGCAGAAGCGTCGCGCGCTCTCGACCAAGGCGAGCGAGGCGGACGTCGTCGCCGCGCTCTCCGTGATTTCGTCGATCGCCGATCGCGCGAGCAACGACGTCGCCGAGCGCGCGCTCGGCGAGATCGCCGCCGCCACGTCGGTGAGCGCCGAGGTCCGCAGCGAAGCGGTCGCTCTCGCGCGCAGCCTCGCAGCCGACGAGGGAACGATCGCGGGCGTCGACAAGGCGCGCAGCGCCGGCATCGTGACCGACGTCTCGGTGCTCGGTCCCTTCCGCGACACCGGCGGCGGGCTCGACGCGCACGACGGGCCGGAGCAGCCGAAGAGCGCCGCCGCGTTCGGCGATCCCAAGACGTTCTACTCGTGGGGCACCGTCGAGGTCGCCTGGCGTGGCGTGCCCGCCACGTTCGCGGAGGCGCGCGGCGTCCCGCTCGACATGTTCGTCTCTCCCCGCAAGGAGAGCTGCACGTTCGTCGCTTCGAAGATCAAGCTCGCGGCAGCGGCGCCCGTCATCGTGCGGCTCGCCTCCGCCGGTCAGGCGCGTCTCGTCTTCGACGGCGTCGACGTCGGCAAGAGCGACGACGTGCACGGCAGCGCGCGCCTCGACCGGATCGCGGCGCAGGTCGACGCGACCGCAGGGGCTCACCTCGTCTACGCGAAGGTCTGCACCGGCGCGCTCGAGGACACCGGACGGGTCCGCCTGCGCATCACGGACGCGCGGCACGAGCCGCTGCGCGTCGAGGCGTCCGCCGATCTGTCGCTCAAGCCCGGCGAGACGATCGGATGGGGCACCGCCAAGACGAACAAGCTGACGACTCCGCTCGTCCGCTCGGTGAGCGGCAAGGGAGGCTCGGATGCGCTGCTCGCGGCGGCAATCGTGCGCATCTTCGGCGGCGCCGACGATCTCAAGAGCCCGCGCGCCGCGGGACAGCTCGACGCCATCCTCCAGTCGAAGGACCTCGATGCCGACCGCGTCGCGATGGCGGCCTGGCTCAGCACGGGCGCGAACAAGAGCGGCCGTCTCTATCGCGCACGGGCGCTCGCCGCGAAGTCGAACGACACCGCAACGCAAGGCTTCGTCGATCGCCATCTCGTCGAGCAGCACCTCGAGACCGACATGCCCGACTGGGCGATCGCTTCGGTGCGCGGCACCAAGATCGACACGAAGAAGGACGACGACGCCATTCTCCTGAGCGCGCGAACGCTGCGCGCGCTGCGCGTCGACTCCCTGACGATCCAGGCGATGCGCGATCTCACGGCCGTGTTCAACGCCGCGCCGCATCGCGTGCCGACGTCGCTCTTGATGGAGCTCTCCGGTCTCGCACGCCCGCACGCGCCCACGGTGTGGATGAGCGTCGCCGAGGAGCTCGCTCGACGCGGCATTCGCGGCGAGGTGCTCGTCGATGCCATGGGCTCACGTGGCAAGGAGGACGTCGTCAAGGCCGCGCAGGACGCGTTCAACGGCGGAATGGACGACGCCGACGAGGCGCTCTCGGTCGCGAAGCACGTCACGGATGCCGGAGCGCACGACGTCGCGGCGCTCATCTATCGTACGACGGCGCGCTGGGCGCCGAACCGCCCCGAGGCGTGGGCCGGCCTCGCGCGCGAGCTCGCCGCCGCGTCGAGCGATCCCAAGGACCACCAGATCGTCCTCGTCGCGCTGCGTCGCGCACGTGAGCTCGCCCCGGGCGACGCCGCGTACCGCGCCGAGCTCGCGCTTCGTACGGGCGCCGGCAAGGCCGGTCAGAAGCCCTCTGCCCCCGAGGCCGGCGACGACGAGCGCTGGCTCACGCCGATCGCGACCATCCTCGCTCGAAGGAAGGGCGTCCCCGTGAAGGGCCCGCCCGACGTGGCCGATCGCGAGCTCCACTGGTTGCGTGCAGTACGCATGCATGCCGACAACCGCGTCTCGCAGCTCATTCAATATGCACGCGAGATCGTGATCCCGCCGCGCACGCAGCAGGAGCTCTTCGAGCCGATCCCGCCCGAGGGCGACCTCACCGAGATCCTCCGCGCGCGCGTCCATCGCAAGGGCGGCGCGATCGCGTTCCCCGTCGAGGAGCACAACGACGGCGCACGGCCGCGCATCCGCTGGCCCGAGCTCGAGGCCGGTGACACCGTCGAGGTCGTCATCCGCCAGTGGACGAGCACCGCGGTCGGCGGTCGTGGCGACGCGCCGTTCTACTTCATGGATTACGCGGGCGCGCCCGCGAGCCATCCGCTGCTCTTCAACGAGGTCGTCGTCGAGTCGTTGCCCGGCCATCCGCTCTTCGTGGACGTGCTCCACGACAAGCTCGCGCCGTACAAGAAGACCGAGACCGACGAGCGCGGCATGCACGTGGTGCGTCTCGTCTGGGACAACCCGCAGGTCATTCCGGAGGAGCCGCTCATCCCGCAGCTCACCGAGATCTCGCCGGTCATCGTCGGCTCCACGTTCAAGACGTGGGACGACTTCCGCAAGTGGTACGCGGAGGCGGTCCGCGGGTTCACCGAGCCGGACGACGAGGTCCGCCGTCTCGCCGCCGAGCTCACGAAGGGCAAGACCACGCGCGAGCAGAAGCTGCGCGCGCTCTTCGAGTTCGTCGCCGACGACATCCGCTACGTCAACTACGTGAGCGGCGAGTGGTGGCTGCCGAACCGCCCGCAGCAGCTCCTCGCACGTCGCGAGGGCGACTGCGACGACAAGGCGATCCTCCTCATCACGCTGCTGCGCTCGGTCGGCATCGAGGCGCAGGAGGTCATGGTGCAGACGCGCATGACCGGTCAGCCTTCGGTGCTGCTCTCCAAGAATGCCGCCGTGCCGATGTTCGATCACGGCATCGCGTTCCTTCCGCAGCCCGGCTCGCCCAACGGCGGCATGTACCTCGACGCGACGAGCCCGCAGTCGCGGCTCGGTCCGATCCCGTCGATGGACGCGCGCGCCGTCGCGCTGCGCATGGACACCGGCCCCGCCGAGGTCGTGCAGCTGCCGAACAGCTCGCCCGAAGATCACGGCGCGGACGTGAGCTGGACGATCACGCTGACGCCCGAGGGCGCCGGCGAGGTGGTCGGCGAGGAGCGCCACACCGGCGACGCCGCGTTCTGGCTGCGCTCGAACCTCACGCAGGCCGAAGCGCGCCCACAATACGTGGAAGATGCACTCGTCGGTCCGTGGTTCCCCACCGTCGAGGTCGACAAGAACATCGACTTCAAGGGCGACCTCCCGGGCGGCCAGGCCATCGTGAAGTACAAGGCGAAGTCACGCGGCCTCGCACGTCACGAAGGCCGGGACCTCGTCATCTCACTGTCGCCGAGCAACACGTACGGGTCGGTGCTCGCGCCGCTCGTCGAGCGCACGTTGCCGGTGCAGCTCCCGCCGCATCTCGCGCCGAGCCACCAGAACCGCACGACGCGCATCCTCGCGCCGGCCGGCTTCGCGTGGGGACCGTTGCCTCCGGGCGGCTCGACCAACGGCGGAGCGTACGGCCGCGCGTCGGTGGAGATCACCAAAGACCCCAAGGACGCGCGCGCGCTGCTGATCAAACGCAGCGTCGTGTTCGACCAACACCTCATCCCCGTCGACAAGTACGCATCGTGGCGCGCATTCATCACGCAGGTCGATGCGCTCATGCACAAGGAAGTCCGCTTGGTTCCCGCGGCTGCAGGTGAGAAGTGATGACGCTCTCTCGATCGATCCTCGTCACGACCGCGCTCGCGGCGCTCGTCGCTTGCGGCGGCAACAACGCCGGTGCGAAGCATCCCACGGCGAACGGCAAGCTCGCGGCGCCGCTCGCGGCCGCATTCCGTGAAGACGCGACCGGCGACTCGTCGAAGGCGGTCGACCTCTACTTGCGCGCGCTCGACGACGCGGCGACGTCACCCGCCGATCCCGCGCACGTCGCGGTGTCCATGGCGGCGCTCGACGCGCTCGTTCACCGGAGCGTGGCTGCGTTCGCGGACGTCTCGACCACGAGCGCGCTCGCCGATCGCGTACCGGGCGCGAACTTCCCGAGCGGCGCGAACGCGAAGAAGAGCGCCCCTACCCTCGACGATCGCCTCGCGAAGATCGCCGATCATGCGGAGGGGCCGTTCGCGGCCGGCCTCGTCGCCGAGGCGCAGCTCGCGCTCGCCGAGCGACGCGGCGATGCGAAGGCCGCGGAGACCTATCGCGCGCGCTCGGGCTGCATCCGCGAGGCGACGATCCTCGCGCCGGTCGGATGGACGCCGGTGAGCACGGTTCGCGAGCCGACCAACCTCGATCAAGCGGGCGCGGTGGTTCCGTCGGAGCTCCCCGGACCGAGCCCGTTCCTCACGAGCGTCCGCGCGGCGCCTGTGCAGGCGCTCGGGTGTCACATCCCGCTCTACGCGCAGTCGAACATGCAGGGCGTGCGCGACGTCATCGTGGACGTCGAGGTGCCGAAGGCGGGCTGGATCGGCCTCGGCATTCGCGCCAACAGCGCCGCCGCCGTGCGCGCCGGTGGTCAGCTCGCGCTCGAGCGGCCGTTCTCGCTCGGCTCGGGACAGATCGCGAGGTTCGCGAGGCTCGAGGCCGATCGCCCCGGCCCCCTGCGCATCGTCACGCGCATCGGCATGGATCAGGACTTCGCGACGTTCGAGCTCGGCGCGTGGGACGAGGACGGTAAGCCGCTGAAGGCTCACGCGCCCGCCGCCGGCGCGAAGTCGGCCGTCGCGATCAAGCGCGTCGCGCCCGTCGCGCCGCCGGCGCCCACCACCGACGAGGAACGTCTCGCCGTCGCGCTCGGCGCGCTGGCCGCTCGCGAGAGCCGAACCGCGGAGAACCTCCTCGATCCGCAGCTCGCACGTACCGACACGCCGCCCGAGCTCTTGCTCGTCTACGGACGCGCCGTGCGTCTCGCGCGCGATCTGCCTTCCGTGAAGAGCAGCGAGCGCGCGCGTGCTGCCTACGATCGCGTGCTCGAGGCGTGGCCCACGTCGTGGGAGGCCGCGGTCGAGCACGCCGTGCTCGCCGGCGTTCGCGTTGGACGCGCGGAGGCGAACATCGCCGCTCTCACCGATCTCGACAAGACCCGCGCCAAGGCCAAGGTCTCGAGCCCGGCGCTCGTCGACGCGTATGACGCGGCAACGGCGGGTCGCGAGCACCTCTACGATCGTTCGAAGGCTTCGTACGAGCGCGCCCGGAGCGGCCTCGATGGAACGCCGCTCCTGCGCGAGGTCGAGCGCAACGCGTTCGAGCGCACCGGCCGCGAAGAGGTCGCGTTCGACTGCGACGAGAAAGCGCCCTCCGACAGGACGAGCCTCTCGTGCCATCACGCGCGCGTCGCCGTCGGCGATCGCGACGGCGGCGAACGCGAGCTCGAACGCCTCCGCGCGCTCGCGGGCACGCCGCAGCTCTATCTCTCGCTGTCGACGCGCAACGCGCTCGAGGTCGGCGATCTCGCGCGCGCCGCGAAGATCCAGGCCGAGATGAACCCGGGCGATCGTCAGCTCGCGACCCTCTACGCGATCAAGGGCAAGAGCGCGGTCCCCGAGATGCTCTCGCTCGCGACCGTCGCGCGTGACGCTCCGGCCGCGCTCCCCGGGCTCTTGCGCGCCGCCGGCGACAATCCGCTCGCCGCGTTCGAAGGCGTCGCCGAGCGCGTCGCGAACGACGACAAGACCGGCCCGCTGCTCGCCAACGCCGCCACCGCGGTGCTCGCGCACCAGGAGCGCTACGACATCGAGCCCTCCGGGCTCACGCACTTCGTGATGCTCGACGTGCGACGCGTGATGGGCACGACGGACGTCGAGTCCAACGCGCAGGCGAACGCGCCGCTCCTCTACGGACGCGACACGGTCCGCATCCTGCGCCGGCGCATCTTCAAGAAGGACGGACGCATCCTCCTTCCCGATGCGACGCCGCGCGCTGCGCAGTCGCACGCCGATCTCTCGCAGCTCGAGGCCGGCGATGCCGTCGAGGCCATCTACGAAGGCTGGGGAATTCCCGGTGACATGGGCAACATCGGCATCGACACGCCGGACCTCTTGCCCGAGCGCACGGCCGTTCGCGAAGCTCGCATCGAGCTCCGCCTGCCCACGGCGGTGCATGGTTCTCTGTGGAGCCACCCCATGCTCGGTGAAGCCACCGAGACGTTCGACCACGGCAAGCGCGTCCTCGTGTGGCAGATGAAGGATCGTCCGGTGCGCCGCGTCGAGTACGGCGTCCCGAAGATGGATCGGAACGTGGGCGTCAGCTTCTCGACGACGACGTGGGCCGACGTCGGCCGCGGCTTGCGCGAGACGCTCGCCACGCTCGACGCCGACAGCCCCGAGGTCAGCGCGTGGGCAAAGGAGGTCGACGTCTGCTCGCCTGGTGGCGCGACGGCGACTCCGACGACGGAGGCTACGGCGAAGGCGCCGTGCGGTCCGACGCGCGCGCTCGTCGACAAGGTGGTCGCCGCCTCCGGCGTCGCGGTCAAGGAGGCTTCGGGCGTCGTCCTCGCCGACATCGATCTCGGCCGCAGCGGCGGTCAGGTCGTCACGGCACGCACCACGCTCGCGACGCACGAAGGAAGCCGCACGTGGCTCATCGTTCGTGCGCTTCGCGAGCTCGGCGTTCCGGCAGACGTGGTCGTCGCCGAGAACGAGCCGTTCTCGGACAGCGCGTCGTTCCCGCCACACTTCGGCCGCTTCATGCATCCGCTCGCCGTGGCGCACGTGACCGATGCGGACAAGGGGAAGCCCGGCACGACGACGGACATCTGGATCGACGCCGACGTGCCGGGTCCTCCCTTGCCCGCCGGTCGCATCTCGCCGGAGCTTCGCGGTCGCGTCGCGCTGTGGGCCGACGGCAAAATCGCCCCGCTGCCTCCGATGGAGACCGGCGCCGAGCGCGACGAGATCGACGAGCGTCTCGTCGTCGACGAGCAAGGCAACGCGAAGGGCATCCTCACGGTGCTCTTGCGCGGTCGCTCCTCGCAGGACCTCGCCGAGGCGCTCGTGCGTCTCGTCGGCAACGAGCGTCAGCGGGCGCTGCGCGGCATCGCGCTCGCCTGGGTTCCGTTCGCGACGGTCGAAAAGGTGGAGCTGTCGTCCACCGAGGGGAGCTGGCAGGTGGCCATCCGCGCGGAGCTCACCGCGCCCGCGTACGCGCAGGTGGAAGGAACGAAAGCCGGCGCGCGCTCCTGGGTGCTGCCGGGGATCGATCCGATCCACTACGTATTTCCCCGGCCGTACGTGACGACGCTGAGCGCCGCGTATGCGAGCCAGGGCGCACGCGAGAGCGCGCTCGCGATCAGCCAGGCGGCGCAGTACCACGTGCGACGTCGCGTCGAGCTCCCCCCGAAGGCGTCGATCGCGCGGCTGCCCGGCCCTTACGAAGGCAAGGGGCCGCTCATGTCGGCGCAGCGAAAGATCTCCGTCGCCGGCAGCACGATCGAGGAGGACTTCACCCTCGAGGTCTCGACGGGCACCATCCCGAAGGACAAGTACGACGCCTTCGTGACGGAGACGCATCGCACCGACGACGCGTTCCGCGCGAGCACCCACGTGAAGCCGCCCACGCCGTAGCGTCGCGGGCTCGTGCGCGCCTCAGCGGCGCACGAACCCGACGAACGCGATCGGATGCGCGACGTGGAGCGGCCTGAGCTTCTCTTCCGCGAGGTCGTGGAACCACAGGAGCAGGCGGCGGTTTCGCTCGTCACCGGGCTGCACGAGCGAAGGCGACCGCTCGGCCTTCACGTCGTGACCCGCGATCTCGAAGAACCAGGTGCCGCTGCCCTGATCGAGGTGCTCGTGGAGGACCTTCTCGTCGGGTGCATCGCCCACGAACTCGATGTGCATGCGAAATGAGCTGCGATGGGTCGGGCTCTCCCCCATCGCGCCGACGTATCCGTCGACGTCGAACGGGAGATCGTTCACCCAGGCCAGCTCACGCGACCACGCGCGCGGCACGAGCACGCGCGGTGCGAGGAAGAGCGGCACCACGTACGCGATCGACCAGACCGGCAGCGCCTTGCGGGTGCCCTCGATCACGAGGACGTGCTGGACGCTCTCCGGCAAGAGCATGACGAGCGGGTACGTGGCCATGGTGAGCGCCGCGAACACGAAGAAGAGCGACATCCCGTTCAAGAGCCAACCCCACGACGATGCGCTCGCGGCGGCGCGCGCGCGCGTCTCCGGAGTCTCCTGCTCCGACCACTCCGCGTTCAGCGCCGCGCGGCGAGCCGGCGTCATGCGAGCGAGGCGCGCCAGGTGTTCGTCACCCGGCGAGGATACGTGATTTCGGCTGTCTTCCGAGGCCTCGTGCAGGCACGGGCGTCCGGGCCGGCGATGCGCTAGATCCTGCGCGCGATGTCACTGCGTCCGGGGGAAGCGTTCGGCCGTTATCGCGTCGAGGCGCTCCTCGGCGAAGGCGGAATGGGCCAGGTCTATCGCGCGACCGACGAGCGCCTCCGCAGGCAGGTGGCCCTGAAGCTCCTGTCGGCCGCGAGCCTCGAGGCCGGCGCCGCCGAGCGACTCCTCCGCGAGGCTCGCGCCGCGGCTGCCATCGATCACCCGAACGTCGTCGCCATCTTCGACGTCGGTGAAGAGAACGCGATCCCGTTCCTGGCCATGGAGCTCGTCCCCGGCGCGACGCTCCGGCGGTACGTAGGCGGCGCGGCGCCTCTCGCGCAGCGACTGCAGTGGCTCCTCGCCGTCGCGCGCGCGCTCGCGGCCGCGCACAAACGCGGGCTCGTGCATCGGGACATCAAGCCCGAGAACGTGATGGTGCGCGAAGACGGCCTCGCGAAGGTGCTCGACTTCGGCATCGCGCGGCCCGCCTCACCGATGGATGCGAACGGAACGCCGGTGGCACGCGACCGCGATCTCTCTGCGCACGCTGCGCACGCGGACTCGCCGCTCTCGCCGCTCTCGCTGAAGACCGGCGACAGCGCGGCGCTCGGTACGCCTCTCTACATGTCGCCCGAGCAGCTCACCGGCGCCCCGCTCGACGGACGCAGCGATCAGTTCTCGTGGGGGGTCGTGGCGTGGGAGCTCGTGGCCGGCAAGATCCCGTGGTCGCTCGAGCGCGGAGCTCACGTCGCCATGACCGAGATCCTCGGCACCGATCCGCCGCTCCTCGGCACGCGCGTTCCGGAGATCGGCAGCGACCTCGAGGCGATCGTCGCCAAGGCGCTCGCGAAGCGCGCCGACGATCGCTTCGAGAGCACCGACGCCCTCGTCACGGCGCTCGAGCGCGCGATGCACGTCGAGACGTTCGGCGCGACCTCGACGCGGAGCGGCGCGGTGTCTCCCATCGCGCGCACGCTTTCGGAGTCGGAGATCTCCGCCGCACGCACGCCGAGCACCGTTGGTCCGAAGCGCAGCCGCGCCGTCACCGGCGGCGCCGTCGTCGCCGCGCTTGCGGTGGCTGTCGCCCTGGGCTCTGCCAGCGTGGGCACGTGGACCGCGCGTGCGAAGCGGACCGCCGACGACGCGCGATTGTCGATCGTCGCGCCGGGCCGTCGTCCCGCCGTCGCCGTGCTCGGCGCGCCTCTCTCGTCGGGCTCGCGGTCCGCGACCGATGCACGCGCCGCCGCGCTGCCGGAGCTGCTCGCGACCGAGCTCGGCACGGGCGATCAGATCCGGGTGGTCCCGCGCGACGTCGTGACACGCGTCCTCGGCGGCCACGACCTCTCGCCCGCGCTGCTCGGAAAGCTACGCGCGGTCGCGAGCGCCGACGACGTCGTGGTGGCGCGCACCGAGCTCGGCGCATCGGGCAGCGTACGCCTCGTCTTGCAGCTCGAGGCCATCTCGACCGCGGGCGGAAGCGGCGAGACGAAGGAGATCGCGGTCGACGGGACGCTCGACGACGTCGCCGGGCTCGTCGCGCGCGCGGGTGGCGAGGTGAGGCGCGCGCTCGGCCGCGCGCCGCTCGCGCCGGATCAGGCCGCCGCTCTGCGCGCTGCGCTGCCCCGCACCAACGCCGCCGCCGAGGCGTACGCCGAGGGCGTCGCGCATCGCGGCCGCTACGAGTACCGCGCGGCGAGCGAGGCGTTCGAGCGCGCGGTGGCCGCCGAGGACGACTTCGCGCTCGCGCACTTCGAGCTCGCTCGCACGCTCGCAGCGCTCGGCTTCGACAAGCGCGCGCGAGAAGAGGCGACGCGCGCCGTCGATCTCTCGGGGTCGCTCGGCCGCGAGCAGCGGCTCGTCATCGAGGCCCAGCACGCGGTCACCACGAAGGACTGGGCGGCCGCCGCCGAGGCATATCGGACGCTGTTCGGGTTCTTCCCGGACAATCTCGACTACGGCCTCGCGTTCGTTCGCTCGCAGGTGTTCAGCGGGCAGCGCGAGGACGCGTTCGCCACGCTCGCGCGTCTCCGCGCCGTGCCGCGCACCGCCATCGAAGAGGCACGCATCGACTCGATGGAGGAGTTCGCCGCCGGCAAGGCCGGCGACGTGAAGCGCCGTCTCGCCGCGGCGCTGGAAGCGAAGCGAAAAGCGGATCTGCTCGGAGCCACCTGGATCTCGGCGGATGCGCGCATGGCGATCGCGGACGCGCATCGCGATCTCGGCGACGCCGACGCGGGCGCCATCGAGCTCGAAGAGGCGATCCCGATGTATCTCGCGCTCGGCGACAAGTCCGGGCTCGCCGGCATCTATCGCCAGCAGATGAAGCTCGCGGAGCTTCGTGGCGACGGACCCGGCGCGCGCGCGCTCGGCGACAAGGCGCTCGCGCTCGCGCGCGAGGTCGGCGATCGCTACCGAGCCGGCGGCCTGATCACGGCGCGCGCCATCCTCGATGCGCACGAGGGCCATCTCGCGGACGCGGAGAAGGGCTTCGCCGAAGCGCGCGCGCTGTACGAGGAGATCCAGGACGCCGAGGGCGTGGCGCACAACACGGGCAATGCCGCCGAGATGCGCCTCGAGCGCGGCGAGCTCACCGGAACGCGCGCCGCGTTCGAGCGCGCCCTCGCGATGCACACGAAGATCGGCATGAAGATGGGCATCGCCGGCCAGACCGCGAACATCGCCTGGGCCTCGTATTTCGAGGGCGATCTCAAGGGCGCGCATGCCGGGTTCGCGAGCTCGCTGGCGCTCGCGCGTGCGATCGAGAGCAACGGTCAGGTCTGGGAGGCGCTCACGAAGGACGGCTACGTGCTCCGCGCGAGCGGCGACGCGGTCGCGGCCGCGAAGGCGTTCGAGGAAGCGGGAGCGCTCGCGACGCGCGCCGGCGATCTCGACGCGCGTGCGGAGATCGACCTTGCGAAGGCAAGGCTCGCGCTGGACGGCGCGCTCGTCGGCGGCCCCGGCGCTGCGGGAGCCGCCGCGGAGGCCGAGGCTCTCGCGCGTGGTGCGCTCGCGCGGTTCGTTGCGTCGAAGTACCCGCACGAGGAGACGTTCGCGCGCGCGGTCCTGGTCCGCGCGCTCCTTCGCGCAGGCAAGTACGAACCGGCAGACGCGGAGCGCGCGCTCCTCGATGCGAGCCTCCCCGCGTGCGAGATGTTCGAGGCGCGCCTCGAGGCATGTCTCGCGGCGATCGACGAGGCGTCCGTGGGGCCGCACGCGGATGCGGCGAAGGCGCTCGCGCTCGCGCGTGAGGCGCGCGCGGAGGCCGAGCACGCCGGCTTCGTCCCGCTTTCGCTCGAAGCACGTCTCGTCGAGGCGAAGCTCGCGCGTGGCGCCGAGCGCACGACGCTCTCGAGCGCGCTGGACCGCGATGCACGCGCCGCCGGCTTCGTGCGGATCGCGCGCCTCGCACGCTGACGGCCGGGCGTCGGCCGCTCAGGTGAGCGCGGCGATCCCCTCGCGCAGCAGCTCCGGCAACGGCGGCGCCTCCGCGTCGTGTTCATCGATGAGCGCGCGAAGCGTCGTGTTCATCGATGAGCGCACGAAGCGTCGTGTTCATCGATGAGCGCACGAAGCGTCTTCTTCACTGCTGACGCGCCGAAGCCCATTTTCACGAGGCCGCGCGTCGCCTGCTCCACGACATCGGAGGCCACCGATGGCCCGACCTCGCGGCGCTTCTCTTCTCGGCGGCCCATCCGCTGTTGCTGGCGAGAGGAGATCCTGGCCGCGACATACTCCTTGCCGAAGATCTCCTAGGCCGCGTGCAGATTCTGCGATCGGCAGCGAGCGCGGAGGTTCGACGCGTGTCCTTCTCGAGATCTTCGACGAGCGCTCGAAGCGCCCGCTCGATGACCTTGACGGTGTCGCCATCCGGAATGGAGTGACCGATGACGATGACCGCGGACGGACACGCGGACCTGAAGCGGGCGAAGCGAGCTCCGTCGAGCTCGCTCCTCGTCTTGTCCATGCAGAATCCCCACATCGAGCTGCCCGCCGACCGCTTGTCCTCTTCATCGGAGAGAGGCGTGTGGTGCATGAATTCTCCGTACACCCTCGATTTTCATCGCCTGCATACGCGCCGAGCCGCGCGATCCCGACTCGGATCACGTCGCGAATCCTCCACTTGCGGTCGACGCAAAGCATTCGCCGCCTCTCCTCTCCCGAAACGATTGCCCCCTGCACCTTGCCGCCCGCCGAGCCTTTAATTAGGGTGTCCACACGATGAGCGGCCACTCCAAATGGGCGACGATCAAACACAAGAAGGGCGCGCTCGACGCCAAGCGCGGCAAGATCTTCACGAAGTTGATCAAGGAGCTCAACGTCGCCGCGCGCATGGGCGGCGGTGATCCCGGCGCCAACCCACGCCTCCGCACCGCCATCGCCGCCGCCAAGGCGCAGTCGATGCCCGGCGACACGATCAAGAACGCGATCAAGCGCGGCACCGGCGAGATGGAAGGCCAGCAGATCGAAGAGGTCCTCTACGAGGGCACCGGCGCAGGCGGCACGCTCTTCCTCGTCGCGGCCGCCACCGACAACCGGAACCGCACCGTCGCCGAGATCCGGAAGATCTTCGAGAAGAACAACGGCAACCTCGGCGGCGCCGGCGTCGCGCTCTGGGCCTTCGACAAGAAGGGGCTCGTGACCCTCGAGAAGCCCTCCGCGACCGAGGATCAGCTCATGGAGATCGCGGTCGGCGCAGGCGCCGAGGACTACGCCGACGGCGGCGACGTCTGGACGCTCACCACGCCGCCCGAGTCGCTCCACGCCGTGCTCGAGGCGCTCGAGGCCGCGAAGATCCCGGTGAAGGAATCGCAGCTCGGGTTCGTCCCGAAGAACAAGAAGCCGGTCGCCGGACGCGACGCCGAGGTGCTCATCAACCTCGCCGAGGTCCTCGACGACCACGACGACGTGCAGAACGTCTACGCCGACTTCGACATCTCCGACGAAGAGCTCGCGAAGCTCTCGTGAGCAACGGCGGCAGCGGCGGGAGCAGCGCGCAAGGCGTCACCGTCCTCGGCCTCGATCCCGGAACGCGTCACTTCGGCTGGGGCGTCGTCCGCCGCGTCGGAACGCGCCTCAGCCACGTCGCGCACGGCGTCGTGAGCGTCGAAGGACAAGGACCGCTCGGCGAGCGCCTCGTCGCGATCGAGGCGGCGCTCGTCGAGGTGCTCGGAAAGTTCTTGCCGCTCGAGGTGAGCATCGAGTCGATGTTCTACGCGAAGGATGCGTCGTCCGCGTCGAAGCTCGCACATGCGCGCGGCGTCGGGCTGCTCGTCGCCTCGCGCGCCGGTCTCGCGGTCTTCGAGTATCCGCCCACGCGCGTGAAGCAGACCGTCGTGGGCGCTGGGCGCGCCGACAAAGCGCAGGTCGCTCACATGATCCGCGTGATGCTGGCGCTCCCCACGACGCCTCCCGCCGACGCCGCCGACGCGCTCGCGATCGCGGTCACGCATCTGCAGGGTCGCGCACTGCCCGGCACGAGAGTGCCTATTTCCCGGGCTTCCGGCGACCGACGCTCCTGATTGTTCGTCGAGCTGCCGAGCAGCGAAATCACGGGGCGGCGTGCCTGCCGCATCCCGTCATCGCACCGATGAGCTCGCTTTCGGGAAGTTCATCGAATTATTGGAAGGTCCTGGTACGTCCAAGGGTATAGAAACCGCGTTCCGAGCCCAGCTGTAAGCTCTGCCCGTCTCGCACGTTCTCTCGGAGATTCGACATGCACCTGCGCCGCCTCCACTCCTTCCTCTTCGCCGGACTGCTCGCCGCCGCCGTCCCGATGATGGCCACGGACAGCTCCGCCCAGGCCGCCGCGACCGCCCTGCCCGCCGCCCAGGCGCAGCAGGTCCTCACGAAGGTGCAGAATTTCTACGACAAGACGACCTCGTTCTCGAGCGACTTCACGCAGGAGTTCTTCGTCAAGTCGCACAACGTCAAGAAGCAGTCGAAGGGCCACGTCGTCTTCGCGAAGCCCGGCAAGATGTACTGGGAGTACACGCTCCCGCAGGACAACCGCGTCGTGTCGGACGGCGCCGTGCTGAAGGTCTACGAGGCGGCGAACAAGCAGATGTTCGAGCAGAACGTCGACAAGTCGCAGTACCCGGCGGCGCTCTCGTTCCTCGTCGGCGGCGGGAAGCTCGCCGACACGTTCACGTTCGAGCTGTACGAAGGCGCGGCCATGAACTTCGCCGGTGGTCAGGTGCTCGTCGGCACGCCGAAGACGCCCTCGCCCGCGTACCAGAAGGTCCTGTTCTACATCGACGCGGCCACGTCCCAGGTGCGGCGCGTGCTCATCGTCGACGGCCAGGGCAACCGCAATCGCTTCGACTTCGACAACCCGAAGGTCAACGAGACGATCTCACCCGACCGCTTCAAGTTCGTCCCTCCCCCGGGGACCCAGGTGATAAGGCCGTAAGAGTCGGCCCTTCGCACCACGGCCCGATCCCGAGTAGGGTGACGGCGTGAACCAGGCTGTCGGCACCTGTACGGCGTGCGGCGCTCGCGCCGTGAGCGGCGGGGTCTGCGCGCGTTGCGGGAACACGAGCGGCGAAACGAACCGCTGCCCGCACTGCGGAGCGATCGCACGCGTCGAGCCGAAGGGCGCGGGCGTCTCGCTCGCATGGGTCTGCGGCGTGTGCGGCGGACCTAGGATGCCGAACGGCATCTCTGGAGAAGCGGTCACGACGCCACTCCGTGAAGCACGAGCATCGCAGCAGCGCGGTCTCCGCGCGCGCGCGCAGTTCTGGGCCTTCACGGTGATGGCGCTCTTCTTCACCATGGTGGCCCTCGCGGCCTGGCCGGTCGCCGCGCTCGTGAGCCATCTCATCCTGCTCGCCATGGCCGCCACGCCCACGCTCTTCGCGGTGCGCGCGCGCGCTCGTGCCGGCCGCGCCGCGGAAGCCGAGCGCGAGGCCATCGATCGAGCGTGGCTCGCGGCCGCGGAGGACGTCACGTCGCGCGCGAAGAAGGGCGTGACCGTCGCCGAGCTCGCGAAGCAGCTCAAGGTCGATCCCGTGAAGGCCGAGAGGCTCCTCACCGAGCTCGCCGTGCACGATCGGACACGCATCGACGTCGATGAGGACGCGGAGGTCCGCTACAGCATCGCGCCGGAGCTCGCGGCGGCGGCGTCTCAGGAAGCGCGCGTCCGCGTCGATGCGACCACCCCGATGCACGACGCGACCGAAGAGAAGTTTCGCGCCCTCGAGGAGCACGAGCTCGACGAGGCCGAGGCCAAGAAGCTCGCTACCCCGGCATTTCCGCGCGGTTCCCGATGACGACCGAGCCCATCAAACGACGCCGCTCGCTCACGAACGTCGGCGGAGAGATCGATCGCGGTGGCGACGAGCGCGCGAGCGAGCTGCTCGCCCACGCGGTCGACGTCGCGCCCACCTCCGAGGCGGACGCGCCCGATCGCGCTCACGTCCACGGCTTCCACGCCTATCCCGCGCGCGCGCATCCCGTGACCGCGCGTCGCCTGGTCGATGCGTTTGCGCCGGCGCGCGGCCTCGTGCTCGATCCGTTCTGCGGATCGGGCACGATCTTGATCGAGGCCATGCTCGCCGGGCGTGACGCGCTCGGCACCGATCTGAATCCGCTCGCCGTGATGCTCGCGCGCGCGAAGACGCATCCACGCAAGCCCGAGGCGATGGCGGCGCTCGTCGCCGCGGCGCAGGAGGTCGCGGCATTCGCGGACGCGCGACGCAAGGCGAAGCAAGGCGCCACGCGCCGCCTTCCGCAAGAGGACGTCTCGATCTTCGCGCCGCACGTGCTGCTCGAGATGGACGGCCTGCGCGCCGGCATCGAGAAGGCGCCGCCCGAGGCGCGCCCTGATCTGCAGCTCGTGCTCTCGTCGATCCTCGTGAAGCTGAGCGCCAAGCGCGGCGACACCTCCGACGAGCCGCTCGAGAAGCGCGTCAGCGCCGGGTATCCGGCGCGTCTCTTCGTGCGCAAGACCGAGGAGCTCGTGCAGCGCTTCGCCGACTTCGCGGAGCTCCTTCCCAAGCCGGCGCCGCGCGCGCGCGTGCTCCTCGACGACGCCGCGAAGCTCGCGAAGGTCGACGAAGCCTCGGTCGACGCCGTCATCACCTCGCCTCCGTACGTCGCGACCTACGACTACCTCGCGCACCACGAGCTGCGCATGCGCTGGCTCGATCTCGACACGCGCCGGCTCGCGAAAGACGAGCTCGGCGCGCGCCGTCACTACGAGCGCATGACCCCGGCCGAGGCGCGCGCGTCGTGGGAGCGCGAGCTCGCCAAGTTCTTGCGCGCGCTCGCGCGGGTCACCAAGCGCGGCGCTCCGGTGATCTTGCTCATCGCCGATTCGGCGACGGCGCGTGGTCCGCGCGGAGAGCGACCCGAGGCGCTGCGCGCCGACGAGATCGTCGCGGACACGGCCATCCACGTGAAGACGTTCGAGCCCGTCGCGCGCGCCTCGCAAGCTCGACCGCATTTCCACGGCCCGACCGTGGCGGCGTTCGTCGACAAGCCGCGCGCCGAGCACGCGCTCTTGCTTCGCAGGACGTGAGCCTCGCGCTGGTCTTCACGCACGCTGTGCTTGCCGCGAATCGTCCATCCGGACTACACAGCGCGGATGCCCACGGTGACGTTCGAGTCGAGCGACGGAGCCATCACGAAGACCGTCGCAGCGCCGGAAGGCGCCGCGCTCGCCGATCTGTGTGACGACCACGAGGCGCCGATCCCGTTTTCGTGCCGGAGCGCGAGCTGCGCGACGTGCCATATCGAGGTGCTCGAAGGGCCCGAATCGCTCCTCCCGCCGGAGGACGAGGAGCTCGACGTGCTGGACGCCATCGACTCGAAGCCGCCGAAGTACCGGCTTGCCTGCTGCGCCAAGCTCAAGCCTGGCGCCGGCACCGTCCGCGTACGCGCCCAGAACGACTACTGATCTCGCCTGCTCTCGCGTGCGCACGCCGTTACGCAGTCTTTTTCGGCGTCGCGCCGCCTGCCAACCGGCGGAAAACGTGCAACAGAGTCCGCCGGAGCACGGCGAGACCCACGGATGCAGCACCCCCTGGACCGGACCCGCATGACCCACGAGCTGAGCGCGCCGGAGGCCTCGCGCGGCAGCTTCGTCTCCCGTCTCTGGACGAACCTCGCGGTGCAGGACCTCCTCATCGCGGTCTACTTCGCGTGCATGCTCTTCGCGGTGCTCACGGCGAAGGGGCCCGGCGCCGACGAGTCGATTCGCACCGTGCTCATCGACATCGGTTGCCTCGCGACCGGTCTGCTCCTGACGCGCGGCGAAATCCTGCGCTCGGGGACCTTGCTGCACGGGCTCGTCTATCGATTCACGCTCTTCCTGTGCGTGTTCCTCTCGTACTTCCAGCTTCGCTCGATCCTCCCTGCGGTGAGCCCGCACTCGGTCGACGCCGATCTGCTGGCGTTCGACCTGCGCGTCTTCGGCGTGGAGCCTTCACTCGCGTGGGATCGCTACGTCACCCCGCACACCACCGAGTGGTTCGCGTTCTTCTATTTCGGCTATTTCTTCCTGCTGAGCGCGCACGTCCTGCCGATCATGCTGCTCGGGAAGAACCGACTGCGGGTCGCGCACTTCGCGCTCGGCATCTTCATGGTCGTCTGCACGGGGCACCTCCTCTACATGCTCGTGCCCGGCTGGGGTCCGTATCGTCAGCTCGCCGGTCAGTTCGAGCATCCGCTCGAGGGCGGCCTCTTCTGGCGTCTCGTGCGCGCCACCGTCGATGCGGGCGGTTCGCAGAAGGACATCTTCCCGAGCCTCCACACCGCGATGCCGACGTACTTCGCGATCTACTCGTACATCCATCGCCGCACGTTTCCGTTCCGGTTCACCTGGCCCTTCATGGCGTTCGCGGCGTCGCAGATCATCGTTGCCACGATGTTTCTCCGCTGGCACTACCTCGTCGACATCGTCGCTGGCCTCACGCTCGCGACGACCGCGGCGCTGGTCAGCCACCGCATCGTGGTGCGGGAGATCGCCCGCCGCGAGCGACGGGGAATTGTTCCCGTATTTATCCCCCTGGATTGGCGCCGGATTTCTGGGCGTGGCGGAGATCCGAAGGACCACGACGGCGACGACGGCCCGCGCGAAGAGGCGGCTTCCCCGCCCGACTCGTGCTAAGAACCCCGCGCCGGTCAACGCCTGGCTTACTTCAAGGAGCTCGTGATGCAGCAGCGATTCCGTAGGTTGGCTCTCTTCGTTGGTGCGACGTCGCTCGCGGCCGGCGGTCTGGTCGTCGTCGCGTGTGGAACGGACAACGGCACCACGCCGACTCCGGCTCTGCCCGAGGCGAGCACGAACAAGGACACCGGCACCGGTGGCGATTCCAGCATGCCCGGCACCGATGGCGGGCCCGGTACCGACGGCGGCGGCGTGGATGCCGACTGCAGCAAGAACCCCGTGCTGCACGACAACACGACGGGCTTCCGCTGTCCGTTCATCGTCACCAGCGGCGACGCCGGTTCGAACTGCGCGAACACGGAGACCTGCTGCGAGACCTCGGACAAGCTTTCCGACGGCGGCTTCGCGCCCTCGTACTGCGCGCCGAGCGCGACGAAGAGCGAGGCGACGGAAGTCGCCACGGCGAACTGCCAGGCCGGCGCGGTCGCAAAGGGCTCGAGCTTCGACGCGGGCGACGCGTGGGAGTGCGAGGACAACAAGGCGTGCGGCGGCGCTGGGGTGTGTTGCATGGTCGTCTCCCCGAGCCAGATGGCGATGGGCAAGACGCTCAACATCGGCAACACGCTGTCCAATGACAAGAACCACCCGCCGGCGTGCGGCGTGAAGCGCGCGTTCAACGAGGGCGGCTCGCGCTGCCGCACGGGCACGACGTGCCCGACCGGCGAGATCAAGCTCTGTAGCCTGAGCGACATGAACTGCGCTGCGGGCACGACCTGCACGCCGTTCGTCGACTTCCAGCAGACGCATCACGGCGCGTGTCAGTGAATTGCCGCGGGACGAGGTGGCGACTGGTTGCCTCGTTCCGCCGTTCACGACGACCTTGACCCTGGTGGGGCACGACGTGCCCCGTCATCGGCGTAGCCGATGAGCCTCCCCCACTCGCCTGCGGCGAACCGCGCGGGCGCGCGGGGGGACACGAGAGAGGACGGCGGGCGAGAGCTCGCCGTTTTCATTTTGTCGCCGAGAGCGGCTACGTCGCGTGCGCGAGGATCCAGCGCGCCATCGCGTCGACGATTTCTTTCCACGACGGCTCGTTCAGGACTTCGTGAAAGAGGCCTTCACGCGGGTCCCACGTCTTGTCGGCGCTGCCCGCCGCGTCGAAGAAACGCTTCGCCGTGGAGAGGCTCGCGACCTTGTCCGCCGTGCCGAACGTCATGTAGAGCGGCATGCTCAGACGCGGCGCGGACGACAGCGCGCGCTGCTGCGCCGCCGAAGCCTCCGTGAACCAGCGCGCCGTCGCGTTCTTGAAGACGAGCGGATCGTTGTCGTAGTCCTTCGCCTTCGCAGGGTCGTGCGTCATGTCCTTGCCCTCGAGCCCGCTCGGCAACCCGAGCTTCGGGATCACGCGCGACGCTACTTTTCCGGCCAGGACCTTGACGCGCGGCACCTCGAGCCCGAGCCCGAAGAACGGCGCGGAGAGCACGAGCCCCTTCCATGAGGCAGGCGTGTCGAGCGCGCTCAGCGTCGCGACGAGGCCGCCGAAGCTGTGGCCGAACAGCAGCGTGGGCGCGCCCTTCGCGCGCGCGTCGACGAGGTGCCGGAGCTCCCGCGCGTCGTCGAGGAACTCGTCGAACCGGTAACAGAACCCGCGCGGACCCTGCGCGCGGCCGTGGCCGCGCAGATCGATCGCGACCGAGCCGATGCCGTGCTCCGCGAGCGCGCCCATCACGTGCGCGTATCTCGCGCCGTGGTCGGCGTAGCCCGGGATGACGGCGAGCACGGCCTTGGCGCCGCCCGTCGGCATCGCCGATGCGTAATAGAGAGAAGGGCCGCTACGCGACACCGCGCGGGTGACGGCTCCTTCGTCGAGCTCGATCGTCATCAGACTCCGACCTTCGGGACGTCGGCGCCTTCGATCGTGGTGACGCCCTCCTTGACGAGAGCATCCCGCAGCGCGGCGAGCGCGCGCGCCGCGCGTGACTTGATGGTGCCGAGCGGAACGTTCTCGCGCGCGGCGATCTCCGGATACGTGAGCCCCTCGAAGAACGCGACCTCGAGCGTGTGCCTTTGGGCCTCCGGCAGCGACGCGAGCGCGCGGCGGATCTTCTCGCGCTCCGACGCGTCCGACGTGAGTCGTTCGGGATCGCGTGCCGAAGCGGGCGGCTCGTGCGCGATGACGTCGCGCGCGAGCGTGCCGCGTCGCTCACGACGGCGCGTGCGGTCGATGCTGAGGTTGCGCACGAGCGTGACGAGCCACGCGATCACCGACCCGCGCTCGGGGGCGTACTGGCTGGCGCGCTCGTTCACCGCGACGAAGGCGTCGTGGAGCACGTCCTCGGCCTCCGAGCGATCGCGCACGATGCGCAGCGCGATCGGAAAGAGCGTCGGCGAGTGCCGGTCGTAGAGCTCCCCAACGGCGCGAACGTCTCCGCTCGCGATGACCGCCAAGAGCTCGATATCCGACCGTGTTTCCGCCATCCGGATCGCCTCCGAGGGTCCACGCCCAGCGTGCTGCCGTCAAGCGATTCCGCTACTCTGAGAGCCATAAATCTCGCGCAATCCCGCGGGATCTGTCCATGAAACGTACGCTGGTCACCGCACTCCCTGCCGCCCTCGCAGCCCTGCTCGCGAGCGCGCCCGCCGTTCTCGTTGCGTCGCCATCCGGCATCGATGCGCGCGTGCATCACGGGAGCGGCCTCGCCAGCAAGAAGGAGCGCGTGCCCGACGCCGCATCCGCTCCCTCCGATCGCGAGCCACCTCCGCTCCTCGCCACGCTCGTGCAGACGCACACCGACGAGCGCGTTCCGCTCGACGAGGCGACGCCCACCGAGGAGCGCTTCTCCGCGCTGCTCGCCGACCGCGTCACTGGCGAGCGCCACGCGTTCGATCCGCGACTGCTCGGTCTCCTGCGGTCGCTCGCGAAGAGCCATCCCGGTGCGCGCATCGAGCTCGTGAGCGGCTATCGCAGCGCGAAGCTCAACGAGACGATGCGAAAGAAGGGCCACCACGTCGCCTCGCACAGCCAGCACTCACTCGGCCATGCGTGCGACTTCCGCATCGTTCCGGCCGGCGAGAGCCGCGGTCTCGATCCGCGCGCCGTCGAGAAGGAGATCCGCGATCTCGGCTGGGAGGGCGGCGTCGGCGTCTATCCGCTCAGCAGCGATTGGTTCGTCCACGCCGACGTCGGCAGGAACCGGCGCTGGGACGGAAACTGAGCCGGCGCGGCTGCGTCAGGGCATCGTCAGCGTCATCTGTGCATACGCGTACTGCGCGATCTTGGACGGCGTGATCACGCCGGCGGCGTCGGCGCGTCCGCGCGCGAAGGCGGCCATGATGCCGCGCGCGCCGTCACCGAGCAAGAGGCCCGACCAGCCCGCGCGCACCTCGAGCGGCAACCACGGACGCCATGCGAGCACCGCATCGAGCTCGTGACCGAGCTCGGCGTCGTTGGACGGCGTGATGGGCGCATAGCCCGCCGCCACGAAGCCGGGCGGCGGCGCCGCGCGACCGATCGCGGTCATGTAGCTGCCGATCCATTCGCCGGACGCTTCCGCGAGGCGCGCGTACCGGTATTCGAGCGCAAACGTGGTGTCGGTCCACGGAACGACCTGCGCGCGCCCCGAGACGTCGATCGCGTTCGACCACGCGAACAAATCCATCTGTCCGTGGAAGCGCTGCGGATCGGGGAGCAGTGGATCGAACTGCTTGTACGTGCCGCTCCCGTCGTCGCCCGACGCGTACGAGCCGCCGATGCGGAACGTGGGCGTGAGCGCGACCTCCGGCAACGTCTTCGAAACGTGCGCGGCAGCCGCCCAGGCCGACACGTCCGACCCGCCCGGCGTGAGGTTCGCGGCGTTGCCGAGCTGGTAGGCGCCTTCGATGCCGTACGTCCAACCCCGCGCTTCACCGGAGACGCGCAGCGAGCCGGTGTACGTCTCTCCGGCGAGACGCGCGAGCGCGAACTTCGAGCCGTCGAGCCCGTTGCCGCTGCTGGCGTCGCCGGCGCTCCGCGAGATGCGCGCGATCGCGAACGCCTCGACGTGGAGAAGCGGATCGATCGACCAGCGCCCCGTGAGGCCGTAGAGCTGAACGCCGGAGTGCGACGGGCCGGTGCGATCCCCGAACGACGTGCCCAGCGGACCCGGGACCTCGAGGATGGCGGCGAGCGCCTCGAAGTCGAAGTTGCCCGTGGCGACGTGCGCGCGCGCCGCGTCGAGCGAGCGGCCGGTGGGCGAGAAATCGGCGTTGCCGATCAGGCGTCCTTCGCCCCAAACCACCGCCTGTCGACCGAGGCGAAACCAGCTCGGTCGGGCGCTCGACGAGCGGGCCTCGAGATACGCCTCGTACGGTTCGAACCGGCCGGGCCCGCGCTCGCTCGCGGGCGTGGAGAGCGTTCCGGTCGGCGCGGGGGCCCCGAGAGCGCGTGCATCTTGCAACGTGATCTGCGCGCGGACGGCGCCGTGCTCGGCGCCCAATCCGAGACGCGACCGCTCGGAGACCACCCACGAATCGCGAACACGCGAATCGAGGCGGCCGAAGAAATCGAAGCCGCCGAGGTCCGGGGGATCGTGCCGGTACTCGCCTCGCGTACGCACCTCGAGGGACGGCGTGAGCTGCCAGTCACCGACGGGAATGGCCGTGGGCGCCGCCGGCGGCGACTGCGCGTATGCGGTCGACGAGGCGAACGCGAGCGCGACCAGCGGCCCGAGCGTCACCAACGCACGTATCGCGAGGCGCGTCACGTTGCGGAAGCTATCACGCCTGGCCGGGCTGCTCGCGCACGATCTCGCGGGCGTGAGCGAGCAGCGCCTCTCGCTCGTTCTGCGTCGGATCGGCGAGGACCACCTCGAGGAGCGCGTCGAGGACGGTCCCGATGATGCGGCCCGGCCGGAGCCCGAGGACCTTGATGAGATCGTTGCCGTTGATGGCCAGGTCGCGCGTGGACAGCGCTGCGCCCTCGGCGAGCACCTTCTCGACGTGAGCCTTCAGCGCGAACAGCGGCGCGAGATCGCCCTCCTTGAAGATGGGCCCCTTGCCGCGCAGATCGGCCTCGTTCAGAAGGTACAGGTCCTCGATGCGGTCGGGACCGACACGCTTGATCCAGCGGCGCACCGCCTGATCCGACCACGCGTCGTAATGAAAGAGATGGTGCCGCACGAGCGAGACGATGCGATCGCGCTCGTCGTTCGAGAACTTGAGCCGCGTCGCGATGGGCAGCGCGATCTCCGCGCCGATCTTGTCGTGATCGTAGAACGTGTAGTCCTTCGTCTTCTCGCTGAGCTCGCGCGAGCGGGGCTTGCCGACGTCATGGAGCAGCGCGGAGATGCGCAGGATGGGATCCCCGGCGCACGCGTCCATGCACGCCATGCCGTGCGTCCACACGTCGAACGAGTGCCACTTGTTCTGCTCCATGCCGACGCCTTCGAGCAGCTCCGGGCACGTGACGCCGAGGATGCCCGACGTGCGCATCACCTCGAACGCGCGTGAAGGCGTCTTGGCCTTCATCGTCTTGACCCACTCGTCGCGTACGCGCTCGGCGCTGACCTTGCGAAACGTGTCGAGCGTGGGAGCGATGGCGGCATACGTATCGGGGTCGAGCTCGAACTCGAGGGTCGCGCAGAACCGCGCCGCGCGCAGGACACGCAGGCCGTCCTCGGAGAAGCGCTCGAATGCCTTCCCCACCGCGCGCAGGCGCTTGTCCGCAAGGTCCTTGCGGCCGTCGAACGGGTCGACGAGCGTTCCCGTCTCGGGATCGACGGCGATGGCGTTCACCGTGAAGTCACGACGCGCGAGATCGGCAACGATGTCGTCCACGAAGTGCACCGCGTCGGGCCGGCGACCGTCGGAGTACGTCGTCTCACCGCGGAGCGTCGTCACCTCGTAGTGCAAACCGTGCATGACGACCGTGACCGTGCCGTGCTGGAGCCCCGTCGGAATCGCCCGGGGAAACAGCTTCATCAGCTCGTTCGGCTTCGCGTCCGTCGCGACGTCCCAGTCGGCGACCTCCTTGCCGAGCAACGAGTCACGCACACAGCCGCCCACGATCCACGCGCGCTTTCCGGCGCCGCGCAGACGCTCGCAGATCCCGAGGGCGTCCTTGGGGACGTGCGCGAGATCGAAGGAAGCCGATGAATGAGCCGGCGGGCCGGACGTCGAAGGCCTGAGGGGCATGACGAGTCACGACATAGGTCAATCCCAGGCCGAGCGAAATCGGGTTGCGCGGCAGTTGGCTTGGTGCGATTCGTGGATGTTCTTTTCCAGGGAGGAATTCATGGCAATCGCATCGCTCGTGAGCCGTACGCAGGTCATCTTCGGTATCGCGGTCATGGGCTCGTCGCTCGCGCTCGCCGCGGCCTGCTCGAGCACCACCACGACGGGAAACCCTGACGGCGGAGCGACGTCGGGCGGAACCTCGGGCGCCACCTCGGGCGGAACCTCCGGCGCCACGTCGGGTGGAACGTCGGGCGGCACCTCGGGCGGCACCTCCGGCGCGGTCGGCATGAGCAAGTGCGGCACGTCGGGCGGCACGTCCACGAACACGTGCACGCAGGCCGACATCGACGGCTACAACAACTGCAACTTCACGATGTGCGACGCCGAGTACCAGGCCGCGCTCGGCTCCGGTTACAAGACGGGCAGCTACGGCGGGGCTTGCGGCACGTACATCTCGTGCACCAACGCGTGCGCGTGCGGTGACTCGGCGTGCAACCAGAAGTGTGGCCTACCCGACGCCGCGTGCCAGATGGCGCTCGGCCAGGCCGGCACCTGCAGCCAGAGCAAGTGCCCGCAGCCCGCGTGCTTCAAGTCGGGCACCGATGCCGGCACCAGCGGAACGAGCGGCTCGAGTGGAATGACGGCGCACACGTGCGCGGATTTCTCCGCGTGCTGCGCAGCGAAGTCTGGCGCCGACCAGACGATGTGCCAGCAGGTGTACGACGCAATCAAGGGGAGTGGCGATGCGAGCTGCAACGCCGCCTTCTCGAGCTACTGCCCCTGAGTAGCGCTGCTAGTAGCCTTCCGTCTTGGCGATGATCTCGTTCATGATCTCGCGCGTGCCTCCGCCGATCGGGTAGAGGCGCGCGTCGCGATACAAGCGCTCGACGAGGTACTCGCGCATGTAGCCGTTGCCGCCGTGGATCTGGACCGCCTGATCCACGACGGCCGAGCACATGTCCGTGGCGGCGTTCTTCGTCATCGCGGCGAGGCCGGGGACCTGCTCCCCACGAACGACGCGGACCGCGCACTCGCTCACCAGCGCGCGCGCGGCCGCGATCTTCGTGACCATGTCGGCGAGCTTGTGACGCAAGACCTGGTGTCCCATCAGGGTTTTTCCGAAGGCTTTGCGATCGCGTGCATACTTCACGGATTCTCGATAGGCGAGCTCCGCGATGGCGACGCACTGACCGGCGAGGAAGAGCCGCTCGGTGGCGAAGTTGATCATGATGGCGAGGAACCCCATGTTCTCCTCGCCGAGCAGGTTCGCGACCGGCACGCGGCAGTCCTCGAACGAGAGCTCCGCGGTGTCGCTCGCCCACCAGCCCGTCTTCTGCAGCTTCTTGCTGACCGTGAAGCCCGGCGTGCCGCGCTCGATCACGAGCAGCGAGATGCCGCCGTGCCCGTCCCCGCCCGTGCGCACCGCCGTGGTGACGAAGTCGGCGCGACAGCCTGACGTGATGAACGTCTTGGCGCCGTTGACGACGTAGAAGTCGCCGTCACGCACGGCCTTGGTGCGCAGGCTCGCGACGTCGCTCCCGCCGTTCGGCTCGGTGATGGCGAGCGCGCTGACCTTTTCGCCGGCGAGCACGGGCAGGACGAAGCGCTTCTTCTGATCGGCGGTGCCCACGCGCAAGATGGGTGGCAGCGCGATGCCATGGCTGTTCAGGCCGACGCAGGTCCCGACCGAGTGGCCGTAGAGGACCATCTCCTCGGCGGCGACGACGGCGTGGGTGACGTCGCCGCCTGCTCCGCCTTCTTCGACGGGGTACGAGATGCCGAGCAGGTTCGCCTCTGCCGCGGTCTTGTAGAGCTCGCGAGGGAACTCGCATGCCTCTTCCCATGCATGAGCATGCGGAGCGATGTGCTTCTGCGCGAAGCGACGAACGCTGTCCCGGAGCTGAGCATGCTCCTCGGTCTCGAAGAGGTACGTCATGCGCCGCATGCTACCTTACCGAGAGAGAAACGATGCGCCCCACGGTCTTCCTCTTCGACATCGACGGCACGCTCATCTCGACGGGCGGCGCCGGCCGGCGATCGATGGAAGCCGCATTTTCCAGGCTGTTCGGCGCGCGCGGCGTCGCCGCCGTCGAGTTCTCGTTCGCCGGAATGACCGATCGCGCGATCGTGAGAGCCGGATTGCGCGCGCTCGAAGGGCCCGCCATCGAGCACGACTTGCCGGCGATCGAGCGCGTCCTCGACGCCTATCTGGAGCGCCTCGCCGACGAGGTCCGCCGCACGGAGACGTACACGGTCCATCCCGGCGTGAAGTCGATCCTCGGGTGGCTTCCCGATACGGCGAGCACCGCGATCGGGCTCGGCACCGGCAACGTGAAGCGGGGCGCGTACACGAAGCTCGCGCGCGGTGCCCTGCACGAGGCGTTCGCCTTTGGCGGGTTCGGCTGCGACGCCGAGGACCGCGCGGAGCTCCTCGGGGTCGGCGCGCAGCGCGGCGCCGAGGCGCTCGGCGTTCCGCGCGCGGAGTGCCGCGTCGTCGTCATCGGCGACACGCCGAAAGACGTCAGCGCCGCACACGGCATCGGCGCGGAGTGCATCGGCGTCGGCACCGGAGGGTTCGAGCCGAAGGCACTCCGCGATCTGGGCGCGCATCACGCGTTCGACACGCTCGCGCACGACTGCGTGCGCGACGCGCTCCTCGGGACGTGATCGCGATTGCACGTCAGCGTTCCGTTCCTCAGCGCTTCTGCCAGCGATCCATCACCTCCTTGATGCCTTCGTCGTTCACACCCGGAACGATCGCGACGCCGCTGAACGTGTCGTTCAGCTTCATGGCGAACGCCTCGAACTCGTCCGTGCGACGGAGCTCGTCGAGCTTCGGCCGCTCTCCGTAGAGCAGCACGAAGCTGTTCACGTCTCCGCCGTGCGGCGTGAGCCCGATCGTTTCGAGCCTCTCGAACGCCTTGCCCTCGTGCTTTCGAAGCGAAGGAATGCCTTCCGTGACGAGCTGTCCGTAGGCCTTCTTCGCATCGACGCCGGGAAGCGGGCGATCCCAACCGATGAACAGCACTGCATTGGCCATGGCGACCTCCCCTCTATCTGCCCATCCATCAATTTAACCACGCACGCCGCGCCGGTCACTGAAAGGCGGCGCGTTCGAGCACGGTGTAGACGGCGCCGTTCGGGGACGACGAGCTCGCGTACAGCGTGACGGCGATCGCGCGGCCGGGCGGCAGCATCGCAGCCTCGGCGGCGAGCGGAGATACGTCGACCGGCTTGCGCATGCGCGCGAGCGTGAGATGCGCGTGGTAGGGCCGGTCCTCGGCGGCGAAGCCGAGACGCACGGCTGTGGCCTCTGCGCGCGCCGCCATCGAGCCGAGCTCGCTGCGCGGCGTACCGAGCGCGGTGACGGCGGTGTCGGCGATGTCGAGCACGAGCACGTGCGCGCTCTTCCGTTGAGGAAAGCCGTGCACCTCGGTCGCGCGGACCGTGAAGGCTGCCGCTCCACTCGAGAGCTCCTTCACGAGGACGCGCAGCGCCGCGAGCTGCCGATCGTCGGTGTCGCCGAAGAACCGGAGCGTGGTGTGGAGCGTCGCGCGTGCCGCCCAGCGCGCCGCCGACAAACGCGGATCGCCGCGCAGGCGTTCAGCCAGCGCGGCGACCTCGTCGAGGAAGCCGTCGTCGAAGTCGACGGCGAGAAAGGTACGGATCAACGAATCACGTTGCGTGCGTTACGTCGCTCACTGCACCGTGATCGGCGTGTGCGTCGGCGTGTACTTGTTGTCGACCTCGCCGTCGACGACGCGGAGGGCGTCCATGCCCCAGTCGTAGCCGAAGTACGTGAACTGCGCGGCCTTGAGGATGTCCTTGTACGAGTTCTGCTTGCCGTCGATGAAGGCGCCGACGAACCGGCCCATCGCGGGACCGCTCTCGTTGACCCAGCTCTCGAGGCCATTCGACACGAGGTCGAGGTTCTTCGTGCCGCCCTGCTTCAGCGGGACTTTCCAGCACAGTGGGATCCGAAGCTTGGAATTCACGTGACTTGAAGTCGCGGC
>JADMIO011437891.1_pt1 | contig 37933 bp, 30 predicted proteins | sample 8958161 | NCBI WGS metagenome assembly JADMIO01 (sample SAMN16585339, study PRJNA669376) | soil metagenome | isolation source: Crop rotation soil | place: USA: Cullars Rotation, Alabama | collected 2011 | reverse complement strand
CCGTTCCCGCCGCCAGCGATCCCGAGTTGCTTCTGCGGCGGATCTCGTTCCCCGTTGTCATCAAACCGACGGTGCTGTCGGGGAGCCGCGGTGTGATCCGGGCCAACGACTCCAGCGAATTTGTTACGGCGTTTCGGCGCCTCCAGCGGCTTCTTGATTCGGCGGACGTGCGTGAGCTGCGCGATCCGGCCGCGGATGCCATTCAGATTGAGGAATACATTCCGGGCCGTGAATTTGCCGTCGAGGGGACGCTGATCGGCGATCGGCTCGTCACCTTCGCGCTCTTCGACAAACCCGATCCTTTGGATGGCCCCTTTTTCGAAGAGACCATTTACGTCACACCGCTGCGCGATCATCGCGTAGCGGAACCCCTCGTGCAATCGGTGGCCGGCGCGGTTGCCGCACTCGGCCTGCGAGACTGCCCGATTCACGCGGAATGCCGTGTGAATCAACGCGGCGTGTATGTGCTGGAGGTTGCCGCGCGACCGATCGGCGGCATGTGCGCGAAGGTGCTGCGCTTCGTCCATCGCAGCGGGCTGATGTGCGGTCTCGAAGAACGCTTGCTGCGTCACGCCATTCGCACAGACCCACCCGGCTGGAGCGCGGAACCATTCGCGTCGGCGGTGATGATGATCCCGATTCCAAAGGGCGGCGTCTATCGCGCCGTCGAACACCTGGACCGTGCCCGATCGGTTGCCGGTGTTGAGGATGTAATCATCACCGCCAAGCCCGATCAGCGGCTGGTGCCATTGCCTGAAGGCGCCAGCTACCTCGGCTTCATCTTCGCCCGCGGCGCGACGCCTGAAGAGGCCGAGCGATCCGTCCGCTCGGCGCACGCGCAGCTCCACTTTGAGATCGATCCAGTCCTCGAGGTGATCCGAGAGCCGGCCACACCGTAGCCAGCGAATTGCGAACAGCGACAGCTATTTCGTCTGCTGTGGGACGTAATCGGGCGGCAGCGCCGATCCTTCGCCGAAGAAGAACTCTTCCATTTGCGTGCGGATGAGCTCCTGACCCTCTTTCTGCCATGGCATCAGCCGGTACTCGTTGAGGATCATCTTCTGCCGATCCTCCCAGAGCTTCCATGCCTGAGCGGAGACGTTCTCGTAGATGCGCTGGCCGAGCTCGCCAGGCCATGGAGGCGTGTCGAGGCCGGGAAGCTCTTTCTGGAACTTCAGGCACATGACCGTTCGACCGCTCTTGTTGCCCGCCGGTTCGTCGCGCATTCCGGTTGGCCCGCCACACACACTCATTGAAGCCTCCACAATCATTCTAATGCCCAGCGCGCATTTCGTCGGGCTGGGCTTGCAAGCTCTCAGCAATCGGCTTTCGGCTGTCGGCAAGAGCCATGGCTGATTGCTGATCGCTGAAAGCTGATCGCGATCTCGCGTGCCTAGCGCGCTATCATCGAAAAGTGGACGCTGAACAACGCCATCGCTGTTGCTGGTATGGGCGCAGCACCACACACGTGCCAGACGATCCCGGTTTCCACAGCATCGTCGACGGTCAGCTGGTGTATTGCGCCCACCCGATGTACTGGCCGGTGGTGCGCTATGAGTTCGACCTGCGCAACTGCGAAGACTGCGACGTCTTCCGGCCGCGCAGGAGCGAGGGCGACAAGCCGCTCAACACCTCTCGAAGAACGTCGTAGGCAAGCTCAGTTGGCGCGGCCATTCGAGCTGCGCCGTCTGGTTGCGCCCGATTCGACCTTTTCGACCTGCACGCGCGCGTCGTTGAAGCAGGCGCCCCCACCCAGATCGGTCAGCGTGTCGGGCACCAGCGCGTTGGAGGTGAATCCGTTGCCGGTGCTGCGGCGCCACAATCCCTTCGGCATGGCGACGGTGCCCTGACGCACGAGTGGTGTCACCCGGGCCTGAACTCGAACTTCGCCGAGCGCGTTGAAGACGCGGATGTCGTCTCCGTCCTCGATGTCCCTGAGCTCCGCGTCGGCTTCATGCATGTCGAGCATCACCGCCGGTCGTGGCAGCTCGCCCAGCGTCGAGCTGATGGTGCGATCGCTCGACGGTGAGATCAGCGCGAGGGGAAACTGGTCCGTCGCCGGATCGCGCTGATAGCCGTAGAGGCCTTCGGGCGCCTGCCGCTCGAGCGCTTCTGGAAAAAGATCGACCTTCTGATCCGGGGTTTTGGGGAACACGTCGACGAACTGAATCGGGCGGCCGTTGTGCGGCGGGTCGGCCATCCAGTGATCGCGCAGCCCGTCGCCGACGTCTTTGGGCATGTTGCTCAGCACGCCGAGCATCGCCTCCAGCTCGTCTTCGGGATCGCCCGGACGCGACAGGCCGAGCCGGCGTGTCAGATCCATGAACACGTCGGTGTTGGGCCGCGACTCGCCAACCTGATCGATCACCGGCTTGGCCAGCTGCAGCGTGATGGGGCCGTATCCCTTTGCGAAGTCGTAGTGCTCGAGGAAGGTCGTGGCCGGCAGCACGACGTCGGCATAGAGCGCGGTGTCGGACAGTACCTGGTCGAAAACCACGGTGAAGAGATCCTCGCGCTCGAATCCACGGATGACGCGTTTCTGATCGGGCAGCGTCGCAACCGGATTGCAGTTGTAGACGAACAGCACGTTAATCGGCGCGCCCTCCGGCTCGGTGAGCATGCGGCCGACCTTGTTCATGTTGACGGCGCGTGTGTGCGGCTCCGCGTCGGCCAGCCAGTTGCGATCGATGTTCCACGACGCCGAATTGCTCATCGAATAGCCGCCGCCGCGAACGCCGAACTTGCCCGCGACCGCGGGGAGGGCCAGCACTGCCGCCGCTGCGCTGCCACCGTTGCGGTTGCGCTCGAGCCCCCAGCCGCATTTGACCAAGGCGGGACTCGAATTCACGTAGAGCTCGGCGAGCCGCCGGATCATCTCTTCGGAGACGCCGGTGACTTCAGCGGCGCGCGCGAATGTCCATGGCGCCGCACGTTCGCGAAGTTGTTCGGCGCCCCGCGTGTGCTCGGCGAGAAACGCCTGGTCGGCGTGGCCGCCTTCGAAGAGATGCCGATGAATGGCGAGCGCCAGCGGCAGGTCGGTTCCAGGCCGGACCGGCAGATGCAAGTCCGCCTGCCGCGCCACGGTGGTCGCACGCGGATCGATGACGACGACCGTCGCACCGTTGTCGCGAGCGTCTTTGAGAAACGGCATCAGATGGATACCGGACACGCTGGGATTTACACCCCACACGATGATCAGCTTGGCTTCGGGATAGTCTTCATAGCTGACGCCGGCCATCTTGCCGTAGAGGCCAAGATTGGCGGCGCCGGTCGGCGCGGCGCACACGGTCCGCAGCAAGCGTGACGCGCCCAGGCGGCGGAACAGGATGGCGTCACCGTAGTCCTGGGTGAGGAATCCGTTCGAGCCGCCATAGCAGAGCGGCAGAATTGCATCCGCGGACTCATTTCGCGCCGCCTGCATCTTCTCCGCGACCAGATCCAGCGCATCGTCCCAGGTCACGCGCCTGAACTGCCCCTGGCCCTTGGCTCCGCGCCGTACGGCTGGATAGAGCAGCCGGTCCTCGCCGTAGACACGATGGTGGAAGTGCCGCACCTTGGCGCAGATGTATCCGCGCGTGATGTGGTTGTTGTCCGAGCCGTCGATCTTGGTGATGCGTCCGCCGCGAAGTGTGACGTTCAGCGTGCACGCGTCAGGACAGTCGAGCGGACATGCAGTTTCGACATTCGATTCCGGAGGCGCAACGGCCGGCTTGGGCATGGGGTCTAGGATAGCTCACTGAATCCGGGAACCGGGATCCGGGAACCGGGATCCGGGAACCGGGATCTGGGAACCGGGAACCGGGATCCGGGATCCGGGATCCGGGATCGGAAACTGGCAGACTAGGTGCGCAAGTGCGCGTGCAAGAGAACGCACCTGGGCACCAGGCACCAGCCCGGGCAGCTGTCACCGCGCACAGGGCACAATGAGCTTGTGGGTCCACATCCGAAGGTCGTCATCATTGGTGGTGGCTTTGCCGGGCTCGACGCGGCGCGCGCGCTGGCGACGGTCGATTGCGATGTCACCGTTATCGATCGTCACAACCACCACGTCTTTTCGCCGCTGCTGTATCAGGTCGCCACGGCGGGACTGTCCGCCGGCGACATTGCCTCACCGATTCGCTGGATCTTGCGGCGCCAGGATCGTTTGCGGGTACTGATGGCCACCGTGGACCAGATCGACCCGGCCGCGAAGCGGCTACGTCTCGATGGCGGCGGAGTCATCGCCTACGACTATCTCATCGTCGGCGCCGGCGCCACCCACTCTTACTTCGGCCACGACGCGTGGAGTGCTTCCGCTCCAGGATTGAAGTCGCTGGATGATGCGCTCGAGATCCGGCGACGGCTGCTGCGTGCCTTCGAGGAGGCCGAGCGCGAGCCCGATCCGGCGCGGCAGAGATTTCTGTTGACCTTTGTCCTCATCGGCGGCGGTCCAACCGGCGTGGAGCTGGCGGGCGCCCTTGCCGAAATCGCCAGACATGCACTGAAGGCGGAGTTCGACGCCATCGATCCGGCGTCAGCCAGAATCATCTTGCTCGAAGGCGGACCGTCCATCCTGCCGACGTTTCCCGAATCGCTGCGTGCGTCGGCGCGCCGCTCGTTGATTCGTCTTGGCGTCGAGGTGCGGGAGAACGCGCTGGTCACCGATGTCGACGAGCGCGGCGTGGCCATCGGCAACGAGCGGATCGATGCGCACACGGTGTTATGGGCCGCCGGCGTGGCGGCTTCGCCGGTCGGCCGCCAACTGGGCCCGGTCGATCGGGTAGGCCGCGTACTGGTGGAACCGGATCTCTCGGTGCCTGGACACCCCGACACCTTTGTCGCAGGAGATCTCGCGTGCTTCACGCATCAGACCGGGAAACCGCTGCCAGGTGTTGCGCAGGCCGCCAAGCAGATGGGAAAGCATGCGGCAAAGAACATTGCCCGACGCATGCGCGGAGAGGCGACCAAACCGTTTCGCTATATCGATCCAGGCAACATGGCGACGATCGGCCGGGCCGCGGCGATCGCCGACTTCGGCTGGCTGAGGGTGTCAGGGCTACTGGGATGGATGCTGTGGCTGTTCATCCACATCCTTTTCCTGATCGGCTTCCGCAATCGGTTGTCGGTGATGCTGCAGTGGGCGGCCTCGTACCTGACCTATCAGCGCAGCGTCCGCTTGATCACGCGTGATCCGTCGTCGTGACGGATCACACGGCTGGCCGAAGCGACTTCGAGCGGCGTATCAGTTTCAAGCTGCGACGACGACGAAGAACAGGCTGAGTACGAGACCGGACCCGCGGCATCCGCAAGCGACGAGCAACGCAGACGCGTTCCTGCATCGCCGGCGCCGCGCGAGACCACATCGGCCGATGGCCGAACGTCCGTCGCTACTCAGGTGCCGAGGCGGCGGGTCTTGGCGGCCTTGCGTGCCGCCGCCTGGCGCTTCGAAGATCCCTTGGTGCGCACTGCTTTGCGTGCGGCTGCCGATCGGGCGCGAGCGCCGCGCACTTTGGCGGAGCGGTGGGCGTGCCTGGCCAAGGCTCGCTTCGAGGCCGCCCGATGCGGCTCGCGGCGCAGCGCCCGATTGGCCGCGCGACTTCGCGCCTTCGATGTCGCGCGCGGCTTCCGCTTGCCTTGCCCGACCGCGTAGGCTCGCGCCGCAGCCTTGCGCGATTTCGCCTTCAGTCCGCGCTTCGGCACTCGGAGCGGCACGCCGGCGCGCCGAGCCTTGGACAGCCCGATGGCGATGGCCTGCTTGGTCGAGCGCGCACCGTGCTTGCCCTCGCGGATATGGTGCATCTCCTCGCGAACGAATTCTCCGGCTTGCGTCGACGGCGACTTGCCCTGCCGCGCGTCGCGTTGAGCGCGTTTGATGGTGGCTGGTTCTGGCATGTTGCTGACCTCCGGAATGGGACGCGCGCGTGCGCGCCTCGCCAACCGTCTTGCTCCGGACGGTGGCGATCATTCATCCCACTGTCACCAGGTGCAAGCGCGGTACCGGCGCGCTATTTTCGCGGCTCTCCAGGGGTCAGGCCCGGCAGGAAGCGCTTGTGTTCGAGCCGAATCTTCACGAGGTCCGGCGCTTCGATGTGCAGCTGATTGGTGATGCGGTAGAGCTCGGCCTCTTCATTGATGGAGATGCGTTCATCGGTCGCGGCAACGGCGAACAGGCACCGTGCGAGGGCAAGCTTCTGCTCGTAGGTCGCCGACTGGTTGAATTCCTGCGCGACGATGAAATCCGCGGTGCCGCCGAACAGCAGATTGCTCGACTTGGCCAGCCCAACGACGAGCATCGCCTGGTTGTCCGAAAGCTGACCATGCTGCACGAGCAACGACTCCATCGCGCGCGTCTCTTCCACGCTCACGCTGTCGTCAGCGCGGGCAACGCGGCCGAGCAGGTAGGCGAAGCGCGCCAGATATTGCGCGCGGTCGGCTGGCAGGTGCTCGAGGGCATCGAGCACCTCGCGCAGCGGGGCCTGCTCGGGGGCGGCCGTCGTCTCGACCCCGAGCCACGAGCGGATCGACTTGAGCATCGTGACTCCTCAGCGCGCTTCGTTGTAGGCGGCACGGGCGATCACGGCCGCGCCCGCCGGGTTGCCCCATTCCGGATACTTGGGCGCGATCTCAGCGACCACGGCCGCAGCCGCCTCGTCGATCGACTGGCCGCCGTGCTTGAGCTCAGCCACGCGGCTCTGCACGGCTTGCAGAAACGCGCGGTCGCGCGCGATCAGCGACGCGTCCCCGATGCGGCCGTGGCTGGGAACCACGCGCTCTGGCTCGAGCGCGGCAAGCTCATCGAGCGTCGCAATCCAGCTCGTCAGACTCGACGTGTTCTGAGCGGCGAGAAAGCGCTGGCTCATGACCACGTCGCCGGTGAACAGCACGCGATCTTCCTCGATGAAGATCATCGTGTCACCGCGCGTGTGCAGCGTCGATGGGCCACGCCACATCAATCGCGCGTGCACGCCGCCAAGATCGAGCCGGTACTCGCGGTCGAAGAGAATGTCGGCGGCTGGGTAGGTGGCGCCGCTCAGCAGTTCGGCGTTGATCGCGGACCGGCCGGCAAACGTCTCCTTGATGCCCTGGCCGATTTCCGTCATCTCCTGCTGCTGCGCCCGCGTCATCAGCAGCTTGGCGCCTTTGAACGCCGCGGCGCCAAGCGAGTGCTCGGGATGGTAATGGGTCGTGACGAGGTAGACATCCGCATTCCTGCTGACCCCCTGCATTTCTCGCACAATCGTCTCGCCGTTGCGCGTGCCCATGCCGGTATCGACGACCAGCGTGGCCTTGCTGCCGACGATGATGCCCACGTTGGGGACGAGTCCGACGTTGAAGTCGGGAATGGCCCAGACGTGATCGGTGAGCTTTACGGTGGCGTTTGCTCGAACCAGCGGCGGCGGTGATGTCGTCGCCGATGCGGCCGGCGTCTGTTCATGGGCCGCCACCGCGGTGCCCAGGACCAAGGCGGTCACGAGCGCCAGGAATCGCGAGCGCTTGTTCATGACCGCTAGGATAACTGCGGAGGCGTTCGTCGGGTCGCGGATCCCGGTTCCCGGTTCCCGGCTCCCGGTTCCCGGATCCCGGCTCCCGGTTTTAGTTCCCTCCTACCCTCCAGCTCGACACGTTCGGCCACTTGCGCAACGCCTCGCGTGCCCATGCCGTTGTTTTGTCCGTGTGACAAGTGGTGCACGCGTTGGGAATCTTGTGTTCGTCGGTCGCCGACGGCGGGATGAACGCAAAGGTGTGACTGCGCACGTTCACATCCGCGATCGTCTGTTCGATTTTCGGCATGTGGCACGCGACGCAGTCGTTGCCGGGGCTGCCCGCCGTGTGATGCGTGTGCTGTTCGATGGTCGTGACGTTACGCGGCCCGTTCGGCGAGCCGGGTGCGTGGCAGGTGAGGCACACCGTGCGCGCCGGCTTGACCAGGTCGGCGTTGTTCGCCGTGCCATGAACATCGTGACAACTGAAGCAGGTGACGCCGCGGCGGTACATCACGCTCTGCACGAAGTCATTTCCCTGCATGCGATTCTTATGGCCAGTGCCGTCCGGGAAATGGGTGAACGTGGTCTCGCCGAGCTTGATGTCTTCCAGCTTCCAGTAGTCAGCAAGGTTCGCGCCTTCGTGAAAGCCGACCGGCCAGTCGTAGTACTGCCCGAACATCGGGTTGGTGCGCGGCTGTCCCTGAGAGTGGCACTGGATGCAGGTGTCGTTGGCGCGGACGAAGTCGAGCCGCGCCGGATTCACGATGTTGGCCGCCGATGCCTTGGCGACGTGCTCGCTGCCCGGACCGTGGCAGCGCTCGCAACCGACGTTCCACTCGGTGACCGTTTTCGCCTGCGCGTTGTAGTTCACCGAATGGCAGCCGTCGCACAGGGGACCGGTGGGCCGCTGCATGTTGCCCGGCGGATAGAACGACACCCACCAGTCGGTGTTGGGCTGCACCGAGTAGGCGCGCCACACGCGGTGGGTCACGTCCCACTGCGCCGGCAACGGATAGTAGTCGTTGCCGACCCGCGTGAAGTAGCGCTGCTTCCACTTCGACCCGTACGTGAAGGCAACCTCATCGAGCGTGAACGTCACCAGCGGATCGGCCTTGGTGAAGTCCGGGAGCACGGCCTCGGGGTGCTCCCGAGGATTCTGGACGACGTTCGCCATCCGCGTTTTCGACCAGCGTTCGTAGGTCGCCGTGTGACAGCGACGACAGGCGGTCGAACCGACGTAGTTACCCCCCGGCGGCGGTGGTGGCATCGGGGCAGGCGCGGCAGCCGGCGAATCGTTGTGGTTCCCTTGTGTGGCGCTTGTCTGGACACTTGCGGCCCGGACCGAAAGAGTCGCCGCGAGCGCGACGGCCGCCACGCCGATACTCAGAGGTGCGAGTCTGCGCATAAGGACTCCGATGTTAGACCACCGGTGCCGGCGCGACTTCCTCTGGCGCTTTCAATGCCCGGAACGACCGCCACAACAACAAATCGTAGGTGATCTTCAGGGCACCGGCGACGAAGAACGGCGCGTCGATCAATTGCGGCCGTGCGAAGAGCGCGCCGGCAAAGAGGGGACTGAGCGCGGCTCCGAGGGTGCGTGCCACGCCGGTGACGCCCGACGCCGCCGAGCGTTCAGCCGGACGAACCACCGCCATCGTGTACGACTGCCGCGGCGGCACGTCCATCTGGCTGATGCTGAATCGCGCGAACAGCACGACGGTGGCGAGCGTGAGCGTCGGCATCAGGGGTACGAGCATCAGCAACACGTTCGATGGCAGATGCGTCACCACCATCGTGTTCACCAGCCCGATGCGCGCGGCCAGGCGCGATGCGACCAGCGCCGAGAGGCCGGCGAGGACATTGGCGCCAAAGAAGAGCAGCCCGAGCGTTTCGACGCTCGCGCCGAATCGCCGATAGAACCAGTACGCGACGAAGCTCTGAACGACGAAGCCGCCGCCGAAGGAGTCGAGCGCGAAGAGCGCCGACAGCTTCAACACGACGGTGCGCGACTGTCCCAGACCCGACAGATTGTTCCATCGAAATCGCTCCGTGCGGCCGGGAGACTCCGCGCGCACCTCTGCCGCCGGGGAGACGCGGCTGAACATCACGGCCAGAGCGACGCCGATCGCCGCGTAGAGCCAGACGACCGGACGATACGGATTGACCGCCTCGACCGGGCCATGCGGCAGCGTCCGCGTCAACCAACCCGCGGCGAGCGCGCCGAGCGCCGTGGCCAGCGATCCGGTGAGCGTATGCCAGGCGAAGACTTCGGTCCGGATGCGATCGGGCACAATCTGGGCCAATGCGGCCTGTTCGATCGGCAGGAACGGCCCGACCTCACCGCCGCTGGGACTGATGACCCCAATGGTGCCGGCGACGACAAGCAGCCAGGTCTGGCTGGTGAACGCAAACGCCACGCCCGCCGCCGCCATCAGCACAGCGCCGGTGAGGAGCATGCGTCGCCGGCCGATGCGGTCGGCCTGCGTGGTGAGGAACAGCGAGACCGCCGTGTCGCCGACGAGGATCAGCGTCAGCAGGACGCCGATTTGACTCTCGTTCAACCCGATGGCAACCAGATAGAGGACCAGCACCACCGAGAGCGCGCCGTACGCGAACAAGCGCATGAACCGCGTCGCAAACAGCAGCCACGCGTCAGAAGGCAGACGCGTCAACGGGATGTGCCTCCCCGAGTCCGCGCCCCAGAGCGCGCCTTTCGGCCGCTCGATGTCGCCTTCGCTCGCCCGTGCGATGGTGCCGGCGCCGCCGCGCGCTGCGACTGATACAACGCTTCGAAGGTGGCCATGCCCTGGCTCAGCAAGATCTGGTCGTCGGCCTGACTGAGCCGCAAGCCTTCGACCAGCCGGCCCACCGTGGCGCTCTCCGGCTCACGAAACGTCTCTTCCTTGAGATCGAGGTCATGGACGATGCGGCCGATCCAGAGGGCGCGCGGATCGGCGATGCCGAATCGCGCGCACAGGGTTTCGTACGTGCAGTGGTGCCCGTGATGCCCGAAGTCGGCGCCAAAGGTGTCGAAGGGGACGGCGCCGGGCGGCAGGGCGCCGCTGCTGAAGACGAAGGCCGCCTGCGGATCCACGAAGCGGCGGATGAACCACGCCGACGACATGCGATCCACACCTGGGCGCGGTCGAGTCGCCCATGTCTTGCCGCGAAAATCGCCGGTGTTCAGTGGGTGCGTGCTCGCCGTCTGCGGCAATGCTCCTGAACGAGTGTGCGCATCGATCTGCGCCAGCAGCGCGGCGGCGGTTTCGCGTTCCGGCGCGCCGAAGAAGTCGACACGAGCCGCCGCGTCGAATCGCTCTCGCAGGCGGCGCACCGCCTGCGGGATCTGCCGTCGGCCGCGCCTGCCCGCCGTTGTCACGCGCTCGAGGAGCCGCGACGCATCCTCTGCCAGCGCTCCAAACTCCCGCGCCCCCGCGCGGCGAAATGTCTCGACGATTTCGTCACGCGTCGCGGCATCCGGCGCCGTCGCAATCAACACGGTGGCCTGCCCGCCGCTGGCCACGATTTCGCCTTTGATCCACTCGAAGTCCTCTCGCGCATCGGGCGAGTTCGGCATGACGTACGCCGAGTGCTTCAACGACACAGCGCCGATCCGCTGCAGCCGGCGCCACGCCTGGACGCGCGTGTGCGCGTGGGTGGCCGGCAGGAAGTAGATGAGCAGCAGCCAGTCCTCGATGCGGCCCCCAGGCCCTGGAGGCATCTGAGCGGATCGTCGCCTCGTCATGGATATAACTTGTTGATGTTGCATTCATATCATGGTTATGTGCCGGGGATAGAGCGTGAGAGCCGCGAGGCCCCGTCTGACGCGGATACCGGCTGCTATCCTCCCAGCCCGCGCAGCCGATAACTCGATCTGGCTCGCAAATGAAACGTTCCATCCGCTGGCAGCTCCTTTGGTTGGGTGCGCTCACAGTTGTCCCGGCGCTGATCGTGCTGGGTGGCACGCAGTGGATGAGCCGTCGAGGAGCGCTCTCCCGGACCATTGAGGAGAGCCAGCGCGTTGCGCGTTTGGCCGCTGCGGAACAGTCGTCGGTGTTTGGCAGCACCGACCTCCTGCTCCGGACCCTGTCCGCGGCACACATCCCGAACGGACCAGACTGCAACGCCGCTCTGGCGGACGTGCGCGCCGAACACCCCCAGTACCTCAACCTGTCCGTCATCGATCCGTCAGGCACGGTGGTCTGCTCGGCGCTGGCCGTCGCGCTCGGCACCAACGTCAGCGACCGCGACTGGTTTCAGCGCTTGATCACCATGCGCCGTCCGGTCGTTGGCAATTTTCAGATCGGCAAGGTGATCCGCAAAGCGGATTTGATCGTGGCAGTGCCGAAGCTGGATGCCAACGGCGGGATCGAACGGATTTTCGGCGCTGCGATCGAGGTGAAGCAGTTCTCCGCCAAGGCGGCCACCGCCACGCTTCCGCCGGGGGCGGTGCTGACGCTGCTCGACCGCAACCAGACCATCATCTTCCGTCACCCCGACACGGACAAGTGGGTCGGCAAGACCGCCCCCGCATCCGATACCGCCAAACTCATCTTTGCCGGAGCGCCTGACGATGTGCGCGAAGTGAAGAGCGTTGACGGCGTGACCCGCCTCTGGGTGAGCGTGCCGGTGGAGACCGGCGGCGACGGCATCATGATCCTGGGATTCGGCGTGCCGAATTCGATCGCGTTTGCCGAAGCCAACCGCCTGCTGCGCCAGAGCATCTGGCTGTTTCTGGCCGTGGTTGCGGCGACGATGGGCATTGCGGCGTTCACCGGCGAGCGCTTCGTGGTGCGTCCGTTCGAACAGCTCACCGACGTCACTCGCCGCATCGGCGCCGGCAACCTCGACGCGCGGGTCCAGTTGTCGGAGTCGGTTCCTGCCGTGCGCGGCCTGGCCGACTCGATCAACGAGATGGCCATCGCGTTGGAGCATCGCCGCAGCGATGAAGAGCAGCTGCGCGTGCTGGTGCACGCCATCGAGTCCACCAACGAGATGGTGAGCGTCACGGACCTGAACGATCGCCTCACGTTCGTGAACCGCGCCTTTCTCCAGACCTACGGCTACAGCGAAGACGAAGTGCTCGGTCGCACGCCCGAGATGCTGCGCCCGCCCGACATCGCGCCCTCGGTCCCGGCGGAGATTCTGGAGGAAACCAGACACGGCGGCTGGCACGGCGAGCTCGTCAATTGCCGCAAGGACGGCAGCGAGATCTTCATCAGCCTCAACACCTCGCTGATTCGCGGCAACGACGGAAAGGTGCTGGGCCTGCTTGGCGTCGCACGTGATATCTCGCGGCGCCTCAAAGCCGAGCAGGCGCTGCGCGACGCCGAGTCGCGAATGCGCTTTGCGCTCACTGCATCGCGCGTCGGCGTCTGGGAAGTGGACGTGGTCGCCGAAACCTTCTTCGGCTCGAGCATTCACGAGGCCATGCACGGGCTCGTGCCGAGCGAGTCGGGTGGCACGATGCAGCGCCTGCTCGACGGCATTCATCCCGACGATCGGGCGCGCGTCCGGCAGATGCTGCTGGACGCCGTGCAGACGCCTCGCGACGTCGAGCTCGAATACCGCAGCGTCTGGCCGAACGGATCGGAGCATTGGATTCGTGCGTCCGCCAGCCGTCTGTCGGATCAGGAGGGCGGCTCGTCACGCGTAGCAGGCATCGCGGTCGATGTCACCGAACGGCGGGCGCTGGAGGATCGGCTGCGTCAGGCGAACAAGATGGAGGCCATCGGGCAGCTCGCCGGCGGCATCGCGCACGATTTCAACAACATCCTCACAGTCATTCTGGGATCGGTGGAACTGCTGATGCAGGCGAGCAAAGGCGCGCCGCCGCCGCAAGAGCTGGCGGACATCAAGACGGCAGGGAAGAGCGCGGCGGCGCTGACCCACCAGCTGCTCGCCTTCAGCCGCCGCCAGGTGCTGCAACCGCAGGCGTTCGACCTCAACGAAGTCGTCAAAGGGCTGAGCCCGTTGATTCGCCGCGTGATTGGCGAAGACCTCAAGTTCAACACCATACTCGCGCCCGATCTCGATCGCGTGGTCGCCGATCGATCGCAGCTCGAGCAGGTGGTACTCAACCTGGTGGTCAACGCGCGCGATGCGATGCCCGAGGGCGGCACCCTCACTATCGCGACCGCTCACGCCACCGGTGACGAGTTGTTCATGGCGCCGAGCGCCGTCGCGAATAACGGCGGCTACGTCCGGCTGTCGCTCATCGACACCGGCGTCGGCATGGACGAGCGAACGCGGGCGCGCTTGTTCGAGCCGTTCTTTACGACCAAGCCGGTCGGCAAGGGCACCGGCCTCGGCCTGGCCACGGTCTACGGCATTCTCAAGCAGAGCGGCGGCTACGTGTCGGTGGACACGGCTCCGGGCGCCGGCTCGACCTTCCACGTCTACCTGCCGCGCACCACGGAGCTGCCGGAGTCGCTCTCGGAATCGGGCAGCTCCAAACGCGGGACAGAAACCGTATTGCTGGTGGAAGACGAGCCGGCCGTGCGCAGCATCGCGACCCGCATCCTGCAATCGGCCGGTTATGGTCTGCTGACGGCAAGCGGTCCGTCAGAGGCGCTCGACATCGCGCGCCGTCATCCCGGACCAATTCACGCCTTGCTCACCGACGTCGTCATGCCGGATATGAACGGCTTCGATCTCGCGAAACACATTACCAAGGAGCGTCAGGAGACGCGCGTGTTGTTTATGTCGGGCTACCCCAGCCGCGACGGCCTGCCGGTGGATCTGCAAACCAACATCACGCTGATTGCCAAGCCGTTTTCACCGGATGGGCTGCTCAATCAGATGAGGGCGCTGCTCGACGCCTGATGCCTTGAGCCGTGCCTCGTAGCGTGCGCGTGTGTCCTGCTCCCAGGCCACTGGATCGAGCCCTCAAGCACATGACGGGTTCTGCAGATAGCCCTTCCAGAAATCGCGAAAGGCGCTGCGGAAATCCGTAAGCGCAGCTCGAAGTGTGGCGAGCGACATAGTCGGCATCGTAGCACGCCGGCAACCGGCACGGCTCATTCGGTATTCGCCAACCGGTAGAAGGCAGAAGGCAGAAGGCAGAAGGCAGAACGCAGAACGCAGAAGGCAGAACGTAGAATCGTTCGTCATGTCCGCTCCGCGTTATCAGCCGGTGCCGCTTCAGTTCGAACAACTCTCTGCCGATGTCGCGAAAGCGCGTCAGGTTGAATTCCACGATCGCTTGCTGCGCCGCCGCACCGTGCGTCACTACTCGAGCGAGCCGGTACCGCAGGCGCTGATCGATCGCGCTGTCGCCGTCGCGGCGTCGGCACCGTCGGGCGCAAACCTGCAACCGTGGCGATTCGTGATCGTGCGGGATGCCGATATCAAACATCGCATCCGCGAGGCGGCCGAGCAGGAGGAGCGGCATTTCTACGAGCATCGTGCACCGCAGGAGTGGCTCGACGCGCTGGCGCCGCTCGGGACCGATTGGCAGAAGCCGTTCCTCGACGATGCTCCCGTGCTCATTGTGGTCTTCCGCATCGACTACGACATCCACGTGAGCGCAGATGGGCAGGAGCGACAGACGAAGCACTACTATGCGCAGGAATCAGTGGGGATCGCGTGTGGCTTTCTGCTCGCCGCCCTGCATCTGGCCGGTCTCGCCACGCTCACACACACGCCAAGCCCGATGGGATTTCTCGCATCGATTCTCGGCCGGCCAAAGAATGAGAAACCGTTCCTGCTGATCCCCGTCGGTTACCCAGCCGTCAACGCGATGGTGCCGACGATCACGAAGAAGCCGTTCGACGACGTCTGCCTGGCCACTTAACGCGGCATCGGCCGCCGTCACTTGGGCCCGCAGGTTACCTTCATCCGCAGTTCCGCACCCAGCGGGTCGACGGCCGTGATGTTCAGCTCCGCGCTGCCGCCGTTGATCGTCAGGGTTGCCATCCCCGTGCCCCTTCCAGGGACGGTCGTGTCGACGACGTATGCCGGCGGGCTGCCGCCCACGCCTGCCGGCGAGACGGTGATCGAGACGAAGAAATTCGCCGTCTGCCGCCCCGCACCGACCAGCTCCTTGGAGAAGAAGGCGACATTGGTGATCCCCTTGATCGCCAGCGGATCGTCGATGTCGGGGTACTCAAACAGATACGTGTGATTGCCCGTGTACATCGGGTCGGTTTCGCCGCAGATCCGTGACTTCAGGCTGCCCGCATACGCGCCGTTGTACAACTTCGGGCTGTTGATAATCGTGGCCGAGACAGACGACGGACGCTGCGTGATCGCCGGCTGCGCCAGCGCTCGCGTGCTGAGGGTCAAGCCAGCAGCGATCGACAAACACACAAAAAGCGCCGCCGGGATTGGAATGCGCATCGTCCCTCCTTCGTCTTACGCGGCAAGCGGCGCGATTGTGGATCAGCGATCAGCGCGGCGAAATCTTGTTCCCGATCTGCAGGTCCCAGCCCATCGCGTCTGGCACGTGGAAGCTCTCGAGCGTGCCGGTCATATCCGGACGCGGCTCGCGCTGCCCCTCGCGATTGGTGTAGGCGACGTCGCGCTTCTTCAGTTCTTCTCGCACGCGCTCGGTATTCCAGTTCTCGATGCCGAAGCTGATGTGGCCAATCGCGGCCGTTACCGCGTTGGCGGGCGTTGGCGCCGCGGCTGCCGGCGCCTCGCCGCGCGCCTGTGCGCGCGCCGCGGCGTTGCCCCGGATGATAGCGCCGGCGATATCGCCAATCTGCACCGACATCTGCGTCCCGTTGCCCGGCCGCATCGTCCAGCCGAGCAGCGCCTGGTAGAACGCGGCGCTCCGCCGGAAATCGGGGACTTCGAACGAGATGTGATCGAGATAGAGCGTGTTCCAACCAGTCGGCGCGAACGGCGCGGGCGCCGGCAGCTTCGCGGTCGCCGGCCCTTTACGCCGGTTCGCTTTGGTGCCGTTGGTGATCGCCAGCTCGAAGCCGTCCGGATCCTTGACGACGAAGCTCTTGTAGTCGGCGCCGCGATGGTCGGCTACGGGCTTCAAGCCGCGCTTTGTCAGCTCCGCCTTTACCGCGTCGGTGTCCCACGGCTCGATGCCCCAGGCGAATCCGTCGAACACGGCTTGCACGGGCGGCCGGCTGACGCCAAGTCCGGCGTCGGTGATCGCCGCAGGCGGAGGCGCCGTCAACCCGCCGCGAATCAGGATGCCGCCGGAATTCTCGCCGATGTCGAGCATGGCCTCATGACCGTCGTCGCTTCGCACTTTCCATCCCATGAGCGTGGCGTAGAATGCCGCGGCCTTCTTGTAATCGACGCAGCGATAGGAGAGATGGTCGAGCCACACCGTCTTCCAACCGGTCGGCTCGAACGGCGGCACCAGCGGCGTCGTGTCGCGAGGCGCGGGCGGACGGCCCGCCGGCTGCTGCGCGAACGAGGCGACCGGTCCGGCGACCGTCGAGGCCGCCAACGTCTGCAAAAGCTGCCGCCGAGAAATTCCATGAGTCATTGGCGTCTCCTCCGTGACCGTCGATGCTACATCTTCCGGCCTCCGCGCCGCGCATTGCCGCGCCTCGCTGCATTGAGTATGCTGACTCGATTCTTTCCCCTGTCACACTTGAAGAGGGCCCAATCGATGCGTCTGCGAAACCTGTTTGCCTGCTCGGCCGTTCTCACCGCCGTGCTGTTCTCCGCCATCCCTGGCTCGGCTCAGAGCAAGCCGAACCCGAATGCGACTCCAGCCAATCCGCGCACGGCGCGATTCGGCGTCTGGGACAACTCGACCAATCCCAACAACGTCATGACTTACGAGCTTTATGAGAAGGACGGGAGCAAGCTCACGGTGAGCAATCCGAGCGATCCCAAGTCCGACTGGAGCTACGTGACCCTGTTCGACGGCGTATACCGTCCGGTCACGGGTCAGCCGGGCGCCGAGACAGCCGTCGAGATCATCAACGACAAGAGCATCCGCATCTACAACAAGCGCAACGGCGTCTTGAACCAGGTGGTAATCAATACGTTGTCCGACGACAACAATCAGATCAACAACGAGTACATCCGGCTGGACAAGGACGGCAAGATCATGGGCGTCACGCACGTGACCTACAACCGCCGCAAGAAATAGCGCCTCACAGCGCATCCGTTTTTGAGCGGCCGCCGGGTGACCGGCGGCCGTTTTCGTCTTGCGGCCGTCGGTATGATGCGGAGAGATGCGCATCAAACTCTCAGCCGAGCGCCGTGCCCGCCTTCTCACCTTGCTCAAACAGCACTTCGCTGCCGAATTCGACGAACCGCTAAGCGACTTTCGGGCCCAGGGACTGCTGGATTTCTTCATGCGCGAGCTCGGTCCGCCCGTCTATAACCAGGGTGTGCGCGACGCGGCCGGCTACGTCCAGGAGAAGCTCACGGACATCGAAGGCGAGATCTACGAGCGCGAGACGTGACCGAGCGCGAAGCGGTGGCGCTGCTTGGCGGCCGGCGAATCGGAGGAGACACACCCGAAACGTGGGCGGACCTCGGTTGCGGTGACGGCACGTTCACGTTGGCGCTGGCAACGCTGTTGACGCAAGCGAGCCTGATCCACGCGATGGACATGGATAGGTCGGCGCTTGGTCGAATCCCGCGCCAACATGCCGGCGTCTCGATCGCCACTCACGCCGGCGATTTCACGGCGACTCCCTGGCCCTTCGGCTTCGCTCAGGGGAGGCCTTCGGGTGATCTCGACGGCATCCTGCTCGCCAACTCGCTTCACTACGTGCGCAATCAGGCGTCCTTCATCCGCGCGTGCGCGCCGGCGCTGAAACTGCGGCGGCGGTTCCTGATCGTTGAGTACGACGTCGATCGGGCGAACCAATGGGTGCCGTACCCGCTCAGCCGCGACTCGCTGCATGCCTTGTTCAGCGATGCCGGCTACCCGTCGATCCGCTTCCTCGGCTCGCGGCCGTCGAGATATCAGCGGGCAGGGATGTACGCCGCGCTTATCGACAGCGATCGGAGCGGCGATCAGACGAATCTGGACTCGCCGCTACATCACTGAGACGGGGCCGCTCTTCTGCCACCACTCTCGCGCGCGTGCCTGAGTCCATCGCGGCGCCTTGTCGATGAGGTCGAGCTGCAATTCAAGCGCGGTCGCCGTCTGTGGCCGCTTCGCCGGATCTTTCTCCAGACACGACATGACCAGCGCCTCGAGATCCGGAGGAATCGGCCGGGTCGTCCGCTGGGATGGCGGGGCCGGCACAGTATGCGCATGATGGATAAGCAGCCCCATCTGCGTGTCTGCGGTAAAGACCAGCTCGCCGGTGAGCAGCCAGTAGGCCACGCATCCAAGCGAATAGATATCCGCGCGGCCGTCGATCTGGCTCGATCCTAATGCCTGCTCGGGCGCGATGAACGCCGGGGTACCGCGAATTGCCAGCCCCATCGTGAGCGATGTCAGCTGTGTCTCGCCGCTCTCGTGCACGGCTTTGACGATGCCGAAGTCGAGCACTTTGACGAAGTCGCAGTCCTCGCCGTAGCGGCAGAGGAAAATGTTTGCCGGCTTGATGTCGCGATGGACCAGACCCGCCCACTCGGCTTCCGAGAGCGAATGGCAGATCTGCCGCAGGATGAAGATCACGCGCTCCGCGGGTAGCGCGCCGGATCGGCGGACCAGCGTGTCGGCATCGAGTCCGTCGAGCAGCTCCATCACGTAATAAAAGGAGCCGTCCCCCGCGACGCCGAAGTCGTAGAGATTCACCGTGTGCGGCGAACGCAGGCAGGCGATGGTGTTGGCTTCGAGCTCGAAGCGCCGGCGCAGCTCGGAGCCGGACGCAGCTCCGGCTTCGGTGCCAGGCGCACGAATCAATTTGATTGCCGCGGGCCGCGCCAACAGCCGGTGCTTGGCGCGCCACACTTCACCCATTCCGCCTTGACCGAGCTTCTCGACCAGCTCGTAGCTGCCGAGCTCGCGAGCGCGGGTTACTTCGCGTCCGAGGCCGTAGACGACCGAGACGCCGACATACGCCATCAACGTGACCAGCAGATACGGAAACGTGAAGCCAAAAAACAACTGCAAGGCGAAGTTCATTCCGATGGGACCGAGCATCCCGGAATAGGTGACGAGCACCGGCACGGCAGAGATCGAAAGCAGGGAGGCGATCAGCGCCTTCTTTGGATGAGTGGGGATGACGACGGTAAAGAGCAGCGTCCAGACGGCCACCCATGACAGACCCATCCAGTGCATGGTCTTCAGGTTGTCCAAGGGATCGATGAATTCCGACGCCGCAATGCCGTAGCTGCCGACCACCTCGAAGATCAGACCGATGGTCATGGCCGCGTGAACCGACACACGCTGGCTGTGGACGATCCCCGCGACGCCAAGCGCCACGAGGATGGCGATGACCGACGGGATCCAGAGCATCGGCGTTGCGATAAAGAGCTTGCGGCCGTCTTCGAAGATCAGACCCGGGAAGATCCCGGCCATGAAGAAGACGAACGCGTAGAGCAGCGCCAGCGTTCGCAACCGCGACGCGGACTGGCCGACGATATCGGTCGGAAGTCCCGTATCGATCTGTCCGGTGCTTGGAGCGGCGCGATGCGGGTCCGGAACGAGCCGCGTGTAGCTATCCAGAGACGGGGAGGCCAAGCTCCGAGTATAGGATCGGCGGAGTGATGTTGATGAAACTTCCCGAGTCGGGCTCGTGGCTCTCCGCGGCGCTGCGCGGTCTTGGCAATCCGGAAGCCGTGACGGCGGACTATGTCGGGGTTGATGCGGTCACCGACGCCCAGTTGAACGAAGCGCTCGATGCAATGGTGCGTGGCGATATCGAGTTCGTAATTCTGGAGGACGGCGGGCGCTTTCTTCAGGCTGCAGGCTCCGACGCTGGACCGTATCAAGTGGAACGCCGCCTGAACGATTCCGACGTGCTGGTGGGCATCGCTGGCGGCGTCGATCGAGAGACGATGCGGCGCGTGATGCAGGCGTATCGAGTTGGCGATGTGGCGTGGACGACGTCGTTTCGCTGGACGCCCGTCGGCTAACGCTTGCCGGCCTTTGCAGTTCGCGGTTTGCTTCCTTCGATTCCCCTCTGACCTTCGTTCTCCATAGCGGCCTCCTCCGGATTAGGAGGGGGGGCGATGGCTCGTTTGCCGTAGTTCTCGTTGTGGGTGGCACCTGGATCGCCACCTTGTGCATCCCGAGGGCCCCCGGCTGGGCGGTTGGTTGCCGTGGATGGCGCTGGCTGTTCTCTCCGCTGGTTCGGTTTCATGGCTGCGGCACTCCCCACCAAACGAGGAGCAAAGACGGTGCCGCACAGCTTACTCGTCGGCTTGCGAATCGTCGTCGGGACGCGGACGCCACAGCACCAGGATTTTGCCGACTTGCTGCACCGGCGAAGCGCCAGTGCGGGCGCACAGCTCATCGTAGAGCGCCGCACGCTCTTCGCGGTCCTGGGCGCCGGCGCGAACTTTGATGAGTTCGTGCGCGGTGAGCGCGCGGTCGATCTCGCCGAGGAGCGCGTCGGTGAGGCCGGCGTGGCCGATGTGCACGACCGGTTCAAGGGCGTGAGCGCGGGCTTTCAATCGGGCGCGGTCGCGCGCGGTCAGGGGCATGGGGTGATCTTAGCGAACCTGTGAATCGCGAATGGCGAATAGCGAATGGCGATCGCGAATTTCAGCTATCTCCAATCTCCCGCCGCGACAAATGCACCCCAATAGAATGGGTGGGCGGTCTGGCCGCGAGCCCGCCGATCGCGCAGGACGCGCAGTCCCGCGGCGCGGACCGCATCGGCCGTCGAAAGATTCTGTTTCAGGCGGCCTTCGTACAGCGTGCGCATCCACAGCCGCGTTGTCCGATCTTCCACCGACCACAGACTGGTGATCACCGTGCGCACGCCGGCAATTTGAAACGCGCGGCGCAAGCCGAAGACGCCTTCTCCGGCTTTGATCTGTCCGAGCCCCGTGTCGCACGCGGACAAGACCGCCCATTCGGTTCCCTGCAGATTGAGCGACACGATCTCTTCTGCGGTAAGGATGCCGTTGTCGCCGCCGGCCCGCCGCGATCGCTGATTCGCGCCGGCGAAGGCCAGCCCTGACAGGAGCAGCGCGTTCTCTTCGCCGCGCTTGGATTGCACGGCGACCAGGCCGCCGACGCCGCGCGTGCTCGCGACCGCTGGCGCGCCGGGCGATCCGAGAAAGAATCCGTGCGTCGCCAGATGCACCACGCGCCGCCCAGCCGCCATTGTCACGACTGCCGCCTTGCTCGCCGCGGTCCCGCTCAGCACGGTCGTCGTGGCGTCGGCGCTGGACGACGGCGAGGGATTCCACAAGCGCGCGATGTCCTGCACCTCCGCCCGCGACCCCGGCAAGTCCTCGAAGACGAGGCGACGGGGGACATTGCTCGAAACGCCGTTTACAGCCACAGGCGCCCGCCCGTACGCTGCGCCGCCGACGGCAAGCAAACCTCCGGAACCTCCGGAACCTCCGGAACCTTCTGAACCTCCTGAACCTTCTGAACCTACTGAACCTTCTGAACCTACTGAACCTTCTGAACCTGCTATCAGATCCCTTTCCGTCGTGAGGTAATGAATGATCGGCGCCGACTCGATCAGATACTGCCTGGTGCCGGAGGGCAAGGCGGCAAAGCTGATCGTATTGATCGCACCGTCTGGAACGATGAAGACGCGCTCAATGTTGTTGAGATGCGGGCTCAGGGGATCCCAGACCCGCGCGCGCAAGCGCGCGCCGGCGATTCGATAGGAGCGCTCGGCGTCGGCCGGAGTGGCGGCGGTTGCCAGTGTGTGGCCGTCGACCTCGGATCGCCAGGTCGCGATCGCCGCCTCGACCAACGAGGCCGAGCCAAGGGCGACGCTTGCGATCTGATCCTCGCCGGCGCGAGCGACGAACGCGATGTAGGACGGAGTGACGCGCGCCGTCGTGCGCCCTTTGACCGTCGCAAACGTCGTTCGGTCGTAGCGGATGAACGACACGAGCGCCGATCGGTCTGGCATCGCCTTGCGGATATCGGTCAGGCCGGTCTGCGCGCGCGCAAGCTCGGCTCGCATCGCGGCACTCTGTTCGGCCAGGGCTTCCTCGGCGTCGTCCTTCTGCTTGTCCGCGTCGGCCAGCACGGGTCCAGCGATCGTGTCGCCTTGCAGGCTCCGCATCGTCAAACTGGCGACCCGTTCCCGGGCACGCGCCAGTGCCGCCAGTGCGGGATCCCCGCTAGCGGTCGACCGGGCGCGGGCGGCGAGCTCATCAAGCACAAGGCCGCGCGAGCGGATCAGTGCGTCGAAGATCGGGACGAGATCCGGGGCGTGTCCGGCAGCAGTGACAGACAACATCAAATCCAGCCCGCGCGGACGCGCCGCTGCCAGTTCCAGCGCCCGGCGTTCGGGCAGCGAGCGCGCGTTGAATCGCAGCAGATTGCGCCCCGCAAGCTCGGCACTCAGTGCCGATGCCAGCGCGGCGTCGTGATTGGTCAGGGCGTAATCGGCAACGGCCAGCTCGGCGCGCGTGGCGGCAGCAAAAGGATGGGATGGGCCGTAGATGCGCTCCTTTGCCGCGAGCGCCTCGGCCAAGCTCACGCGCACAGATGCGAAATCACCGCGTCGCGCCTGCAAGGCCGCGCGTACTTCGAGCGCATTCGCGAGCGCATCAGGCGCTCTGGCCGGCGCCGCAGTGAGGATGTCGATGGCGTTTCGGAGCATTCGCTCCGCCGTCGCGAGATCTCCGGTTTCAACCAACATCCGCGAAAACGGAATCATCGTCAGCGCCAGATCGGGATGGTTGGCACCAAGCGCCTGCGTGCGAATTCGCAAGGACTGCTCGAACAGCGCCCGCGCGCTGGTGAATTTCTTCTGTGAGGTTTCAAACGTTGCCAGCTGATAGGCGCCGTACGCCACGAACGGGTGCGAGGGACCCAGAGCTTGCGACCAAATACGTATGGCTCGCCGACCGAGCGCCTCTGCCTCTGCAGTGGCACCCATCTCTCGCGCCACTTCGAACTGGTTGACCACGGCTTCGGCCACGCTGTTATTGATTGGCCCAAGGCATTTTTCGACGATTGCCGCTTGACGGCGAAACAGCGCCCGCGCCGCCGCGAAATCTCCATCGTCGGTTCGTGAGCGGCCGAGCTCGTTGAGTTGGCCGGCGTATTCGGGATCGCACTGCGGGATCGAGCGTTCGGCAATGCCAACGGCATTTTCACGCAATCGTTTCGCTTCGCTGAGGTTGCCGACCGAGGTCTCGCCCTTGGCGAGCGTGCGCTCGGCGACGGCGATGAGTGGGTGCTCCGGACGAAGCGAGCGCCGGGCGAGTTGGACAGCGTCTACCCACAATCGGCGCGCGGCGAGGACGTCACCGCCCAACTGGTACACCTCGCCGCGCAGGATGAGGGTGTTGATGCGGTCTGGATGGTTCTCAGCTGCCTGAGTCCAGAGGGCAAGCGCACGATCGAGGGCGGCTGCCGCCGGCGGGTAACGACCGGCATGCCAGTTGGCACGGCCAACGAGCTCCAACGTGCGCGCGAGGGAAAGTGGGGACGCCGCCGCGCGCGGTTCGCGGATTCGTAGTGAGGCGTTCAGCGATTCGAGAGCGTGGTCGAATCGTTCGAGGTCGATCCGCACCCGCGCGACCAGATCGAGGCTGTCTGCGACTCGCGGACTGTCGGTTGGCAGCGCCTTCTGTCGCAATGCCAGCGCCCTTTCGTGCAGCGCCAGTGCCATGTTGAATTCTCCCCGCGCCGTGCGCAGGCTGCCAAGATTACTGACCGAGTCGGCGACCTCAATGCTGTCGGCTGCGAGAAGCCGCTCCTTGATGCGAACGACTCGCTCCGCTAAATCGAGTGTGAGCGGCGAGCTGACCTTGCCGTTCCTAATTAGCGCTTCGACGAGGAGATCGCTGGCGCGGGCAGCTTCCAACGACCCCGCGCCAAATGTCTTTTCGCTTTGCGCTTGCCACCCGACCGCTTGCCGCTCCGCCTCCTCAAACACACCGCGGTCCAGCAACTCACGGATCGCCTCACTCGGCTGTACGGCGGAAACGCGCGGCTCCCCGGTGATTGCGGGAGCCGCGAGCTCCGCGACGAGAACGAGCCACGCTAGCCGACGCATCGCGAGTCTCGATGCGTGTCAGACCACGAGCTAACGCTTCTTCGCGGCCTTCTTCTTGGCGGCCTTCTTCGTGCCACCCATCCGTTTGCCGCCCTCGTTGTGTCCCTTGTTCCCATTTCCGTTTGCCTTTGCCACACTGCCTCCTTGTTGATTGCCCGATTATTTCTGCCTTCTGCCTTCTGCCTTTTGCTTTTTGCCTTCTGCCTGGTGATGTTTCTAGGGCCTGAGCGGATTCAACGCGATTTGATCCCACCCTGTGGCTTTACACAGCGCGAGCGTCTTGTAGTACTTCGCGTCGTCGCGAATGTCGTGCTGGTCACTTGCTTCGATGAACGACCGGTCGAAATCCTGCTTCGTCACCGGCTTGCAATACAGATTCAGTCCCCTGAAGCGCGCCGACCGTGAATGGTACGCCTTGATCACCTTGGTGGTGACAACTTTACCGACCTGTCGCGCCGTCCGCGCGACGGCATCCCGGCCAAGCTCCTGTAGGTTCTGGCACATCGTCGGCACGTCGACGAGCGCGGGATCGCCAAGCTTCGCCGGATTGTGTCCGACACGCGCCCGATCGATGGCATCGGCGCATTGCGATCGCCGTGCCGGGTTCTTCCGAGCGCTCTCGAGCGCATCGACCAGGTTTCGGAGCGGCGCCGTTACCGCTTGCGCCCCCTCGATGTCGGTCAGTGAGATGGGCACCGCTTCGTCGCCGCCGCGATTGGCCTCGACCTCGAAGAAGCTGGCCAACTGCGTGGCGAGCGCGCGCCCGATGTCGCCCGCCGCCGCGCTCGGCATCAGCGCCGACAACATCGTTGGCCACGGCCAGGCCTTGGCGATGGGCACGCCAGATTGCGACGCCACCATGAACCTCGCGACGCCGTGCAGCTCGTACACGAGCTCGAGCGTGTCAACAAAGCAGTCGCGAAACATCAGCAGATCGATCGGACGGAAGGCCGAGCGCAGCGCCGCGGCCAGCTTGGTCAAGCGCAGCGTCTTCGGCGTGCTGTCGGGCGTCTTCGAGTCGTAGAACAGCCCCATCGGCCCGAATGAATGGCCGTAGAAGAAGATGGCGTAGCGATCGGCGGGACAGTGAAGCCGCCCGAATTTCAGAAAGTCGTCGAAGACCTTGTCCGACGCAGCGTTGAGATGCTTGGCGTGCTCCTCGAACTGAACGTTCGCGCCGGCGAGCTGATGGGCGAGCTGCCGCCAAAACGTCAAGTGTGGCGCCTTGTTCTTTCGGCCGTTGTTCGCACTGGCCGGGCGCAGTAGCTCGCGGTAGACCTCGGGCCGATCCCCGAAGTCGGCCTGAAGCGCGACGTGCATCAAATCGAGGTCAGCGGCCTCGGAAATGGCTCGAATCTCTCGCTCTTCAGCCCCGGTCAGCGGGTGCATACTGGCTCCGCCGGACGCAACGGTGTAGGCGAGCAACGCCCACGGTTTCCTGGATCCAGCGGCCATGGCCCTCCCACAAAAGCCAACGGACGATCGACCGATTACGAGCCGAGAAGACGGACGAGCTTACATCAGGTAAACGTCGGATCCCGGTTCCCGGCTCCCGGCTTCCCGGCTCCCGGCTCCCGGCTTCCCGGTTCCCGGATCCCGGATCCCGGATCCCGGTTGTTAGTCTTGCCCTCGCTTGGCGTTGTTACAGGTATGGAAGGGCTGGCTATGATAGGTGCGCCAACGGCGGTGGAACGCCGGCACCAGATGGTCCCCCCCGACTCCTCCATGGTCCTGGTACTGCGCGCGCGCCAGGGCGATCAGGCTGCCCTGGATGATCTGTGCGCGCGCTACCTTCCGCGCCTGCGCCGCTGGGCGCATGGCCGTCTCCCTGGCTGGGCGCGCGAAGCGGTCGACACCCAGGATCTCGTTCAGGCGACACTCGCCCAAGTCGTGCAACACCTCGACACGTTCGAGCCGCGGCACGAAGGCGCCTTCCAGGCCTACGTCCGCCAGGCGCTGCTCAATCGCGTTCGCGATGAGATTCGGCGGGCCCACCGGGCGCCGGCGGCCGAGCCATTGTCGAGCGAAGGGCCGGCGTCGGATCCGTCGCCGCTGGAGGAAGCCATCGGCCGCGAGCTCCTCGATCGCTACGAGGGCGCCTTACTTCGGCTGAAGCCGGAAGACCACGAGGCCATCGTCGCGCGTATCGAGATGGGGCTGTCGTGGAGTGAAGTGGCCGAGGCGCTGGGCAAGAACAGCGCCGCCTCGGCGCAGATGACGGTGAACCGGGCGCTGGTGCGGTTGGCAAAGGAGATGGCGCATGAATCGCGAGCTTAACGACGACCGCTTCGTCTCGATCGCGAGCGCCATTGCCGAAGGCGCGCCGGTGGAGTGGTCAGCGGAAGACTCCGAGTCAGTAGAAGACTCGGAGATCTTGCAGGAGCTGAAGTCGCTCGAAGCCATCGCGTCCGCGCACGCCCATCTGCGACGCACCTTCGACGATCCCGAGATGACGACCGATCGGCCCTTGTCCGCGCATCAGCCGCCGCGGCTCGGCGACTGGGGGCATCTGACCATCATCGCGAAAATCGATGAGGGCGCGTTCGGCAGTGTCTACAAGGCCCACGACAACCGCCTGGCGAAGGACGTGGCGCTCAAGCTCCTGCCGCCACACACGGCGAACGCGACGCGGATGCTCAAGGAAGCACGGCTGCTGGCGAAGGTGAACCACCCAAACGTGGTCAGGGTCTACGGCGCCGACGATACGCAGGAGCGCGTCGGTCTGTGGATGGAGTTCATCAAGGGGCGTACGCTCGAGAACCTGCTGCGCGCGCAGGGAGCGTTTGGCGCGCGTGAAGCGGCCCTGATCGGGTTGGACATCTGTCACGCGGTCGCTGCTGTCCATCATGCCGGCTTGATCCACGGCGACATCAAGGCGCACAACGTGATGCGCGAGGAAGGTGGACGCACGGTGCTGATGGACTTCGGCGCCAGCCACGATCTGTCGCTCAGCACGCGCGCGCATGTTGTCGGCACACCGGTGTACCTGGCGCCGGAGGTGCTCGCCGGCCTGCCGCAAAGCCGTGCCTCGGACATCTATGCGATTGGTGTTCTGCTGTATCACCTCGTCACAAGCGGCTATCCGATTAACGGAGCCAGCTGGTCCGACGTGATCGACAAGCACGAAGGCGGGGAGGCGGTCCGGCTGCGCGATGCGCGTCCCGATCTGCCAGAAGAGTTCGTGCGCGTGGTTGAGCGGGCGATTGAAAGCGATCCGGCGTGCCGGCATGAGAGCGTTGGCGCCTTCGCCGCGGCGCTTTCCCATTTCATCGAGCCGTCGCCGACATTGCTGCCGAGGGGACGATCGCCGAAGACGCTGTTCATCGGCCTGACCGCGGTTCTCGCTGTCGCCGCGCTGTCGACCTGCCTTCTGCGGTCGCCTGCTGCCACGACGCTGGAACCGGCGCGCGTGGCCGCACCAGCGCCTCTGGCACCAGCAGTGCCCCCCGCCGCGCCGGCGGCGGCTTCCTACGATATCGATGCCGGCTTCTACCGCGTCACCAACGGCAGTCCCGAAGTCCTTACCGCCGATGCGAGGCTGACCACTGGCGATCGCTTGTTCTTCACCGTCCAGACGACGGTGCCGACCTACATCTACATCGTCAACGAACCGGAACAAGGCGAGCCGTTCCTGCTGTTCCCGCTCCCGGGTTCACGCGTGCAGAATCCCGTGCCGGCGAATGACAAGGTGCGGCTGCCCGGCGATGTTTACTGGCAGGTGACAAGTGCAGGAGGACGCGAGCATTTCGTGGTGTTCGCGAGTCCGGAGCGGGTGCCGGCCTTTGAAGAAGCCTTTGCTGCCCTTGCCACACCGGGAGCAGGCCCCGTGCCGCATGACGCGGCTCCGCTATCGGCGGCGACGGCAGAAAAACTGCGAGGCGTCGGCGGCCTCGCCCCCGCGAATCGGCCGGCGGCGTCCGGAGCGAAATTCTCATCGCTCTTTACCACACCGTTGTCCGGCACACGCGAGACAGCGCAAGGGCTGTGGGTGCGGCGTCTCACGGTGGCCAATCCCGCGCGCTAAACGGCTGTCCCTGATCTACCGTCTCTCGGGTGTCAGGACGCGTCCGGGCAGCGCGCTTGTGAAGGCGCCTTTCGCTCGCAGCACAGTGCCGTTGACGAGGATTTCGTCGATGCCCTGCGACAACTGATGCGGATCGGCGTAGGTCGCCGCTTCGTGCACCTGATCGAGATTGAAAATCAGCACATCCGCAAATGCGCCGACGCGCAGCGCGCCGCGGTCCTTCAGGCCAAAGATCGTCGCTGGTAGTGACGTCATCGATCGAATCGCAAACGGCAAATCGACGGTCTGGCGCTGGCGCACGTAGCGCTCGAGCTTGCGCGGGAAGGCGCCGTACGCCCGAGGATGGGGCTTGCCTTCGGTTGCCGGCTGCAAGTCGCCGTCGGTGCAGGTCATCGTCCACGGTTGCCGCATGATCAGCTCGATGTCCGGCTCCGACATGTTGAACGAGACCAGCCCAGCGCTGCCTTTCTCCAGAAGCTTGAGCGCGTATTCCTCTGGCGGCACGCCCGCCTTGGCCGCGAGATCGGACAGGCGCTGGCCTTCGATCGATGGGTCCGGTTCGTACTCGCTGATCAGGAACGTCTCCGCGCCGCCGCGGCGCGAGATGTTCGCCTTCACTTCGGCGCGAATCTCCGGCCGGAGCTCGCCCGTGATGCGCTTGAGCATCGCGTCGCGCCCGCCCACTTGCGCCGATCGCGGGATCAGCGCGCCGACGATGCTGGTGCCGCTGGCCTCGTACGGATATTGATCGGCAAAGACCTGGGTACCGCGGGCGCGCGCGGCCTCGATGTGATCGACCAAGGTCTTCGACAGTCCCCAGCTCTTCGGCCCAAGCGCTTTCATGTGCGTCACGACACCGGTGACGCCGGCGCCTTCGGCAATCGCGATGACCTCGTCCACGGCGCCGACCACGCCAATGTTGTAGTCGGCCTCGTCGCGGATGTGGCTGGCGTAGACGCCGCCAAACGGTGCCGTCGCTTTTGCCATCGCAATGACTTCGGCGGTCTTCGAGTAGCTGCCCGGCGCGTAATAGAGACCGCTGGACAGCCCAACCGCGCCAGCGCGCATGCCGGCCCGCGTCATCTCGACCATGCGTTCGAGCTGCGCCGGTGTCGGATCGATGTCCGTCATCCCCATCACCGCATTCCTGATCGAACCGTGCGGGACGAACAAGCCAACGTTTGGCCCCATGTGCTGCTTCTCGTAGGCCGCGCGCTGGGCGGCGAGGTCGACCGGGCCGCCGCCGTCGGGGTTGATCAGCACGGTGGTGATCCCTTGCGCCAGCACGGGCTGTCCCTGGCGCAGTAGCGGCGTGGTGAGACCCGGACCGGAATGCGAATGGACGTCGATGAATCCGGGCGTCACATAGCGGTCGCCGGCGTCGATGACCGTCTTGGCGGTCGCACCGGTCAGCATCCCCACGGCCCGAATTCGATCGCCGGTGATACCGATGTCGGCGCGATACCAGGGATTCCCGGAGCCGTCCAGCACGCGACCGTTTCGAATCAGGACGTCGAACGCGAGCGCTGGCTGAACCGGCGCCTGTGCCCGAAGAGCCAGGGTGAATGCCAAGAGCGCTGGCAGCGTCAGGATTGAGGGCGCCAGGGAAGCTGTGAGGCGAGCGCGGAACGGCATGCGCGATTCTACCGAATAGCGAATGGCGAAGAGCGAAGAGCGGCGTTTGTCCGGCCTTATAATCAGCGCCACAGCCGAGAGCCGAGAGCCTATCGCTCAACGCTGAAAGTGCTCAATTCCGGAGGCGCATATGTACGGTCTGCCATCGATGTCCAGACGCCGAGCCGTTGCCATGATCGGGATACTGAGTGCCTGCCTTTGGGCGCCGACGTCTCGAGCACAAAGTCCTCGCCCGATGACCTTCCTCGACATGCAGCAGATGCGGCAGGTCTCGTCGCCGGCGCCAAGCGCCGACGGCAAGTGGCTGCTCTACACCTTGTCGACGCCGGATTGGAAAGAAGCCAAGCGCTACACCGACGTCTACATCGTCTCGACGCAGCAAGGGGTGCCCTCGACCCGGCAGCTGACGTTCACCAAGGAGAAGAACGAGACCTCGCCGCACTGGTCGCGCGACGGCAAATTCTTCGTCTTCATGTCGAACCGAGAAGCGCCGGAGAACGCGTCGACGCGCAATCAGCTCTACATGATGCATCCCGACGGCGGCGAATCGCAGCGCATCACAGACACCAAGGAAGGCGTCTCGGAATTCGCCTTCAGCCGCGACGGCCGCTGGCTCGCGTATCGATCCGGCAAGGCCGGCGAAGAGCAGATCTACGCTCTGCCGGTCGCAGGCATCGAGAACGCCACCGCGGAGCAGCTGACCAAGCATCCGACCGGCGTGCACTCGTGGCAGTGGGCGCCGGACAGCAAGCGCATCTACTTCGTGACGCCCGACAAGATCGATCAGGACGAGAAGCTCCGCCGCGAGAAAAAGTTCACCGTCAATATCCGCAATCCCGAGACGCCGGTCGCGAGCTTGTGGGCGCTGGAGATGGATGCTTCACACGCGACCAAGCGCTTGACCGAGGGCGGCACCTACTCTGTGGATGACGTCGTAATCTCAGACGACAGCAAGTGGGTTGGCTTCCGCGGCCTGTCGCCGGATCGCTACAAGCGCGGGATCACTCAGGAGAATCTGTATTCGGATATGTATCTGCTCGACGTCACCAGCGGCACGATCGAGCGGCTGTCGTCGAATGCCGAAGTCGGCGAAGACGGACTCAGCTTTTCCCCCGACTCCAAGTGGCTGGCCTTCTCAGCACCAGACGACATGGAGCAGTACGGAATGAGCAACAACCGCGCGTACGTGCGCGCAGTCGCCGACCACGGCAAGCCGTTCCGCAAGCTCGGCACGACCTTCGACGGCGATGTCTCGGTCGGCTTCTGGGCGCCTGACGGCGGGACGGTGTATTTCAACGAAGGCATCAAGGCAACCAATCAGGTGGTGGCGCTCGACGTCAGCCACAACACGACGCGGCCGTTGACCGAAGAAAGAGGCAGCGTCGCCGTCGAGCGCGACAAGGAAACCGGCGTGCTGCTGCTCAGCTATTCCGACGGCACGACGCCGAACACGCTCTTCACCATCGATACGATCGCCAATGCGAGCACGCGCTCGTCGTGGCGGCAGTTGACCGATCCCAACCCGCAGGTTCGCGGCTTCGCGCTCGGCCAGCAGGAAGAGATCACCTGGAAATCCAAGGACGGGACGATGGTCGGCGGTGTGCTGGTGAAGCCGGTCGGCTTCCGCCAGGGTCAGCGCTATCCGCTGATCGTCGCGATTCATGGCGGTCCGGCGTCGGCCGACATCCTCAACTTCAACGGCGGGTACGGCTCGCAGGTGTATGCCGGCGCCGGATATGTCGTACTGCGCCCGAACTACCGCGGGTCAACCAACTACGGCTTCAAGCTCAAGACCGACATCGTCGGCAACTACATGGCGCCGGGCTTCGACGACATCATGGCGGGCGTCGACTATCTGATCGCGCAGGGGATTGCCGATCCGGATCGGATGGGCGCGCTCGGGTGGAGCGCGGGCGGCCACTGGTCGAACTGGATCCTCACGCACACCGACCGGTTCAAGGCAATCAGCACTGGCGCCGGCACCTCGAACTGGATTTCGATGTACGCGCAGAGCGACGTGCAGCGGAATCGTCAGTTCTATCTCGGCAACAAGCTTCCATACGACGACTTCGATGCTTACTGGAATCAATCGCCGCTCAAGTACATCAAGAACGCCAAGACGCCGACGATGATTCACGTCGTCGAAGGCGATCCTCGCGTGCCGAGCCCACAGTCGATCGAGCTGCACATGGCGTTGAAGCAGCTTGGGGTGCCGACCGAGCTCTACATGTATCCGGGCAACACGCACGGGATCCCCGACCCCCGCAATCAGCTGGTCAAGAGCGTGGCAGAGATGGCGTGGATGGATTTCTACGTGCGCGGCATGGGCAAGAAGTTCGCCTGGCGCGACGTGCTCAAGACGCTCGAGGACGATGCGGCGCGGCCGCGGGCGGCCACCGACCAGGAGCGGCAGCAGTAACCTGGGGCCAGGCCCCACTCGTTCCTCCGTCGCCTGGCGGGCGAGTGGGGCCTGGCCCGATCGCAAGACCGGCGATGCCGAACGAGACGGGCGAGGGTGGCAGTTTATTCCTGTCGCAAGGCGACGATCGGATCGAGCGACGCCGCGCGGCGCGCCGGCAGATAGCACGCCAGCCCGGACGTGAGCAGCAGCGTCGCCGTTACAGCAGCGAGCGCCACTGGATCGGTCGGCGCAATCCCAAAGAGCAGGCTGCGCACGCTCGCGGCGACGCCGACGGTGGCGGCCAGGCCGGCGATCAGTCCCGCCGTCACCGGTTTCATTCCACCGGAAAACACCCAGCGTGCGATGTCCAACCGTGCGGCACCAAGCGCGATGCGCAGCCCGATGTCGCGCGTCCGGCAAGCGACGTTGTAGCTGACGACTCCGTAAACGCCGACAATGCCCAACAGCAGCGCGACCACGCCAAAGATCGACGTGAGCAGCATCTGAAAACGGCGATCGGCAACCGCCGACGACACGATGTCCTTCATTGTCCGGACGTCGAGAATCGGCAGGTTCGGATCCTTACTGCGAATCTCGGTGCGAATCGCGGCTGCCAATCTCCCTGGTTCCTGTGCCGTACGAACCACGAGGGTCATCGGCCCGCTCGCCCATTGCCGGTACGGGCGATAGACCACCGCCGGTGGCTCCCGCTCCAATCCGGCGGGCTTCTCATTTCCCGCGATGCCGACGATGGTGATCAACGGACTCTGGTGACTCCCTTGCTTGATCGAGCGTCCGACGATCGCGCCCAACGGCTGTCCCGGCCATAGCTGATTGGCGAGCGACTCGCTGATCACGCCAGCCAGCTGCGACTCCTGATCTGTCAGAAACCGGCCGGCACGAAGCGTGTTGCCGCTCGCAGAGAAGTAGCCTTCTGTGACGCCCCTAATCATCGCCACCGGCCGCGCCAGCACAACCGTCTGCAGGTTGGTGTCGCTGTCATAGAGAATCGTCCGGCTCGCCCCGTCCCACGCCGCCACGGCTGGAAGGTTACTGATCGCACCGGCGGAGACGACACCAGGCAAGCCGCGAACGTTGTCGAGCACGCTGTTGTAGAACGCCGCACGCGCCTCGCCGCTGTCGTATTGCCGGCCGAAGAGCGACAGGTCGGCCGTCAGCACACGCTCCACGTCGTAACCGCGCTCGCTTGCGACGACATTGACGAAGCTGTGCAGCAGCAGGCTCGACGCACCGAGCAGCACTGTTGCCAATGCGGTCTCGAGCGCGACGAGTAGGGATCGCGAGCGCGTTGCCTGGTGACCGCCAAGCGCCGCGCGCGCCGATGCGCGCAGGTCCTGCACCGATTCACGTCGATAGGACTGCCAGGCTGGGACCACACCGGCGGCGATGCCGGTCAGCAGCGTGACTGCGAGTCCGAAGAGCAGCAGCGAGACGTTGGGCTCGATAGTCCTCATTGCGCGAATGTCGTCAGGGCCGAAGGCCGCGAATAATCTCGCGCCGTAAACCGCCAGGATGGCGGCGACCGCGCCGCCGCAAGCCGCGAGCAGTAACGCCTCGGTGAGCGTCTGGCTCAGAATGCGCGCGCGGCTGGCGCCCAGCGCGACCCGGGTTGCGAACTCATTGGCGCGGGTTGCGACCCGCGCCAGAAACACGTTGGCGATGCTGGCGCACGCCGCGAGCAGCAACACCGAGGAAGCCGCCAGGATGAGCAGCAGACGCAGGCGAACTTTACCGGCGAACGCTTCTCTAATCGGGACGAACTCGAGCAGCCCTTCGAGTCTGGCATCCGGCATCTGCCGGCGCAGCCGTTCGTTCAACAACGCCGCCAGTTGCTGGCCGCCGATAGCGAGGTTCCCACCAGGCGGCAACCGAACAAGGACGCCATGATCCCAGCTTTCCTGCTTCAACTCGGCGGCGGTTGGCGCAATTGGCCGCCACATATCGACCCGCGGCGCGAACGCGACGAGCATCTGCAGCCGAGTCCCGGTCGGCACCAGGAGCGACGGCGCAGCGACCCCGACCACCGTCAGGCTCTCGCCGTTGATCGTGATTGTGCGACCGACGATCGAGGGATCGGCGCCATAGCGCGTCCGCCACAACCCGTCGCTGATGACCACAACGCGATCGCGGCCAAGGGTTTCCTCGTCCGCGGTGAACCCGCGTCCGAGTGATACCGGGATCCCCAGGAAGTCGAAAAAGTTTGCCGAGACGCGTGCCGCGCCGACGCGCTGCGGTTCCCCGTCTCCAGTGACGTTTGCTTCCCACGGCCTGAGCGCCGCCATCGCCGAAAACACCGTCGACGCGGCGCGCCAGTCCTGGAACGTCTGAATGGTCGCCGGGATGCCGCCGAACTGCTCGCGCCGTTCTGGAATGACGATCTGTGCGCTGTAGATTTGCTCCGGCTCAGCGTAAGGCAGCGGCTTGATGAGCACGGCGTGGACGACGCTGAAGATGGCGACGTTCGCACCGATCCCGAGGGCGAGCGTGGCGACAACGACGGCCGCGAACGCTGGAGTCCGGGCAAAGCCACGGAAGGCCAGGCGGAGGTCCTGTAGCAGCGTGTCGAGCCACCGAACGCTGTTCATTTGATAGACGTCTTCGCGGACCAGCGCCGTATTGCCCAACTGCCGCGTCGCCTGCCGGCGCGCTTCGACCGGGTCTACGCCGGCCGCGATGTAGCGGTCGGTCAGCATCTCGAGGTGAGCGGCCAATTCTGCCGCGACCTCATCGTCGAGGCGACGGCGTTGAAAGAGGTAGCGCAGGCGCATGTCAACTCTCCTTCAGCACGCGGCCCATGATGGCGACGATGTGCTCCCAATTCTGAGCCTCTTCGCTGAGCTGCTTTCGTCCCTTGCGAGTGATGGCGTAGAAGCGGGCCTTGCGGTTGTTGTCGGAGGTTCCCCACTCCGCCGAGATGTGCCCTTCGTGCTGCAGCCGCATGAGCGAGGCGTAGACAGTGCCTTCGTTCAGCTTCAACAGCGAGTCGCTGACCTGCTCGATGCGGCGGGCGATGCCGTAGCCGTGCAGAGGGCCGAGACTGTCGAGTGTCTTCAATACCATGAGGTCGAGCGTGCCCTGGAGCACGTCGACGCGGCTGGGTGTCTTTCCTTTGGCCACGCCAAAGGAATATCAGTACTCCTTTGCGATGTCAAAAGGAGCAGCGGGCGGTTCAGGCGGGCACGGTGTCTCTGCGCGCGTAGGTCTTCTCGACGTAATCGTCGAGCAGCTTCTCGAACGCGAGCGCCAGCTCGTCGTAGGTGCCGCGCAGCGTCGTCGCATGGACGCCGTCGATGTAGACGGGGCAGTGCGGCGCTTCACCCGTGCCCGGCAGCGAGATGCCGATGTTGGCCGCCTTGGATTCGCCGGGGCCGTTGACCACGCAACCCATCACGGCAAGACGCAGCTCCTCGACGCCGACATATCTGGTCTTCCACGACGGCATCTGTTCGCGGATGTAGCCCTGGACGGCTTCGGCCAGCTCCTGGAACGTGCTGCTGGTCGTGCGGCCGCAACCCGGGCACGCCGTAACGCTGGGAGCGAACGTGCGCAGGCCGAGCGATTGCAGCAACTCGCACGCCGCGTAGACCTCTTCGCGCCGGTCGCCGCCGGGCCGCGGCGTGAGCGACACCCGAATCGTGTCGCCGATGCCTTCGTTGAGCAGGACGCCCATGGCCGCTGACGACCACACCAGTCCTTTGGTTCCCATGCCCGCTTCGGTCAGACCAAGATGCAGCGGCTGCGTGGTCTGTCGGGCGAGCGCGCGATAGACGTCGATGAGATGCCGAGGTTGAGACACCTTGCACGAGATGATGATCTGATCGGCTCGCAGCCCGGTTTCGATCGCCAGCTCGGTCGACTGCAGTGCCGACAGCACCATGCACTCGTTGATGATGTCGTCGGAGCCCTTGCCGAGATTGCCGTCGGTGTTCTCCTGCATCTTCGCCATGACCAGCTCCTGATTGAGCGAGCCGCCGTTGACGCCGATGCGCACCGGCTTGCCATGGTCGATGGCGACCTGGCAGATGGTGGCGAACTGTTCATCCCGCCGCCTGCCGGTACCGACGTTACCGGGATTGATGCGGTACTTGTCGAGCGCGCGGGCGCAGTCGGGATAGCGGGTGAGGAGCAGGTGGCCGTTGTAGTGGAAATCGCCGATGAGCGGGGCGTCGCAGCCGGCGTCGAGCATGCGCTGCTTGATCTCTGGGACGGCGGCCGCCGCTTCGGGGATGTTCACCGTCACGCGCACCAGCTCCGAGCCGGCCTCGCAGAGCTCGACGCACTGTCGGGCCGTCGCCGCCGCATCAGCGGTATCCGTCATCGTCATCGACTGCACCGCAACCGGCGCGCCGCCGCCGACGGTGACCTTGCCGACCTTCACGCCGACGGTTCGATGTCTGTTGCCGAGCTGGATCATGTTCGGTGGTCGGTCGTCGTCAGTCGGTGGTGGTCAGTCGCCTGTCGTGGGGCGTTGGTCGCTGGTAGCGGCTCGCGATCCGTCGACACCCGTCGACTCCGACCAGCCGTCGGCCTCGAGCGAACGCCGAATCTCGTCGGCGCGGAACAGCACGATTTCCATGGAGTCGTAGTTCTCGAGGCGCTCCATTTCTTCGTTGGCAAAGAAGGCGACCGTAAACGGCGGCCCTCCAGGCAGCACCACGGCCCGGGCGTTGTCACGTCCGGCACGATACATCCGCCACAGGACGGTGGCTGAAGGTGACTCCACTCCTCAAAGGATAGCTGAGATGGCGCGACCCTCGCGCGCCGACCGGTAGAGCGCCGACATGGTGGCGATCGCCTGCCGGCTGTCGCTCAGCGAAAAGACCGGCGGCGCACCATCGAGCACCGACGCAACGAAGTCTTCGACTTCGCGCTGGAAGAGCAACGGTGAGCCCTGCACCGCGATGGCCTGCACGCCGTTGGCTCGCTCCAGCTCGAGCGTTTCGGTGACGCCGGGCCTGAAGGGGCTCGGCACGCGGATCGCGCCTTCTGTGCCGACGACGTCGAGCCAGGTGCGATACGGGGCGCGGAAGCCGGAATAGAAACTGGCGGTCGCGCCGCCGGTGTAGACGACGATGCCCGAGAACTCGTCGTCGACGTTGCGCGCCGACCAGTGGGCGGTTGCCGTGACGCTGACAGGGTCCCTTCCGGCAATGAGCTGGGCATAGGTGACGGGGTAGCAGCCGACATCCCACAGCGAACCGCCGCCAAGCGTTGGATCGAGCCGCACATCGTCGCGGCGCTCGATCGCGAAGGTGAAACCAGACGTGATCGCGCGCACGGCTCCAACGGCACCGTCTGAAACGAGTGCGCGCACGCGATGCGTGAGCGGCTCGTGCGCATACATGAAGCCCTCCTG
>JADMIO011631550.1_pt1 | contig 37934 bp, 37 predicted proteins | sample 8958161 | NCBI WGS metagenome assembly JADMIO01 (sample SAMN16585339, study PRJNA669376) | soil metagenome | isolation source: Crop rotation soil | place: USA: Cullars Rotation, Alabama | collected 2011 | reverse complement strand
CGCGACAACTTGTCCACGTGGAATTCTAAGCTTAGGATCCCAATGTGCTGGAAAGGGTCCGGCAGTGACCCTCACGCGCAGCTTCGACAGTTCCTTGCGCCAGCCCGGTTCGAACCGGGCGAGCTCGGAGGCCAGGGCCGACACGAAGTCGGCGTACGTCCCGCGTTCCGCACTCGCGGCGCCGACCAGCGCCCCGGCCTGGCGCACCTGCTGCTGCACCACGCGTGACAGCGAGGTCTTTCCGTGGCGCCGGTCTCCTACGAGGACTGCACCGCTGTGGGGCAGTGCGGCAATGACCGCTTCCGCGTCGCGGTACCTGCCCACGACGTCATTGGGCTGGACGACGCCGCCGACAACCAGGGTCATGGGGCGCAGAGGCCATTCCATGGCACGACTGTACGCCGGTTCTGATGTACGACGTCGTAGACGTACGTCATAGATGGTGTACAGCGCCTGGGCCGTGTTCGGAGTGGCAAAACGAGAACACGTTCTATTAGCCTCTCAAAGTAGTTACTTCCAGGAGGTCCTGTCATGCCGGTCGATCCGCGCACTCCCGTCATCGTCGGCGTCGGACAGTTCACCGAACGGATCGACGACCCCGGATACCGCGGGATGTCGGCAGTGGACCTGGCCACCGAGGCCGCCCGTGCCGCACTGACCGACACGGGTGCCGCACTCGCCGACGTGGCGCGGGCGGTCGATGTGGTGGTGGGTCTGCGGCAGTTCGAGATCTCCGGGCCCATGCCCGCCGTCCTGGGCAAGTCGAACAACTATCCACGCTCGGTGATGAGGCGCCTGGGTGCCGATCCGGCGCGGGTGGTGTTGGAACCGGTCGGCGGCCAGGGCTCGCAGAAGGTGGTCACCGAGTTCGCCACCGCCATCGCGGCGGGGGAGATCGACGTCGCCATGGTGATCGGCTCCGAACCCGGTTCCACCGCGCGCTACTTCGCCGACCGAGAGGACAAGCCGGATTTCACCGAACACGTCGACGGGCAGTTGGAAGACCGCGGACATCAGATCCACCGCTACATCGACGAATACACCGTCACCCACGGCCTGACCGGTGCGCCGGTGCAGTACGGCCTGCTCGACAACGCCCGGCGGGCGCGGCTGGGGCTCAGCGTGGCGCAGTACCGCCACCAGATGGCGGAACTATTCGCGCCGATGTCGAAAGTGGCTGCCAAGAACCCGTTCTCGTCATCACCGGTCGAGCGGTCGGTCGACGAGATCGAAACCGTCACCGCCGAGAACCGGATGATCTGCGATCCGTACCCGCGGTTACTGGTGGCCCGCGACACGGTGAATCAGGGCGCCGCCACCGTACTGATGTCGGTGGCCGCCGCACGCAGACTCGGGGTGCCCGAGGGGAAGTGGGTGTATCTGCACGGGCACGCCGATCTCGTCGAGCAGGCACTGCTGGCCCGGCCCGACCTGAGTGCCGGCCCCGCCGCCGGGCGGGCGGCTCACGAGGCGCTGCGCGTGGCGGGGATCGGCGTCGACGACATCGCCACGTTCGATCTGTACAGCTGCTTCCCGTTCCCGGTGTTCGTCATCTGCGAAGCCCTCGGCATCTCCGGTGACGATCCTCGCGGCCTGACGCTGACCGGGGGGCTGCCGTACTTCGGCGGCCCCGGTAACAGCTACTCGCTGCACGGCATCGCCGAAACCGTCGCCGAGATGCGCGACAAGCCGGGTCAATTCGGCTTCGTCGGCGCCAACGGCGGCATCATGAGCAAGTACTCGGTCGGCATCTACTCCGCCGAGCCCGTCGCCTGGCGCACCGACCGCAGCCAGGAGCTCACGGCCGAAGTCGCTGCACTGCCCACGGTGCCCGTGTCCAAGAGCGTCGACGGCACGGGCATCATCGAAACCTATTCGGTGCGTTACGACTGGCCGGTGCGCACCGGCATCATCATCGGCCGGCTCGATGCCGACGGTTCGCGTTTCATGGCCACCACCGAGAACGAGGAGCTGGTGGCGCTCATGAGCGACGGCGACCCGCTGGGCGCCGCCATCGGTGTGCGTTCCACGGAGAACGGCAACCGCGCTGGTTTGGTCCCCTAATCGGCTTGCCGGCGTCGACGTCGCAGCACCCGGCCTTTGGATTCGGTCCGGCGCGGCTTGGTCTCGCGATCGGAGTGACGGTGCCTGGCGTGCGGGTCGTCGAACACCTGGATGATCAGTGGGCTGATACCGGGCATGGGAGTTCCTTCCGGGATGGGCGTTGCCTGCGTGAGGCCTCACCCACCGACGGTCGTCTCCAGGACCTGCCCGGTCACGCGTAGTCGGCTACGCGTGAGTGCTACACCAGCGCGCCGAGCTTGCCGGCAAGTCGCTCCACATAGGCGGCGACCTCCGCCTCGGGTTTGTCGGGCAGGCCGAACAGCACCTCGGTGACGCCGAGTTCCTGCCAGCGGGCCAGCTTTTCGGGTACCGGCTTGAAATCCAGGGCGACGATCTGCGGTGCGCCGTCCCGGCCGGCGGCGGCCCAGGTGTCCTGGAGCAGTTTGACCGGTTCGTCGATGTCGAAGTCGCGAGGTGTGGTGATCCAGCCGTCGGCGCTGCGGGCGATCCACTTGAAGTTCTTCTCGGTGCCTGCCGCACCGACGAGAACGGGAATGTGGGACTGCACCGGTTTCGGCCACGCCCACGACGGGCCGAATTTCACGAATTCGCCGTCGTATTCGGCCTCTTCCTGGGTCCACAGGGCGCGCATGGCCTCGAGATACTCGCGCAACATGGTGCGGCGCCGGCCGGGTGGCACATTGTGATCGGCGAGTTCGTCGGTGTTCCAGCCGAATCCGACACCGAGGCTGACCCGGCCGCCGGACAGATGGTCCAGTGTGGCGATCGACTTCGCCAAGGTGATCGGGTCGTGCTCGACGGGCAGTGCCACCGCGGTGGACAACCGCACACGCGAAGTGACGGCACTGGCCGCGCCCAGTGACACCCAGGGATCAAGGGTGCGCATGTAGCGGTCGTCGGGCAGGGACTCATCACCGGTGGTGGGGTGCGCGGCCTGACGTTTGATCGGGATGTGGGTGTGTTCGGGCACGTAGAACGTGGTGAAGCCATGATCGTCGGCGAGCTTCGCCGCCGCGGCCGGTGCGATCCCGCGGTCGCTGGTGAACAGTACGAGCCCGTAATCCATGCACAGAATTAGAACGTGTTCTAGCCGATAGGGCAAGGCCCGCCCCGGCGCACTCGCGTAGCGAATTACTCGCGACAGGGCACGCATACCGCCGGAACAGTGTGAATCGTGGGGACCAGGCGGGCAGCCGTGACGAAGATCTGCGAGTGGGTACGACGGTATCTGCCCTGCGAAATTGCCAGCACCATCTGTGAATTGGGTGGCGCGACGATCGCCTACCTGACCACCGGCTCGTTGGCCGCCGCTGCCGTCGTCGCCACCGTCGGCGCATCGGCCGGGTACTACGCCATGGCGTTCTTCACCGCGGTGCGCATCACCTACCGGGGCCATACCCACCTTCCCCGCGCCCGGCGACTGTTGGTGGCCAACGGGCTGGCGTTGCGCAGTATCGCCGTCGAATTCGGTCCCGCCGAGGCGATCGACAGCCTTGCCGTCCGGCCGGTGGCGTTCTATGCGGGCCCGTTGCTGTTCGAGGGCATCGTGGCCGGGTGGATCTTCGCGAAACTGGCCGCCGACGCCGGGTTCTACGTGCTGGCGATCTTCAGCTACGAGCGGTTCCAGCGTCTGCTCGTGGTGCGCAAGCCCAGGGCGGCGGAGGTGGACGATGAACGCTCGGCGTCGATCCCGGCTTCGTGAGCAACTCCGGGTGCGGGCCCGTGACCAGTACTGGCAGGAACTGCTGGCCACCTACGGCACGCCGCTGCTGGTGCTCGATCCGAGCGAGGTCACCGCGCAGTACCGCGCCATGACCGAAGCGCTGCCGGGCGTCGAGGTCCATTACGCGGTCAAAGCGTCCCCGCACCCGGCTGTGCTGGCGGCCGTCGCGGCGGCAGGCGGCGGGTTCGACGTCGCCTCCTGTGGCGAAATCGAACTCGTTGCCTCGCTTGGCATTCCGATGTCGCGGTGCATCCACACCCATCCCGTCAAGAAGGTCGCCGACATCATCTCGGCGTACGGCGCCGGGATCCGCACCTTCGTCGTCGACAATCCCGTCGAAGCGCAGAAGTTCGGCGGCCTACCCCCGGACATCCAGATCCTGGTGCGGCTCGGCTTCCCGAACGCGTCCGCCAAATCCGATCTTTCGGTCAAATTCGGCGCCGATCCCGCCGATGCCGAACTCCTGGTCAAGCATGTGCTGAGTGCCGGAGTGCAGTTCCGCGGCTTCACCTTCCACGTGGGAAGCCAGGGGTCGTCGGTGGCCGCCTTCGGTACCGCGGTGCGCACCACCCTCGAACTCGTCGTGCGGATCAGGAACAACCTCGGAGTGCAGGCGAACGCCATCGACATCGGCGGCGGTTTTCCGGTGACCTATCGCGAACCGATGCCGACCCTGCACGACGTGGCCACCGAGGTCCGTGCCGCACTGGGCACCGGACACGGCCTGACCGTGCTCGCCGAACCCGGCCGGTTCCTCGTGGCGGGCAGCATGACGCTGCTCACCTCGGTGGTCGGCACCAGGCTGCGCAACGGACGCGTGTGGCACCACCTCGATGACGGTCTGTACGGGTCGTACTCCAACATCCTCACCGAAGACGTCCACCCGCCGATCCTGGCGCTCGCCGAGGTGCTGGCCGCGCCGGGGGAGTTGCAACCGGTCACCCTGGCCGGGCCGAGCTGTGACAGTACCGATGTGGTGGCGCGGGACTACCCGATGCCTGCGCTGGGTGTCGGCGACGTTGTGGTGAGTCCGATGATGGGCGCCTACACCACCGTCACCGCCACCCGGTTCAACGGGATCCCCGCCACGCCGATCACGGTGACGGGTCCCGGTTAGAACTCTCGGCGATCGAAAGGGGTGACCGGTACCGGCGGTCGCGGTGTGATCGCGCCATGACGACAGAACGTATCGCCGAGAACGTCAAATTCGCGTACTGGGTGCCCAACGTCAGCGGCGGCCTGGTGACCAGCACCATCGAGCAACGCACCGACTGGAATTACGAGTACAACAAGAAACTGGCGCAGACCGCCGAGAACAACGGCTTCGACTACGCGCTGAGCCAGGTGCGTTATGAAGCCAGCTACGGCGCCGAATACCAGCACGAGTCCACCAGCTTCTCGCTGGCACTGCTGCTGGCGACGGAGCGACTGAAGGTCATCGCGGCGGTGCATCCGGGATTGTGGCAGCCGGCGGTGCTGGCCAAGCTGGGCGCCACGGCCGATCACCTGTCCGGCGGACGGTTCGCGGTGAACGTCGTCTCCGGCTGGTTCAAGGACGAGTTCACCCACCTCGGCGAGCCGTGGCTCGAGCACGACGAGCGCTACCGCCGCAGCGCCGAGTTCCTGCAGGTGCTGCGCAGGATCTGGACCGAGGATGACGTGGATTTCCGTGGCGACTTCTACCGCATCCACGACTTCACGCTGAAACCGAAACCACTCAACACCGCAGCCCGGCCCAACCCCGAACTGTTCCAGGGTGGCAACTCGACCGCGGCTCGCCGCAACGGCGGCTACCACGCCGACTGGTACTTCTCCAACGGCAAGGATTTCGACGGCATCACCGAGCAGGTGGTCGAGGTGCGAGACCACGCGCGGGAGGTGGGCCGCGAAGTCAGCATCGGCCTCAACGGGTTCATCATCGCCAGGGACACCGAGAAAGAGGCGAAAGAGACGCTCAGAGAGATCGTCGACAAAGCCGACAAACCCGCCGTCGAGGGGTTCCGCAGCGCCGTCCAGCAGGCGGGCAACTCCACCGGCGACAAGAGGGGGATGTCGGCGGACTCCACCTTCGAAGACCTGGTGCAGTACAACGACGGCTTCCGCACCCAGCTGATCGGCACCCCCGATCAGATCGCCGAGCGGATCGCCGCCTACCGCAAGCGTGGCGTCGACCTGATCCTCGGAGGCTTCCTCCATTTCCAGGAAGAGATCGAGTACTTCGGTGCCCGGGTGCTGCCTCTGGTGCGGGAAATCGAAGCGGCCGACACCCGATCGGCCGGGCGACCAGCATTGGTGTCGGCCGGGGCCTGACGGCCGGAGCCCGGTGTCGTGGCCGCTGTGCAGGACACGCGGATCGGCGCATGGCACCCGCAGGTTGGTGCGCTAGCGTGGATGACGCGAATCCCCGCCTCGAATACCGACGCATCGTCGGCCTGGTCCATGAAGCGGGGGCCCATGAAGTGGGTCCGATGTAAGCGCCGCCACCTCGGCGCCCAACGACACAGGAGAGGTCATGACCTACTCACCCGGCTCGCCCGGTAACCCGCCAGGCGGCTTCCCGCCGGCGCAGCCGCCCGGCTCGTACCCGTCCGGCTCGTATTCAGATTCTGGTTCGTACTCCGGCTCGGGGGCTTACCCGTCCGGTTCGTACAACGCTCCCACCCAGTCGTTCGCGCCTGCCGCTGAACCGGGTCCGAGCAAGCTTCCGCTGTACCTGTCTGCCGCTGTCGTGGTGCTCGGGTTGGCGGCCTACCTGTCCAGCTTCGGCCCGGTCTTCACCTCGAGCGCCGAACTGGGCCCGATCAGCGTGGAAGCCACCAGCGGCGGCGGGGTGTTCCTGACCCTGGCGACCCTGCTCGCGGCGCTGCTCGCCGCGGTCGGCCTGGTGCCCAAGGTCAGGGGACATCTCGCGGTGGTCGCGATCCTCGCGGTCCTCGGCGTTCTGGTGGTGGTGAGCCAGCTGTTCAACACCTCCAATTACGTGACCACCGGCTGGGCCGCGTGGCTGGTGCTGTCGTTCAGCGTGCTGCAGGCAATCGTCGCCATCGGCGCGCTGCTGCTGGAGGCCGGTGTGCTGTCCGCGCCGACGCCGCGCCCCAAGTACGAGCAGCCACAGTACGGGCAGTACGGCCCGCCCGGAGGCTATTACTCCCAGGCCCCGGGCCAGCAGCCCGGCGGCCAGCAGCCGCAGGGCCCCCGGCCGGGTTATCCCACCCAGTACGGCGCGTACTCGCCCGGCCCCACCACCGGTTACGGCCAGTCGGGCGGCAGCGACAACAGCCCACCCACGCCTCCGACGGGGTTCCCCAGCTTCAGCCCGCCGCCCGCGGTCGGGTCGGGGCAGCACAGCGCTGCGCCGTCGCAGACCCAGCCGCCGCAGCAGCCGCAGACCCAGCAGTCGGCGCCGTCTCCCGGCCCCACTTCGTCGTAAGTCCGGCGCCGCTGCGCCTGGTTGTGTCCAGGCGCAGCGGAACTGACGTGAATGCAGGACAACCGCACGGCGGGGGCACGCCAGACACGTGACCTGATCAGGGTCGCATTCGGTCCAGCGCTGGTCGCACTGGTCATCATCGCGGCGGTGGTGCTCGTCCAGCTGGTGATCGCCAACAGCGATATGACGGGCGCTTTCGGCGCCATCGCGAGTATGTGGCTCGGGGTTCACCAGGTGCCGATCTCCATCGGCGGCCGGGTGCTCGGAGTCATGCCGCTGTTACCCGCACTCCTGATGGTGTGGGGCACCGCGCGCACCACGGCACAGGCGACTTCGGCGCGCTCATCGTGGTTCGTCGCACGCTGGATCGTGGCCTCGGCCGTCGGCGGTCCGCTGTTGATCGCCGCGCTGGCGCTGGCGGTGGTGCACGACGCCTCCTCGGTGCTGACGCAGTTGCAGACACCCAGCGCGGGGCACGCCTTCCTCAACGTGCTGGTGGTGCACGGGATCGGCGCCGTGATCGGCGTCGGCTCGAAGGTCGGGCGCCGGGCGCTGCTGACCTCGCCGCTGCCGAACTGGCTGGCGGGTTCGGTGCGCGCCGCGACGGCCGGAGTGCTCGCGTTGTTAGGCCTCTCGGCGGCGGTGACCACCGCCGCGCTGGTGTTGCACTGGGGAACCATGCACGAACTGTTCGGTATCACCGAATCGGCGTTCGGGCAGTTGAGCCTGACCGTGCTGTCGGTGCTGTACGCGCCGAACGTGATCGTCGGCGCGGCGGCTATGGCGGTCGGCTCGAGCGCGCACATCGGCTTCGCCACCTTCAGTTCGTTCACCGTCTTCGGCGGCGACATCCCGGCGGTACCGATCCTGGCGGCGGCACCCACCCCACCGCTGGGGCCGGTGTGGGTGGCCCTGCTGATCGTCGGTGCGGCCGCCGGAGTGGCGCTGGGTCAGCAGTGTGCCCGCACACCGCTACCGCCGGTGCCGGCCCTGGTACGGCTGCTGACGGCATCAGTGTTGGCCGCCGGTGTCATGGCGCTGCTCGGCTACGCCGGCGGCGGACAACTCGGCAACTTCGGCGCCGTGGGCGTGGATCAGGCCACCTTCGGGCCGGCGGCGTTCCTGTGGTTCTCCGTCGTCGGTGGTGTGACGATCGTGATGGCCAACGGCCTGGTGCGACGGCCCCGTCGCGTGAAGCCGGCACCCGCCCCCGAGCCGATCGGCGAGCCGGACGACGAGGTGCTGGCCGAGGCGCAGACGGCGCCGCTGATCCTGCCCGCGCCGGATCCTGCCGGCGAGGACGAAGCCCCGCCGCCACCACCGGCCGAACCGGAGCCGGAACCGCTGCCCGAGCCGGATCCCGAACCGGTGCCCCCGCGGCCGCCGGTGGACCACCAGGCACTGGCCGACCTGCCCGACGCCGAGGACCTGCTCGAGGCCGACAACGACGGGTCTGCCGACGGAGCGTCCGGCGACGGGAAGCGCTGACGAAGAGCACCTGCGGCGACCGACTAAGCTCGTTGCGTGCAGCAACCCCTCCACGTGCCACCCAGCGCACCGGCACGGCTGGTCGTTCTGGCATCGGGCACCGGATCGCTGCTGAAGTCGCTGCTGGACGCGGCGGTGGGGGACTATCCGGCGCGGGTGGTCGCCGTCGGGGTCGACCGCGAGTGTCGGGCGGCGGAGATCGCCGCCGACGCCGGTGTGCCCGCCTACACCGTGCCGCTGCGGGACTATCCGGACCGGGCCACCTGGGATGCGGCCATCACGGCTGCCACAGCGGCACATTCGCCCGACTTCGTGGTCTCCGCCGGGTTCATGAAGATCCTCGGTAACCAGTTCCTGACGCGCTTCCCCGGTCGGGTGGTCAACACCCACCCGGCGCTGTTGCCGGCATTTCCCGGCGCCCATGCCGTACCCGCCGCCCTGGAGTACGGCGTCCGGGTGACCGGCTGCACGGTGCATCTGGTGGATGCGGGGATGGACACCGGACCGGTGCTGGCGCAGGAAGCCGTCGCGATCGAAGACGACGACGATGAACAGACTTTGCACGAACGCATCAAGGTGGTCGAACGACGTCTCCTGGTGGACGTGCTGGCCGCGCTCGCTACCCTCGGCGTGACCTGGAGTGGACGAAAGGCAGTTATCGGATGAGCGAGCGTAAGCCGATTCGGCGCGCGTTGATCAGCGTGTACGACAAGACGGGCCTGACCGATCTCGCTCGTGGCCTGCACGACGCGGGTGTCGATATCGTCTCCACCGGCTCCACCGCCAAAACTATTGCCGCAGCCGGCATTCCGGTGACTCCGGTGGAGGACGTCACCGGTTTCCCCGAGGTGCTCGACGGTCGGGTCAAGACACTGCACCCGCGGGTGCACGCCGGGATCCTCGCTGATCTGCGCAAGCCCGAACACGCTGCGGCGCTGGAAGAACTCGGCGTCGCCGCCTTCGAACTCGTCGTGGTGAACCTCTATCCGTTCAGCGAGACCGTCGCCTCCGGCGCCAGCCAGGACGAGTGCGTCGAGCAGATCGACATCGGCGGACCCTCGATGGTGCGCGCGGCGGCCAAGAACCATCCCAGCGTCGCCGTGGTGGTGGATCCGTTGGGTTATGACGGGGTGCTGGCCGCGGTCCGCGAGGGCGGTTTCACCCTTGCGGAGCGGAAGATCCTGGCGTCGTTGGCGTTCCGGCACACCGCCGAGTACGACGTTGCGGTGGCGTCCTGGATGGGCGGTGTCCTGGCGCCGGAGGAACCCGCCCAGAAGCTGCCCGCGTGGTTCGGCGGGACGTGGCGGCGCTCGGCGGTGCTGCGCTACGGCGAGAACCCGCACCAGCAGGCCGCGCTCTACACCGATGACGCTGCCTGGCCCGGCTTGGCGCAGGCCGAACAGCTGCACGGTAAAGAGATGTCCTACAACAACTTCACCGACGCCGATGCGGCGTGGCGGGCGGCGTTCGACCACGAGGACATCTGCGTGGCGATCATCAAGCACGCCAACCCGTGTGGCATCGCGATCTCCTCGGTGTCGGTGGCCGACGCGCACCGCAAAGCCCACGAGTGCGACCCGCTGAGCGCCTTCGGCGGCGTGATCGCCACCAACACCGCGGTCAGCGTGGAAATGGCCGAGACCGTCGCCGACATCTTCACCGAGGTCATCGTCGCACCCGCCTACGAGGACGGAGCGGTCGAGATCCTGGCGCGCAAGAAGAACATCCGCGTGCTGGTGGCCTCGGAACCGCAGCCCGGCGCCACCGAGTTCCGCCAGGTCAGCGGCGGACTATTGGTGCAGCAGCGTGACGAACTCGACGCGCCCGGTGACGACCCGGCCAACTGGGTGCTCGCCACCGGCGAGCCCGCCGACCCGGAGACGTTGGACAACCTGGTCTTCGCGTGGCGGGCCGGCCGCGCGGTCAAGTCCAACGCCATCGTGGTGGCCAAGGACGGCGCCACCGTGGGTGTCGGTATGGGACAGGTGAACCGGGTCGACGCGGCCCGACTGGCCGTCGAGCGTGGCGGCGACCGCGTGCAGGGCGCCGTCGCGTCCTCGGATGCGTTCTTCCCGTTCCCCGACGGCCTCGAGGTGCTGACCGCCGCCGGCGTGCGCGCGATCGTGCATCCGGGTGGTTCGGTGCGCGATGATCAGGTGACCGAGGCCGCCGCCAAGGCCGGCATCACGTTGTACCTCACCGGCGCACGGCATTTCGCGCACTAGCTCAGCAGCCTCGGCAGCCTCAGGGTAGTCAGGCTTAGTCCGAGGCTGGCGAGGGACGAGCCAGGTGAAGGAGCTCAGCCTCAGGGTAGTCCTGAGAGGAGTTGGCGGCGGACGGTCTGCAGATGCTTGCGCATCGCTGCCTGGCTGCGGGCGGGATCACGATCGAAGATCGCGTCGGCGATCTCGCGATGCTCACCCTGGCAGACCGCGCAGTTCTCGATCGTGTAGCGGCTCTTGTCGAGGCCGCTGCCGGCCAGCTGACGGCGCCCGCTTTCCACCATGTCATTGAGGGCGGCGACCACCGTGTTGTGGGTGGCCATGGCCAGGGCACGGTGAAATGCCATGTCCCACACCAGGAATTCCTCGGGAGTGGCGGCCGCTGCGCCGTTCTCCAGGCAGCGGCGGATCTCGGCGAAATCGTCGACCGTGGCAGCCACGGCAACCAAGGTCATCAGGTTGGGCTCCCACGCGGCGCGGGCATCGATGAGATCCAGTGGGCTCAGGTTGGTCGGCGGGCGGATGGTGCCGCCGTCGCCGACGGCGGCCGCTTCGGTGAGAAATGTGCCGCGGCCGACCTCACGGGTCACCCGCCCCTGACTCTCGAGTGTGTCGAGTTGTCTGCGGATGTCGTGGCGGCTGCGTCCCAACAGCGTCGCCAACGCGCGCTCCGTGGGCACCCGGCTGCCTGGCACCAGCGCGCCGGAATGCAGCTGTTCCTCGAGATACTTCTCAACCGATGCCATTCACTGCCCCGTCACAACCATGCGGACAAAACGTAGATGCTCCGTCATCGCGGTGGCGGCCCGTCGGCGGTCGCGGTCGACGAGGGCGGCGACGATCTCGTGATGTTCACGTTGGATCGTGGCCCGGTTCTCCGGTGTGAAGCCATCACGCTTCAGCCTGCCCCAGACCGGGTTGTTGCGGGTGGAATTGAGAACGTCCACCATCGCCAGGATCTGATTGTTGTGGGTGGCCGCCGCGAAAGCGCGGTGCAGCGAGATGTCCCATTGCTCGAAGGATTCGTAATCGACGGCTGCCTCGGCGCGCTCCAGGCACCGGTGCAGTTCGGCGAAATCGTCCTCGGTGGCGGCCAGCGCGGCCAGCGAGACGACTTCGGGTTCGAACACCATCGATGCGGTCATGATCGCCGCCGGGGTGAAGGAGGCGCCGAATCGTTCGGCCGCGGTGTCGGCGGGCGCCACGAAGGTGCCCCGGCCCACCTCCCTGATCACTTTTCCTTCGCGCTCCAGTTGCGCCATGACGCGGCGCACCTGAGTGCGTGAGCAGCCCAGTTGCTCGGCGATCTGGCGTTCTGCGGGTACCCGACCGCCGTCATGCCGTGCGGCGGCCAGGACATGGTCGTTCATGAGGCGGCGTAACTCGCCCTCGGCGATCGCCGGAGTGGCTCCAGTGCGCACGGTTGACCCCCTTCGAGAACTATCGCTCATCAATGTAACCAATCGCGACCGATTGGTCTCGTTGGCTGTCGATATTGCCACTGCGCGACCAATCTCAACCAATTGTTGGCAGTAACACGTGGGTAAACTTTGCTCCGGCACTGCGCCTGAGGAATTGACTTAAGGAGTCTTGATGGCTGGTGGGGACGTGACTCGGTACCTGGCCATGGCGGCGTTGGTGAGTGTGGTGGCCCCCCATCGGGTGGAGGCGGTGTTGCGCTCGTGCGGGCGGGTGGCACAGCGGGTCCGCACCCTGCCGCCGTGGGTCACCACCTACCACGTGCTGGTGTCGGCGATGTGCCCGTCGATGGGGTATGACGAGGTGACGGGCCTCCTGTGGTCGACCCTGCCCGCGGCCACCGGGCGCAGTCTGGCGCGGCAGCAGCCGTCGCGCGGTGCCATCACCAGGGCGCGCACACGTCTCGGGGCCGAACCCCTGGAACTCCTGCTCGAGGAACTGCTGGGGTCGCACAACCCCTCTCGGGAGATCTACCTGCAGAAAGCCTCCTTGGGCGTCGGTAGGAGCCTGTGGTGGATCGGTGACGGCGACTCCGGAGCACTGCGTGGCTGTGAACTCCACGGCGACGATCTCCGCGGCGACGACGCGGACGCGGTGGTGCGCATGGTGACACGGGCGGCGCCCGAGCACGCGGTGGTGTGTCCGCCCCGCGACGAGACGGGCCGGCGGATACTCGAACAGCTGCGGCAGGTGCTGCCGGTGACGGTCGGTGACCTGCCTGATCACCTCGGCTCGCCCTGGGCCGGACTCCGGGTCCGGTCGTCGGCCACCTGGGCGCAGGATGCGCTGGCGCGCGCGTGTGTCGTGGTGGCCGGCGAGTCCGCTCTGGGCCTCGCGAGAGCGGCGACACCCACCCCGTAACTCGGTTACTAAGTCAACCTGTGAGAACGATGGCGCAACACCAATTTGCGTGATTGGGTGCGTGGCAAGTCACAACCGTTCTAGCCTGATTGGGCCGGGAATGGTTGCGGATTGGTTGCCAACTCACTTGGGAGAGACATGAAGAAATCGACAAAGGTGTGGTCCAGCGCTGCGGCCGCCGCCGCCCTGATCGCCGTACCGGCGTGCTCGGGTGGCAGCGGTGGAGACGGCGGCGCCTCCGGCGGAGGTGACCCACTGGTGGTCGGCATGCTGATGGCCTTCAGCGGCCCGACCGCCGTGGAAGGCGCCGAAGCGGTCAACGGCTGCCTGCCCGCCGAGGCTGCCATCAACGAGGCCGGTGGCGTCCTGGGCCGCACCATCGAGTGCGAGGCCTTCGACACCAAGGGCACTGCCAGCGACTCGGTACCGGCCGCGCGTCAGATGCTCAGCACCACCGACAACCTGTTCGCGGTGATCGGGCCCAGCACCGCTGAGGCGGTGGCCGCGGCACCGGTGCTCGACGAAGCCTCTCAGGTCATGTTCTCCCCGGCAGGCGACGGACGGTTCGACCGCACCGAACTCGACCATTACTACCGGCTGATCACCTCGGATTCAGTTGGGGCACAGGCCATGGCGCTGCACTCGCAGCAGGAGGGCTTCCAGAACGTCGCGCTGGTGTTCGTCAGCGGCGCGTCCGCGCAGGCCAACATCCCGCCGCTGGAAGAAGCCCTCGGCGGACTCGGCGTGGGCGTCACCGAGGCCATGACCATCCAGCCGGAGCAGCCGTCGTACCGCACCGAGGTGGCCCGCCTGATGCAGAACCGTCCCAGCGCCATCCTCTTCGAGGCCGACGCGGTGACCGCCGGTACATTCCTGACCGAGCTGAATCAGGCCGGCGGCGGCGACATCCCGGTGGTGACCAACACCCTGGCCACCACGGGCGAGTGGCAGCAGGCCGCTGCCGCGGCCTACGGCGGTGACGAGAACCTGGCCCGCGCGCTGCAGGTCGTCGTCCGCTACGCCCAGGAGGGCGGCCCCGGCACCGAGACGTTCGTCGAATCGCTGCAGTCGTTGGAAGGTCAAGAGGGCATCGACATTCCGTCGTTCCGCGACAGCGCCTACGCGCGCGCCGCCTATGACGGGGTAGTGGTGGCAGGCCTGGCCGCCACCAAGACCGATTCGGTGGAACCCGAGACCTACAACGAGGCCATCCCCGACATCCTGGCCGCAGGCGACGGTAAGACCGTCGTCAACAACTACGCCGACGGTGTCGAGGCCCTGAAGAACGGTGACGAGATCCAGTACGTCGGCGCCAACGGCGAGTATCGCCTCAACGAATTCCACAACGTGATCGGCGCATTCGCCTACTACAACTGGGATCCGGCGACCAGTGCGCTGAAGCTGACCGACCAGCTTCCCGCCGATGAGCTGGAAGCGCTCGCGAGCGGGCAGCGCTGATCTCGTGAACCTCATCGTCTCTGCGACTGTGTTCGGGGTGGTGATCGCCGCGGTGCTGGCCCTGGCCGCGGTCGGTTTCACCCTGCAATACAGCGTGTCCAACGTGTTCAACCTCGCGTTCAGTGAAACCATGGTGGTCGCCGGGTTCGCGGCGCTGGGCGCGGGGAAGGCCGGCCTCCCGATGGCGGTCGCCGCGCTGGTGGGCGTGGCGTCCGGCGCCGTGGTGTCACTGCTGCTGAATCACTTTGTGTACCAGCCATTTGCGCGACGCGGTGTCTCAGTGTTCCAGATGTTGGTGATCAGCCTGGCAGTGAGCCTGGTGCTGGCCAACACCCTGCTGGCCTTCGTCGGGCCGCTGTCGTTCCGCTATGACGTCACCCCGACGGTGGTGTTCACCATCGCCAGCGCCGCGGTCACCAATCTGCAATTGATCGTGATGGCGCTGGCCGTCGCAGCCATGGCGGCAATGCACCTGTTGCTCAAGCGATCCAAGCTCGGCCTGGCCATGCGAGCGGCCTCTGTCGACGGCGGGCTGGCGCAGTCATGCGGTATCGCCACCACCAAGGTGGTCGCCATCGCCTGGGTGATCTCGGGTGCATTGTGTGGATTGGCCGGGGTGGCACTGTTCCTGATCAGCTCCTCGTTTTCGGCGACCTCGGGACGCACGTTCATCGTCCTGGTGATCGCCGCCGCAGTGCTCGGCGGTATCGGGGACGCCTACGGCGCCATGCTGGGCGCGCTGGTGCTCGGTCTGGCGACGGAGCTGACGGCAGTGTGGCTGGACCCCAGCTTCAAGATCGCCATCGCCCTGATCGTGCTGATCGCCGTGCTGATGGCACGCCCGCAAGGCATTCGGGCGGAGTTCTCGTCGGGGAGGGCTCTACAAGTATGAGGTGCGAGGCATGAGTGCAGACCTGAGTTTCTACATTGTCACCCTGCTGGTGTACGCGTCGGTGGCCGTCATCGGCTGCTGGGGGCTGGATGTTCAGTACTCCGACACCGGCCTGCTTAACCTGAGCTACATCGTGTCCGTGGCCGTCGGTGGTTATGCGGTGGCACTGCTGTCGTTGGGGCCGCCGGAAGACGAAACCGGCACCGTGGTGCAGGAGTACTTCTGGGGCATGGACCTGCCGTTCCCGTTGCCGTTCGTGGGCGCGGTGCTGGCAGGCATGCTGATCTCGTTGCCGATCGGTCTGGTTGCGTTGCGCCGCTTGCGGTCTGACTACCAGGCGGTGGCGATGCTGTCGGTGGCGCTGATCGCCTCGGCCCTGGTGGTCGCCGTGCCGGGAATGCTCGGCGGCGGGCACGGGCTCTACCTGATCCCGGCGCCGCTCAAGGAGGAGCTCGGTCTCAAGTCGACCGAATACTCCTGGGTGTACGCGGCTTTCGCGGTCTTGCTGACCGCACTGGCCGGCTGGGTGGTGCTGCGCATCTCGCGATCGCCGCTGTGGCGGGTGCTGCGCGCGGTACGGGAGAACCCGGAGGCCGCCGACGCCATCGGGGTCAACGTCACGTCGGTGCGGTTGGCCGCCTTCGCGGTGGGCAACGGCCTGGGTGCGCTCAGCGGGGCGGTCCTGGCGTCGTTCATCGGCACCTACGCTCCGGCGGACTGGTCGTACCAGGAAACGCTGATCCTCATGGGCGCGGCCATCGTCGGTGGGGCGGGCAACCGGTTCGGTGTGCTGATGGGCGCCCTGCTGCTACCGGTCGGCCTCGCCGAGGCGACGCGCTATCTGCCCCAGTTCGGCGCGCCGGGCACGGTGGATGCGCTGCAGTTCGTGGTGGTCGGTTTGGTGATCATCGGCTTCCTCTGGTGGCGGCCGCAAGGCGTGTTCCCCGAGCGCAAGCGCACGTTCGACATCGACGGCAGACCGGTGCCGTTCTATGCGAAGCAGGGAGCGACACGATGAGCGACGACCACATCCTCACGATCGAGGGATTGTCCGTCTCCTACAGCAAGAACCGGGTGCTCGATAAAGTGTCGCTGCATGTGCCGCGGGCCAAGATCACCGCGGTGGTCGGTCCCAACGGTGCCGGCAAGTCCACACTGCTGCATGCCCTGGCCGGCACCGCGCCGGTGGAGTCGGGAACGGTGTTGCACCGCGGGTCCCGGGACAGCACCGACATCGCGAAGTTGCCGCCGTACAAGAGGTCTCGGCGCGGCATCATGCGAACGTTCCAGATGCCCGCGGACTTCGGCAAGCTCACAGTGCTGGAAAACCTGCTGCTGGCCGACCGAACGGTGGGCGGTACCGGCTTCGTGCAGGTGTTCACCCGCCCGCGGCGCAGCTGGCTGCCGGGACAGCGGGCCGCGGTGGAGCGGGCCCGGGCGCTGCTGGCCGAATTCGGCCTCGAGGCCAAGGAGAACCACTACGCCGGTGAGCTCTCCGGCGGTCAGCGCCGCATCCTGGAACTGCTGCGCGCGGTGACCACCGAACCGGAGATGCTGCTGCTGGACGAACCGTTCGCCGGGGTGCACGCCAGCATCATCGAGCGGATCTCCGATTTCCTTGTGGTGCTGCGGGAACGGGGCATCAGCATCCTGATGGTGGCGCACGAACTCGACGCAGTGGAGCGGTTGACCGACGCCGTGGTGGTGATGGCTCGCGGACAGGTGCTCTTTGAAGGATCCATGGCGGAAGCCCGCCGCAAACAGGAAGTGGTGGACGCCTATGTCGCCGGATAGGGTTCTCGGAGTCACTGATCTCACCGTCGGATACAACGGGGTGGCGATCGTGCACAGCGTCAGCCTCGAGGTCACGGCCGGCAGCACCTCCTGCGTGGTCGGCCCGAACGGATGCGGTAAGAGCACCCTGCTCAAGGGGCTGGCCGGCCTGGTCACCCCGATGGGTGGGCGCGTGGAGCTGGCCGGCCGCGGTGAGATCACCACGATGTCGACCGCACAGCGGGCCGCGGGCGGTATGGGCTACGTGCCGCAGATCGACGACGTGTTCAAACCGCTGACGGTCGAGGAGAACATCGTCATCGGCGGATACACGTTGCCGCGCAACAAGGTTGCGGCCAACAAGGAACGGGTGCTCGAGCTGTTTCCGCGGCTGAAGACCATGCTCAAGCGGCATGCCGGGGTGCTCTCCGGTGGCGAACGCAAGATGCTGGCGATGGCCCGGGTGCTGATGCTCGAACCCACGGTGCTGCTGCTGGACGAGCCGACGGCCGGACTCACCGAGGAGATGGCCACCCGGCTGCTCGATGAACAACTGGCCGAGCTGAAAACCAGCGGTATCGCCATCCTGCTGGTGGAACAGCGCGCCAATCTCGCGATGGCGTCTGCAGATTGGGCCTACGTGCTGGCCAACGGCCGGGTCAGGCGCTCCGGGTCGGCAGCCGAACTGCGCGCCGATCCCAGCTTCTCGCACATCTTCCTCGGCGGCGCCGAAGAAGCCTTCGTCTCGAACACCGAAAACTAGAAGGAGTAGTTCGTTGCAGTTAGTCCAGTACGTTCACCAGGGCACGACGAAGTGCGGGTATGTCAGTGGGCAGGATGCTCGAGAAATCGTGGCGCTCGACTGGTCGCTGCGCGATGCGCTCGTCCTGCTGGCAGCGGGACAGGCGGACCGTGTGAGCGACGCAGCCACCACCCGCCTGCAGAGGTCCGATGTCACGCTGCTGCCGCCGGTGCTGCCGTCGAGCCGGATCTTCTGTATCGGCATCAATTACCTGGAGCACCAGGAGGAGTCGAAGGACGTCTTCATCGCGAACGTGCCGGAGGCGCCGGTGGTGTTCCTCAAGGACCTGAGCACGATCACCGGCCCGGACGACGTGTTGGTACTGCCGCAGTCACTGTCGATGGAATTCGACTGGGAAGGTGAGCTGGGTGTGGTCATCGGCGCTCCGGCCCGCGGGATCTCCGAAAAGGAGGCCTGGGACGTGGTGGCCGGATACACCGTCGTCAACGACATCTCCGTGCGCGACCGCCAGCTTCGGCACGTGCAGTGGACGCTCGGCAAGAACGCTCCCGCGTCGACGCCGATCGGCCCCGCTGTGGTGGACCGCGACACCGTGGGCATCGACCCCGACATCGAACTGACGACCCGCGTCAACGGCGAGGTGAAACAGCATGCGTTCACCCGGGATCTGATCTTCAGTATCCCTACGCTGATCGAGGAGATCTCGGCGGTGACGCCGCTGCTGCCCGGCGACATCATCGTCAGCGGCACCCCGGCCGGCGTCGGCTTCAAGCGCACGCCCCCGCAGTACCTGACCGACGGCGATGTCGTCGAGGTCGAGATCGCCGGCGTCGGGCTGCTGTCCAACACCGTCAGAACGGAGTGCTGAGAATGCCTGTGGTGGGCGCACTCTCGGTGTCACACGCGCCGGGCATCCTGGGCTGGCCCGATGATGTGACCGATGTGGAGCACAAGTCGGTGTTCGAGGCGTTCGAAGACCTCAAGGAGACGGTGGAGGACGCGAAACCCGACGTGATCATCGCCTTCCTGGATGATCACTTCGAGAACCACTTCCGCAATCTGATGCCGTCGATCAGCGTCGGGGTGGCCGATCAGCACACCGGCCCCGGTGAGCATCTGCTGAAACTCCTGAAGTTCGACAAGGTGCAGAGCATCGGCGGGGCCAAAGACCTGGCCGAGCACATCCTGCGCAGTGTGGTGGCAGGTGGGATCGACGCCGCCCGGATGAGCTCGGCCGAGTTCGGCAACAACCTGATGGTGCCGCTGAAGCTGATCCGCCCCGACGGTGACATCCCGATCATCCCGGTGTACATCAACGTGTTCACCCCGCCGCTGATCACGATGCAACGCGCCTATGAACTCGGCGCGGCGGTCCGCAAGGCCGTCGAGGGACGCTCGGAGCGAATCATGTTCTGGGCCACCGGAGGACTGTCACACTGGCCGCCGATCTGGGAGCCCAGCCGCGAGTCCAACGACTTCCTCACCCGGATGAAGACGTTCCAGAACGAAGGCCGCGGCTACCTCGAACGCGACCCCGACCTGTGGACGGACATCGGCCCGTATGAGATCAAGATGGCCGAGGAGATGGGCGACGCGTGCGTCAGCCCGGAGTGGGACCTGGAGTTCCTGCGGCTGCTGTCCTCTGGTGACATGCAGAGTCTGTTCGGCTGGACCTACGACGACGTCGAAAAGGGCGGCGGGCACGGCGGTCACGAGATCCTGAACTGGATGGCCGTCGCCGGGGCGATGAACGGGGCGCCGTGCGAGGTGCTCACCTACCAGCCCACCCCGGCCTGGATCTGCGGTACCGGCGCCGTCCGCTACACCCCTTAGTTCTCACAACACCAATCAGAAAAGAGAAAATCAACGTGATCACCTACCAAGACGCGCCGCTGCCCAAGTTCGGCGACTACTCCACCCTCGGCCTCGGCACGCCCGGGGAGATCGTGGTGGTGGCCGGACAGATGGGAGCCGACAGCACCGGCGCGTTCGTCGCCACCGAGGGGGCAGAGCAGGTGAAGATCGCCTTCGACAACCTCGGCGCCGCGCTGGCCGCCGCCGGCCTCGGTTTCGAGCACGTGATCGGATTCCGCACCTATGTCGTCGGCCGCGAGATGATTCCGGAGTTCATGAAGGGCCGTATCGAGAAGTTCGCCGAGATCTACCCGGCCGGGGTGTACCCGCCGAACACCCTGCTGATCATCGGCGGGCTGGTGGAAGAGGAAGCACTCGTCGAGATCGAGGCACTGGCAGTGCGCCCGGCTGCCGCATCATGAGCCTGCAGGAGGTGCTGACCGAGAGCACGCGTTACCCGTTCCACTACGGCCGCGACACCGTCATCGCCTATCCGGTGACCGGTGCCGGCGTCACGACGCGTGTGGTGGAATCCGGCGCCGGTGACAAGGTGCTGGTGTGCCTGCACGGCGCGGGCTCGCGGGCCGACCGGTGGGTTCCGGCCATGCCGGGCCTCGTCGAGGCGGGGTACCGGGTGCTGGCCATCGACTTCCCGGGCCACGGTTTCGCCGAGAAGCGCGCGGACATCGATTACAGCGCAGCAGGTTTCGGCCGGGTGATCGCCGGTGTGCTCGACTCGCTGGGACTGACCAAGGTCACCATGCTGGGCACGTCGCTGGGCGGTCACGTATCGGCCTACCTGGCGGTGCACCGCCCCGATCTGGTGGCCGGGCTGGTGCTGATCGGCTCCGTGGGCGTCAGCGATTTCCCGCAGGAGTTCCACACTCCGGCCGAGGTGCTCTCCGACGGCAGCGTCACCGGTGTGCGGCGCAAACTCTCGTTCCTGGTGGCCGATCCGGAGATGGTCACCGACGCGTGGGTGCGCGAGGAGTCGATGATCAACTCGTCGACGGGAGCGTTCCAGGCGTTGTCCGCGGTGGCGGAATGGCTGGACACCGAGTGCAACGGCGCCCGGCAGGATGCCGAGCTGGCCACGCTGCTGCCGGATCTTCCGGTGCTGCTGGTCTGGGGCGCCGAGGACCGGTGGACCCCGCCGTCGATGGGGGTGGCCGCCCAGCACAACCTCCCCGGTGTGGAACTCGAACTGATGCCCGGATGCGGGCACGCGCCTTACTTCGAAGACCCGGATCTCTTCGTCGAGTTGATGATCAAACATGATGTAGGAGGTGCACGATGACCGACCGCTGGCTGCTCATCGAGAACGGAACCGTCATCGACGGGGACGCGAATCCGCCGGTTCCGGACTGTTCGGTGCTGGTGCGCAACGCGCGAATCGTCAAGGTGGGCACCGTCGATCGGGAGAACGACATTCCGCGGGGTGCGCAGGTGGAGGTGATCGACGCCCGCGGCAAGACGGTGATGCCGGGGCTGATCGACATCCACTGCCACATGACCTACGGGTTGGCGCGCACCGAGGAGGAGATCAGTGTCTACACCCCGCCGGAGCTACGCACCCTGATCGCGGCGGCCAACGTGGAGAAGGTGCTCGCCGCCGGTGTCACCAGCATCTCGCAGCCGGGCGGCTCGTACTTCATCGGTGTCGGTCTGCGGGAAGGCATCAAACGCGGTCTGGTGCACGGCCCCCGGATGACCAGCGCCGGGCGGTATCTCACCACCAGCAACGGGTTGACCGACTGGTTCCCGGACGCCACCGGGAATCCGGAGTCCTCCATCGGCAAGTTGACCAACACTGCCGATGAGATGAAAGTCGAGATCCGCCGTCAGGCCAAGGCCGGGGTGGATCTGATCAAGCTCGCCGACTCGCCCTATGGAGACTTCCAGGCGTTCACCGACGACGAGCTGAAGATGTGCGCCGATCTGGCGCATCAGCTCGGGCTCAAGATCACCATCCATGCCCGTGGGGACGGTGAGATGAACGCCGCCGTCAACGCCGGCTTCGACCACATCATGCACGGCAACTACATGTCGGACGCCACCATCGAGAACCTGGCCACGAGCCAGATCCCATTGGCGCCGACGCAGTTGTTCATGCATCACATCGTCGAATTCGCCGAGATCTCCCGCAACCGCGCCTCGATCGTGGAGGCCACCAAACGGATGAACGACGCCACGCAGGAGACCCTGCACCGGGCCTACGCCGCGGGGGTGAAGTTCGCGATGGGCACCGACTCGGGTTTCGCGACCGTGCCATACGGCGAGTGGCATGCCCGCGAACTCGAGATGCTGATGCACTACACCGGCATGAGCTCGCTGGAGGCCATCCAGGCCGGCACCAAGAACGGCGCCAACGCCATGGGTCTGCCCGACGATCTCGGGGTGCTCGCCGAAGGAAAACTGGCCGACATCATCGTCGTCAACGGTGATCCGGTGGCAGATATCCGGGTGCTCTACACCCCGGGCAAGGTGGAGACCGTCGTCCTCAACGGCGAGGTACAGACGTTCCCCGAGAACATCCGCCAGCGGTTCCTGCGCAACGACTACCTACCGCACGAGTACGGGTGGGAGGTGCTGTCCTATGAGCGGGCCCTCGAGGGCGCCCCGCAGCCGAAAACGCAGCTGGACTGGACCTCTGAGCAACGCCTCGATGTGGTCAACGATGTCCGCAAGCAGGAGAAGGTCGGTGCCCTCGCGGTAGCGGGAACGGTCGCGAACCTCAACGGCGACGGCCCCGCCGCGGAGTGACCCGACTAAGGTCATTGCCGTGACAGCACGGATGACGGCGGTTCTGTTGGTGGCAGCGGTGCCGGTGGCGCTCACCGTGTCATGCACGCGCTACGTCGACGCCGAGCCGGTCGCCTCCGAGGAGCTCCTGTCGAGCCCCGGACTGGCGACCGGCTCGGACGCCGGCGACTGCACGGAGGTCGACGCCCCGCTGTCGGATGTGGAACCGCTCGACGAGGGCGAACCCGTTCTGCGCATCCCGCAGCCCGACGGGTGGGAACGCTTCTCCGAACTCGACGACGACCTCTTCCGGTACACCATGAGCAATGTCGCCCTCGCCAGCGACGATTTCGCGCCCACCGTGGTGGTGACCCTGGAGAGCAAGCCCGGCATCGAGGACCCGTCGGTGGTCTTCGAACAACAACGCCAATCGCTGGAACGCGGCTTCGGCGCCACCAACGTCACCGTCACCGAGACCACCTTGTGCGGTCTGCCCGCCGAGGTCATCGACTACATCACCCCGCCCATCGATCCCGTCGGCGAGTTGCCGGCGCAGGTTCTGATCGCGGTGATGCATACCGATGACCGGACCTACGCCGCGACGGTCACCACCCAGACCGACAACCCCACCGACCCGATCTACCAGGACGACACCGAGCAGATCCTGGGCGGTTTCCAGATGCTGGCGCCGGCCGCCGGCTGACCGCCGCCGGGTTATTCCCGCGCGACGAACATTGCGCTTACAGCAGGGAGCGGCTGCCTGATGTCGGGGACAGTCGTAGCGTGGAGGTCGTGACATCACCTAACGATCTGCCCCGCACCCTCGGCGAGCTGCGTGCCTCCGGTCATCAGGAGCGCGGTGTGAAGCAGGAGATCCGGGAGAATCTGCTGGCCCGGCTGGCTGCCGGTGACACCGCGGAGACGGTGTGGCCGGGCATCGTCGGGTTCGAGGACACGGTTCTGCCGCAGGTGGAGCGGGCTCTCATCGCCGGGCACGATTTCGTTCTGCTGGGCGAGCGCGGCCAGGGCAAGACCCGCCTGCTGCGGTCGCTCATCGGACTGCTCGACGAATGGACACCGGTGATCGCCGGCTCCGAACTCGGTGAGCATCCCTATTCGCCCATCACCCCCGAATCGATCCGGCGCGTCGCCGAATCCGGGGAAGACACCCCCATCGCCTGGCGACACCGCAGTGAGCGCTACACCGAGAAACTCGCGACCCCGGACACCAGCGTCGCCGACCTCGTGGGGGACATCGACCCGGTCAAGGTGGCCGAGGGTCGCAGTCTCGGCGACCCCGAGACCATCGCCTACGGGCTCATCCCGCGCGCGCACCGCGGCGTCGTCGCCGTCAACGAACTGCCCGACCTCGCCGAACGCATCCAGGTGGCGATGCTCAACGTGATGGAGGAGCGCGACATCCAGGTGCGCGGGTACACCTTGCGGCTACCGCTGGACGTCCTGGTGGTGGCCAGCGCCAACCCCGAGGACTACACCAACCGCGGCCGCATCATCACCCCGCTCAAGGACCGGTTCGGTGCCGAGATCCGCACGCACTACCCGCAGGAGCTCGAGGCCGAGGTCGGCGTGATCGCGCAGGAGGCCCACCTGTCGGCCGAAGTGCCCGATCACCTGCTGCAGATCATCGGCCGCTTCGCGCGGCTGCTGCGCGAATCGACGTCGGTGGACCAGCGTTCGGGTGTGTCGGCGCGTTTCGCCATCGCCGCCGCCGAGACGGTGGCGGCCTCGGCCCGGCACCGGTCGGCGATCCTGGGCGAGCAGGATCCGGTGGCGCGTGTCGTCGATCTGGGCACCATCGTCGACGTGCTGCGCGGCAAGCTGGAATTCGAGGCCGGGGAAGAGGGCCGCGAACAGGCGGTCCTCGAGCATCTCCTGCGTCGCGCGACGGCCGACACCGCCCAACGGGTGCTCGGCGGTCTCGACGTGGGCCCGCTGGTCGCGGCCGTGGAGGCCGATCAGCCGGTGACGACGGGCGAGCGGGTGTCGGCCAAGGACGTGCTGGCCGCGCTGCCCGAGCTGCCGGTGATCGACGCGATCGCCGAGCGGTTGCACGCCGACACCGACGGTGAGCGCGCCGCGGCCGTCGAGCTGGCACTCGAAGCGCTGTATCTGGCCAAGCGCATCGACAAGGTGTCCGGGGAAGGCGAGACCATCTATGGCTAGAGCCCCCCACACCTCGCGGTACTCGCGATACACCGGAGGGCCCGATCCGCTGGCGCCTCCGGTGGATCTGCGGGATGCGCTGGAGCAGATCGGGCAGGACGTCATGGAGGGCACCTCGCCCCGGCGGGCCCTGTCCGAGCTGTTGCGCCGCGGCACCAGGGATCTGCCCGGTGCCGACAAGCTGGCTGCCGAAGCCAACCGCAAACGCCGGCAACTGTTGCAGCGCAACAACCTCGACGGCACGCTGGCCGAAGTCAAGAAACTGCTCGACGAGGCGGTGCTGGCCGAGCGCAAGGAATTGGCGCGGGCACTCGACGACGACGCCCGGTTCGGGGAGCTGCAGCTGGAGTCGCTGTCGCCGTCGCCGGCCAAGGCCGTCGAAGAACTCGCCGACTACCAGTGGCGGTCGCAGGAGGCGAAGCAGAAGTACGACCAGATCCGCGATCTGCTGGGTCGCGAGATACTCGACCAGCGTTTCGCCGGGATGAAACAGGCGCTGGAGAACGCGACCGACGAAGACCGTCAGCGCGTCAACGACATGCTCGACGACCTCAACGACCTGCTGGACAAGAACGCGAACGGCCAGGCGACACAGCAGGATTTCCAGGACTTCATGAACAAGCACGGCGACTTCTTCCCGGAGAACCCGCGCAACATCGACGAGCTGTTGGACTCGCTGGCCAAACGGTCGGCCGCCGCGCAGCGCTTCCGCAACAGCCTGAGCGCCGATCAGCGTGCCGAGCTGGACTCCCTGGCGCAGAACGCATTCGGTTCACCGTCGCTGATGAATGCCCTCAACCGGCTCGACGCGCATCTGCAGTCGGCGCGCCCGGGCGAGGACTGGAACGGGTCGGAGAATTTCTCCGGCGATCAACCCCTCGGCATGGGGGAGGGCGCCCAGGCGTTGGCCGACATCGCCGAGCTCGAACAGCTCGCCGAGCAGTTGTCCCAGAGTTACGCCGGCGCGTCGATGGAGGACGTCGACCTCGACATGCTCGCCAAACAGCTCGGGGAGAACGCCGCTGTCGACGCGCGTACCCTCGCCGAGCTGGAGAAGGCCCTGATGAACCAGGGCTTCCTCGACCGCAGTTCCGACGGCAGCTGGCGCCTGTCGCCCAAGGCCATGCGTCAGCTCGGCCAGGCCGCATTACGTGATGTGGCGCAACAGCTTTCAGGCCGGCACGGCGAGCGGGAGACGCGTCGCGCGGGTGCGGCCGGTGAGCTCACCGGCGCCACCCGGCCGTGGGCGTTCGGTGACACCGAACCGTGGAACGTCACACGCACCCTCACCAACGCCGTGCTGCGGCGGGCGGGCACCCCGGTGGCCGAGCGGCACGACGGGCCCATCCACATCAGCGTCGAGGACGTCGAGGTCTCCGAGACCGAAACCCGCACCCAGGCGGCGGTGGCGCTGCTGGTGGACACCTCGTTCTCGATGGTGATGGAGAACCGCTGGCTGCCCATGAAACGCACTGCGTTGGCGCTCAACCATCTGGTGAGCACCCGATTCCGTTCGGACGCCCTGCAGATCATCGCGTTCGGCCGCTACGCCCGTACCGTCACCGCCGCCGAACTGACCGGCCTCGAGGGGGTCTACGAGCAGGGCACCAACCTGCACCACGCGTTGGCACTGGCCAACCGGCACCTGCGCCGTCATCCGAACGCCCAGCCGGTGGTCCTGGTGGTCACCGACGGCGAACCGACGGCGCACCTGGAGGACTGGGGTGACGGGGATGGGGCCTCGTCGGTGTTCTTTGACTATCCGCCGCACCCGCGGACCATCGCCCACACCGTGAAGGGACTCGACGAGATCGCCCGCCTGGGCGCTCAGGTCACCATCTTCCGCTTGGGCAGCGACCCCGGTTTGGCCCGGTTCATCGATCAGGTGGCCCGCCGGGTGCAGGGCCGGGTGGTGGTGCCGGACCTCGACGGCCTGGGCGCCGCCGTGGTGGGCGATTACCTCAAAGCCCGGAAACGTCGATGACCTGGACTGCAGCTATCGGGCTACCGTGATGAGCGCCTGGCGGCTAGGCTGGTGGATGCATTTCGCGCAAATGCTTGCCCGGTTCAGCCCGTGCCCGCGAGTCGAGCGCAGCCAACCACCCAAGTATGGACCGCGAGGTATCCGGTGAATAACTCCAAAGGCCAGTTTGACGGCCACGCTGATCTGCCGGAATGTGTGGTGACCGAACACTGGTGGGCGTCCACCGTCATCGTCGGCTGCGCGGGTGTCATCGACATGATCACCGCCCCCCATCTCGAGCAACGGCTCTCCGAGGTGTTGAAGAAGGAACCGTCTGCGTTGGTCGTCGACCTCACGAGCGTCGACTTCCTGGCATCACACGGGATGAACGTGCTGGCGCTGGTGCGCCGCGAGCTCGACGACGGGGTGAGGTTTGCCGTCGTCGCCGACGGTCCGGCCACCAGCCGGCCCCTGACCCTGATCGGGCTCGCCGAGACCATGAACCTGTGTCCCACCCTTGACGCTGCCCTCGAGAACCTCGGGATCGACCCCACGCCCTGACATGAAGCGACGACCGAACGAAGCTGATCTGGCGTGGGATCTGGTGGACGAGCACCGGGCCGCCATGACCCAGGCCGAACGCGACATGGCGTTCGTCAACCTCGGCGTCGGTGAGTTCACCATAGTGATCCGGGATGTGCTCAGTGCGGTGATGCGGGAAAACCAACCGCTGTCCGCGGAGTACGCCGACAAAGTGGCGGCATGGATCGACTGCTACGCCCAGCACGCGGAATTCCGCGCACTACTGAACAACGCCTGAGGCACTTCGTTTCGCGGCGGTAAACAGTTCGCCAGCGGGTGTGGTGACATGGCGCAGGTCGGGTACGCAACCTGTGACTGTGCCGCCGCGTGACCGGGCCGCGGCGGCACGGCCAACCACTTGAATTCGAAATGCGTTGCACGACAGCGCTTTCCGGAAGAGCAAATTTTCTTGCGAATTGGTGGTGTGGACCGCGGCAAACGTGGGTAACACCGATCCACGTTGACGACGGTGTGGTGCGTCAACGCCCCGCTGACCGGCTGAAAGAGGGACGATGGCCACCATCACCGATTACGACGCACCGCGACGCCGAGACGTCGAGGACACCCCGGCGGATCCGATACAAGAGGTGGCCTCCGGGCTGACCGTGCACGGCGACGCTGCCGTCGACGAAGACCCCAACGATCTCGCCGAGCTGTTCGAATTGCCTGATGCGGATCTGTCCGGGGAAGAACTGGTGGTCAAGATCATCCCCAAGCAAGCTGACGAGTTCACCTGCTCGAGCTGTTTCCTGGTGTACCACCGCAGCCGCCTGGCAATGCCGGACTCCTTGACGTGCGCTGATTGCGCCTGAGCGCGCGGTTCAGGCCGGGAGTTCAGTGCCCTGTGGGCCGGTTCCGTGAGCACGACGCGTCTTGCGCTTGATGCCCACGCTGCCCCACAACGCCAGACCCGTGATGGTGACCCGCGGTGCACCGGGAGAACCGGTGTCGCCGACCTTGTGGTCGAACGCGCCCATCAGGCCGGTGCCCTGGACGGTGATGTTGACCTCGGGGGGGAGCAGAATCGTCTGCCCGCCCATGATCGAATACGCCCGGATCTCCACCTCAGCCGAGGTGAAGTCGGCATAACGCAGGTCGACCACCCCGCCGCCCCACAAGGTGAAGGTGGTCAGTTTGCGGGGCACATTCCAGCGGCCGCGCCGCTCGAAGCCACTCATGATGGCCAGCAGGACCGTCGACGGAGCGGGCTTGCACGCCCCGCGCCGGGTGGTCGCGATACCCGGCAGGTCCGCCGACAGCAGCTCGAGTTCGTCGTAGGTCTTGGCGGCGTACGCCTTGGCCAGCCGGTCCTCGAACTCGGTGAGGTTCAGTGCACCCTGCGCGGCGGCATCGGTGAGCAGTTGCGCAACCTGAATCCGGTCATCCTGCATCTGACCGTCGTCTGCGGCTCGCAACGATGAGTCCCGCGGCGTCGATTTCCCCATCAGGCACGAGCCTACGACGATCGTTGTCAACCGCAAAGGTGAGCGGCCAAATCGATGCCGATCAGCCGGGCGGCGCCCAGCGCGGCGGGCGCTTCTCGAGGAACGCCAGCATGCCCTCCCGCGCCTCGTCGCTGACGAACAGCGCCGCCGAATCCTGGCTCAGCCGTTCGGCGTCGGCGTCGAAACCGGCCAGCACCGCCGCTGTGGTCAGGGCTTTCGACGCGGCCAGCCCCTGCGGTGACGCCTTCGACAATTCTCGGACGAGCGAGCCCACCGCTGCCGCAACATCATCGGCGGCCTCGGTGATCAGCCCGATCTCGGCGGCCGTGGCTGCGGTGAAGGTCTCACCGGTGAGGTAGTAGCGACCTGCGGCGCGCGCGGACATCTTCGGGAGCAGCGTCATAGAGATGATCGCCGGCGCCACACCGATACGCGCCTCCGTCAGGGCGAAGGTGCTGCGCGGGCCCGCCACCACGATGTCGCAGGCCCCCACCAGCCCCAGACCGCCCGCCCGCACATGCCCGTCGACCGCGGCGATCACCGGCTTCGGGCATTCGACAATTGCCCGCAGCAGCGTCGCCATCTCGGTGGCCCGGGCGAGGGCCTGCGCCCGGGCATCACCTGCGGCGCCCTCGCTCAGATCCGCTCCGGCACAGAAGGTGCCACCGGTGTGGCCGAGCACCACCACACGCGCCGCAGGATCGGCCGTCGCGTCGCGCAGGCCCTGATGCAGCTGTTCCACCAGTGCGGTCGACAGTGCGTTGCGGTTGTGCGGTGAATCCAGGGTGAGGTGGGCCGCGCCGGCCTCGACCCGGTAGTCGACGAGCGCCATCAGTACGAGCGGGGCAGGCCGAGCGAGGTCTGCGCGACGAAGTTGAGGATCATCTCGCGGCTCACCGGCGCGATACGCGCCAGCCGGGACGCGGTGAGGATCGAGGCGACCCCGTACTCCTTGGTCAACCCGTTCCCGCCCATCGACTGCACCGCCTGATCGACGGCGCGCACCGACGCCTCACCCGCGGCGTACTTGGCCATGTTGGCGGCCTCCGCGGCGCCGAAATCGTCACCCAGGTCGTAGAGCGAGGCGGCCTTCTGCATCATCAACTTCGCGAGCTCGACCTCGATGTGGTTCTGCGCCAACGGATGTGAGATGCCCTGGTGGGCGCCGATGGGCGTCTTCCAGACCTGGCGGGTCTTGACGTACTCCGTGGCCTTGGCCAGCGCGAAGCGGCCCATCCCCACCGCGCTCGCCGCGCCCATGATCCGCTCGGGGTTGAGCCCGGCGAACAGCTGGGCGATCGCGGCGTCCTCTGAACCCACCAGCGCGTCGGCCGGCAGCCGCACCTCGTCGAGGAACAGCTGGAACTGGAACTCGGGGCTGACGATCTCCATGTCGATCTTGGTATAGGTCAGACCCGGGGTGTCGGTCGGCACCACGAACAGCGCCGGCTTGAGGTTGCCCGTCTTGTGGTCTTCGGTGCGACCGACCACCAGAACGGCCTGGGCCTGGTCGACGCCGGAGATGTACACCTTCTGCCCGGACAGGATCCAGTCGCTGCCGTCGCGGCGGGCGGTGGTGGTGATCTTGTGTGAATTGGAGCCGGCGTCGGGTTCGGTGATGGCGAAGGCCATGGTGATGGTGCCGTCGGCGATGCCGGGGATCCAGCGCTGCTTCTGCTCGTCGGTGCCGAACTTGGAGATGATGGTGCCGTTGATGGCGGGGGAGACCACCATCATCAGCAGTGCCGACCCGGCGGCGGCCATCTCCTCCATCACCAGGCTCAGCTCGTACATGCCGGCCCCACCACCGCCGTATTCCTCGGGCAGGTTCACCCCGATGAATCCGAGTTTGCCTGCCTCGCTCCACAATTCGTCGGTGTGCTGACCGGCGCGGGCCTTCTCCAGGTAGTAGTCCTGCCCGTAGTCGGACGCGAATGCGGCCACCGACTTGCGCAGTGCCTTGCGCTCTTCGCTTTCCACGAACCCTGTCATGACTCTCCCTCGGTGTTCAACACGGCCAGTACGTGGCCGACTTCGACCTGTTCACCCGCCTGCACGTGCAATTCGGCGAGCACACCGTCGGCGGGGGCGGAGATGGTGTGCTCCATCTTCATGGCTTCCAGCCACACCAGCGGCTGGCCTCTGGTGACCGCGGCACCGGCCTGCGCACCGACCCGGACCACCAGACCCGGCATCGGCGCCACCAGCGAGCCGGCTGCGGTGGCGGAGCCGGGTTCGACGAACCGCGGCACCACCACCAGGTGCACCGACCCCAGCGCGGAGTCGACGAAGACGTCGCTTCCGTACCGGCGGACCCCGAACGGGATCTCGACACCCGCGGTGTCGGTCAGCACCACGTGATCGGTTGTCGCCGAACGCACTTCGATGCCGTCATCGCCTGGCAACGTCGTCCCGTCGCGGGTGACGCGGTACTCGATGCGCACTTCGTCGCTGTGCGCACGGTAGGTCTTGACCTGGTTCGCCGAGGCCAGGTTGCGCCAGCCGCTGGGCACCGACGCCAGTACGGGCGCCGAGGCCCGGTTGCGTGCGGCGTCGGCCAGTGCGGCGGCGACGGCCGAGAGCCGGGTGGCCCGGTGATCGGCCAGCGGCGCCGCCAGTTCGACCAGACCGTGGGTGTCGAAGAAGGCGGTGTCGGTGGCGCCGTCGAGAAAGGCCGGATGGCGCAACACGTTCACCAACAGGTCGCGGTTGGTCCGCACCCCGTGCACACGCGTGCGAGTCAGGGCGGTGGCCAGCAACTGCGCCGCCTGCCCCCGGGTGCCGGCGTAGGAGATCACCTTGGCCAGCATCGGGTCGTAGTGGATGGACACCACAGAACCGTCGACGATGCCGGAGTCCAGCCGGATCTCGGCGGCGCCGGTGCTGGTGAACGCGCTTCGCGCCGTCGGCACGTCGAAGTGGTGGATGGTGCCGGACTGGGGGAGCCAGCCCTGGGCGGGGTCCTCGGCGTAAAGCCTGGCCTCGATCGAATGACCTTGGGTGGCAGGGGGTTCCGAATCCAGCCTGGTGCCCTCGGCGACGGCGAGTTGCAGCTGCACCAGGTCCAGTCCGGTGGTGGCCTCGGTGACCGGATGCTCGACCTGCAGGCGGGTGTTCATCTCGAGGAAGAAGAACTGGCCGGATTCGTCAGCGAGGAGTTCGACTGTGCCGGCTCCGGTGTAGCCGATGGCGCCGGCGGCCTTGCGGGCGGCATCGAACAGCTCGGCCCGCATCCCCGGGGTGCGTTCCACCAACGGGGATGGTGCCTCTTCGATGATCTTCTGATGCCGCCGCTGGATGGAGCACTCCCGCTCCCCGACCGCCCACACCGTGCCATATTCGTCGGCCATCACCTGGACCTCGATGTGGTGCCCGGTCGGCAGATACCGTTCGCAGAACACGGCTCCGTCGCCGAAAGCGGACTGCGCCTCCCGCTGGGCGGCTTCCACCGCTGCGGGTAGCTCGTCGAGTGCGGTGACCACCCGCATCCCGCGTCCGCCGCCCCCGGCCGACGCCTTGACCAGAACAGGCAGCTGCGCCTGGCCCACCGTGGCGGGGTCCAACTCGTCGAGCACCGGCACCCCGGCGGCGGCCACCAGTTTCTTGGACTCGATCTTCGAGCCCATGGAGCGCACCGCGGCGGCCGGAGGGCCGATCCAGGTCAGCCCGGCGGCGAGCACCGAGTCCGCGAAATCGGCATTCTCCGAGAGGAATCCGTACCCCGGGTGGATCGCGTCGGCGCCGGAGGCGGTGGCCGCGGCGATGATCGCCGCGGCGTCGAGGTAGCCGGTGTCAAGCCGCACCCGGACGTCCGCCTCGGCGACGTGCGGGGACCGTGAGTCGGGTTCGGTGTAGACGGCCACGGTCTGCAGGCCCAGCCGCCGGCAGGTGGCGAACACCCGCCGGGCGATCTCCCCGCGGTTGGCCACCAGTACTCGTGCGATCACAATCCCTACATTCTGAAGACGCCGAAGTTCGACGTCCCCTCGATCGGGCCACTGGCAATGGCGGACAAACACATTCCCAGCACGGTGCGAGTATCGCGCGGGTCGATCACCCCGTCGTCGTACAACATCCCCGACAGCACCATGGGCAGCGACTCGGCCTCGATCTGGCCTTCGACCGCGGCGCGCATCGCGGCATCGGCGTCCTCGTCGTAGTCCTGGCCGCGGGCCTGGGCGGCGGCGCGGTTGACGATGGACAACACCCCTGACAACTGGGCTCCGCCCATCACCGCGGATTTGGCGCTGGGCCAGGCGAACAGGAAACGTGGGTCGTAGGCGCGCCCGCACATCCCGTAGTGACCTGCACCGTAGGAGGCGCCGATCAGCAGTGAGATGTGCGGCACCGTCGAGTTGGACACGGCGTTGATCATCATCGAACCGTGTTTGATCATCCCGCCTTCCTCGTAGGCCCTGCCCACCATGTAGCCGGTGGTGTTGTGCAGGAACAACAGTGGCGTGTCACTGCGGTTGGCCAGTTGGATGAACTGGGTGGCCTTCTGCGATTCCTCGCTGAAGAGCACGCCGCGGGCATTGGCCAGGATGCCGATCGGGTAGCCGTGCACCCGCGCCCATCCGGTGACCAGTGAGCTGCCGTACAGGGGTTTGAACTCATCGAAGTCGGAACCGTCGACCACCCGGGTGATCACGTCGCGCGGGTCGAATGGGACGCGCAGATCGGCGGGCACGATACCCAGCAACTCGTCGGCGCCGAAAAGCGGTTCGGTGACGGGCCCGGGTGCGGGTCCGCGTTTACGCCAGTTGAGCCGGGCCACGATCCGGCGGCCCAGGCGCAGTGCGTCAACCTCGTCGACGGCGAGATAGTCGGCCAGACCCGAAGTGCGGGCATGCATTTCGGCGCCGCCGAGTGATTCGTCATCGGACTCCTCGCCGGTGGCCATCTTGACCAGCGGCGGGCCGGCCAGGAACACCTTCGAGCGTTCCTTGATCATCACCACGTGATCCGACATGCCGGGGATGTAGGCGCCGCCGGCGGTGGAGTTGCCGAACACCAGCGCGATCGTCGGGATCCCCGCCGCCGACAGTCGGGTCAGGTCACGGAACTGCCGCCCGCCCGGGATGAAGATGTCCTTCTGGGTGGTCAGGTCGGCGCCGCCGGATTCCACCAGCGAAATGACGGGAAGTCGGTTCTCCAGCGCAATCTGATTGGCCCGGAACAATTTCCGGATGGTCCAGGGATTGCTGGTGCCGCCCTTCACGGTGGGATCGTTGGCGACGACCATGCATTCGACACCTTCGACCACGCCGATGCCGATGACCAGGCTGGCGCCCACCTGATAGTGGCTGCCGTATCCGGCCAGCGGGCACAACTCGAGGAACGGTGAGTCCTCGTCCACCAACAGTTCGATGCGTTCCCGCGGGGTGAGCTTGCCGCGACCGTGGTGGCGCGCCACGTACTTCTCCCCGCCACCGGCCAGGGCCTTCGCCAGCTCGCCGTTGAGTTCGGCGAGCTTGGCGGTCATGGCGTCGGCGGCCTCGGTGAAGGCCGGGGACTTGGGGTCGAGAAGTGAGATCATGACTGGTATCCAAGTGTCTTCGCGGCGAGGCCGGTGAGGATCTCGGTGGTTCCGCCACCGATACCCAGGATCCGCATATCGCGGTATTGCCGTTCCACTTCCGATTCGGCCATGTAGCCCATTCCGCCGAACAGTTGCACCGCCTGATGGGCCACCCACTCACCGGCCTCCACCGCGGTGTTCTTGGCGAAGCACACCTCGGCGATCAGATTCGGCTCACCCGCGAGCTGCCGCTCGACGACATGGCGGGAGTAGACCCGGGCCACGTCGATGCGCCTGGCCATTTCGGCCAGGGTGTTCTGCACCGCCTGCCGGGAGATCAGCGGACGGCCGAAGGTCTCCCGGTCGCGGCACCATCGCAGCGTCAGATCCAGGCAGCGTTGCGCACTCGAATAGGCCTGGGCGGCAAGGCCGATACGTTCGGAGACGAAGGCTCCGGCGATCTGCAGGAAGCCGGAATTCTCCGCGCCCACCAGGTTCGCGGCGGGCACCCGCACGTCGGTGTACGACAGCTCGGCGGTGTCGGAGGAACGCCAGCCCATCTTGTCCAGCTTGCGGCTGACCTCGAAGCCCGGGGTGCCTTTCTCCACCACCAGCAGCGACACCCCGGCCGCGCCGGGACCGCCGGTGCGCACCGCGGTCACCACGTAGTCGGCGCGCACCCCGGAGGTGATGTAGGTCTTGGCGCCGTTGATCACATATGTGTCGCCATCGCGGACCGCGCCGGTGGTCAGGTGCCCCACATCGGAGCCGCCGGCGGGCTCGGTGATGGCCAGCGCCCCGATCTTCTCGCCGGCCAGGGTGGGACTGACGAACTCGTCGATGAGCCGCCGATCCCCGGACGCGACCATGTGCGGCACCGCGATGCCACAGGTGAACAGCGATGCGAATACCCCGCCGGGAGCACCTGCTTCGTGCATCTCCTCGCAGATCACCACGGCGTCGGCGCCGTCACCTCCACCGCCCCCGACGTGTTCGGGGTAAGGGGCGCCCAGCAGGCCCGCCTCGGCCGCCTTGCGGTGCAGATCGCGCGGCAACTCGCCGGCACGTTCCCACTTGTCGATGTGCGGGGTGATCTCGCGGTCGACGAACCCGCGAACGGTCTTGCGGAGCTGGTCACGCTCCGGGGTGTGCCAGATGCTCATGCCAGGAACTCCTCCGGGATGTCGACGTGACGGCTGCGCAGCCACTCACCGAGGCCTTTGGCCTGCGGATCGAACCTGGCCTGGTAGGCGACGCCCCGGCCGAGCAGGCCGTCGATCACGAAATTGACCGCCCGCAGGTTGGGCAGCAGGTAGCGGGTGACATCGAGTCCGGCCGCTTCGGGCAGCAGCTGTTTGAGCTTGTCGACGGTGAGCAGGTGCGCCAGCCACTGCCACTGCCCGTCAGTGCGGACCCATACCCCGACATTGGCGGAGCCGCCTTTGTCGCCGCTGCGTGCTCCGGCGACAGCTCCCAGCGGCGCCCGGCGCGTCTGACCGTGGGGTGGCGGGGGCGGCAGCTCAGGATCCGCCAACGGGGCCAACACGAGTGTGTCGGCGGCAGAAAGAATTTCGACGCGGGTGCCGTCGGCGTGCACCGCGGTGTGGGCGACGGCAGCGGCGTCGACGTAGCCGGCGGTGAACACGCCGTACACCTGACCGTCGCCGGGTGGTGCCGTCACGTGGAAACCGGGATAGCTGGCGAGCGCGAGTTCGACTGCGGCGCCGGAGAAATGACGACCCACCACGGCGGCATCGGGGTCGCGGACCACGCAGTGCAGCAGGGCGCTGGCGGTCTCTTCGGTGTCGGCGTCGGGATGGTCGGTGCGGGCCAGCGTCCAGTCGAGTTCGGTGGGAGTGACTTTCAGTGCGGCGGTGAGCTGGTGCTGAACCAGCTCCGCTTTGGCGTCGATGTCCAACCCGGTGAGCACGAAGGTCATGGCATTGCGGAAGCCGCCGATGCTGTTGAGTGACACCTTGTACGTCGGGGGAGGGGCTTCGCCCGTGACGCCGGTGATGCGTACCCGGTCGGGGCCGTCGTCGGTCAGCGTCACGGTGTCCAGCCGTGCCGTCACATCGGGATTGGCGTACCGGGCGCCGGTGACCTCGTAGAGCAACTGGGCGGTGACGGTGTCCACGCTGACCAATCCGCCGGTACCGGGGTGCTTGGTGATCACCGAGGAACCGTCGTCGTAAATCTCGGCCAACGGGAAGCCCGGGTGGGTCAGATCGGGGACCTCGCCGAAGAACGCGAAGTTGCCGCCGCTGGCCTGCACCCCGCACTCGATGACGTGTCCGGCGACCACGGCTCCGGCCAGCCGGTCGTAATCGGTACGGCCCCAGCCGAAATGGGCCGCAGCCGGGCCGACGATCACCGATGCGTCGGTGACCCGGCCCGTCACCACCACATCGGCGCCGGAGTGGAGGCAGTCGGCGATCCCCCAGGCGCCGAGATAAGCGTTGGCAGTAAGGGGAGTGCCGAGATCGAACTCGGCGGCTCGCGGCAGCAGGTCGTCGCCGTCGACGTAGGCCACCTTGACGGTCAGCCCCAGGCGGTCGGCCAAGGTCTCGACCGCCGCGGCCAGGCCGGCCGGATTCAGGCCGCCGGCATTGGCGACGATGCGTACGTTCTTCTCCAGGGCGAGCCCGAGACACTCCTCGAGCTGGAGCAGGAAGGTCTTCGCGTAACCGCGGTCGGGGTTCTTCATCCGGTCCCGGCCGAGGATCAGCATGGTGAGCTCGGCCAGGTAGTCACCGGTGAGAAAGTCGAGCTCGCCGCCGGTGAGCATTTCGCGCATGGCCGACAGCCGGTCACCGTAGAAGCCCGAACAGTTTCCGATACGCGCCTTCGGAACCAGCGCAGTCACACAATCTCCCGTCCTTCAACCAACCGGTAGGTTACCTAGGACTCGCGGTACCGCGTCAAGGGTGAATTGTGGTCACGCACGCGACCATTCAGGACCATGGGTACGTGGCAGCAGGCGATCGAAGGGGCCCGCGGAGCTGATCAGCGGTGGTTTTGGAGCCGAACCTGGTCACCGGCTATCCTAGGGAGCAATCGTCGCCGCGACGGGCGCTCTTTTCGTGCGGCGGACCATCAAAGCAAGGAGATGCACGTCATGGCTGTGCCCAAGCGCAGGATGTCGCGCGCGAACACCCGTAGCCGCCGCGCGCAGTGGAAGACCGAGGCCACCGGACTGGTCAACGTGACCGTCGCCGGCGCACAGCACAAGGTGCCGCGTCGTCTGCTCAAGGCTGCACGCCTCGGGCTGGTCGACCTCGACAAGCGCTGATTCCGGTAGTTCCTGAGATGGGGGACCGGGAAATTTCCCCGGTTCCTCCTCGGAGCGCCTCTCAGGCTGTCCTCAGACATTGGGATAACACTGGTGGCCGTGCGCATTCTTGTCGTTGATGACTTTCCAGCACAGTGGGATCCGAAGCTTGGAATTCACGTGACTTGAAGTCGCGGC
>JADMIO011053100.1_pt1 | contig 37938 bp, 34 predicted proteins | sample 8958161 | NCBI WGS metagenome assembly JADMIO01 (sample SAMN16585339, study PRJNA669376) | soil metagenome | isolation source: Crop rotation soil | place: USA: Cullars Rotation, Alabama | collected 2011 | reverse complement strand
CCAGATGCACCTGCCGTTCGAGTTTGGTCAGGTCAACCCCCCGGCTGCTTTTAAACACGTCGAACAGGCGTGTGGCGGCGGTATCTGGACGGCGCAGCAAAGCCAGCAGCACCAATTCGGGCATGACCGTCGGCTTGCGATATTCATCTTTGAGCGCAGCGGCGTCATTGAGTACCGCGTCCATATCTTTCGAGAGGAGATCGGGGTTTAACGTTCCCATGCGTTGTTTTCCTGTGGTTATCGTGCTTACCTAAAATTAACCCGAAAATGGGATGGCGGCAAGGCAATCACTTATACGAGCATTCTCATGTAACGTCGCAGATTTCAGCTTTTCAGGATTCTATCAATTAAAATGGCTCGTGTGATCTGTGAATATCGCTTGAAATGCTCACTGGCTTGTTTGAATTGGCTGTTGATCTGCGCTAGTGTGTTTCGCCGCTTGTCGATCTCAGCTTCGATCTCTTTGATCTGGGCTTCGTTATTTTCGCGCTCTTTGGCTTCGAGCGTTTTTTGTTCAAGCGTCCGGCTGGTGAGTTCACGCGAATAATCAGCGTATTTTTCGCGGATGGCCTGAATTTCCGGCGCATCGGAAGGCGGCGGGGTATATTCCACCATCTGCTCCAGCATATAGCGCCAATCAAGCAGTTTTTGCCAGTCCTCCGCCACTTTTTCGGGCGACGCATTTTTGAACGATAAAGCCTGACTAGCCAGTATTTCGTTGCCTGGGTGAAGATCGGCAGCGGTCAAAATTCCGAAGTCATGTAAACAATCGATGCGTTTCTTGCCTAGTCCGGTGATCCCATCAATTTTTAGCTCTCTGACATTGATCGGAATCTCACTTAGCTGATTGATAATCGTTTGCTGGCGCGCATTTTCGACGAATTGAGCGATTTCCTGCTGCTCATACAACGGTATCTCATCAAATTGCTGCCACATCCAGGAAATTTCCATTTCGATGCCTTGCAGTTCAGCCTCAAATCGGGTTTTCGTTTCCTGCAAATGGTTGAGAGCTAATTTGAGATTGGCTTCTGCATTCGCTTTCTGCTCGACCAGCCGATAGTAGACCGTCTCAAATTTTTGCCGTTCCATCGCTTCGGGGTAAGTGGCAAATCGTTCGTCCACGCGTTTGGTGACGTAATCCTGGAACGAAAAAACGAGGCGGCTGAAACGTTTGACCACGTTCATGGCGTTATATTCCGACTCAAACGTTCGCTTTTCCTGGGCGACAAAAGCATCGCTGAAGCGAACATCCTGATAGTCGGCAATCCATGAGGCGGGTTTAGGGACGACAATCGGGGTCGGCGCGGGTGCTTCCGGCAGATAACCGGGCATCCAACTGGCGAATGACCAGCGTTTGGCGCGCACATCGTCCAAAGGCGGCACATCGAGATAGGAGGGCGACCCTAAAACACGCAGGATTTGCTCTGTGGCCTCGCGAATCTGGGCATTGGCATGTTTACGCAGCGTGGCAAACGTTTTTGAGGAATTCGGCTTATTGAAATCGCTATCGCGGAAAATCAGGCTGTCCTCGCCTGCTCCGGTTTGCCGCCATAAGGCAGGATCAAGCGATACGATTTGTAATGACGCTCGAATCACCCAGGTCGAAAAATTGTCGATATTCAGAAAATTGTTTGCAGCGATTCCGCCTTCAGATTGGCGTGTGGGGTGCTGGTAATGGCGATGACCAAGTTCGTGGCTTGGTTTGCCGATCAGCGATTGGATATACATGCCATCGTAGTCGATGAGCTTAATATCGCCGTTGTCCATAACGACGATATTGCCGTGTTGTAAATCGCCATGCGCGATAGCCGCATCCCGCAGCGAACGGCAGACATCTGCCCAGCGATTCACCAGCGGCTGGATTCGTTTTGGCTGGCTGAGATTTTGTTCAATGTAGGAATCTAGGTTGAGGCCCTTCATCCATTCCATCTTAATAACTGGATACCAGCGCCCGCCGACGCGGATTCCCTGTGTCAGATATTGGAAGCCTACCATAAACGGCAGACTATACTGCTTCAAATGCTGGCTGATGGCGTCGTAGCGATCTTTTTGATCGGTGATCTCGCGCGAGAAGCAGCGCACAGCCCAGGTGCGGTTACCAGACTGCACCTGAAAAACCGTCGCGAAATTACCGGAAACCGGGCGCGGCTGGCCGAGCTTATTGACAATTACCGTACCATTCTGAAGCTCAAGGTCGGAAAACGCATAGCGAGGGTTTTGCAGGGCTTCAGAATAGTCACTGAGACTAGGCCATGCCAACGCCATTCTCCTGTGACATGAGATTCACGCGCACAAGCGTGACATCATCATTTCTACACAATTTCATACTGCGGAGGCGGCTGACGAGATACTCGAAAAAGCCTTGATCGGTCACGCGCAAAAAGTTGCGTCGTGTCAGGTATTCGTTGGCGAGGTAAGCCTGCGCCAGCGCGTCAGTCATCAGAAAAAACTGATCGCCATCCTTCCATGCGCCCTCGATAGGAATCGGCGTCAGCGCATTATTGCGGCTAGGATTGGTCGAGATCAGCACCGGATGATTATTGAACTGTTCCGGGCTATCAAAAGGCGTTGAAACAATGCGCTCACTTTCGCGAATCTGGAACAGGCAGCTATCGCCGATGCTCACCGCTTTCCACGTTCCCGCCGGGTCAATTTGCAGGCCGAGGAATGACGAAAATGCGCCACTCCTCAGCTTTTCCTCGGCATACCAGCTTAACGGCCTCTCTCGCGTAACTTCGGTGATTTGCTCCTGCCATTCCTGCGCCAGGAGTCGAATATTTTCAGCATCGAATCCGGTCAGCCGCTTTTCGATAAACGCGGTGACCAGGATATGCGCCCAGAGTCCTGAAAATGACGTTTCGGTTGCGCCATCGGCCACCGCGCATGAAAATGTCGATTCGCTGCTGTTCGCGTAGGCGAACGCATCCTCATATTCTTCGCGCTGATTGCCTGCTTTTTGCAGCCAGAAGGCGTGGGTCGTGATGTGCATATGCACCTTTATCGTAATTTATCGCAGGTTGCTAGGCCGCGTACCAATATCCAGGAAACGGATCACCGAGACAATATCGGCATTAAAGACGAACCCGCGCGACTGTGGCGTCACACGATAGCCTTCCTGTTCAGCGGCGTTGCGGATATGCTCCGGCAGCTCGCTCGACATTTTGTAAAGCAGCTTGGCGAATTGGTCGGGCAGTTCGGATTCCGTATTCGGAAACTCGAATTTTGAGCCTTCAATGGACGAGACATGCACGTTGAACAGCAGTACATTACCGTCCGACGTTTTAAGCGTGCGAACCTGCTCCGACGCTTTCAACGGGTCGCCATCGGTGGTCTCGCCATCGGTGATGTTGATCACAATCGGTGGGAAACCGTCCGGGTGCTGGGAAACCCACTGCTCAACGATTTTCTGCGCTTTTGTGAGCACCTGCACCATTGGAGTGCCGCCATTCGCGACAGGCTTGAACCAGATAGGGAAGCGAATTTTTTGCTCGACTAATCCGCCCGCGCCGTCCTCAACTTTTTTCGTGCGTTCTTCGATCTCAACGGGTGAATCGGCAATTGTGCTGATCGGCACAAGGTCTTTGCCCGCGAGTGTTCCGCCGAACGCCGGGCCGACATTCGCGCCGTAGCCCAGTACGCCGACATGATAATAATCGCGCACGCCTTCGGATTTTGCGCATTTGATCGCCAGATTTTGCAGCAAGCGGTTGATCGCGTCAGCTACAGCCTGATCCTTGCGCCCGCCACCGCCGCCAAATTTATCCTGCATCGAGCCGGATTGGTCGATGAGAAATAGAAACATGCTTGGATTACTGCGGCTGATTTCCGCCTGATAAGCCATCTTGATCTCCTGTTAGTGAATTACTACAAGCGAATTTTAACGCTTGTGAGGGCTGCCGCAAAACAGCCCTCACAAGTATTATGTTATATGTGATTTGTTTGTCTAGTGTTCAATATTGGGGGTATTTGCGCTTAACGGGCGACAATGAAGCTCTCAGCAGCGCTCCAACTGCCCCAAATGCCATCTCGCCGCGCGCGGACGTGCCAATAATAGCGTCCACTCGCCAGGTTTGACGTGTTCACCGAGAAGGTGTTTCCATTGGGCGAAGTATAGGTGAAGTTATAGGGGGTTGTGAAGCCTGTTTCGTTATCAACTTGAATTTCGTAATTATCGGCATCTGTAATCGCATTCCACGTCAAGGTCGTGATGCCTGTATTGAGAATCAGATTGCGTGTCGGGTCGGCGCCTGCTGTGGAAGTGATATTAACCTGGTAAATCGGGCTGCAACTGGTTGTGGTTGCACCAGACTTTGCGCGCACACACCAGTAGTATGGCACGTTGAGCAGCGGGAATGAAGGCTTATAGGTCGTCGTATAAGTTCTTGGGTCGATGGTTGAAATTGTTGCGACGACAGCGGTTGGCGGATTCGTTCGGCCCAGTAAAACCTCGTAGCTGGTCGCGCTGGTGACTGTATTCCAGATCAGCGTGGGTTGCTCATTCGTCGTTGATGAATTGTTGGCAGGTGTGCTGAGGGATGGCACAGGCAAAACAACCGTAGCGGGTGCTGGCGATACAATCACTTCAAATGCATCGCCAGGGATAGCTTTAAGCTGATTCAGGTCGTCGTCATCCCAGCAGTTATTCTGATTGCGTTCGCCGGAGATATACCAGTTCGAGCCGTTGTCGGCCAGAATCATGCCATATTTTTTAAGCGCGTTCACGATTGCCAGCGATTGCCCGGTAAAACCCGAGGTATTGTAGCCATTTTTCATGCGCAGGCGCAGACCCATCGGCGGCGCAAAAGCATCGTCGTTGCTGCCTGCTTCATGCGTTGCTGGATAAATGTAGTCGTTTTTGGTCGTGCCAACCGTAAAGCGGAAAGCGTGCTTGATCTCGCCAGATTCCGCTTCGGTACAGCGCGCAAGGCCAGGAAAAATTGGAAGTCCGGCGGCGTCGGCGGATGTCCATCCATCAGTACGCAGTGCATTCGAGTTCAGATTATAAATTGCGCCGGAGCCAGCTTCCCAGGCATTTTGCGAACCGCCGACATAACTTGAGGCATAAGTTTCGTAGAGGACGCAGTTATCTTTGTCGATGACGATCACATGACGATCACCGCCGCCTTCAACGGGCGCATTAGATGGAATCGGATACGGGCCGGGGTCACTCTCGTCGTCATAATCGAATGTGACTGGAACTTTGGGCTGTGTTCCGGGTACGGTGATATAAGGAATCCCATAAGCTGGGTTTTCGCCAAAGTCAGGATGTACAAAATCGCCACCATGAGCGTTGATATAGTCGATAATGTCATCGGAATCGGGGTGAATCGTCGCCCCGGAAATATCCGCGTTCCAGGGATTATCCAGCGGAAATACCTGACAGCCGTTAATGAGGGGGTCGGCGTAGGTCACAGGCGTCGATAAAATGAGGATAAATGCGAGTCCGAAAATGAAGAATGGCGCAAATCTGCGCATAAGAAATTCTCCCAACACTTAATTTATGATGTAAGCGTAAAGGAGAATTGAGCCGCAATCAATGGAGATAAAGTATTGTTCTCAATTGTTTTGTTTTCGTGTACCCGCCACTAATTCCGGCGAGAGCGTCACGGGCAGCTGCCCTTTTGCGGGAATCGCACCGAAAAGCACCGCGCACGCCGCCGGAACTGCCGGACGCATCGGGCTGTAGGTGGCAACATAGCCTTCGACATTGGGGTAAGTCTGCCAATCGTAGGATGAAAAAATGGCGACGGCGATGGTTTTTTCCTGGGGGAGCGCGTTGACGAGGGCTTGCTGCCGTTCATTATATATGGCGTTTTGCGTGAACACGATGGTTGTATCTGACCAGTTGGCCGCTTCGACTGCCCAGCCGATTTGCTCGTCGTCTGGCTCATCTGCCACACCCACCCAGCGAATATTCGGATTATATTGGCTGCATTCCTGCTGGATCTGCGTGCGTGTGGCAAGAAAAATAATCGCGATGCGTCGATCATCGGTCAGTGGGATGAAATTGTGCCTGTCATAAGCGACCGTGACGCTGGAGCGAAATAAATTTTCGATAACCTGCTCATGTTCCGGCAGATTGATTCGCTCGGCTGCGGTATTTTCATCAAGCGGCTTCCAATCGAGAATGCCAAAACGCGCTTTCGTGTCGAGGATGCGCTGCACCGATTCGTCGATTCGCGATTGTGGAATTTCACCGCTGCGCACGGCGTCAATCACCGCTTGGATCATCTTGGTTTGCGTTTCCAGGCCGATTCCAGGGCCGGGAGATACAATGTCCACGCCCGCTTTGATCGCCATTACCGCTGCGTTGCCGTAGCCGTAGTTTGTATCAATCGCGCCCATATCCATCGCGTCGGTGAGTACAATCCCCTGAAATCCGAGTTCATCGCGTAAAATGCCTGTGATGATATTGTGCGAGAGACTGGCGGGCAAATTTTCTTCAGGCTCTAGCGCCGGATACCAGATATGCGCGACCATGACCGCCGCCGCGCCTGCGTTAACCCCTTCACGGAATGATTCGATTTCAACCGATTCCAATCGTTCGCGGTCGAGCCTAATAATGGGCAGTTCGGCATGTGAATCGACAGTGGTTTCGCCGTGACCAGGAAAATGTTTGAGGGTCGCCAGCACATTAGCTGATTGAATACCCCGCACGATATTAGAGATGGCGTCACCCGCAACATGAGGATCGCTGCCCGGTGAGCGCCGGAAAATGATCGGATTTTCGCGGTTGGTTTCCAGATCAGCAACAGGCGCAAGATTCATGTTGATGCCCACCGCCGCTAATTCCTCAGCGACCATCTGGCCGACCTGCTGCTCGATTTCGGGGTCGCCCGTCGCGGTCGCAAGCAGGGGCGATGGCAGCTGTGTAAAGCCGTCCATCAAGCGCTGAACGACTCCGCCTTCCTGGTCAATTGAAATCAAAAGTGGGACGCCGCCCGCATCGGTAATCGTTTGCTGATAAGCGTTGGTAAGGCGGGTCAGCGCCTGGGGTGTGCCGATATTGGATGTAAATAAAATGACAGCACCCGGCTGCCATTGTTGCAAAAATGTACGTCCGACTTCGGTGATCTGCGGCCCATGCAGCGTGACCATGAACATCTGCGCCACACGCCGTTCGAGAGTCCAATTTTCAAATGTCTGTTGTCGGGCAGAAACAGGCTGGATAACAAGAATCAATAAGAAAAAAAGGATCGAAAAAAGAAAGCGGTGCGTTGCTTTAAGAAATAAAAAGTTGACTGCCGAGAGCTGACCGCTGAAAGCTGTGTTGTGATTCAAATTGAGTCTTATTGTGCCTGTTCGCTCAGGCGATAACCGATGCCCCGCACATTGACGATGAGATCAGCATCCTGACCAGCCTGTTTGAGCTTGCGGCGCAAATTGCTAACATGAGGACGAATTACTTCCCGCGCTTCAGCCTCATCGACGGTGTAGCCCCGCACTTCGCGCACCAACTCATGGCAAGAGACGACCCGTCCACGATGCGCCGCCAGATAAAGGAGCAAATCAAACTCGGTGGGTGTGAGGTCAATCGGCTGGTTGTCTACCGCGATCTGGTAACGACCCGGATAAATGGTCAACGGCCCAAGCGTCATATTGGTGCTGATCGGCTCGGCAATTGGCTCATCCATCTTCGGTGGTTCATCTTCAAAGTCGGCATCGTCAAAAATATTTTTAACTACGTCGGCGTCGGTGCGGGTGAGTTCGCTGACGTTACTGCGGATCGCGTCCAGCAGAGCGCGACGGCGCTTGAGGTTACGTGCGCGTTCGACCCCGCGCGCGACACTCTGGCGAATATCCTGGCTCGAACTGGGCTTAATCAAATAATCGTGCGCGCCAAGCCGCAGCGCTTCAACCGCTGTTCCTAAACTTGCATAGCCGGTCATCAAAATGACGATGGCATCCGGCGCAACTTCTTTAATGCGCTTGAGAAGTTCGACGCCTGTCAGACCGGGCATACGAATGTCCGTAAGAACGACATCGTAACGATCTTTTTTCATCGCTTCAAGTGCTTCCTCACCGCTGGCGGCTTCGTTCACGGTATAGCCGACGCGCTGCAAGGTTTTGCTCACGGAATAGCGGATAGCGCCTTCATCATCGACCACCAAAACATGAGCAAGTTCATTATTTGAGTCCATGTATGACCGCCTAAATTAATTAATCATTATCCTTTCTTCAGCATACATAAATTAACTTATTTTTGCAAATGCTACGCTTGAAGTAATTCAGGCCAATGATGGGTGTTAGCAATTGTCGTGATCAACAGAAAAATAGACAACGCGCTGTGTATCTGAATGCACTGCAAATGCTTCCCCAATAATCCATTGTTTATCCATGATAATTGCCGCGATTTGGTCGTCTACGATGAGCAATGGGGTCTGATCTCGCACGGTTTTGGGGATTTTATGGTCAATCATCCATTCCCTGAGCCTCTTCGTATGTCCATTTAAGCCCAACGGCGCGAATCGATCTCCTTTACGCCGAGTTCGGAGCGACGCAATGCTGCCTTCGGGGATCGCTAATCGTGCGCCTTCCAGCCGTGTCAAACTCGACTCAATTCGCCAGTCCATCTCTGGGATCACGGTGAAGCCGGGAATATTCATAATAATTTCACGATTTGGGTTCATCAGTAGGATATTTGCATTGGGCGGAGGGGCGTCTGTGCGCTCAATATCAACCATTTCATGATCGACACGCAGCCGCAAACCGTTGGGCATCAGTGCAATCGCGCCCGTTTGACCTTCTAATCCCAATCGGACAGCGGCGAGAATATGCTCGTAACCCGTTTCAGTGCTGCCAAGCTGCTGTGCCGCCCAATAGATGAAGCGTCGTTGCAGCGCCGGATGCAGCGCGCGAAGTCTTGCCCTTTGGATACGCACACGCTCATTCGTTATCCGGGCATGTTCAGCGACAACTTTTTTCAGTTCACTTTGGATGTAATCCCCTTCGATGCCAGCAATTTCCGCCAATTGAGTCAGGCCGCGCGTGATTTGCGGATTGAGTTTTTGCAGATGCGGCAGCGTTTCCAGCCGAAGGTGATTGCGCAGCAGCGATGTATCACTATTGGTGGCATCCTGGCGCGGAATCAGAGCATTTTCGGCACAATAAATTTCAATTTGGGCACGCGTAATCGCTAAAAATGGGCGAATCAGCATCAAATCGGGATGATCGGGAACAGGTGCGCTCCAGTCCATGCCGCTTAGACCCTGAATCCCTGAGCCGCGAATCAGGTGCATCAACACGGTTTCGGCCTGATCGTCGGCGTGATGCGCGACAGCGATTCGGGATGCGCCTATTTCATACGTGACACTGGCGAGGAACTGATAACGGGCGATGCGTGCGGCGGCTTCAATTCCGATGTGCTGTTCTCGCGCCAACTTTGCAACATCTATTTGCCCTATCGTCACAGGAATGTCCCACGATTTCGCCATTTCGACGACAAAATTTGCATCATCTGCACCTGCTTGCGCGCGCAGTTGATGATCCAGCGTGGCGATATGCAGCCGAAAATTGAGCCTGTCACGTAGGACTTTCAGGACGTGCGCTAAGGCCAGTGAATCTGCGCCGCCGGATACGCCGACCACCAGCAAGCTATCTTGTGGAATGAGCTGATAATTCTCGATGCGGCGCTGTGTGATTTCTAATAAGGACATGGTGATTTTTCCTGGGTATAACATAAGATGCAGTCATAGTTTCACTGTCTATAACATCCGATGTCGTCATAATTTGCCTATGTGCAACATCATAGTCGCTATTATAGGGCGGTGTGCGGTGCTTTGTATTCCTTATGCACCATGTTATAATGCCGCGCTGTTCAGTGCCGTTAGGAGCGCAATGTGTTAAGCCCACTGGATTATTTTTTAGGGTTATTTTCCCTTGACATCGGCATCGACCTCGGCACAGCCAATACGCTTGTGAGTGTGAGGGGCAAAGGCATTGTTATCAATGAACCCTCATTTGTAGCCATTGAAAAGAAAACCCGCCGCCCTATCGAAGTTGGCGCGCGTGCTAAAGAAATGTGGGGTAAAAACCCTAAAGATATTCTGGTTGTTCGCCCGCTTCGGGACGGTGTCATCAGTGAGTTTGAAGTTACCGAAGCGATGCTGCACCATCTCATCTCGAAAGCTCATGAGCAAACCTGGGTGCCCATCCCCAGGCCGCGTGTGGTGATTGGAATTCCCAGCGGTGTCACCGAAGTCGAAAAACGCGCCGTTTTTGATGCAGCGATTAGCGCGGGCGCGCGTGAGGCCTATCTGATCGAAGAACCTGTCGCGGCGGCGATTGGCGCAGGTTTGCCCGTGCAGGAAACACGCGGCAGCATGATTATCGACATCGGCGGCGGGACAACGGAAGTCGCCATTTTTTCGCTGGGCGGCATCGTCATCAGCCGATCAATCCGTGTCGCTGGCGATGAATTGGATGAAGATATTGTCCAATATATGCGTACCAAGCACAACTTGCTCATCGGCGAACCGATGGCCGAACGCGTAAAAACAGAAATTGGCTCGGCCTATCCGCTGGCGCAGGAGCGTGTGATGCCCGTCAAAGGCCGCAATCTCGTCACGGGCCTCCCTTCAACCGTAGAAGTCAGTTCAATCGAAGTTCGTGAGGCGGTGTCCCGTTCAATTGATATTATCGTGGACACCGTAAAAGATGCACTGGACGACACACCGCCTGAATTGATCGCTGATCTGATGGAAAGCGGCATTTGCATGGCCGGAGGCAGCAGCCAGCTTAAAGGGTTAACCGAGCGTATGGCCGAAGAAGTGAATATTCGCGTTTGGCTGGCCGAAGACGCCATGACCTGCGTGGCGCGTGGGGCAGGACGTGTGCTGGAAGATTACAACAACTTGCGCCGCCTGCTGGCTGGGCTGGAACGTGGCAGCACCCACCACTAATACGTCGTGCTATAATATCCCCCCAATCAATAAGCAAGTCCAGGTATCAAACCTTTGCGACGACTGCGTTCAAATCCGTTATTGTTCCTGATTGTGAGCCTCTTTACCTGCTTTGGCCTGATGTTTCTCAGCCAATCCGGTATTTTATCTCCGGTTGAAGACCTGGCTTCGATTCCGCTAAATGTGATGAGTGGGTTTTTCAATCGTATTGCCCTCAGCGTTAGCGGCGGCGTCACGGATTTGACCGAATTACAAAATCTGCGTCAGCGCAACGCCGAGCTTGAGGAAGCGCTTGCCCAATTTCAATCCGAACTCGTCGAACTGCGCGAAATCGCCAGTGACTATAACCGCCTCGCCGAACTGCTCGATTACACGACCAGCAAAGCCAATCAGGAATTTGTGACCGCCGATGTGATCAGCGTTGACGAGTCGAATCTGCTGCGCACGATTACCATTAATCGTGGTGCGCGTGATGGGATCGCCGTCGGAATGCCCGTTGTAACCGGACAGGGTTTAGTGGGTCGAATTCTGAATGTCAGTGCGAATGCCTCGCGTGTGCTGCTCATTACCTCACGCGATAGCGCCGTGAGTGCGCGTTTACAATCAACCCGCGTCGAAGGAAGTGTTCAGGGACAAACAGCAGGCAACCTGCGTATGTCCATGATCCCTCTCGGCCAGCCGCTGACCGTTGGCGATCTGGTGATTACATCTGGCTTGGGCGGGAATTTTCCGCCGGATGTTGTCATTGGGATTGTCACCAGCACGCGCCAATTTGAGTTTGAACTCTTTCAAGAAGCGGAAGTCAGCAGTCTGATAAATTTCGACACACTGGAATTTGTGCTGGTCATGACCAGTTTTGAGCCGGTTGACCTCTCCATATTTGAGGGACAAACCAGCGAGACCCCTGGAAACTAATCCACATGGGCAATTACCTGAGTATCCCTATTCTGGCGCTGGTCGCGGCGCTGCAAGCAACCTTCGTGCCTCAAATTCGCTTGCTCGGCGGCGGGCCGGATCTCATTTTTCTGGTGGTGTTGGCGTGGTCAATCAACATCAAGCTGGAAGGCGGCGTGACCTGGGCGCTGGTTGGCGGCATTTTGCAGGATTTATTTTCGGCTGCGCCAACAGGTACTTCGGCTGTCGGTTTAATCATCATCGTATTTGCGGTTAATCAATTGGTGCGGCAGGTACAGCGAGTTGGCATCATTCTGCTGCTGGGTTTGGCGTTGGCCGGGACACTGTTTCAACAAGTGATGATGATCGTTTTGCTGGGTCTGCTCGGCTTTAATGTCGATTTGATCGGAGATTTGAGCGATGTGGTCTTTCCAACTATGCTTTATAATCTCGTGTTGATCCTGCCGATTTACTGGCTGATCCGTCGCATTCAGCGGCGCTTCGCCGCCGACAGTCGTTACTTTGTTTGAGAAGGAAGGATAAAAACTCTGCACTTTCACTTTCAACTTTGGAAGTTTAGTTTAGAGGTTTAGTTGATGCGACTTTTACCGTTTCAGGGTTGGCGTTTAACGTTTTTTCAGGGGATTGTTTTTGCCGTTTTTTTGTTGTTTTCCGTGCGTATGTACGATCTGCAAATCTTACAGCGCGACGAGTTCCAACTTTTAGCAGACGATAACCGCCTTAGCGAACTGCCTATCTCAGCCTCGCGCGGCGTAATTTTTGACCGTTATGGCAAATCGCTGGCGGCCAATGTGCCTGCCTACAACGTGACGATTATCCCGGCAGCGCTGCCCGATAATAAAGATGAGGAACTGGACATTTTCAACCGCCTCTCGGCGCTGGTGGACGTGCCGCCAACCGTAGCACTGGCTGCGGATCGCCGCGTGCGCAGTATCGAGGAATTGGTTGCCGAAGGCGAGGGTATCGCGCCGTTCCGCGCCGTTATTGTTGCCCAGGACGTGGATGTTCATGCCGCGATGCAAATTTTAGAAGAACGGGTTTCCATGCCGGGCGTCGATATTCAGCCCGTCGGCGTGCGCCAATATCCTACGGGCGCGCTTACGTCGCAGATCGTCGGGTACATGGGGCCGATTCCCGCAGAGGAAGCCGAGTCATTGCGTGAACTGGGCTATAACCCAGCGTTTGACCGTATCGGTTACTCCGGTGTCGAATATTTTCTCGAAAATATTCTCGCCGGGCAGCGTGGGCGTGAACTGCGCGAGGTCGATGTCGCGGGCGAAGTGGTCAAAGTGATCAGCCAGACCGACCCTATTCCCGGTCAGAATGTTCGTCTAACGATTGATTCCGATCTTCAAGCAGCGGCAGAGACGGCACTCCGCAACCGCATCACGCTTATTAACACCACCGAAGGCCGTATCCGCACGCAATCCGGCGTGGTCATCGCGATGAACCCTAAAACGGGCGAGATTTTAGCGATGGTCAGTTGGCCGACCTACGACAACACCCGTTTCGCGCGCAATATCGACTTTAGTTATTATCAGGAAGTTTTTAGTGACCCGTTGACACCATTGGTTGACCATGTGATTAGTTCGCTCTATCCGCCGGGTTCGGTGTGGAAACTCATTAGCTCGGTTGGGGTGCTGCAAGAAAAAGTCATTTCGCCGACTTCGACATTGTTTGACCCCGGCAACCTGGTTTTGCCCAACCGCTACGCGCCAAACGATATTGCAGCGGCGCAAAACTTCGTTTGTTGGAAGCGCGATGGTCACGGTGCATTAAATATTGTTGGCGCGATTGCCCAAAGCTGCGATGTATTCTTTTATCAAGTGGGTGGCGGAAATCCTGATGTCTCGCCGCAAACGCTGCGACCCAACGGTTTAGGGCCAATCGATTTGTTCCGGTATGCGACAGCGATGGGCATTGGCTCCGAGCTAGGGGTCGAACTTCCCGGTGAGCAGGCTGGACGAATGCCCGATCCCGACTGGAAACGCCGTATTTATGGTGAAAATTGGTCAACGGGTGATACCTATAACGCGGCGTTCGGTCAGGGTTATGTCACGGTCACGCCGCTGCAACTGATTACCGCCGTGGCTGCCATTGCGAATGGTGGCACAGTCTATCAACCAACCGTTATTAACAGCCTTTTGGATGCGGAAGGCAATGTAACCCAATCCTTCACGCCAAAAGTGATCCGCAATTTGAGCATCGATAGCCTGAGTCCAAATGATGATATTACGCTGCTGCCGATTGAAGATATGCTCATGAAGGGGCCAAGCAGCCTCGTTTGTGTGTGTGAGGCAGATAGCCCCTATTACAATTCTGCCCGCTGTGATCCAGCAAATTATCGCAATACGGTCAATGTCAGCGCAGACTCGTTTTCGCCCCAACTGCGCGAATACAAAGTCAGCATTCCTTATAACTATGTTTTCAATGGCGGCGTCTGTGATCCATTACGTTTCCCCAATGAAAGCAATCCTTATCAACCCCCGTTCGCCAGTGTGCAGAATATCCAACTGGTTGAGCAAGGGATGCGCATGGCAGTGACCGAAGGCACGGCGAAAGCGGCCAATCTACCCTATATCAACGTGGCCGGAAAAACAGGCACCGCCGAATATTGCGACGATGTGGCGCGCCCACTCGGTTTGTGCGTACCCGGTAACTGGCCGTCGCATGCCTGGTTTACAGCCTATGCGCCCTATGAAGACCCTGAAATTATCGTCATCGGCCTGATCTATAATGGTGGCGAAGGATCATTAGTCGCGCTGCCTGTGGTTGTAGAAACGCTCGAAGCTTATCTGCGGCTGCAAAACGAGCGTGGCGACCAGCGTATCCCCGTGCCGACTTCATGAAAGTGAGCGTTATGTGTCAGCTTTAGTTTTATCACAACGCGACCGCATGATTCGTTGGCTGCCAGGAATCATTGCCGGGATTCTCGCATGGCTGGCGTTTATATGGGTTGGGCAGACCTCGTTGATTCGTGCTTCTGGCTTGGCAGTTGTGATCGTCATTATGGCGATGACACTGCGACGGTGGGGTGCATCGCTGACGATTATCGGCGGCCTGGCGCTGGCCTTCAGCCCGGCGTTCTGGTCACAAACGGGCGGCACGGACAGCATCAATCTGCCGACGACGCTTCTTTTGTTCGCGTTAGCTGGATTGATCCTTATTTTTCTGACTCGGTTGAGCGATTGGCCCTATTTAGGGCTGGTTGTCGGGATCGGGTTAGTAGTTTTTGCCCTTGTGTTTGGACAGCAGGTCGTAACGCCGCGCAGTTTGCGACTGACCACACTGCTGGCCGCTGGGATGGTTTACCTCCTGGTGCAGGCGCTTTATATCAGCCAGCCGCGCGCGGATGAGCCGCCTCCTGCTCACCTTAGTACACGCCATATGCTTGGCCTGCTGCTCTGCTTCGGCATTGGCGTCATTAATGATCCGCTTTTTACGCTGCTTGCGCCAGCCGTTGTGCTGGGTTTGCTGCTTTCTCGGACACGGCTGTCATGGTGGTATTGGGGTTTAATTGCTGTTTTTATTGCCATTGGCCTCTATGGTATCGTGATCGAATATGTGAGTTCGACCTGGTGGCTCTACCCGGCAGCGCAGGCAGAGGCGCAGACTTTGCGAGTGCCGTATGTGATGGCCGATGGTTGGCATGAGGCCTCGCGCTGGATTAATTTGTTCAACCTTGTGATCGGTCAATTCAGCGTTTGGGGCGTGCTGCTGGGTATTCTGGGTTTGGCGCGGCTGGCGCGCTGGTATCCACCGCTAGGCTCAGTAACGATGATTGCTTATGCCGCGTATGTGATTTTCGGGCTGGTCTATTTTGGGCGTAACAGTGCCGTGCTGCTGCTACCGCTGCTCATGATTCAAGTGTTCTGGATGACCTACGCCGTCTATACGTTCGGCGAATGGCTAAAGAAGAGCTTTAAGGCGGCAAGCCCGGTTGTATATTGGTTTGCTCCGGCGGCATACGTCCTGCTGCCGCTGTTGATGCTGTTGCGCATAACCGATGCCCCATAGTGCAAACGGATGCCCCATAGCGCACACCCGAAAAACAGTATACTATTGGTAATAACAGCTTTGTGATTTTCAATAATTGATTCATTATATTTCTGATAGGTAGTCAGCTTATGCAGGAACAGACCTTTGTCATCAAAGGCGTGAAAGATGGGCTTCTGATTTCGCTAAGCCCAACGGAACAGTGGATCCAGATGACCGCTGATCTGGCTGCTCATATCGACCAGCGTGCCGCTTTCTTTGCAGGCGCGCGTATCATTATCGATGTGGGGGATCGACCTGTTCCCAGACATGAGCTAAGTTCCCTCAAGGCACTGCTCGAACGGCGTGAGCTGACTTTATGGGCGGTTTTAAGCGAAAGCAGCACGACGGTTGACGCCGCCAATGCGCTCGATTTGCGAACCAGCGCGGGCAGTATCGTCCCCGGAAGAACAACGGTTGACGAAGCAACTGAAATTAACCCTGAAGAGAATGGTATCTCTGGGGTAATGGTTCGGCGCACGCTGCGTTCTGGACGGACTATTCATAGCGCGGGTCATGTCGTAGTCTATGGCGATGTCAATGCTGGCGCGGAAATTATCGCCACAGGGGATATTGTCATCTGGGGGCGGCTGCGCGGCAAAGTTCACGCTGGGGCACAAGGTGATGAAAAATCGGTGGTCTGCGCTCTGGACATGATCCCGACGCAGTTACGCATTGCTGGATATATTGTGACTTCGCCAGCCGACAAGCGTCATAAACCCAGGCCAGAGGTCGCTTCGGTACGCAATAATCAAATTATAGTGGAAGCCTGGTCATAGGTGGAAAGGGTATGGGGATGGGGGGAAAAGTAGTCACCGTCACATCGGGCAAGGGCGGTGTGGGCAAGACAACTGCAACCGCCAATCTGGGTGCGGCATTAGCCCGTATGGGCAAATCCGTCGTGGTCATTGATGCCGATATTGGCCTGCGCAACCTTGATGTGGTCATGGGTTTAGAAAATCGAATCGTTTATGATCTGGTGGATGTGGTCGAAGGCCGCTGCAAACTGCGGCAGGCGATGATTAAGCACAAGCAGTTTCCCGAACTGTACTTGATTCCTGCCGCGCAAACCCGCGATAAAACGGCGGTTAGCCCGGCAGATATGATCCAGGTGACAGATAAGCTGCGGCCAGAACTGGATTTTATTTTGATTGATTCGCCTGCTGGCATCGAACGCGGTTTCCGCAACGCGATTGCGCCCGCCGACGAGGTACTGATTGTCACCAATCCCGAAGTCTCGGCTGTGCGCGATGCAGATCGCATTATCGGCCTGCTCGAAGCTGAAAATAAAGGGCCGGGCAAGCTGATTCTCAACCGTGTGAAAATGGACATGGTGCGAAGAGGTGAAATGATGTCCGCCGATGACGTGACGGATATTCTCGCCATTAGTTTGATCGGCATCGTGCCGGAAGATGAGAATGTCGTACCAGCCTCAAACAGCGGTATTCCGGTTACACTAAACGAAAATTCACGTGCTGGACAGGCTTTCCGCAATATTGCTCGGCGGCTTAACGGTGAAAATGTGCCATTTATGCAGTTAGACGATGGCGGCGGTTTTTTCCAAAAGTTGGTACGCCTTTTCGCAGGCGGTAACGGTCAGTAGTGAGGTGTAGATGATGGCTGGATTCCTGGATCGTGTGTTGGGTCGCGTTAGCCCCAGAGGCAGCGGGTCAACTGCCAAAGAGCGCTTGCAATTTATCCTGGTTCATGACCGCATTAATTTGCCACCAGAACGCCTTCAAGCGATGAAAGAAGAGATTCTGGCAGTGATTTCGAAGTACGTCGCGGTCAATTCTGAAGATGTTGATATTGCATTGCAGCAGCGGCAGCGGGACAGCCTCATCGTAGCTGAGATTCCGTTTACCAAGCCGCTCGAAGATATTGAAAAGGACGACCCCGACGTTCCACACGAAAGCCGTATCCTGGATTAATATTCAACCAGCCTTCAATTCTCGGATGTGCGTGGCTATAATGTCACTCATGTTGAAAATTGAATGTGGTGAACAGCCTTGATTCATTCTGAACATATCTGGCGCAGGTTTGATTATGTCCTGTTTGGCGTAACGATTTTACTGATCGTTTTCGGCGTTTTGATGATACGAAGCGCGACCCAGGGCGCGATTGACCCGACGCTTATAACCCGTGTCCCCGATCAAATCCGTTTTGCAGTCCTTGGTGTTATCCTCATGATGGCGCTGGCTTTTATGGATTATCGCATCTTAAGCGGCCTGCAAAGCTGGATTTACCTCGTTATGATTGCTTTGCTGATCCTGGTGCTGTTTTTTGGTGTAGAAGGTGACGGCGGTGTCACACAGGGTTGGATTAACCTGGGCATCCGTGTTCAACCCGCCGAAATCGCCAAAGTGCTTATTATCATTACCCTCGCCCATTTCCTGGCCCGACGTTATAACGAGATGGATCGCTTATCGACCATTTTTGCATCGCTTATTCACCTGGGCATCCCGGCTGGCCTGATTTTTATCCAGCCTGACCTGGGTATGACCATCGTTTTTGCGGTGGTCTGGTTTGTGATGGTCTGGGCAGCAGGGCTGCGGTTGAAGCATATTGCATTATTTGTGCTGGTCATGGCGATTTCTGCGCCGCTTGTTTGGTCGCAAATGGAAGATTATCAGCGTTCCCGCATTACGACATTCATCAGCCCTCAAAGTGATCCCGATTCATATTACAACATCCGTCAGGCGCTCATCAGCGTGGGGTCGGGCGGTACGGTCGGCAAAGGCTATTCGGTTGGCTCGCAGAATAAAGGACGTTTCCTGCGCGTACGGCACACCGATTTCATTTTCAGTGTAATTTCTGAAGAATTTGGCTTTGTGGGGGGCATGGTCGTTCTTGGCCTGATCGCACTGGTCTTAATGCGTATCCTCTACGGCGCGCAGATGGCTCCCGACCCCTTCGGAAGCCTGATTTGCTATGGCGTCGCGGCCTTCATTTTCTTCCAGACAGTCACGTCGGTGGGTATGAATCTGGGCTTGATCCCCGTTACGGGTCTGACTCTGCCATTTATTAGCTCTGGCGGTACATCGCTGCTATCCACACTTGCAGGTATCGGCCTGGCCGAAAGTGTGATCGCGCGCCGCCGTCGGATTTAGCAGCAAGTTTTCAGCAATCAGCGGTCAGCATTCAGCTTTTTTCGCCTCTGATTAAAACTCGGCTGTGTACATTCTCCACCACTTACAATAAAATTCGATTCTACAAAACAGGTTCTGTTTGTACGGTCATGATAATGCGTTTTCACAATTAAATATGGATAACCGCATTTGTAGGGGCGCAATATATTGCGCCCTTACGAAAACAACATCCGATTTATTTTCGCAAATTGCATCATCATGCCCAAAATTCTCGCTTTTGAATAATCGCGATATAAACATGATTGATGGAGGAGTTTGACCTGTGAGTGATTCATCGACCCGACCCGTGCGCGTCCGGTTTGCGCCCAGTCCAACCGGCTCGCTGCATATCGGCGGGCTGCGCACTGCCCTATTTAACTGGCTGTTTGCGCGCCACAGCGGCGGCAAATTTATCCTGCGCATCGAAGATACCGACCAGAAACGTTATGACCCCGATGCTCTGCGCTCATTGACCGAAGCGCTGCGTTGGGCTGGCCTCGATTGGGACGAAGGCCCAGAGGTTGGCGGCGATTTTGGCCCTTATATCCAGTCGGAACGGTTGGAATTTTATCAGCGATACGCGCAGCAGCTTGTAGACGAAGGCAAGGCTTATCACTGCTACTGCACGTCAGAACGTTTGCAGCAGGTCAACAAAGAAAAAGAAGCGCGCAAAGAAACGCCCGGTTATGACCGTCACTGTCGTAATCTCTCACCTGCGGAGATCGCGGAAAATGAAGCAAAAGGCTTAAAATCCGTGATTCGCTTCAAAATGCCGCTGGATGGCCAAACGGTCATTCAGGATTTGGTGCGCGGCGAAGTCGTTTTCGAAAATGCCGGACAGCAGGATACAGTTCTGCTGAAATCCGACGGCTTCCCGACTTATCATCTGGCGCATGTCGTGGACGATCACCTGATGGAAATTTCGCACGTCCTGCGCGCGATTGAGTGGCTGCCCTCCGCGCCGCTGCACATCCAACTGTGGCAGGCGTTTGATTGGGAGATTCCCTATTACGCGCATTTACCAGTTATGCTCAATCCGAACGGCAAGGGCAAAATCAGCAAGCGCAATCCGCCGCGTGATAAAGCGGGCAATATTATCCCAGTGATGGTACATGACTATATTTATGCAGGCTATCTGCCGGAAGCATTGGATAATTTTCTCGCGAATATCGGCTGGTCGTTTGGCGATGAGCGAGAAGTGTTCACGATGGCCGAAGCGATTGAACGCTTTGATCTGACCCATATCAATCCGGCGAACAGCGCTTTTCCGGTTGAAAAACTCGACTGGCTCAACGGTGTATATATCCGCGAAATGCCTGTTGAGGAACTGGCGCGGCGGCTGCGTGAGCCGCTGGAAAAGGCAGGGCTTGAAGTCAATGTCGATGTGCTGCTCAAAGTCACGCCGCTGGTCCAGACGCGCATCAAAACCCTGAACGATGTGGTGGAGATGGCAGGGTTTTTCTTCCGCGAAGAATTTATACCCCCACCGCGTGAACAGTTGATTCCCAAGAAAATGGACGCTGCCAAAACACGGAACGCGCTCGAATTGGCCTGCACGCATCTGGTGGCATTGGGAAACTTCGACCATGATCATATGGAAGCCGAGATGCGCGCGTTGGCTGAAGAACTCGGCCTGAAAGTTGGCGACTTGTTCAGCGCGCTCCGTTCGGCCGTTACGGGTCAGGTTGTGTCTACGCCATTATTCCAGTCGATGGAAATTATCGGCAAAGAGGAGTCGCTGCGGCGCATCCGGCTGGCGATTGAAATCCTGGGCTGAAAGATTTGATGATTGAGGGTCGGGCTGAACCTTGAAATGGGTATTTTGCTATGATAAAATGCCCAAACTCCCTTGGGGGATAGTTCAACGGCAGAACTGCTGACTCTGACTCAGTCGATCTTGGTTCGAATCCAGGTCCCCCAGCAATTTGAAGATTTCTAAAAACTGGCGCGGTTATCCCCGCCAGTTTTTTATTCGTAATTATCCTGTCCCTGTGGGCGCATCGCGATGCGCCCACCAATTGCGCATGCGAATAAAGTGGCTTAAACCTGCCAAACGCGGTAGAAAAGAGAAAATTCGATAGGAGGCAAAAATGCTGGCAACCATCAATCGAGAAACAGCGCTCAAACAACTCGATATTGAACACAACGCGGTTCGAGGGCTGAGTGATACGCTTTCCGAAGAAGAAATGACCCGACCAGACACGATTAAATACGGGCTTTATTGGGATCAACACCTTTCTTTCAAAGACTTGTTAGCGCACCTCGTTACTTATGAAGCTTTTTCGATTGAAGCCATAGAGGATTGGCAAAAAGGCAAACAGCATCATGCCATCGATGAGATGCAGTCGGAAAGCAGCAGCCGTGACATCCACTACGCCGGGATAGATAATCGTCGCGGACTCTCACTCGGCGAGATGCTCGATGAATGGGAAGGCACGCAAGCGCGGTTGATGGAAAAGCTGCGCGACTTGAGCGAAAAAGAATGGCATCAGAAAGCGCCGTTTCCCTATCCAGTTCCGCTTGACCTGGGCGGAGTTCTGGAAATTATTCTGGTTGCGCCGCCGCGACCTCCCTATCGTCACCTGCCGGTGCATATTCCCGATGTGCCAGCGTATATCCGTTCGCTGCGCGGCTGAAATGCGTGGCGGATAATAATTACCCTAGAAGCGAACACGTTCTGAACATTTTCTAAATACCCGCTGATTAAAGTGTTGTCATCGTATGAAACACAAACACCAGGAAGGGTAAATCATGTCAAATAAAATTCGAATCGCTGCGGCGATTGTGGCACTCATAGCCGTTATCAGCGTCGGCTCATTTTTCTATCTGACTCGCGAGATTGCCGCGCCGAGCGTGGCTGTTCAGGACAGCGTTGTGCAGCTTGAAACATCAGATACAAGCGGTAGCGAGGTCGTTTTCCGCATCTCGCAAGATGACTCGCAGGCGGAGTACACCATCAACGAAGTGCTGAACGGCGCGGATAAGACCGTCGTTGGGACGACCACAGAAGTCGCTGGCGACATTCTCCTCAATCTGAGCGATCTCTCGCAGTCGGAAATCAGCGAAATCAGCATCAATGCGCGTACTTTTGCTACTGATGATGATCGACGGGATAACTCGGTTGCGCGCTTCATTTTGCAATCGGAATCGGACGCGAATGAATTTATCACCTTCCAGCCGACCAGCATCACAGCTCTGCCGGATAGTGCCGCCGTCGGTGATACGCTCGAATTTCAGGTCACAGGTGATTTGACGATTGCTGGCACGACCCAAACTGCTACGTTCAACGTGACGGCAACGCTGGAAAGTGAAGGCCAACTGGTCGGTACTGCCGAGACGACCGTCAACTATGCCGATTTCAACCTGAGTATCCCGAATGTGCCGTTTGTCGCCAGCGTTGAAGATCAGGTGGTTCTGTCGCTCAATTTTGTCGCTAACGCCGTTGATACAAGCACCGCCGCATAACCTCTGAAAACCCCCAACTGAAAGGCCGCTGTTCTTCTCTCAAAGACAGCGGCTTTTTTATTGTTTTGAGGCCGAATATTTCGCATCTAAATTGCACATCTTCTTTATATCCCCTACCTCAATTCTAAATAACTATCGACTAAAGTTTAAGCATCGTGCGATTGAAAAAAGAGTGGTCGCACAATCAATCGTTCATTTCGAGGAGAGAGTAAAAATGGAACTACATGATGATGATAAACCCATTGGTCGCGTTCTCAGCCGCCGGGAAATGCTCACAATTCTGGGCGGAGCAGGCGCAGCGTTCGTGGTCGGGACTGGCTTTCGGCAGTTGTCGCTGAATCAGGCTGAAACCGTCACGCCTGCCGCAACATCAATTCCTTCCTGCGTGGTGAAACCTGCGCTGACCGAAGGCCCCTATTTTGTGGATGACCAGCTTAACCGTTCCGACATTCGCGTTGAGCCATCTGATGGCAGCATCAAAGACGGCACGCTGCTGAATCTGATCTTCAAGGTGTCGGATGTCAGTGCCAATACCTGCGCTCCGATCCTGGGCGCTCAAGTGGATGTGTGGCATTGCGATGCTGAAGGCGTATATTCGGGCGTTTCTGACCCCGGCTTTGATACATCCGGCCAAAAATGGCTGCGCGGTTATCAAATCACAGATCAGTTTGGAGAAGCTAAGTTCATTACCATCTATCCGGGTTGGTATTCGGGACGCACCGTGCATATCCATTTCAAAATCCGTACTGACCCCGACTCCGACCAGGGCTATGAGTTCACATCACAGCTTTTCTTCCCTGAAGAAATCACCGATGTTGTTCAGGCCGAAGAACCCTACGCCAGCAAGGGCTACCGTAACACCATGAACGCTGACGACAACATTTTTCAGGGCAGCGAAGGCCTGCTGACACTGGAACTGGTCGAAAACGAAGATGGCAACGGCTATACAGCGAATTTCGGCATCGGCCTGGATTTGAGCGAACCGTCGCCGTCGGAGTCTGGTGGTGGCGGTATGCCTCCGAGTGGCGGTAGACCGGGAAGGCCACCTCAAGGCCAACAGCCAAGCACTTAACCTTCACGAACATCATAAAAACAGCGCACATCTGAGAGGGTGTGCGCTGTTTTATTTGAGAATGTTTGATTGTAGGGCGATCCACTAGATCATCTACACATATTCTGTAGGGGCGCATCGCGATGCGCCCAAACGATTTCTACAGAGGATTGTCCAATTAATTACGTGGAAGGTGCGCGCTGAAGGGTTATAGTCATTGACGTGCCCACACCCATCCGACTCTGCGCGGCAATCGTGCCGTGATGCGCTTCGACAATTGATTTCGCAATCGCCAGCCCCAGCCCGGATTCGCCCTGAATCTCCTGCCGCGATTCTTCAACGCGATAAAAGCGCTCAAAAACGTTGGGCAGCTTATCCTCAGGAATGCCCGATCCGGTATCTGCAACGATAAGCTCGACACCTTCCTGTCGCTGCGTCGCCCGCAGTGTGATAGAACCGCCAGAGGGTGTGTAGCGCAGGGCATTACTGACCAGATTTGCCAGCACCTGTACCATGCGCTCACGGTCAATTTGAAGCGGCGGTAGTTCCGCACCTGCTTCGACCTTTAGAGCAATCTGCTTTTCTTCGGCAATTGGCTCAAAAGATTGTTTGACCTGCTCTAAGAGTTCATGCGGATGTACCGATTGATAGAACAACTTCAGTTCGCCCGCGTCGGCCAGCGAAAGCGTGCGTAAATCCTCGACCAGTCGCTTCAGAAGCACGACTTCCTGATTCATCGCTTCAAAGCGGCTTTCAGTGGGTTGCAGCGTTCCGTCGCGCATCGCTTCCAGATAACCGGAAATCACCATCAGCGGCGTGCGCAAATCATGGGCAATGTCGGCAGTCATTTGCTTGCGAAGCTGGTTAGCGCGGTGAATTTGAGCGCTCATCTGGTTAAATGTCTCGGCCAACTCTCCCAATTCATCGTGGGTGCGCACCTGAACCTGCTGATTCAAGTCTCCCTGTTTCATGGCGGTAATGGCTTTAGTGAGTTCCGAAAGTTGACGCAAAAAATGCCGCGAGAGCAGGATTCCGAGAAATAAGGCTGTCGTCGCCGCGCCAATGGCAGCGAGTAACAAAATTCGTCTTGTACCCTCAATAAAGCGTTGTTCGCGGGGGTCGAGTTCTGGCGGTGGCATCGCCAGCATCACCGTACCGACTCGTTCGTTATCAACAGTGATCGGAATACCGCCGCTAATCATCTCGGCTGACGCCTGCTTGCCAGTCTCGAACGGCCCACGCTCCCAGACGATCAATCCATCAGCATCCGCCAGTGTAAAGAAATCGACTGGAAAAAAGCCGCCCTGCGTTCCAGAGGACTTTCCAGCTTCACGCAGCCACTCGTCAAAGCCATCCCAGGTATGATTTTCCTGATAATAGGCTGTCGCGCGTTCAGCAAATGAGGTTTGTCCCTGTTCGACTCTCAGGCGATCATATTCGGTAATCGCTGTTCGATAGGCAAACGCCCCTACCAACACGACGCCAACCAGACTGGTGATCAGTAAAGTAACAATCCATTTTAAAGCCAGTGAGCGTCTCATCAGCTTAACCAACTTCATCGCTAAACCGATACCCAACCCCAAAAACAGTTAAAATGTACTGTGGATTTGCCGGATCAGGCTCAAGTTTGGCGCGCAGATTGCGGATATGCACATCTACCGTCCGTTCGACATTTTCGAATAAGTCGCCCTTGAGCCGTTCGAGCAGATTAGTGCGTGTAAATACCTGTCCCGGCGCGGTCATCAGGATAACCAGCATATCAAACTCAGATGGCGTCAGTTCAATTTTGCGCGATCCGACCGTCACCAAACGGGTTTTTTTGTCCAGCACCACATTGCCTGCGCGCAGGACATCCGGTGAAGTCGAGTCGTCGTCATACGAACGCCGCATCACGGCACGAATCCGGGCGACGAGTTCAGCCATCCCAAAGGGTTTTGTCACGTAGTCATCTGCGCCCAATTCCAGGCCGACGACTTTATCTGTTTCTTCGACCTTTGCCGTGAGCATAATTACAGGCGTGTTGCGCTCCCGGCGGAAATGCCGCATAAACTCGAATCCATCCATCTCTGGCATCATAATGTCCAACAGCACGAGGTCAGGATTCTCATGCCGCGCGACATAAAGCGCCTCGCGGCCATTGTTCGCCACCACCGTGCGGAAGCCGTTTTCAGTGAGATAATCCGCTATCAAACGCTGGACGCTGGTTTTATCATCCACGATAAGGATGGTTTTCATAGTTGGATTTCCTTCAATTTCACTTATTTATAGCATACCGTAACCCGTCTTTCTGGCAAAAGTATAGTAAGAGGATGTTCAAAAGATGTTCAGAACGTGTTGGGAGATTTTTAATTTGAGGTATTCAGCAAAGGGAAGGAATAAAAAAGAGCGACTCCCAAGTCGCTCCTTTTCTCATTTGCTTGCTGCCGTTTATTTTGCGGCAGTCGTTTCTAATTCCTCTTCCTCGTGGTGATTCTCGCCATGTGTGTGATGGATTTGGTAGGGCACGCTGGTCACAACAACGCGTTCCATACCGCTTAAAGCGATGTTAAAGATGAACGACGTATTCTGGTGCAGCGCCTGTTCCAGGAAGTTATCCATGACGAGATGCCCCATAATGACATGCACGAAACAGCCTGGGTTATTTTGTTGCAGCGCCTTGATGTGTTCCTGAATCGGCTCGGCCAGCAAACGGTAGGGCGATGGAATGATGATAAGCTCCCCTTCGCCAATCCGTTCTTTCCATTTCTGCTGGACAATCTCTGCCTTTTCAGGGTTGATGGCGATATGAATGGCTTCCCAGGGGTGGTTAAGCGAATTGGCAAAATCCACCATACGCACCGTTTCGGCATGAACATCGTCAACCAGGATCACCGTCCGCACCTGGCGCTTATTCAATTCAGGTTTCGCACCCTGTAAACTCAGGCGGTGCGCCACATTCTTATAGTGATAGTGAATGCGGAAGAAAATATACACCAGCGTTGGGATCAGCACGACGACAAACCATGCGCCGCTTGTAAATTTGGTGACGGCAAAAATGACCAGCACCACAAATGTGCAGACCGCGCCGACTGCGCTTACGATAAGATGCTGACGCCAATGCGGGTCATATTCAAGCGCTGTTTCCAGCCCCTGGATAACTTCTCCCGGCTTCAGTTTGCCGATTTTGCGCAGGCGTACAACCATACCCGTTTGTGAAATCGTAAAACTGAGGAAAACGCCAATCGCATACAGCGGGATAAGCTGTGTCGTACTCGCACCTGCGATAATGACCAGAACCGATGCCGTAACGGCCAGCGCCACGATACCCCAGGCGAAAACCAGACGCCCACCACGATAGGTCAACTGGCGCGGCAAAAATCCGTCACCAGCGTGCAGCGCAGCCAGACGCGGGAAATCCGCATAACTGGTATTGGCAGCCATCAACAGAATGAGTGCCGTACCCGCCAGTACGAGATAATAGAAGATACTGCCATCACCGAAAATGGTGCGCCCTAACTGCGAAATGACTGTTTCGGTTTCACTGGGCAGCGCGCCAATTTGATGCGCTAGAAAAGTAATCCCCAGGAACAGCCCGATCAAAATGCTGCTCATCCAGATCAGCGTTATCGCTGCGTTATGGCTGCGCGGCGTCTTAAAAGCCGTGATGCCGTTCGAGATGGCTTCAATACCCGTAAGCGCCGTACATCCGCTGGAAAATGCCCGCAAGACCAGGAACAAAGTCAGCGGCTCAAGCACGGAGTGATGCATCACTTCGACGCCCTGGACAACGCCCAGCGATCCCGTGATGAAGCGGAAAAAGCCGATGGCAAGTGTCAAAAACATCGTTCCCAGAAAGAAATAGGTTGGGATCGCGAAAATTCGCCCGCTTTCTTTGACACCGCGCAGATTGACGATGGTCATCAAAATGATGACGCCGACGGCAATCTCCACACGGAACGGAATTAATCCCTGAAAACCTGATGTGATTTGCTCAACGCCTGCCGAAATGCTGACAGCTACCGTCAGAATATAATCAGTCAACAACGCCGCGCCCGCAACTTGCGCTGGCAGTTCCCCCAGATTATCGCGCGCGACGATATAAGCACCACCACCATTTGGATAGGCGTAAATCGTCTGCCGATAGGAAAGCGTCACGATAACCAACAAAACTGAAATCGCAATCGCCAGCGGAATCGAAAATCCAAAGAGGGCCGCGCTCCCGCCAGCCAGCGAAAGAATAATCAACATTTCCTGGGTCGCATATGCGGTAGACGACAAAGCGTCTGAGGCAAATACAGCCAGTCCGATAGGCTTGCTGATGGCTTGATGGGGCAGGGCTTCGGTTTCGAGTGGCTTGCCGATGAGAAGCTGGCCCAGATTTAACTTTTGCATACCTTGATAACCTTTTGTCTTCCGACGATGGAGACTCAAGCACAATAAAAAAAACACCCACACATCATCCGCTGCGGGGTGATTTTTCGATGCATTTGACTCCAAAAGTGTGCGATGAAATAGCACACCTATCCATCATATCAGGAAGGAGATCAAGAATATGCAAAAAATTTAGCTATTCCCATCAAGAAAATATCAAGATGGGAACTTACAGGAATTTACTTGGTTGCTCTCAAGCTGACAGAGGGTACCCATTCATCAGGTTTTTCACTCTCATTGAGCATATAGATTTGTCGCCCCTGTGCAGCGATCTGGCGGCGAAGATTCCAATCCTGAAACTTTTTCCAGAACGGTAGAGCGCTTCCTGGTAAATGGGCAAAGACTACTGAAGCTTGGGTATGCTCCGCTGCTTGAACCAATGCTTCACCCATATCATCATATTGCATTGGCTGGAGCGTCAACTCGACACCATAATCCTCGGCAATCATTTCGTATTCTTTCAGGTCATTGCGTTGCTGAGTTGTAGGGGGTACAAGGCCCAGTTCGGTTCCCAAAAGTGCTGGGCTTCTGACGGGCATCAAATGAAGCAGGGTCACACTCGTACGGGTGTTGCGCGCCATCGCGCAGGCAAAATGCATCGCCTGCATCGTCCATTGTTTGTTCGAAATTTGTACGAGGATCATATTTACCACCATTTCTTAAGCAGACTGCACTGTATTCCAAGTTAAGTCTATATCCGTCATCGTAAAGATCGGGACAATAAGAAATGCAGTTGGTGTCAAATTCCCGTCAAAAATTTCGAGATGGGTTATTCCAGGCTGATAAAACGATAGCCGACACCCGGTTCATTGAGGATGTAGCGGACGTCTCGAGCCGGGTTCTCACGTAGTTTTTTGCGAATCTGGTTGACGAAAACCCGCACATAGTGATCCATTTCGCTGTATTCAGCACCCCATATCGCATTAAGAATTGCCCCATGGGTCATCACTTTACCGGGGTGCGTTGCAAGCATACGCAGCAGCTCATATTCTTTGGGTGTCAAGTGAACTTCTTCGCCTTCGACGTAAACGTGACGATTGACCAGATCGATATAGAGATCGCCAACCCGAATTTCAGCCTTTGCATTGACCGCAGGTTCAGCGACCACTCGGCGTAGAACGGCTTGAATGCGGGCCTGTAGCTCCTCCATGCCAAACGGCTTGGTGAGATAATCGTCCGCGCCTGCGTTGAGCGCTGCCACCTTCGTTTTTTCTTCGTTACGTACGGAAAGCATAATGACCGGAATTTTTGACCATTCGCGCAGCCTACGGCAGACATCAATCCCGTCTGGTTCTGAACCCAGTGAAATATCCAGAATAATGATGTCCAACGGGTTTTGTGCGGTGGCGGCCAGAGCTTCTTGACCATTTGAAGCGGTCAACACCTCATATCCATAACCACCCAACCCGATTTGAAGTTGTTTACGAATTTGAGTCTCATCGTCAACGACCAGAATTTTCAAGCTCAACATTTTCCTCGCTTATCGGCAGACCGACTACAAATGTGACTCCGCCACCTGGCGTATCTTCGACTGTCAGCTTTCCATGATGCGCCTCGATAATGCCTTTTGCAATAGGCAAGCCAAGACCGATATGACCATCTTTGCCCCGGTAAAATGGCTCCATAATGTGATCGTGCTCAGATTCTGATATCGCCTCCCCGTGATTGACAACCCGCACTTGCGCTTCATCATTGTTCACACAACCCCTAATCTCAATGAGGCGATCTGGCGGTTCGTAGCGCAGGGCATTATCGAGAAGGTTGCTCAACACTTGCAGCATCAGACCATAATCAAACGACACAAGGGGCATGTTTTCGTCGAAATCAATTTTGATACGCTCCTGCTTGGTCAACTGCCAGACTCGTGCAGCGACATCTCCAGCAACCTCCTCTAATGAATTGAGATCGCTGTTCAATTGTAAAGCACCGGCTTGCAGACGGGACATATCCAGTAAATTTCCGACCAGTTTATCCAGATGATCGGCTTCTGTTTCGATGGTTGATGTCAAATCACCCCATTCTGCTGGAGAAAGACGTTCGCGCAGATTTCGCAGGTTGTTAGCTGAGGTCTTGATGATCGTAATAGGTGTGCGCAAATCATGCGAGACAGCGTGCAAAATCGCTGTTTTTAAACGGTCTGCTTCCTCAAATTGCTGACTCTTTTGGGCGCGCTCTGTCAGTTCGATACGATACAGCGCCATCGCCGCTTGCGACGCACAGGTATTAACCAGCCGGTCCTGCTGCGGGGTAAGCTTGTCGTCAAAGGCCACGCATAACGTTGCATAGATTTTCTCGCCAGCTTGCAGTAATAGATAGTAGACCGTTTGATCGGACGAAATTGTTTCGGCCTCATAGGGCAGGATATAAGCCTGACGCGCGGCGAAATCGCTTCGGAGTGTTTGTGTCATGACTTCCTGCACCCCTTCACGTGTCGTTAATTGATTGAATGATCGTGTCAGCCGGTAGAGAATTTCCTGTTCATAAGCGCGCTGACGGGCGATCTCGGTTTGTTCGCGCTCCCTGGCTCCAAGCCTTCCAGCGAGGATTGCGACGACCAGGAAAACCGTCAGGTCAACAATTTCGCGCGGGTCAGCCACGAAAAACGTATAGTAAGGACGCACCAGGAAAAAATTGATGCACAAAAAACCGATAAATGCCACTGCCACTGCCGCTATTGCTCCGTTATTGATGGCAAAAATCAGCACCACCAGGATATAAACGGTCATGAAATTTTCCAGCGTCAGGGTTTCGCGCAGTGCCCACGCGGCGAGTGTCACTCCGACAAAGAGGCCTATCGATAACAGCGTACGACGGGCTGATTTACTTGTTAGCACAGCATAAATCCTCAAATAATCATTTTTCTATTTTACAATGCTCAGTCAACCTCAGGTGAGTCACATTGGACTTTGATAATCTGGCTGTGGTTGAGGATAATCAGCGAGTCAATATGGATGCAAAGGGGAGCAAAAATTTATCATGCGCGTTTTAATCATGTCCGATATGGAAGGTGTCAGCGGGATTGTCACATGGGAGCAGGTGTCGGGCGGTGACCCGATGTATGACGAATGCCGCCGCCTATACACCGAAGAAATTAACGCGGCGGTGCGTGGCGCGAAGGCCGCCGGGGCGACCGAAATTGTCGCTGTCGATTGTCATGGCGCGGGCAAAGGATGGCAGTTCAATTCATTCGTGCCGGAACTACTGCACCCGGATTGCGAATGGGTCGCGCATCATCCCTGGTCGCGTTACACCGAGATGCTGGAAACGGGCTGCGATGCCTGCCTGTTGGTGGGGATGCACGCCCGCAATAATACACCTGATGGGGTTCTCTGCCATACGATTTCGACGGTGAAATGGCGCAACCTGTGGTTTAATGACGATCTGGTCGGCGAAAGCGGCATCAACGCGGCCCTGTGCGGCTACTATGGCGTCCCTATCGCGATGGTCACTGGTGATGAGGCGGTTGTTCGCGAATGTCGCGAATTTTTGGGCGATGGCTTTACAGGTGTGGCGGTCAAAAAGGGCTTAACACGCTTTTCAGCCCGTCAGATTGCGCCTGTTCGTGCCCGCCAGATGATCGAAGACGGGGCGAAACAAGCGCTGCAAAATCTGAATAAGGTCAAGCCGTATGTTCTCTCTAAGCCAACCACGATCACCGTTGAGGTTGACCCGGCGGATAAAATGAGAGAATTTGTTGGGCGTCACGGAGTCGAGTTGGATTGGACAAATTATAAGGCCATCAGCCGCGCTGAGGATTGGATGAAGGCCTGGGATCAAGTCTGGCACTGGACGGTTTGATTTTCGTCATTGGCCTTGTAGGGGCGCACGGTGACCAAAGGGAACCCCTGTGGGGCTGTGCGCCTTCTTAGACACAACAAGCGTTTTCAGGAATATGATTCATCGAGTCGCCTCTTTAATCGGCGGCCTACGAAACAAACCTTTGTGATTTCGATGCGATTGGTAAAGATAAACCCCGCCGATTTGCGCTACCAGCACCACAATAATCAGGATCGTCGTCGCTTCCGCAAAGACCCGTTCGCGCCGACTAAGCTGCTGATAAAGCAAGGTGTGAAAAACCGCGAGGACAAAAAGAACATAATTCAGGCGTTGGAGGGCTTTCCAGCGCCTTCCTTTGAGCCGCCGCAGCGCAAAGTCAGCCGAAGTCATCAGCAGCAGCACCAGCAAAATCGTTGCGATTGCGCCGATGTAATTGGCGATGCCCGTGTGGTTCAGTAACGGCGTGAGGCCACCGTCTGGCATCAGTCTGAAAAAATATTCGATAAAAATTCCGCCTCGGCGCGATAAAAACGCAAATAGGACGTGTAGGCAACCTGTGATTCCCGACCAGATGCCCACGTCGCGCCGCAGATAAATATTGACCGGGTTGCGACGCTGCCAAAGGAGTTTGATCGGGCCAATCACCAGCGAAATCACCAGCAGCACCAAACAAACATAACCGAACCCAATCGTCAGGATGTAGAAGAGATCATCACGCAGTGTATATAAATGCCACAGATAGCACCCTGTGATGGAAAACAGGAACAGTGCGACATGGTTGAAAATACGGTCTTTTCCGAAACCCGCGATCATGACCATCCTAATAGGCCAGGGCGCACGGCGAAGGTTTCCCGCACGGCTGGATCATCCAAGTTAACTTCAGTTGGTAGCGCAGGTCTTGGCCCGAATATCGTCATTTCCCCGCGTATGACATTGATCAGCTGCGGCACTTCGTCCAGATAAAACGCGCGCAAAAACCATCCTATCCATGTTACTCGGCGCTGTGGTGGCGGGTCAATAGTCATCGAACGGAGCTTATACATGGGGAACGTCACCCCATTTTTACCGACCCGGTGATTGACGTAAAAAACTGGCCCTGGCGAACTCAGCTTGATAAGCACGGCAATGATTGGAAAAAACGGCAGCGCTAACCACAAACCAACCAATGAAATCAGAATATCGAGCGTTCGTCTGAACATGATTTGATCTCCCTTAATGATCATTGAGAAATTTTCAGCGGATACGTTGACGATGAAATCCCACAGCGAAAACAGCATGAATTGGAGATAGGCGATTTTCCCCTTGCTGCGATAAATATCCTGGCAGGATGCGCTGAATATCTCTATCATCTCCTTGCCATAATTTTCTCTGAATGCGGGTGGATACGCCTTCAGCAGCCATCGATAAATGCGCGCTGTGAAGGCCAGGATTTTTTTGTCGAATAATTTCACGCTTCGCCTCTTCTATCACTATCCATGTCAGATATATCCACTATGGATATAATAATCCAAATTTTTGATCTGTCAACTACGCTCTTGCCAACCATCGGCTTTACGATTTATTATTGAGACGTGGTTTCAATACGAGACGTAAAATGGACGTTATCCAAAGAATTCTGCTTGATCCCATTCAATTTGAATTTATGCAGCGGGCGATGCTGGCGATTGTGCTGATCGGCATTGTCAGCGGTGTGATGGGCGCGTTCGTTGTTACGCGCGGCATGGCCTTCCTGGGTGATGCGCTTGCACACGCGATTCTGCCCGGCGTGGCTGTGGCCTTTCTCACCAGCGGAGGCGGATCACAGGCGCTGCTGGTCGGCGGTGTGATTGCCGGGGTGCTGTCGTCACTAGGAATCGGATTTTTGACGCGCGGCGGGCGCTTGGCTGAGGATACGGCTATCGGCGTGATTTTTGCGGGGATGCTGGCATTGGGAATTGGCATCATTTCCAGCGCGCAAAATTATGCTGCCGACCTCACACACATTCTGATCGGCAATATTCTGGCTGTAAATGCGCAGGATTTGACGCTCATTTTGGTTATCGGTTTGATCGTACTGGCAGCGTTGGTGCTGCTTTATAAAGAAATGTTGATTATCTCGTTCGATCTCACGCTGGCGCAAACGCTTCGACTCCCCGGCGAAACACTGCGGCTGATTTTGCTCGTTCTATTAGCGCTGACGATTGTGATTGGTGTGCAGGCGGTTGGAGTGGCGCTGGTGGCGGCGATGCTGGTCACTCCGGCGGCGACAGCGCGCTTTTTCGCCAATCGGCTGCATCACATGATGATTGTGGCAGCGGTGATTGGCTCATTCAGCGGTATTGTCGGGATGTATCTGGCGTGGCATCTACGCATTGCCCCCAGCGCGGCCATCGTCCTGACGATGACGGCTATTTTCTTGCTGGCATTTTTCTTCGCGCCCGGAAAAGGGTATGTCTGGTCGCTTCTGGGGCGCTCCGCACGCACAGCCTAGACTCGTTTGAATGGTAGGGTGTCTCAGGCGATAGCAATCGGATTAATGGGACTGCCTGCGGCGCTGGTGAGGTGCAAGGGCGCAATGACGAGCAGGAATTCATGCACCTTGTCTGCCGCCAACGCTTCTAAATTGAAATTCTCCAGCAGGTAGATACCGAGATCGCGGATGGCGCATTCATGAACGGGCAGCCGATCCGGCGGTATCTTATCAAAAACCTCGACTGCATGATTGTCCGCGCCGATTCCGACGATGTCATGGGATTTGAGCCAGGGTAAAACAGTTTCGTTAACACCGGGTTCGCCGCTGTTGAATAATTCGCGGTCTTGACTGAATACGCGCATCCAACCCGTACGCACCAAAACGATGTCGCCCAGTTGAATTTGGATATTCTGCGCGCTGGCACACTGATCGAGATCGTCCGCAGTAATGGCCTGCCCAATCTTCAGATGCTCAACGCCCATCCAGGTCGCGATGTCAAGCAAAACACCTCGTCCAACAATCGCAGGAACATTTTCAATGGCGTTACGCAGCACGCCAGCACTGGTCACATTTTCCGATGCCTTGAATCCGTTATAAAGCTGGTCGTCATACCAGAAGTGACATATGGCATCCATATGCGTCCCAGAGTGCGAGTGCATGATGACGGTATCGTCTGAGCTGTGAGCGCGCGGCCCTGAAGTGGTTTTGTGCATCGTGACTTTCCAGAGTTTGTGGCGCCCTGGCCATAAAGGCCCTTCGGTTTCCAGCGGCATGGAAAGGCTGTAAACTTTGCCCTGCTTCACAAGATGCGCGGCTTTTTTGACAATCTCCGGTGTGAGCAAATTGAGACTGCCCTGTTGATCTTCTGATCCCCACCGACCCCAATTGGAGAGGCCATTGTTTTCAATATCGCCCATACAACTTTCCTAATATGTGCGTTGGACTTTCACGGCTTTGAGCCTAGCACATTTTGAGAATATCAGCCATGAGGGGCTTTTTTCGAGTGATTCCGGCCTGTCTCGTGTGCTAACTGCCCGATGAAGCGTTATAAGCTTCAGAAGGCTTTTAAAAGGCTGAATCTCTGTGCAAAGTTGATGAAAAGTTTGTACACTGAGAAGGTACATATTGTTATTTGAACGGGCATCATGCAAATTTTCATCAGTTACGGACATGAGGACAGCGATTTCGCCCAACATGTCCGCGAACAACTTCAGACGTGGAATTATCAGACCTGGCTGGACAGCGACAATATCCCGCATGGCGCCTATTGGCCGGACGCGATTGACGCTGGTTTGAAGCATTCGGATGTCGTCATTGGCGTGATGACGCCGGACAGCGTGACCTCGCGCAACGTCAAGAACGAATGGGATTGGGCGCTGGCGAACGAAAAGCCTGCCACACGCCAGCGGTTTCTTGCGTCGCGGAGCCGTAGAAATTTCCATTGACTGTGCCGGTCAACCCGCCGCCGGAAATCGGGCCTGAATAAGCATTGCCGGCCAAGGTCGAAATGCCCGTGAGATCCGGCAATGAACCGGTCGCTTTGGCTGAAATGTTTTGCGTGCTGAGATTGGTGAAATTGGTGGTTACCGATTGGCCGGCAAAATTCGCCACGATTTGGGCATCGCCCTGCAGCGCCAGTATCGCGCCGTTGACACTTCCCACCCCTATGGTTGATCCGGTGAAGGTCGCGGTCCCGGTGGCGGGCACCGCAGCAGGCGGTGTCAGATTGCCAAATGCATATGTTCCCGCGGGACCAGCCGATCCAGTCGTATCGCTGAGGCCCCAAATTCCGTAAGCCGACGAACTCAGGGATTTGGTCCCCGCCCACTGGGTAAACAGAAAGGCACTGGTATCGCCGTAAGGCGCGTGTTGGGGGATTCCAAATACCTGATGCAAAAATGACGCGACGTCGGGTTGTGCTGCCGGCTGGGTGGTCCAGACAGAAAATGAAAAATCCGAGTCGGTCGTACCGAAGGCGGGCCCTGTTGGCGCCGGAATATTGAAAACGGTACTCGTCAGATTCCCGTTCGCGTCCAGGGTTAGGGTGATCGTCCCTCCCTTGCCGGACGCAGCGGTCATAGCCCCGGCCGAGCCGGCATTCGGCACAACTACTGTCGCCGAGGCCGGTTGGTACGTGATTGTGCTGTTCGCCGTCTGAAAATTCGCCGTCGGACCCTTCGTCGCAGATGGAGCCGGCTGCTGCGGTGACGCGGGCGCCGAAACCGTAACACCGCCGGCGCCACCGCCGCCGCTACAGGCTGTCACGGAAAAAACCGCTGATACCATCAAGGCCAAGCGAAAATTCATGTTTGGCTCTCCTCCAAAAATGCCGCGATCATTTGGCACCGAAGCTTCCAATCCACGCATTGCCGCCGCCCGAGGCCTGCCACACGCCGGCGGTTTCCTGCGCGGCGGAGCCGTAGAAATTTCCGTTGATTGTGCCGGTCAAGCTGCCGCCGGAGATAGGGCCGGTATAAGCATTGCCACTGATCGTGGAAGTGCCGGTGAGGTTCGGTATGAAAGCGAGTACCGACGAGTTATTGGAAATATTTTCGGTGCCGATGCTGGTCAGATTCGTCGTTACCGCCTGGCTCGCGAAATTGGCGATGATCTGGGCATTACCCTTCAGGACGAATGCCGCACTGCCGTTGGTCGCGCCGCCCAAGCCGGTGGTGAAACCGTTAAAGGTCGCGGAGCCAGTGGCGGGAACGGATGTCGCCGGCGTCAAATTGCCGAAGGCCAACGCGCCGGCTCCGCTGGGCGTCCCGTTGCCGGTCGATGCCCAGAGTCCGTAAGCCGATGAGGTAAGCCCTTGCCCCGCCGCGACCTGACTCAGCGTATAGCCTAGGGTTTGATCACGGCCATTGGCGGAGGTGAACACGTCTTGTAGCTGATAGTAAAAATCCAGTGTGAGCGGGTCCGTCAGGCTGCGGCCGGTGCCGCCGGCACGGGACACGCTGTCGCTTATATTGCCTGCCGGAATTGTCACACCGCTCAAATTGCCGCTTGCGTCTGTGGTCAGGGTGATAATTGCGCTTTGGCCGGCCGCCGAGATAGTGACATTTCCAATCCCACTGCTGGTTACCGATGCGGTGACGGCGGCGGCCTGATAAGTCACCGTCGTGTTCGAGGCTTGGAGGTTCACGGCTACGCCGCTGGTCGACAGAGGCTGAGGCTGCGTTTGAGTCTGGGTCGGCGGCACAGCTAGAGGGGCGGATGTCGCGGCACTCCCACCGCCGCTGCAACCGGTCAGGAACAGGACGATCGGGATCAGGAACAGGGCGGCAAATCCGGAATCATTGCTCACGGCAAATCCTGCTCCTTCTTGATGGTCGATGAGGCACCAGGGCATGGATGTCTTGCGCGCTCGCCGTCACGATTTTTGGCGGTACAAAAATTTGGATTGTCGCCGCAGAGTGCCGCGAGCGGGTACTTCGAGGCATTCGTCGCATGCGTCAGCCCCAACAGGATGAGACAAGAACCGAAGAACATCCAGGTCGGCGCTTCATCAACCGGCTGGGTGAACAGTTGGAAATCGAGTACACGAACAGAAGCCGTCGTATTGACGCCACCATTCACAGCGAGGCTGGGGCCTATCGCCGTGATTGCGGGGCCGAAATCGGCGCCAAAATCGGAGAATAGATAGCTGCGCGATGTCGTGAAATCCCCTGAGGATAGCGAGGCGAAACCGGCGCCGGTGATGCGATCGACCACCAGCTCCAGCGTGAAGGTTGCCGGGTCCCCAGGGAAGAAAATCGAGTCATAAACGCTCTGCGGTATCGGGGGCATATTGGCAGGAGTGGT
>JADMIO010814535.1_pt1 | contig 37938 bp, 32 predicted proteins | sample 8958161 | NCBI WGS metagenome assembly JADMIO01 (sample SAMN16585339, study PRJNA669376) | soil metagenome | isolation source: Crop rotation soil | place: USA: Cullars Rotation, Alabama | collected 2011 | reverse complement strand
AGGACCCCATTCGCCAATCCGGCGGCGACGACAACCTGTACCGCTACGTGGGGAACGACCCCGTCAACAAGGTCGACCCCAGCGGGCATGAGGAATCCGCACGACAGAAAGATCCAAAGACGGCACAATCAGGGCGAGATCGATGGGTACTTGAGGGTATTCCGGCCGAAGGGGGAGGCTATGAGCGTCAGGTCGTTGAATTCCAAGGCACGGAAGAGGAAGTGCTCGCGGAAATCCGTTCACGGATCGAGGCGGAGAAGAACAAGCCTAGCTTGTTAGCCCCGCACTATTCGTGGATGTATCACGATTTGAAGAGCTACATTTCCTCGGGAAAAGGCTATCCCGGCCCACTTATGGTAGGCAGTGGCTTTGATGCTGATGGCCATAAACTGCCGCCTCACCCGTACACAGAGGGGGATCCCGGAGCGCCGATCACGCCGTCGAGCACCGAGCAAAGCATTACGACCCGCGCGGAGGGGACGGCACAAGCCGCACTCGCTGGCGCTGCCGCCTATTTCTTCGCACCGACGGCCTTAACGCCACAAGGGGCGGTGTTCGTGGGAACGATGGTGGACTTTGCGCAGGCGGGGGCGAGGCAGGCTATTACGGGCAATAAAACCGATACCGTCCTAACCGATCAAGACCGCGAGATCCTTGGCGGGGCGGCAATGGGAATGCCGGAGCCGGTCTTTGCCCCCAGGCCGTCATCCGGCGGCGGGAATCGTGTACCCACGGCCAACACCTCGACAAAAGTGGATGCTGCTGCGACGGCTGTGTACGCGCGCCGCCTGACCGCAATGAAGACATTCCGAGAGCTCCGTTCTGCGGCTGGAAGCGGGCCCAATCTTGCCTTTATCGACTTTGAGATTTCGGGTATACCGCAGCCTAGACTCGTTGGTATGAGTGGGAGAAAGCCCCGAGCCGGGTTCGTGAAAATGGTTGAGAAGCCACAGTTCAAGACGATCGAGGCTGAAACTCCAACGCGGTTCCGCCCCGCGGACGTCGACACGGAACGGATCCTATTGGAAGAGCTGGCAGCGCAGCTTGACAAACTTTCTTCGGACCCGGCGCTTATAAGAGGCAAAGGAATATTAGCTTCGGAGTATCCGACTTGTGAATCTTGCGAGAACGTAATCGCGCAATTCAAATCCAAATTTCCTAATTTCTTTCTTGAAATCGATGCATCAAACTGGCCCCCCAAATAGGAACACGGGATGATGTCCATACAGCGAATTGTTGCCGAGCTAGTGTCATCTGGCTATGTTGCTTCAGAGGAGCTGGTTCCTTTAAGTTCAGCTGAAATTGATAAACTTGAAATAGGAACTGGCGTTCCATTGCCAGGAAAATATAAGGAAGCCTTAGCAGTATTTGGCCGATCAGCGGGGCGATTCCTGGTCGGCAGTGAGTTCTTCATTGATGGTCCGTCTACACTATCGAGTCGTTGTCATCAAGCGAAGGCCCTCCTCACTCGTTGGGAGGCCGGATTCCCCCTTCCGCCCAATGCAGTAGCGTTCTTTGTTCACCAAGGTTATCAGTTCTTGTTCTTCGTTGCCGGCACGGGCGACGATCCGCCCGTTTACTTCTGTGAGGAAGGAAGGGTCCAACCTGAAATGCTGTGGGCGACATTCTCCGATTTCATGAATTCCGAAATCCAGCGATCAATTGCTCTTTGGAAAAGTACCGAAGATTTGCGAAGACAAAGCAAAGGGTCCCTATAGCCTATCATTGAGCCTTTTTATGCGATTTTGAACGTGGGTTGCCGAACGGCTTCCAGCGAACGCGCCACAGTTTCACTGAAAAGGTCCCGCCTTGTTGCTAATGGTCCACGTACCGTTCCTCCTAACCAGCTGAAAACTCCCGCGATTTTTTACCGCGGCGACTCGGTGGTGATGGTCGGATGGCGCGGTGTTGAAGTGGCGGTAGTCGGTCAAACTTTGCCGGTGAGGAACTGCAGCGCAGGGTGGTGTGTGCGAGGAACGATGCACGCAAGATCGCCGGACGCGTGTTCCGTCCGATGGCGTAACGGATTCGGGTGTCGATCTACAAGCAGAGGGTGCGGTACGACCGTGGCGGGTACAAGCACCGCAACGTGATCGAGCGGTCCAGCGGCGAGCCCGGAATCGCGATCGGCCGGAAGCCGACAAGGAAACGCGGCAGGCGAGCGTCATCGGGGCGAGGACGGCCTCATTGAGCAAATTGAGCCACACTCATGTTGGTCCTCGCTAGCATCAGCTGAAGCAGTTGGTTGACGAATCGACCGTTCGCGGATGTCCGCAGACCTTCGCACTTCGAGGTTTTGGTATCTGCGGACGTCCGCGCAGGTTTAAACTTTCTGTTTCCGAGGTTAGCGGGGGTCCGCGGCGGCTTAAGCGGCTTGTTTTGGGTATCGGCAGAAGTTCGTGTGTCTCTGAAGATGATGTTCTCCACTTTTGCCGACGTCCACGAATGTCGATCCGGATTGTTTTGACTCATGTCTGACGTATTTTTGCCGATGATGTCGACGGCGCGAGCGGGATAATAGGCGTCGCGGGAGGGCCGCGATAGTGGGAGCGACTTCATGGGTGCGGATTACATTCCCGAACGTGATCACCGCGGGCCGGTTGTTGAATGAATTCTTTGCACGTGGACTGGTGAATCACGCCGACACGTACCTCATCACGGCGGAAGAGGCGCTGCTGACCGACGAGGCGGTGCGGAGCTATCGGCAGGCCGTGAGGCGAACGTGGCCGATCGGAATCCGCACGCGCGGTGCGGTGAGCGCGAAGAACAATGCACGCAAGTCCGCCGAGCGGGTCATCCGTCCGATGGTGCAGCGGATTCGGGTCGATCTGCGCATCGATGCGGAGTCAAAGATTGCAATCGGTCTGAAGACGGCGAAGAAACGTCGCCGGCGAATCGCTCCATCGGAGAGCGTGTCGATGTTGTCGTCGCTAAGACGGGCGCCGGCGTAATTGACATGAGGGTGAGAGACTCGCAGACGAGCGGCCGGGCATGCCCGAAGGCGGCAATCGGGATGGAGATATACGAGTTGATCCAACCGGCCAATTCTGACCAGCATCCCCGACCCAGTAGAGATGCCACCGATCCAATCACCGCCGGCACCTGTCGGTTCATCGGACTGTTCACGCAAACCCTGATCCGACTCGAGCCCCCGCTCCGCAACCACGGCGACGTCGTCCTGCTCACCGCCCGCTGGCTCACCCGCCGCGGTGAACCCGGCCGATTCGGGAATGCCATTTCTACACCGCTCGTCATGAAACCCGTCCAGCACATCTCTCTTGTTTCGCTCCCACGTGGCCGATCCATTGTTGCTTAAGTTTCGCTCCGAATTGTGCGTTCTGGTGCGCCACGAGACGTTTAGACGAACCTTTCGACTTGGCATACGGCCACGGCCTTTCGCATTCCAAGAATACTTCTTGCATAGCCACAGTCTGCCGCCATGCCAATAGGAAGCCCCGCGATCTTCGCGCGGGGTCTCGTAAATTCCATCCGTCTTGATTACTCACTCGGACGTCACTACGCCGGAGCACTCCACCTTGACCACAATCTTTCCACCGAAAGCGCGGACACCCACCTCATCCAACCACAAGGATCGGACGACTACGGAGGCGGCAGACCTTCCCGACTTGCTTCCCTGCGTGAACCTGACGGAACAGCTGCAGATTTTGGAACACACGGGATCTTCACCTTTCGCTGGCGATCCGATTTACGAGCGACTCTTCAACGATTTATTCAGGGCATTGCATCGACACCTACCACGGCACGTGCTGCTGGTCCGGGAGCGCGGCGTCGGTGAACAGGCTGTACTGATGGAGCTAGTACGGCGCGGCATCGCAAGCAATCCGGCGTTTCTCCATTCAAAGCAGTTCGTCACAGTTGACTGCCGTCATCTTGCCGTTGAAGAAGTTCGACCGGCAATTCACGACCTCTTCGATCGTCTGGCCGCCAATGATGACCTTGTCCTATGCCTAGAATGTTTTCCGGGAATTTTGCATTCGCAAGGTGCATCGGACCATCGCCCGATGGTGCTGTCGCTGCTGACTCGATGTCGTGGCCGTGTGATCGGCATCGTCACGCCGCACGAATATGAGGAACACGTCTCCGGCAAAGCCGACTGCCAAGACCTTTTCTCGGTCGTTCACCTGCCCGAACCGCAGGGCGAGGTGGCCGAGCGGCTCGTGCGTCAGTTCGCCGACGGGCTGCAGTTCCAGTACGGCGTGCGGATCGAAGACGAGGCCATCCGACGCGCGATCACGCTGACCAGCAACTGCATCCTCCACGAGCGGCTGCCGCACAAGGCCGTCAAGGTGCTGCGGTCGCTGTGCGACGACAACGCCTACGACCGCACGCAACGCGGCATCGTCTATTTCGCGATCGACGAGCACGACGTCGTACGGAAGGTGGCCGAGTTCACCGGCGTGCCCGAGGCGACGCTGGCCGGCGTCGGCGAGGGGATCGACTACGCCCACAGCCTCGGCGAGTCCATCGTCGGCCAAGACCACGCCGTACGCGAGGTGGCGACCGAACTAAGCCTGATCAAGGCCGGCCTCGTCGACGCCGGCAAACCCGCGTCGGTGATGATGTTCATCGGACAGACCGGCACCGGCAAGACGGAACTGGCCAAGGTGCTGGCCAAGCTCTACTCCCCTTCTCGCAAGCTCAAGACCTTCACGCTCGGTAATTACTCCGAGCCCCACAGCGTCTCGGGCATCATCGGTGTGCCCGCCGGGTACGTCGGACATGACCAGGGCGGGCGGCTGGTGAACGAGCTGAACGCCGACCCCTACAGCGTCTTCCTCCTCGACGAGGCGGACAAGGCCCACCCCGACGTGATGCAGCCGTTCCTCAACCTCTTCGACGAGGGGTGGGTCTGCGACCAGAAGGGCAACAAGGCCTACGCAGACCGCGCGATCTTCATCCTGACCACCAACGTCGGCCAACGCCAGATCGCCGACCTTTGCAAGCAGGGCAAGGGCGACGAGGAGATCACGTCCACGATGAAGGCGACGCTCGCCCGCATCCGCCACCCCAAGAGCAACCGCCCCGTCTTCACCGCCGAGTTCCTCGCGCGGGTCAAACGCGTGATCGTGTTCCGCTCGCTCGACGAACCGGCCATGCGTGGCATCTGCCAGCGACTCGTGGCGAAGATGCAGGACGACTGGCAGGCTAAGCGGCAGAAGAAGCTGACGATCGCGCCCGAACTCGTCGAAGCCATCGGCCGCCGCGCTTACCACCTCGATCAGAAGTCGCAGGGGAAGGAAGGCGGGCGCATCGTTCGCAAGCTCTTGGCCGACGTGCTGGAATCGCGGATCCAATCCGCGATCGCGGCAAACCCGGATCAATATAAGCGTTGTGATTCGGTCTGCCTGACTTTTTCCGAGCCGACGGCTCGCGCCGATGTCGACGCCGCGACCGGACACATGGTCCTGCCAGAGCAAGTAGACGTTTACTTTCGGCACTCATGAGCCACTTAGCCGCGACCGCAATCCCACACGCGCACACGCGTCTTACAAGTTAGCACCCGGCCGACGGCTCTTATTGAGAGTCAGATAAGTCCTGTCCTCTCCAAAACCTTCACGGTTCGAGAATCCCTCGGATTTTTCGAGGGATTTGCGATTTCGACGAATCCCAAAGCGGACATTACTTATCTGACTCTCAATAGCCGTCCGGGAACTGCACGTCATCGCAGGACGCACTGTCAACATGATTCGCGGCAAGCGCTGACTCGGACCTAGACACCCACCATCTGTGTCACAAGGGACCAACGAATGAAGCATTCCAGAACCTTTTCACACGCCGGTAAATTTGGCAACGTCTTGTATGCCATGCCGGCAATTCGAGCCATGGGAGGTGGGATTCTACGCCTCCATCCTTGGGACGGCTGCGGCATGAGCATGACCCCCGAGGACGTCGAGTCCTTCGGCAGCCTGGCGCGCCTCCAACTATACGTCGGCGGGGTCGAATACGCCGAAGGTCCGTCAGGGATCGACCTCAATCACTTTCGTGGATTTTTCGTCGGGGACATCGCCCTCGCCGACGCCCACCTCCTATACCTCGGCTTGCCCCTCGCCGAGCGCGACAGGGCATGGCTCACGGTACCAAGCCCGCGCCATGTTGCACGGGTGGTGATCAACCGCAGCGCGCGTTACCAGAACCGATGCTTCCCGTGGGATCGCGTTTGCCAGAAGTACCATGACGACGCGGTATTCGTGGGGACGCGCCAAGAGCACGAGGCGTTCTGCAAAGTATTCGGTCTGGTGCCTTTCGAGCCGACGGCCAACTTTCTCGAACTGGCCGAGGTCATCGCCGGCTGCGAGCTGTTCGTCGGCAATCAGAGCGCGCCCTACGCGGTCGCCGAAGGACTGAAGGTACGCACCCTGCAGGAAACCTTCCCGCCGGCGCCCAACTGCGTTTTCCGTCGCGAGAATGCGACGTACGGTTGGGACGAACGCGTTGAATTGCCTGAACTCGGTACGTCTCCTGTGGCGGAATCGTCCGCCACCTCGATGGTCGTATTGAGTGCAAGCCGTGCCAGTTCCGACGCTGTTGAGGGGGAAACGCCGAACGGCAGCCCGACCGGATGCGGTGCACCCGGGCCTGACGAACTGTCGGACTCGCCGTCCCGGATCAAGCGCGTGGCGGTGATCTTCGACGACGAGGTCCGTCCGGATACGACGGGCGTCTATTGTTTACGCGCCCTGCGCGAACTCGTGGAGGTGGAGCACTTTCGACCGAAGGACTTGGCGAAGGTGCCACGGGACGCGTTCGACGCGTACCTCTACATCGACGACGGCTTGGAATATCCGTTACTCGCGGACCTGCGACCGTCCGCGCTCTGGGCGATCGACCTTCACATCCGCCCCGAGCGACTCCTTAGACGTATAGGCCATGTTGGCGTTATCTTCGCGGCCCAGCACGACGGGGTACAACTGCTCCAACGCCACGGCGTCGACTGCGCGGGGTGGCTGCCGCTGGCCTGCGACCCGCTCCTTCACCGGCCCCACGACACGGTCAAAGAGCATGACGTCTGTTTCGTCGCCCACATGGTCACGCCCGGCAGACGAGAACTGGCGTCGCTCGTGGGTCGTCGGTTCCCGCGGAGCTTCGTCGGGCAGCGGTACTTCGACGACATGGCTCGAACGTACTCGGCCAGCAAGCTCGTTCTGAATTTGAGCGTGGCGCACGACGTCAACATGCGCGTGTTCGAAGCGATGGCCAGTGGATCGCTCCTGATCACCGACGATTTGACCGGGCACGGCCTGGATCGACTTTTTATCGACGGAACTCACCTGGTGACGTACGTTGGTTTTGAGGATTTGATTCGCAAGGCCGAGTTTTACTTGGAGAACGATCTGGAGCGAGAGCGGATCGCGGCCGCGGGCCGCGAGGAAGCGTTAGCCCGGCACACCTACCGGCATCGAATGGCGGTGCTGTTGGACCACCTCTCCCACCGGCTCGCAACGCCCGCCGTGCGTTCGGAATCGAGCGTGGAGAATGCCGATGCCATCGCCAGATCCGACGTCGGTGACGGAAGTGGGCTCACCTCAATCGTCATCCTGACCTTTAATGAACTGCCCCATACGCGACGATGCTTGGAGAGCGTCCGCCGGCACACGGCCCGTCCGTTCGAACTCGTGGTCGTCGACAACGGTTCGAGTGACGGCACCGTGGAGTACCTCCGATCGCTATCGGACCTGCGGTTGATCGAAAACGAGGTGAATCGAGGCTTCCCTGCCGCCGCCAACCAAGGGATCGTCGCGTCACGCGGGAACGAGGTCGTTCTGCTCAACAACGACACGATCGTCACCCACGGCTGGTTCGAACGGCTCGCTTCGGCTCTGTCGTCGTCGGACGACGTCGGCCTGGTGGGACCGTGCTCGAACAACGTCCCCGGGCCGCAGCGGGTGAGCACGAACTACCCCGATCCGACCGGGGCCGATGGATCTCATGGTCTCGACGAGTTCGCGGTCGCGCACGCGCGGCGACACGCCGCCCGCGTCGAGGATGCGGACGTCTTGGTGGGCTTCTGCCTGCTCGTGCGGCGGGACGTGTTTTCCAAAGTGGGCTTGCTCGACGAGGCGTTCGGCATCGGCACCTTCGAGGACTACGACCTGTGCCGCCGCGCCGCGGCCACCGGATACCGCAGCGTCATCGCGGTCGACGCGTTCGTGCACCACGTGGGTTCGGCGACGTTTCGCGGGTGCGGGATCGACCCCGCCCCGCTACTGGACCGCAACGGCGAGGTGTTTCGCGGTCGATGGAGCGAGAGACCCGCCGCGATAATCGCCGGCCGGACGAGACGAACGACGATCGTCATCGTCACGTTCGACCAAATCGAACACACGAGGCGGTGCATCGACAGCGTTCGGCGGTGCACGCAATGCGACAGCTACGACCTCGTAGTTGTGGACAACGGTTCGACCGACGGCACGCGGGAATACCTGTCGGCCCAGCCGGACGTCCGGATGGTGCAGAACGAAGACAACCGCGGCTTCTCCGCCGCCGCCAATCAGGGCATCCGCTCCACCGGTGGCGGCCACGTCCTCTTGCTGAATAACGACGTCGTCGTGACGCCGGGATGGTTAACCCGATTGACGCGGGCGATGGACGCATCCGTCGAGGTCGGCCTCGTAGGCCCGTGTTCCGACCGCGTGAGCGGGCCACAACAGGTCACGGTGGACTACGCGGATGCGAACGTCGGGGACGCGTTGGACCATTTCGCGCAGGAATGGGCGTCCCGCCACGCGGGTCGTACCGACGACGTCGAGCGGCTCGTAGGCTTCTGCCTACTGGTCCGTCGCGACGTGGTCGACCGGATCGGACTCCTCGACGAGCGGTTCGGCATCGGCAACTTCGAGGACGACGACTACTGCCGTCGGGTCAGGGCGGCGGGGCTGAGGTGCGTCATCGCCCGCGACGCGTTCGTCCACCACCACGGCTCGGCCACGTTCCACGCCGCGGGCGTCGATTACGCCGCCCTGATGGCGCGCAACCGGCGGTTGTTCGACGAGAAGTGGGGGCGGACGAACCTTCCCGAGGACGACGAGTCGGACGGTCGACGGGGCCCGACAACGGCGTCGATGTGCATGATCGCGCGGGATTCGTCACGGACGATCGGCGCGGCGCTGCGAAGCGTCCGTCCTTGGGTCGATGAAATGATCGTCGTCGACACCGGCTCGGGTGACCACACGGCTCAAGTGGCCGAATCGGCGGGGGCCAAGGTCTTTCGCTTCGCGTGGTGCGACGACTTCTCCGCCGCCCGCAACGAGTCGCTCCGCCACGCCGCGGGTGATTGGGTGTTCTGGATGGACTCCGACGACACGATCGACGCCGCGAACGGGCGGAAGCTGCGCGAGTTGGTCGACGGGCCGCACGACGACCGCGTGCTCGCGTACGTGATGCAGGTGCACTGTCCCGTACAGTCCGACCCGGGCCGCGAGACCGCCGCCGCCGCGATCGATCAAGTGACGGTGGTCGACCACGTGAAGCTGTTCCGCAACCGGCCGGACCTACGCTTCGAGGGACGTATCCACGAGCAGATCCTGCCCGCCGTCCGCCACGCGGGCGGCGAGGTCGCTTGGACCGAACTGTTCGTCACGCATTCCGGGTCCGACCAGAGTCCCGACGGACGCCGGCGCAAGTGGGAACGCGACCTCCGCCTGCTGGAACTGGAACTTCGAGACCGGCCGGACCACACGTTCGTGCTGTTCAACTTGGGCATGACCTATGCCGACATGGGCGATCACTCGCGGGCGGCGGATTATCTGGAACAGAGCCTACGATCCAGTAGCCCTGGCGAATCCCACGTGCGTAAGGTCTACGCCTTACTCGCCGCCGCCTATCATCAACAAGGACGTGAGACCGACGCGTGGGAGACGTGCCGGTCGGGCCTGACGCTTTACTCGCGGGACGCGGAGTTGCTGTTCTACAAAGGGATCCTGTCCCACCGCCTCGGGCGGTTGGATGAAGCCGCCGACGCGTATCGGACGATCCTGTCGGGCAGGAGCGAACGTTACTTCGCGAGCTTCGACCGCGGCATCACCGGCGCCAAGTCGCGGCACAACCTCGCGGTCGTCTACACGGACATGGGTCGGCTTTCGGAGGCGGAGCGCGAGTGGCGACGGCTGCTCGACGCCGATCCCGTTTGTTCCGCCGCCTGGCAAAACCTGTGTGAATGCCTCCTCTCCCAGGGCAGGACCGAAGCGGTGCGGCAGACGATCGACCGAATGAGGCAGGTGCCCGGCCTTTCGGTGGACACGCTCCTCGCGGAGGCCAAGCTCGCCCGGCACGAAGGAAGCCCTCCGCGGGCGATCGAACTATTGCGGGCCGCCGACGCACAAGGCGGCGACGCGGACCCGCGCGCGCTCCGGGAGTTATGCCGGCTCTGCTTCGATTCGGGGGACGTGGACGAGGCGACTTCTCTTATCAGCCGCCTGACTCGCGTGGACCCGACCGATCCTTCCGCATGGCATAACTTGGGGACCCTGAAATTCCGGCAACGTTCCTACGACGAGGCGATCACGGCTTACCGCGAGTCGCTCCGCCTCCGGCCTCGGTCGGCCGCGACGCACGAACTCTTGGATCGGGCGATTTCGCTCAGGCAGGAAGGGGGCGTGCCGGCGGTAATGACACAATAGCCGGGGCGATCCGATCGTCGCGGCAAACCGCTGACATGTACGTGGGGCCCGGTACGGTCGAACGCCTGATGCCCACAGCTTGTCGTGCCGAGGATAGAGATGAAGCCGAGGCGTCTAGGCCGGATAAGCTCGTGCTCGAGTCGGGCCCGCCGTCACGGCAAGCCCGCGTCAGACGCGGTCGACGAACAAAGGCCCACGCTGTAGGGGAAAGACTTTCCAATGGATACGTTATCGACCCTCGTCGACGATCGCTCGCATTGTCCCGTGGACTGTGTTCACGCGACGACGACGGACGAGTCGACCGTGGTGCGGTGCGGGTTGGGACTCTACGGGGGCCGCGCGAACGTCGCGATGTGCGACGCGTGTCGGCACAGGCAGGCGTCCGCGACTGCGTCGCGCGACGCCGATCAGCCAAAACCGGCGACGGCCGCTCGTCCGAGGAACTTTCGAATCCCCGGCCCGCGTGCTGTTCCACGCCGCCGGCTCCTACTGCGCAACCACTTGTCTCCCGGTGACATCGTCATGCTCACCGCCGCAGTCCGCGATCTACACAAGGCCCACGGTGACCGCTTCGAGATCGCGGTCGAAACGTCGTGCTCGGCATTGTGGGATAACAACCCTTACCTCACGAGGCTCCGCCGCCGCCAGGGCGAGTACGAGGTGGTCCGGTGCGAGTACCCGTTGATCCACCGGAGCAACAAGGCGCCGTACCACTTCATACACGGGTTCGTACAGGACTTGGAAGCGAAGCTCGGCGTGAGAATACCGGTGACCGAGTTCAAGGGCGACATCCACCTGTCGGCGCAGGAGACGGCCTGGATGTCCCAGGTCGCCGAGGCCGGGGTCACGCACGATTTTTGGATCATGATGGCCGGCGGCAAGTACGACTTCACCGCCAAGTGGTGGGACCCCGCCGCCTACCAAGCCGTGGTCGACCACTTCCGGGGGAAGATCCTGTTCGTCCAGTGCGGGGAGAAGAGCCACTGGCACCCGCCGCTGACGGGCGTGCTCAACCTCGTGGGGAAGACGGACCTGCGGCAATTCGTCCGCCTCGTGTACCACGCGGCAGGGGTCGTGTGTCCCGTGACGTTCGCCATGCACGCCGCGGCCGCCGTCCCCACGCCGCCCGGCCGTCCGCCCAACCGCCCTTGCGTTGTCATCGCCGGCGGCCGAGAGCCGGCCCAGTGGGAGGCGTATCCTCACCACCGGTTCTTGTCGAACAACGGCTCGCTGGCCTGTTGCCTCGGCGGTGGGTGCTGGAAGAGCCGGTGCCAGCCCGTGGGCGACGGCGACCCGAAGGATCGCTCGAACCTGTGTGAGAAGCCGGTACCACTCGCGACGGGCTTGATGATCCCGCGGTGCATGGAGCTGATCCGGCCACGGGACGTCATCCGCGCGATCGAGAGCTATTACGAGGGCGGCGTCCTTCGCTATCAGGATCACGGCGCGCACGAGGCGTAACGACGCCCTTCAGAAACGGGTCGTCGACGTCCCGCACGCCGGCGTAGACAACAGGATAATGATGAACTCGGTCTGGCGGGGGTGTTCGTCCTCGGCCGTTCGTCGACCACTCGGCCCGTCCGGTGCCGCCCCGTGAACTCTTAGACTGCCGAAGGGAGAAACGCGTGGAAGGGAACGATTGTTACAAGTTCACCACGGTCAATAACTACCTCGCGAGGACGGGCGGGAAACCCGTCAAGACCGTCATCGACGTCGGCGCGAACGTCGGGACGGTCAGCCTGCTGATGCGCCAGTATTTCCCGGGTTCGACGGTCTACGCGGTCGAAGCCGTACCCGAGTACTACCGCACGCTCGCGGCACGCTGTAGGCACGACCCCCGGATCAAAGTGAGCAACCTGGCCGTCTGTTCGTCCCACTTGTTCGAGGACGACCTTGGGACGGTCGCGAAGCCGGCTCCGGAACCGTTGCGAATCATGAAAGCGTTGCCCGACGCCGGCCCGGGGTGGATCGGCGGCTCGCGCGTCGTGCCCGAGTCGGCGGCGGCGGCGGACCCGCCGGGGGCGACGGCGTTCGCCCCGTTGAGCGACGGCGTTTCCGCCGTCACGCTCGACGAGCTCGTCGACACGGTACTGGCGGACGCCCGCGCGGACGACGTCGACTTCATGAAGATGGATTGCGAGGGTTGCGAGCACAGTTCCCTCGGGGCGGCGTCCGTCGAGACGCTCGGGCGGGTCCGGTTCATCGGCGGCGAGTACCACGACGTCCGACGTTTCTACGACGTCATGCGTGGAAAGCTGTTCCGGACCCATTACGTCAACCTGGTCGGCGACGGCGGGTTGGGGAGTTTCTTCGCCGAACGCATCGGGGAAGTCGAGACGATCTTGGAGCCGGACCGCACGGACATGCTCGTGCCACGCCCCCGGCTTTCGGCCCGGCCGATCGAGTGGAACGTCTTCCGCGAGAAGTACGTTTTGGACGAAGATCGAACGAGCTGCGCGTTGTAGCGACAACGGAGTCGATGAACACATCGAGGTCTCGGCGCCTCCCCACAAGTCGACTGACCCGAGTCGGCAGGGGCTTCCGCCCGGGCCGAAGGCGCGGCGTTCGGCCGGCTTTGGTCGGCCGTTCCTCGCGACCGAAATCGAGAAAGGGAATCCAATGGCGTCCGAATTAGGCGACGGCAGCGCGAGGACGATGTTCGACGAGGCCGCGCGTCGGGCCCTCGGCGAGTCGGTGCCCGTCCTCGGCGGGCGCGGGATCGTCATTTGCGGCGGCGGCGTGAAGTATCTCACGTGCGCGTGGGTCTGCGTGAACCTGCTCCGCCGCCTGCGGTGCGAACTGCCGATCCAGTTCTGGCACCTAGGCCCGCGGGAAATGCCCGACGGTGTCCGGACGCTCCTCGAGCCCCTCGGCGTGACCTTCGTCGACGCCCTCGCGGTGCGCGAGCGGCGCCCCGTCCGCACGTTGAACGGGTGGGAACTCAAGCCCTACGCGATCCTCCACAGCGACTTCCGCGAAGTATTACTGCTCGACGCCGACAACGCGCCCGTGTCGGACCCGACCTACTTGTTCGACGCGCCGCAGTATTTGCAGCACGGGGCGGTCTTCTGGCCGGATTTCGGGCGGCTGGGGAGGGATCGCTCCGTCTGGCGCCTGAGCGGCGTCGAGTACCGGGACGAGCCGGAGTTCGAGACCGGCCAGGTGCTCGTGGACAAGTCGCGGTGCTGGGCGGAACTGAACCTGACCATGTGGATGAACGAGCACAGCGACTACTGGTACCGCCACGTCCACGGCGACAAGGAGACGTTCCACATCGCCTGGCGGAAGCTCGGGCGAACCTATGCGATGCCGGCGCGGGGCATTCACGCCCTGCACGGGACCATGTGCCAGCACGATTTCGAAGGTAAACGTGTGTTCCAACACCGCAATCTTGCGAAATGGTCGCTTTCCGGTAACGCTCGCGTGAGGGACTTCCAGTGGGAGGACCTTTGCCTGGAGTTCGTCGAGCAGTTGCGTCGAGCAGGAGGCCATCGACTATTGGCCGGCTTTCCAACGCCTTCCGGCCCGCTGGCGACGGAACTGGGAGGTAAACGCGCCGTCTATACCCGAGTCGGGTACGAGACCCGTCCAATATTCCTCGGCCCGGACGGGTCGATCGAGGGCGGCGGCGGGCGCGAACAGTTCTGGGCGATCGAGGGAGACGGGGAAGACTCCCGCTGGGCCGTCTACGGCGACGACGCCATCCGCACGATGACGCTCACGCGCGACGACGGACCGACTTGGAAGGGTGTGTGGGAAAGCTATGAGCGGATGCCGGTTCGGGTAAGCGTTTGTAAGAGCGATGCGGACGAGCCGACGTTCTCAAGTAGAACGGCCGAGCCCTCCCGACCCGAAGAATGATCTTTGTTTGGCCTCGAATTCTTTCACGATACGTCCCTCCAGGCCGTCGTTGGACGCGGCCGTCGGACGAGCTCGTTCACAGGAACCCAAGGTTTACACCTATATTGTATAGCGCCTCTTGAAACAGAGAGTGGCCCGGGCCAAGGTAGTCGTTGCTGCAGCAACAACCTTGGAGACCGAGCCACGGACGGCAGTATTAACCTGCGCCCCGGCCGACGCGAGCGGCTGCTAAACGTCTATCGCGGGAAGGAGGCCACGCCTGCGGACGTCCAGCGGCGAGCCCACATCTCCTGTTATTGTCCGAGGGACGCGCCTGGTCGCTGATCACGCGGGTGTTGTTCTGCTCGACCGCGACCATCGCCCGCTGCGAACGGCGTTTCGCGTCCGGTGGCGTCGACGCGCTGCTGGAAGGTAGATGCGGCCGTGTCGCCACGCTTTTGGCCAATTGGATGTTGCTTCTGGTCGTGTGGGTCAAGACGCTTGCCCCACGCGACTTCGGCTAACTTGTACATGGTCGTGACCGTCAATCCGCCCGAACTGCTCGCCGGCTCATCACCCGGTTGCCGGCGTCATAGGTGCTGGTCATCACCGGCCCGTTGTCGGCCACGTCGACCAGCGGGTTGCCCGCGTCGTCGTATGTCGTGCCCCACGCGAAGTTCGGCGACGACGTCGGACTCGGCTCGGCCGGCAGGTCGGCCAGCGCGTCGGCCGTCAATATGCCGAGCCGCCCGGCGCTCAGCGCCGCCCAGCCGATCCCGCCCGCGGCCCCGCGCCAGGCGAGGAAGACCGCCAAATCTTGGACCACCAATGAGCCGAGTTGGCCGACGGTAGGCGGCGGCCAACTCGGTCCGCCCCGACGTGTTCGGTGAGATCCATCGCGCCCATCCGGTAGCCTTCGGGGACCAGTTCACGAGCCTTGGGAACGTCGTCGAAGCCGTGACGCTTCGACACGCGTCTGACGGTCGCTAACGACGAGCAACGCATCGCAACGCGCCGCCGGTGGGGCTCGTCCGCTCCACAACCGCTTCGCCGCCGACGTTGAGCACGCAGATAGGCTTGTCCCACTCGTAGAGCGGCTGAAGGAAGCCGTTAATGAGGATCATCTCGGGCGGCGCAGCCGCCCAAGCATGCCGCAGTCGGCTCGCCCGGCCATGCCGCCACAGGATGTCGTCATTGGAGCGGATGAGGATGTCAGTGTTGGCAAAGCTGCCGATTAGCGACAGCGTCGTGTTCATTCCGCGGCCGCAAGTGGTGACGCCGTCGCCGCGGCCGACCGACGTGCCGCCGAGGTCCGCGTCGGTTCCGTCGGTCCCGTCGGAGCTACCGTTGTCGATCAGCACGACCCGACCGGCTTCGACCTTGAGGCTTTTCACCACCCGCCGCAGCAGATCGACGCAGCCCTAAGTTACGGCGTCAAACGCAAACGTCCCTGCGGTAATATGCATTGCGTCCTTCACAAGGACCGCCACGTGCATCGCCAGTCGATGCCCGGGCCGAACAATAAAAACGTTAGCAGGACGCTGAAAAACGCTTGTTTTGAATACGTTCGGCGGTTTTTTGAGTTTGGCCGCGTCTGTGTCGAGCCGGTGATCGCACCTTTGGCACTGCCGAGCGGCCGAAACATCTCGTTCGCCGCGCACCTTGCCCCCGGACTTTACCCCGCGGCCAGGTTCGGCATCCGGATCGGGTTGAACGCCGCCCGGCGACGTGCGCTTGCTGGCCGGTCTTGGCGTGGCCGACCAGCCGCGTGCGGTACACGCCGCCGATCGTCTTGGCCCACCCGATCCACTCCTCGATCTTCTTGCGGCACCGCTGGCTGATCCCGTGACCCTTGGCCTTCATGCGCCGCCGCATCCGTTTTCGGGCTGCAATATTGGCCTTGTTTTTTGCGGCAGGTCCACTCGGACTTCCCGCCGATCTCGCCCTCCTTCACCGCCACGTGAGGGCGGACCTTCCGCCGCTCCAACCCGCGAAGGAGCGGGCCCCGGTCGTACCCCTTGTCGGCGCCGACCGTCCTGGGCTTGATCCCGAACCGCTTCTTCACCCGGTCGATCAGTGACGACGCCGTGTTCGGCTCGCCGTTGTCCAAGGGCGAGTTCACCTCCACCGCCGCCAGCACCAGCCCGTGCCGGTTTTCGACGGTCGCGTGGGTAGTGGGTCAGTTTGAAATCCGTGCTTGAGCGTTCAAGGTTGACCGGCGGCGCGTCGGATGTCACAGTGAGAGTATGGCAAAACCGAAACGACCCCGCGACGTCAACCAGCTCGCCAAGTTCATCGTAGACGCGTCGACCGGCAATCTACCACCAGATACCGCGCCAACGAAAAACCCCGCCGCAGTTGCACTCGGCAAGCTGGGCGGGGCTAAGGGCGGCAAGGCGCGGGCGGCGGCGCTCACGCCCGCGAAGCGTAAGGCGATCGCGAAGAAGGCGGCGGCGAAACGATGGGGTCGCTAATTAACTTCGGGATCATCGAATAAACCGGTCAAACGCATTTGCGGTGTCCGTGGGACGGGTATTTCACCCAGCCTGTCAGTGAACATCAGCCTGCGCATTTCGCTTTCAGCAAAGCCCAGTTTAATTCGATGGAGTTCGAGTAACTTGTCGAACGTTTCGGGCCGTTCAAAGGGAAGGGTCTGGGGTTCGATCGTTCGCATTTTCGCGGCTCCCAACTGTGTGAAAAGACGTTGGTATTTCGACTTCGGGATTTGGTTGAGTTGATAGGCGCGATGGATTAACGCGGCAATCGAAACACCCCAGACCGGTTTGAGTCGGAGCGCGCCGGTAATGTCGATGTTTTTCAGGTCGCTCCAAATCTCCGCTTTCGGCATAAGGAACTCGTTTGCGAATGTGTTCGCTTCGCTCTCAGGATCGTCGATTGCCGTCGCGAAGTGCATGACGGTGTGTCCCACCTCATGGGCAAGGTTGAACCGATGGCGCTCACCCTGAACATTCTTGTTCAGAAAAAGAAGCGGTGGAATCCCTGGCAACCGAATGTTCGTCCCGTCCACATAATCAGTTCCAAAATCGACCGTGAACACTATCGCGCCCGCATTTTCGAGAATGCGAGTTAGATTCTGAACCGGTCCACGGGGCATCCTAAAAGCCTGCCTCAACTGCTGGGCCGCCACCTCCGGCCTGTATCCAACTTCGTTTAATGGAATGGCCGGAAACGGGAAACGTTCTTCGATGTTCGCGCCGCGCAATAGCCGGACGACCTGCATCTTGCGGATGTTCGCTTCAGCCTCAACACGTCTCTGCGCCTTCGCGGAGAGCTTGGCACGCTTGCGATACAAAAAATCACCGCCGAGACCCACCAGTAAATCAGGCTGCTCCAAAAATTCCGACTCGTAATTGAGTGCCGAGGAGATTTGATCGCGGTGCATCTCCGGCACGGGAATCGCGCCGATCTCGTAACGCGACACCGTAGCTTGTGCCACTCGTATACAATTCGCCAGATCGCTTTGCGTCCAACCCCTAGACTCGCGCGCTAAAACGATCATGGCCGGGTTGACCGCCATGTGAACCTCTGACTAAATCCAGTTAAGTGACAACGGTCAAACAGATCGCCGGACAAGATCGACGATCCGCTGCCATTCCTCCGTCTCGTTCTGTCTTTCGACAATGATAGGGGCGGGCACTTCACCGATCATGCTCGTTCGATCGGGCGGCGAATAAACGTGTACCTCCGTCACCACTTCACTTTCGTCCGGTCGTTCGCGCAGGAGCAGCAAACGTCCAACCCACATCTGCGACTGACCAACAACGGTGAATTCATCCTCAATCGTGTGCGCCAAGGTGAGCGAAGCCAATTCGGACGAATCCGGCTCTGCCGGTGCCCAAAAACGCCCTTGCTCTTGGAACTGCTTACTACGTTCGGTGCGATTGCGCCGAACGCAGTTCCCGTTGTACCGGCCCCAGCGGAGCAGGAACTGCATCTCGGGGTCCATCTTGCACAGTAGACAATCTAGCCCCTGCCCGTCAGGTTCCTCTTGCAGCTCGAAAAACTGCGAAGCGAGATCGCAGACACGTCGCAAGTTGTTTCGCCACGCGCGATGGAAATCGTTGGCACGTTCCGTTTTGCGCGGCAAGCCCAGAAGCGGTATCGCGGCAAGCACATCTCGTTCCACCGCCGTGCCCACACGAGCGAAAAGCGGGAACCAAGGCTGTAGGCGCTTCGCTAATTCAATGCTGCTGGGTTGACTCTCGGCCATGGACCCCAGTATAAGGGGGAGGTAGACGCAAAAACAAGATCTTTTATACGCAACTTTATGCGTGACTCAAAGTCATTATCAAACTAATTTTAAGATTGTACATTGGCACTTCATGGGCGAAATCTGTCCTTGATCACCCCATCTATATTGCTTTCGCTTAACCGTTCAAGCATAATAGTCAGTATGAACAAGCTGAGCACTGCCGATCGGGTCCGCGTGGTTGCCGCACTGGTGGAAGGTTGTTCCATCCGCGCCACCGTCCGCATGACCGGCATTGCGAAGAACACGATCGTGAAGTTGATCGGCGAACTTGGCGCGGCCTGCGCCGACTACCATGAGAAGCACGTCCGCGACATCAAATCGAAGCGCATCCAGTGCGATGAAATATGGTCGTTCGTGGCGATGAAAGAGAAGAACGTGCCGGAACATCGGCGCGACGAATTCGGCATCGGAAGCGTGTGGACTTGGACCGCGATGGATGCCGATTCAAAATTGATGGTGTCGTACATGGTCGGGAATCGTGACGCGGGCTATGCGACCGAATTCATGAACGATGTCGCGGGGCGTCTCGCGAACCGCGTGCAACTGACCACGGACGGGCTCAAGGCGTATCTCGACGCGGTAGACGATGCTTTCGCGGGCGAGATCGACTACGCCATGCTCGTGAAGATCTACGGCGCTACGACCCCCGGCCCGGCCCGCTACAGCCCCGCAGAATGCACGGGCGCGAAGAAAGAGACGATCGTCGGCGAACCCGAGCGGAAGCACGTCAGCACGTCCTACATCGAACGGCAGAATCTGACGATGCGGATGTCGATGCGCCGGTTTACCCGACTCACGAACGGGTTCAGCAAAAAGGTCGAGAACCTGATGCACTCGGTCGCGATTCACTTCATGTATTACAACTTCTGCCGGATTCACCAGACGATCCGTGTCACGCCCGCGATGGAAGCGAAGTTGACGGATCACGTTTGGGAACTGGAAGAATTGATCGCGATTCTGGTATGAGTCGAACCGTTGGTCGCGAGCGGGGAGGCTCGGCATTCTTTGCCGGGCTTTTTCTTCGCGCGGGTAGAATGCGCTGATGGCAAAGAAATCGGTAAAGATCATCAACGAAGTCCAACTCAAACCAGACGAGCGCGACTACACGCTGACGTTTCAGAAATGCACGTTCACTTACGACGACGGGGATTTGATTTTGGACGGATTCCGATTCATGTGGCGTCGTCCGAACGGACGCCTTCAAACCGCACGCGGGCAGGCTCGCATCCCGAGTCCCGAGGAACTTTTCACGCTGCTTCACCTTGCGTCCGAAGCAGGCTGGTTTCCGAAGCCGAGCCAGTGGGCTTCGCTAATTTCCAAAAATTCAAACTGACCCACTACCGTCGCGTGCAGGGCGTGCGTGCGAGAGCAGCGCCGGCTGGCCGTCGGCCTTGCGGTACAGCTTGGCGTCCGGGTCGGTCGTCGACGCGTGCGTGTCGTTCGGCCGCTTCTTCCCGTGGAAGTCGACCTCGGCGTTGCGGCCCTTGAAGCCGTTGAAGCCGTTACTGTCGCCGTCGTTCTTGTCCTTCTCGTCCTTGGGCTTGAAACTCTTGATCGACGCGTACGCCTCGATCAGCGACCCGTCGACCGAGAAGTGGTCGGGGCTGACCAGCCCCGCCGCGATCGCCCGACGCACCGTGGTGTCGAAGAACGCCCCGACTAGGCCGTGCTCCTCCAGCCCCCGGCGGTTGTGCGAAAAGACGGTGGGGTCGAAGACGTCGTCGTCGACACGCAGGTCCGGGAACCAGCGGAACAGCAGGTCGTGGTCGATGCGTTTGACGAGCCGGGCCTCGGAGCGGATCGAGTAGATCGACTGGAGCAGCATCGCCTTGATCAGCCGTTCGGGCGGCACGCCGGGGCGGCCGTCGTCGGCGTAGGCGGCGTCGAACTTCCTGCCCATCTTCGCCAGGTCCTCGTCGGCCATGCGTTTGATCGCCCGCAGCGGGTGATCGGGTCGAACACGCGCGTCGAGGTCGATGGCCGCGGTAAATAGGACGGCCTGTGGATCGGGCTTGCCACGCATGGATGACTCCGTGTCTGGGGTGACAAAGAGTTCAGCGCGTTATGCTCCGCTCGTCAAGAGGGTTTTTCAGCGTCCTGCTAGAGCGTGTCATGAACTTTCGTGCTGATCCTGCAAGATAGTCGGGATGGCAAGGAAGCCTTACCCGGGTGACGCGACGGACGAGGAGTGGGATTTCGTCACGCCGTACGTGACGCTGATGACCGAGGACGCGCCCCGGCGCGAGCACGACCTGCCGGAGGTGTTCGACGCAATGCGTTGGATCGTCCGCACCGGGTCGCCGTGGCGGTACATGCGCAACGACTTGCCGCCGTGGCAGGCGGTGTTTCAGCAGGGCCAGCGGTGGCTGGCGGCGGGCGTGTTCGAGTCGATGACCTGTGACCTGCGGCAAGCGCTGCGGTTGCTGGAGGGTCGCCACGAGGAGCCGGCGGCCGCGATCTTCGTTCGACAGCCCACGCTGCAAAGCACGCCCGAGAGCGGCGGGCCGGTTACGACGGGGCCAAGCGGAAGTGGGGCTCGAAGGTACACATGGCCGTGGACACGTTGGGGTATTACCTCTCGCCGCACGTGATGGCGGCCGACGCGCAGGACCGGGATCAGGTCGGCAACCTGGCCGAGGCGGTGCAGGAGGAGACGGGCAAGTCGGTCGAGCTGGCGTACGTTGACCAAGGCTACACGGGTGAGAAAACGGCCGAGGCCGCACGGGAACGGACGATCGAACTGTCGGTCGTGAAGCTGCCGGAGGCCAAGCGCGGGTTCGTGCTGCTGCCGCGGCGTTGGGCGGTGGGGCGGAGCTTCGCGTGGCCGACGCGGTTCCGTCGCCTCGCCAAGGATTACGAGCGACTGGCTTCGACGATCAAGGGGATGCACTTGGCCGCCTTCGCGTTCGTCATGCTGTCACGACTGATGAATTGGCCTGAAAGTGCATAACACGCTCTAGCAGCTTCATATTGGTGCACGCATGGAAGTCGGTCAGTTCGTGGATCGGCAAGTCCGACAGCGGTGAGACACGCTGGAACGCGAAACGCCCGATCGTCGCCCGATCCCGCTAAATGACTCCACAGAGAAGCGAAAGTGGCAGCATAGCGAAAACGCTCGGATTTCTCGATATCCGACCCATGTTCGGCACTTTCGGTTCAACGAGGAGCTATTTAGGCGAAGTACCTACTGATCTGTGGCAGGTGCACGACCTTCGCAGCCGCGACGTCGTCACGCGCTCGCGTGTTATCCTTTCGATTTCCAACGGTGTTTGTCGTAGACCCGCCCTGACGGACCGGCGTCTCGACCGGCGTACGCTCGTAGTCCTCCCATGCCCCCGTCCAAGCCCCGCGTTCGCCCCGCGTTCGCTTCATGGTGCGGACGCCGTCCTCGCCGTACGCCGCTCATCGCGGCCGCCGCCCTTGATCGTGCCGTCAGGATTAAGCCCGAGCAGGCGTGTCTCAAAGGCCGACGCGCGTTTACTCCACCCGCTTCCCCGCCAGTTCTGCCGCCAAGGCCCCGTCGGCTTCGGAAAGCCGGCCACAGCAGCCGTATGCCCGCGGCGCCGCGTAACTGCTCGATGAACCCTAGGCACAAGTCTTCCAGACGGAAATCCCTCACCCGCGAGTTACCCGTGAGCGATTATTTCGGGGAGCAGCGATGCTGAACAGGAGCCGTCCGTGGAAGTCGTGTGGGAACAACGTTCCTTCGAGGCGGTAAGTGCTCCTAGCGGGCATCGCGTAGGTGGAGACGACCGACCGTCTGAAGCGAAGAACTCGATTCGGAGGACGACGACCCCGACGACGAGCTCGACGGGGCGCAGCCGTACGTCAGCCGCAAGCCGTCGGGCTGGAGCTCGGACCGCGTGCCGTCCGGATTGTACACCAGGGCGTTGCGGTCGAGGTCGCGCGGGCGGTAGTCGTCGTGCTTGACGTCGGCGGTCAAGCTCGTGCCGTCGCGGGACACGACGCACGCGCGGACCGCCTCGAGCGCCCGACCCCGGACGCGGCAGATCCGCTCGAAGCGGGCGGCGTTGAAGTTCACGAGCCGCATGGCTTACCCCACGATCCTGACGCGGTCCGCCTCGATAAAGCCGGCGCCGCCCCCGATCCCGAATTCCCATCCGACGGCGGGGCACTCGCCCTCGGGGCCTTGGATGCCGATGCCCTCGTGCGTGCCGGGGCCGATGCCCGAGTAGAGCGGCCCGGCGGTCGATATGCCGTCCGTGAACCCCGGCGCGTGGCCGATCGAGATTCGGAAGCCCCATCCGACCTGCGGGTGCGGGTTGAAGCTCGGGTAGCTGCAACTCAGGTCGAACGTGACGTTCGGGCCGGACGGGTCGCCGGGCGCGCTCGCGTGCGTCAAGTGCCAAAGCGCGCCGCTCCCGTTGTCGTAGCCTTCGGGCCGCGGCACGCGCGTCAGCGTGAACGTGCGGCCGAGAAGCTCGGGGTACGGGAACGGCCAGTACGTGTCGCCGTCCTCGGGCTCGTACACGCCGTCGCCGTCGTCGTCGTAGTCGATGTTCGCGCTGTTCGCGCGGTCGGCCGCGATGATCTCGACCGTGATCGTGTCCTGGCACTCGCCGTTCGGCGGGCAGTCCGGACCTGCATAGGTACTGGCGCCTTCACTGCTACTACTGTCGTCGGCGCAAGCGTTGCAGTCGTTGAACTCCCCCCCGATCGTATTCGCTTGGGCCTGGCGGTCGTCTTCGCCTACACGGACGTAACACACGCCGCCCACCTTGATCACGTTCGCGTCGGTCAGGTTCGGATCGAGGAATATGTCACTCATGAGCGCCTCCCGCAGGACTGCGGACTGGTTGATTGTTGGGTTCGGCCCGGGGATGTTCGAGCGCGGTAACGACGGGACACGCACCTCGCCCCGGGCGACGGAGTCGACGTTTCTATCGAGTTTTCAGGACGTCAGTCGACGACCGCGGCACCCGCAGCCGCCGGGCCGTCCGGTCGTCTCCCGCCGCGCTGTCGTGTCGGCCACGGCCGAAGCCGGCGACGCGGTCTGAACGGGCGTCGGACCGGCGGGACTCGTCGTGTGCCCAGCGTACCTGGCATCGAGCGCGGCGAAGCACTCGCCCTCCACGTCGACGGTCATCGCGTCGGCGGTCTTCTCGACCGCGCAGGCGGCCAGTCCGTCGACGTACCCGGGCGGGCGTTTCATGGCGCGGACCCGCTCGAGCGTAAAGGTCATCAGCTTCATGCCGTCTTCTCCGGATTGGGGTTTAACTCACGCGAATCGACAGCGGCGAAGGGGCGGAGGACGAGCCAGAAGATCCCCGGCACCATGAGGCACCCGAACCACGTCCACATTCGCCCGCACGCCAGCCACCACGGCCACGTCAACACGGCGCCACTCCAGAATCCGCAGCACACGTAGCAGTCCAAGAGTCCCTGGACTCGGGCCGGGAGAACCTTTCGCAGCACGACGTCTCGGACCCAGGCGGACGGCCCGTGGGCCGGCCACACGACGAGGACCGTGAGCCCCGTGGCGGACAACAGGAAAGTAACGAGGTCCGTCATCGCGAACGCCTCCTCGAGTCGGTAAATCGGCCCCGTGTGCCGTCGCGACTGCCCGGACGCCCCGGTGGATCAGAACCGGGTCGGCGGCAGACACGCGACCCCACCGTTCATCCCAAGGTCGGCTTCCTGTGGCCATGTCCTCACCGTCGTCCGCGCGCTCCCCGTCGCGATGGCTCACACGGGCAGGTCGGCGAGCGAGGCCGTGGGCGTGACGTATTGGCGGCTACGCAGCGGCATCTCGAGCGTGCGCCCCTCCCGCGCGAGCACCTTGCGCGTGCGCGCCAGGAGCTTGTTCAGCGAGTCACGCCGAATGCCCAGGTGCTCGGCGAGGTCCCGCTGGACCGTGGGCATCCCGTGGCGGCGGCGGTATTCCACGAGCCGAAGCAGTTCGCGTTGCTTGTCCGTCAGTTCGATCGTCTTGCTCACGTCGTCTCCCGAAGAAAAGTGTGTGGTCACCGGACGCGTCGTCCCCGGACGCGTGGTCACCCGCGAGGCCGGCCGCCGCCGCCCAGCCGCGTCCGACGCCGCCGGAGCTTGATGCGTCCTTCCCGGATCGCCCGCAGGGCCAGGCCGCTCGGCGAGGACGGGAGTTGCGCCGCCTGCCAGTCGCCGAGCGTCTCGAGGCCGCACTCGTACGAGACCCGCCGCACGCCGCCGCCGTCCTCGGCCCTCACGTCGGTCAGGTAGTGGGCCGGCCACAGCCGTCCCGACGACGCGCAGCGGTAGCACGCGCACGGCAGCATCGGCGTGGTGTCCGCGCGGGGCGGGTAGGCCGTCCCCTTCTCCCAGCACTCGGCGAACCACGCGTCGGAACAGCTGACGGCCCTGAGCCGGATGCGGCCCGCGATCACTTCCCGCTCGATCCGGTCCCGCACGGGCTGCGGCAGGCTGCGGAACGCCTCGCGGTTTTTCGCGAGACGCTCCAACTCGGACAGCGTCAACTTCGGCGGCGTGCCGGGACGCGGCTCGGTCGGGAGAGAAACGAGTAGGCTTGTCAGGTCGGACATCGGTCTTGCCCCTTCATTAAGAATGAGACGTGCCATGGTGCCGGGCACCCCGAGGCTTCCCGTTCGAGCGACTCACGGCGATCGACTCACCCCTGCCGGCCGCGCTGCGCGCCAGCGACCCGTCGCGACGTGAAATCGGCCATCAACCAACCGGTAACCGCGGAGATTGAAGGCGATAAAAATCTGAGTTCGTTTGATGAACGGTGAATGAACCGGTGTCGAATCGGTGGCCGTTTCGCGCAGCGCCCTATTTACGGGCGATCGTCCGGCCGCGGGGGTGCGTCGGTAATGGCCACACGTAGCACGCCGAGGGGTGTGGGCTCGATTCCTCGAGGCGCGCCGTGCGGCGGCCGGCCGAGTCGGCCCGTGCGAACGCGAAACCCAAACGGAGCACGCATCATGTCCATGTTGGAAGACTTTCACGGCTTAGGCCTACAGGTGGTGACGCCGGACCCGACGGGGGACGGCGGGCTGGCGATCAACGACAACTTCAAGGAACTGGCGAGGCGCACGACCCTGCACTTGGCGGCGGCGGACCCGACGACCGGCGACGGGGCCGAGGACGACTTCGTCGTCGGCTCCCGGTGGCTCAACACCGGTTCGGGCGTCGAATGGGTGTGCACGTCCGCCGACCCCGGAGACGACGCGGTATGGCAGGAACTGTCCGCGGGCGGGGGCGGCGGGTACTCGGGCGGCACGCTCGACATGGACGGCGACGACATCGCGAACGCCGGCACCGTCGGCGCCACGGCCTTTACCGGCAGCGGCGCCGGCCTGACCGGCCTGACCAAATCGCAGGTCGGACTGGGCGACGTCGTCAACGCCCTGCAGCTGCAGGCGGCGAACAACCTGTCGGACCTGGCGAACGCCGGGACGGCCCGCACGAACCTCGGCCTCGGGTCGGCGGCGACGCAGGCCTCCTCGGCGTTCGCGTCCGCATCTCACGCCCACGCCGCGTCCGACATCAGCAGTGGGACGGTCGCCGCCGCCCGCCTCGGGTCCGGCACCGCCGACAACACGAAATACCTCCGCGGCGACGGGGCGTGGCAGGCGTTGGACACGAGCGCGGTGACGGAGAACGCGAACCTGTATTACACGGCCGCCCGCGTCACGGCCCACTCGGACGTCGCGGCCAACACGGCCGCCCGGCACGCGGCCGTCACGATCGGCACCGCCAACGGCCTGAGCCTGTCCGCCCAGGCGCTGTCGCTGGCCGCCGCGACGACGTCGGCGGCCGGCGCGATGAGCGCGGCGGACAAGACGAAGCTGGACGACGCGGCGTCGGCCGCGACCGCCAGCAAAATCGTCCTGCGCGGCAGCGGCGCCGAGGTCAAGGCCAGCCAGTTCGCGGCCACGTACCAGACGTTGACCGACGGCGCCACGGTCAACTGGAACGCGAACAACGGGGCGGTCGCGACCGTCACGCTCGGCGGGAACCGGACGCTGGCCAACGCGACCAACTTACTGGCGGGCGCGACCTACATCGTCCTCGTGAAACAGGACGCCACCGGCGGCCGGACCCTCGCGTACGGGTCGCAGTACAAGTGGCCGGGCGGCACGGACCCGACGCTCTCGACGGCCGCGAACGCGGTCGACGTCCTGACGTTCGTCTGCGACGGAACCAACCTCTACGGCGTGGCCCAGAAGGCATTCGCATGATCTTCCCCACTACTCACTTTTCGTCCCCGCCGGTCGTCCAGCCGCCCGTGACCAGCGGGCTCCTCTACGGCTTCTACGGGCCGACGATGACGCACGGGACGCAGTACAACGGCACGGTCGGCACGAACGGGTCGGGCTACTACTACACGGTCCCGTACGACTCGGACCTGGACCTGTCGTCGTTCACCGCGATCGTCAAGACGACGGTCGGGGCGCGGTCCGCCTCGTTCGTGACGATGCTCGGTCCCGGGTCGTACTTCACGGACGGGACGCACAACTTCACGCCCTCGATTCAGGAGACGAGCGGCACGGGCGCGGGCGTCATCAAGCTGCAGCTGACGATGCACACGAACAACATCAACGGCGGCAACATCAACGACGCCACGCAGGGCACCACGTACCGGTACGCGTTGACGTACGGAAGCTCGACGCTGACCGCCTACCGGGACAACGTCTCCCAAGGCACGCGCGGCGGCACGTACCGGAGCGACACCAATAAGGTCCACGCGCTGGGGAGTTCGGCGTCGGAGTTCCCGGTCCAGTGGGCCTACTTCTACAACCGGGTCCTCACCGGCACCGAGCTGGGTTTGTTCAACACGTTCTGAAGTCCCTGCAGAGAACGAGGCACGCATGAAGCCCCCGGACCATCTGAGACGGCCGGGGGCTTCATATTGGGCCGCGGACGCCGTCGCCGCCCGCGTGACACGTCAGGTACCCGCGGCAGCGTCGGGTCGGCGTGCTACTACGGCCGCGTGTTGCCGACTGGGACTGACTCACGACCCGCAACCGTTTCGAGGTCCCGATGCTCGCCGCGCTCGCCGGCCGGCTGTTCATCGAGACCGTTTCTTGGTTAATAAAATGACGACGCTCCACACGTACATCCCGCCGAAACCCGACCCGTACCGGTTCGACGGCTACGTCGTCGCGGCCATCCGTGCGTGGACCCTGGCGGGCCTCCTCGTGTCGGCCGTGATCCTCGGCTACGTGCTGGTCGCGTGCGCGCCCAAGCGCGTCGCCCAACCCGGCACGGCCGCCCTCGTCCAGGGCGAGGCCACGGCCCGCGCCGAGGTCCGCAACAAGATCGCCCGGGTCGAGATCTCCCACGCCGTCCCGCACGCCGACGCGACGGGCAAGGTCCATTTGGAGACGGCCACGCGGTCGCTGGTCGACCAGGAGCAGACCGACTTCCCGGCGATGAGACAAGCCTACCTGGACCTGGCGAAAGAGTCCGCGGCGACGCTCGCCGCGGAACGGGTCGAGAAGGAGCAGGCGATCGAGGACCGGGATTGGATCCGGGCGAAGTACGACGGACTCGTGGCCGACGGGTGGGTCAAGGCCGCCCTGCGGGTCAAGGCGTACTGGTTTTGGTTCAAGGTCACGGTGTTCGGCCTCCTCGGGGTCTGGCTGGTCTGCGGCTGGGTGGCGACCGTGGCCAGCGGTCCGACGGCGACCGTCCTGCTCGCCGCCCACCATTTCGCGGGCGGGATCCTCTCGCTCGGCATGACGTGGCTGCAGAGCGCCCGCGACAACTTCTGGTTCCGCGTGCGGGCGCCGAAGGAGAAGTCGCGGAAGATCCGGACGCTCGAGGCGATGGGGGCACCGCCGGCCGTGGCGCGTGCTGCGGTGCTGGCATGATCGGTGGAATGCTGGACCTGCCCAAGGTCGCGTGGCTGACCGGCGTGCTCGCGGTCGCGCCGCTGTTGCAGTTCGCGCCGCCCGTGCTCGGGCCGCCCGTGCTCGGGCCGCCGGCCCCCTTTCCCCGGCCCCCGAGGCCGGGGCGCCGGCCGCACCGCCCGCCCAGCCGCGGCCGACGGCCGTCAACTGGTCGACGCTCAACACGCTCGGCGTGCTCGGCCTGCTCGGCGTCGGCCTGCGGGCGTACTGGTCGCTGAAGTCGAACTCGGACGCGTGGAAGGCCGAACAGGCGAAGAAGGAGGCCGACGCCCGGGTCGAGCAGGAGAAGCTGAAGACGGTGACCGAGGTCGAGCGCGAGAAGCTCAACACCGAGCGGGAGAAGAACAAGAACGACCTGATCAAGGAGCTCCAGGTCATGCTCGCGACCCGGGACTCCGAGCGGTCCGAGCTGCGCGACAAGCTGACGCACCTCGACTCGGTCCTGAAGTCGATGAAGGTCGACTACGACGGCGCGATCGTCAAGATCGACAAGCAGCACGACGAGATCACCGAACTCCGGGAAGAGCTGCGGAAGAAGACGGAGGAGATCGAGGAGCTCCGCGAGCAACTCGCGTACTACGAGCGGCACCACGCGCGGCGGCCGACGGCGGCCGTCACCAAGCGGAGGACGCGGAAGGCGAGATGAACGAGATCACGAACATCTTCGACTGGCTGGCCGGCGGCGACACGCCGTACATGAGCCTCAGGCACTGCATGCGGGACGACGAGCCGTGGCTGTGGACGAACACGCTGCTGCGGCTGTCGATCGTCGTCGCGTACCTGCTGATCGGCACGCTGTGGCTGAGCTACAAGGCGCGCACCGAGGACACGCTCGAACGGCGGCTGCTGACGAAGCTGATCCTGATCTTCGTGTCCTGCTCGATCTGCGGCTACGGGTTCCAGGTCGTCGCCGTCTGGTGGCCCGGGTACCGACTGCTGACGGCGTTGCTCGCGTTGCTGAACGTCGTCTCGTGGCGTTTCGTTTTGCGGGCCATCCACGCGGACCCGATCCGGCTGGCGAAGAAAGAGTAAACCATGGCGACCGTCACCTACCCCAGCCTTGGTAACCCGGGCGACACCGTACGACTGCCCGCGACGCTCGCCGGCGAGGTCACGCTCCCGGGCGAGCGCACCTACGTCGGCAACGTGACGGGCAACTGCGTCCTGAAGTTCAGCGGTGTGAAGATGCCCCGCGTCCAAGGCGTCACGCTGAACGGTGGGGGCGTCTCCGTCGGCAACTGCGACGGGGCCGTGGTCGACGGCTGCACCATCACCAACCCCTACACCGGCACCGGCGTCTACCTCGGCGGCGGCAACGACTACCAGATCACCTACAACCGGATCACCGGCGCGAAGACGCGCGGGATCTGGTTCCCCGGCGGCATCGGCTCGCGCAACCGCATTAACGACAACACGCTGATCGACTGCAACCAAGGCATCCAGGGCGAGTGGCGCGGCAAGGCCCGCGACAACCAGGTCTGCTACAACGAGGTCGTCGACCCGTCGCGGCACGGCATCGAGCTGCAGCACCAGAACAAGCCGGAATACAACAACGGCACGCCGGCCGAGCCGATGGACGGGCTGCTCGTCGAAGGCAATTACGTCCGCGGCTGGACCGACAACGGCGGCGGCGGCAGCTCGATGCGGATCAGTTGCGCGACTGGCGGCTACGAGTGGAAGTACGCCCGAAACGTCGTGATCCGCGGCAACGTGCTGATCGCGGGCGACAAGACGCCCAAGGCGATCGGGCGGAAGTACGTCGAGAACGGCGAGACGAAGACGATCGGCGCGACCAACTTCACGGCGATCGAGGGGATGGGGGCCGGGACGCTGATCGAGGACAACTACTCGCTCGGGAACGAGATGTTCCACCTGTCGGAGGTCACCGACGGATGCACGGTGCGGAACAATACGTTCGTCGGCACCGCCACGAGCCCGGCCGGGATGCCCAACGCGGGCAAGCTGTCCGCGGTCTTCGGCGCCAAGACGCGGGGCAACAAGGTCGTCGAGGGCAACAAGCTCGGCACGCTGGCCCAGTTCCCGATCCCGCCGCGTGTCGTCAACGGCGTCGTGAAGTACGGCCCACGCGACCAATCCCAGAGTGGCGTCGGCGGCGTGACGCGATCCTCTGCCCCCACGTGGATGTTCGACGACGACTTCTCCGTCGTCACGTTCGGCGGTCTGGAAAAGGGTGACAACGTGTCGGTTCACGGTGCAGACCGAACCTGGCACAACCTCAACCCCGGCGGCGCCGGTGGTTCGACGTTTGTTTGGCGCGTCACCGAGCCGTTCCACGACTGGAAGATCCTCGGCGTGAAACGCAACGGCGCGCTCGAATCCGAGGTCGTCCCGCTGACGGTCGACGGCACGCGGGACGGGCCGTTGGCCCAGTTGAAATACGCCCCCGTCGAAGTCCCGGCGTCGGAGGTCGACGCGCTCAAAGCGCGGCTGGCCGAGGCGAACGACACGATCAAGGCGCAGTCCGCCAAGCTGCTCGACGCGGCGGCGTCGCTCGAATCGCACGCGAAGGCGTTGAGGGAGGCGGCGGGGTGAACGGAATCCCCGTGCGGATTGAACGGGTTTGCACGTGCTCTGTCCGGACCCTCGGCCATTCATAGCTAAAGCGCTATGTTGTGGACCATCGCCTTCAGCATCATCTCGCACTCCCGCCGCTCGCCGGCCTTCGCTCGGAGGCTCGAGCCGTAGTTCCGCTTCATCATGCTGTTCACCGTCTCGACCTGCCACCGTTGCCCGTAAATCTTCTTCTCTTCCGGATTCGCCAGCGTGTCTTTCATCAGCTGCCTGAACGTCGTCGTCGGGTTGTCCGTCGGCCGCCCGGCCAGCGGCGGGATGAACGACTCGCACCCCAGGTCGTACCGGACCAGCTCATGGTTGGTCTCCGAGTCGTACCCGGCGTCGGCGACGACCCGCCTCACCGGCCCGCGTCGCCACGCGTGGTACATCAACGTGTCGAAGTGCGGGTGGTCGCTACCCGATCCCGTGCCGGCCCACAGGGACAGGATCAGGTGGCACGCGCACGCGACGGCGATCCCCAGCTTCGGCAGCCGCTTGTTCGTCTCCGAACGTGTCGATTCGCTCGGTTCCGCCGGCGGTTTGTCCTTGTCCGTCTGGCGTTTGCGGCGCTCGAAGTGACGGCTGACGTGATGACTTTCGTAGCGCGTGCTGTCGGCCGCCAGCGGCTTGTCGTCGAGTCTCAGCAATCCGGCCTTTTCGAAGGCGGCCGCCAGTTCGTCGAGCATCGGCGCGAACGTCTCGATCTTGCAGAGCGTGCCGAACGCGTCGCAGCAGCGACTGTCGCACAGCGTGTTGTGGTCCGGCGGGCTCGTGATCCGGATCGCCCGGCACAGGTCCTTGGAGTCCCTGAGCAACGCCTCGGTCCGCCGGTAGCTCAGGTGGTAGAACTCGCGCAGCACCAAGCAGGCGAACAACTGCGGCAGCGTGCAACCGTCCTTCCGACTGTACTTGCTGGCGTACATCGGCAGGTGCTTGTTGCCCAGGCGGAACGCGACCCGCATGACCTTCCGTGGCGACCGACAGCTTTCCATCCCGCATCGTGTATACCATCCGCGCCGGTCGCGCTACCGAACATGCGCCGAACATCCAAGAGGGTCCGGACAGAGCAGTTTGCACCTCCTATGAAGCGCGATCAGTATTACGACATGACAAGGGTGGGACTTCTACGGAGGGCAGGCGCAGCCGTCCTGATCGTCTTCGTGGGCGGAAGCCTCGGCGGATACGCCCTGCTCAAGAGGTTCCGGCCCTACTACAACCCATCCCAGGCCTTGCCCACCCCGACGCTGCGGCTGTCGGCGCGGACGATTCACACCCGGCTCGACTGGAAAGAACCGCTATCCCCCGCGAGAGCCAACGCGCATCTGGTTTTGCAAGCCGACGACACCGCCACGTGGTGCGGCATCCAGTTCTTCGGCGAACCCGAAAACGTCTCCATGATTCTGTTCGGCTTCACCCTCGCGCGGGACGAGAATGACCCTTTACGCGAACGGACGGGCGAACACGTGGTGAGATTCTCGCGCCTCGTCGCCCCGCAGTGGACGGGTGCCGACGAAGCCGTTTCGGACGCCATGCATCGCGCGTACCGAAGCGGGCAAGGCGAACACGCCGCCGCATTCCCGGCGTACAGATCGATTTGACGGTGGCAAAGGCGAAAGACGGCGGCTCGGCGCTGTTCGTCATCGCCGTGATGCCCGGCCCATAACCTCTAAAAGTTGGCCTCAGATCTCACACAGTCCGCACGATTCGCCCCGCTGATCCGAGCGCTTCCCGACCGCGAACTCAAGGACGCCGACCTCGCCCCGTTCGAACTGGCCGGCGATGGGGTGGTGCGAATTTTCAACGCCCCGTCCGACTGGCGAGAAGTCTTCGCACGCGTCGTGATTTGCAGTATCAAACCGGGCCGTAAGTCGGTGTCGGTCCGCCTTGCGTGCGTCGGCCGCAGCGCTGCGGTCGGGCATGCCGCTCGAAGACGCCGCCCGTGCAGGAAGGCGGACGGGCAACTTCGCTCCAATATGCGGATCTGACGACCCGCCTCGATGCTTTGGGGCGGCCCGCGGTGCTCGACTTCGATTCGACGGCCCGGCTCTTCGGGGACCGGGTTGACCTGCTGCACACCACGTCGACGATCCCGTATCCCGTGTTCAAGGGCGGGAAGAACTACTGCGGGTACTCGCCCCGCATGACCCGCCACCCGCTCGTGCGACGGTTCATTGACGAGTGCCTCCGGCCAGAGGTCGCGCAATTTGCGAACGCCCTATTCGTTCCGAACGGTCCGGCCGTGGCCGAGGCGTTGTTGGCAGCGGGTGTCGGCGAACGGGGGTGCTCTTCGGATTCCCGCACGCCTCGAACAGGGCCGGGGGCGAAGAATCGTGCGGAAACCTTCGATCGCGAGCGTGATCAGATGGCTCGGAAGGTTTCTGCTTGGGCCTCGACACATCTCGCGCAGTAGACGTCGCAAAGACCCGTGGTCGTACGCGAGAGGTTCACTTCGGCGATCCCTTGACGATCTGGCGGCGCGGTCGAAGTCCTACCCACCGATGCTCGCCTTGGACATCGATGTCGACGACGCCGACCCATGAGATCAGGGGCTAAAGCGTAGCCGACGCCAAGACCGGCAGCGGCGACGGCACAAGGACGATCTCGCATACTGGGCGCGTCGTCTAACGGACGAAGCGCTTCCGACGTACGCAAACAAATCAGCCCGTTCGACTCGGCCGTCTGGGCGTGGGCCCGGCGGATGGTGCCGAAGACCGGGGCACGTCGTGGGCTCCTGAATAGTCTTGCAGATGGCGTCGGCCCCCTGCCGCGACCATGGACCGATAGCGGTCCCGTTCTCTGCGGGTACGGGTTCGAGCCGCCCGGCGACGATCTCCTTGTACAGGGAATTCTGTCGGAGAAGTCCAACGCCTTCGGCCGTGCTTCAGGGTCCTCCTTCTTCCGCCCGCCCTACGCGATCGCGCCGGAGATCGTGTGCCCCGGTGCCCCGGATTGTTACCGGCATACGCACGGTCGCTTCTTTGTTCGATTCGCCACGGTGTCCCCGTCCGTCGCAGAATTACCCGACGCCTCTGAACATGGATTAGTCTCGGCCCCATTCACTTCATTATTTTTTGTGAGGGGCACACCGATGGGATCGCGACAGAGGAAAGTTACTTTATCACCACGGGAAAGTCAGACGCTGGCGGCGTTGCTGGACGGGCTTGCGGAGAAACAGATCGGGCCGAGGCTCGGCATTAGCAAGAATACGACCCACGTCTACGTCAAGGCTGTCTACCGTTTCTTCAACGTCGATAGCCGTTCGTCACTCATGGCCATTTTCGTTTGTCCGGTAAAACGGAAGTTGATTGAAAGGACTTACTTCACGGTCGAGCGGTTTGTCGGGCGGGACGCACGACGATCGGGTGAATCAGCCCTTACGATCGGCCCAGTGCGACCGGGCACTTGCCCGTCTCTCCTCGGCAAGGGTCAGGTTGATCCGGTGGAGCTCGTCGGCCGGAAGGCCATTCAGCAACACCCGACGGCACGCACCCAGTGACTCGTTTGCGATCGCCCGATGCGATCGCCCGAGTCTCGGACGTCGCATACATTTGGACTGCGCTCCGAAACCGATTGTAGAACTCATTCATCCTTCCAAACCATTTGGGCGAGAAAGATGCGCGGGCCCCGGTCGCCGACGATTGCCATCAGCGCAGGCTGGCCCTCGTCGGCCATGTGCTTGGTGAGCCAGGCGAAGACGTTCGCGTCATCGTTACTCGGCCGGCACGAGCAGCCTCGCGGATGCGAGTGCCACTCGCCCACGTATTCGACGTTTCCGCCTGTCAACCTCGTGACCCGATCGAGGTCCTCTTTGAGCATGTCCGACCCGCGAATGTAGAGGGTGGGCCACTCCTTGCTGTCCGGCGGTGACGGGATCGTGTCTATCACGTACGCCCGACGCTTGTCGTGATCGAAGAACCCGAGCAGCACGCCGCCCGTCTCGTTCGGAAGCTTCGCCTCACGAAGCGCCAGCAGTTTCTCGTCGAGCGTTTCGTCCACGATCACCGTCCACCCGCCGTGCGCCTCGGTCCGTGTCGCCGAGACCGGCACGTCGACCGCGCTGACCGTAAAAGTCGAGGGGTCGAGCTTCCAAACCTTGATCAGGGCGGCAGGGCCGGCAACGGCCGTCTTAACCGCCCGGGCGCCGATCGCCGCGAGGAGTGACACGTGGTCGTCCGGTACCCGGCTCGTGATGTCGCGGCAGGACGCCGCGTACCTCATCCGCCCGATACCGGCGGAAAGATGATTTTCGAGCTCCCGCCGCGAAAGGACGCCCCGATAGAGCTGGAACTCCAGTGCGTCGAGGGTAACTGCGCGATCATTATCCTCGGCCAGAACCACCAATTCGGTGCCCGCGGGATTGAAGAAGACGCTGATTCGGCGGGCGACGCTCTTTGCCGCGGCGACATGCCTCGCGACCGTCACCGAGGCGGACATGTCGAGGACGATGTCGGCTTCTTCTAAGGCCTTGGCGAGCCGCTCCGCTTCCCCTCGAGGGTCAAGAACGTTCGCGCAAATGGCCTCGGGGAACGGCTCCTCCTCGAACAGGGAGGCAGTAACGAGTCGGGCAATTCTCGCCTTGTTGTGACCCAGCCAAACACTTGCGTACTGGTGTCGGGCCATGTTGTGCGGGAGGAGCACGTCCTCGTCGACGAGCGTCCACTCTCCGAAGCCGCAGCGCGCGAGTGATAACTGGAGCTTCGAACCGAGGGCGCCCAGGCCGATGGCCACGACCTTCGACTTCGTGGTTTCGTCCTGCCCGTTCAGGTAGGCGGCGACGTCACGGGAAAAGCTGAACGTCGTGCGGACGACTTCCACCGGGATGGTTTGCCCCTGCTCCGTTTCCCTGGTACCGAGAATGAGCCCACCGTCCCGCGCCCGCCGTCCGATGGCGGCGAGAACGTCCGCGACCGTTTTGAGGGTCAGGAAGGTCCATACGTCCGCGGCTTCGGCACCCGTCGTCCGCCCGCGGCGCTTGGGACAGGCCGCGACGACGACGAGGCGTGCGTTCAGCGTCGCCTTGTTCGCCCAGAGGTTTTCCGACCCACGAAGCTTCGCCAGTAAGTCGCAGCCGGCCGCCGCGAGAAACTGATGGAGTTCGTGGAGCGTGGCCGGCGCGCGGCGGATCACCCCGTGCGTTTGCGGTTCGGCCCGGACGACGACCGCGACGAACGGTGCGCCGGCGTGCTCGGCACGCGTACGCCGGGAGGCGATCAGAATTCGGCCCTTCTCGTCGTCGCCGGCGAGGCGGATGGCGAGTGTCTGGACGTCAACCGTTTCGGCCCTGGTGAATAGGTCGTGCGGTACGATGATCTGATAGCCGCACCCGACGATGATCGGCTCCAAGGGCTGGTCTTCCTGATGAAGCGTGCCGCGGGCCGTCTCGGCAAGCCAGAACCGAATCCGCTCGACGAAACGAGGCGGCGTCCACGTGGGCTTGAGCTCGGTCCAGTCCTGTTCGTAAAGGCACAGGCCCTTCGGGCGTTCGGTCGACGAGAGGTTTAGGTGCGGGACCTGCGGGAAGTCGCCGCGAAGTGAAAGGACGTCGGGCCTGCGGTCGTCGGCGAAAAACACGATCGCGAGCGGCTCGGTCGCACGGACGTCGTGTACCCTCTTTTGGGGCCGCTGGACATCCACTTCCAGAACGACGATCTCTTCCTTACCCCCGTCCCGTCGACGGCATTCGACGAGCCTGGCGTATTCGAGATGGCCGTGCCCGACGGCGTGCGCAGTGGACTTGGCTCGCTCGATCGTGAGCGAATCGACCGGGACGACAAGGCCGCCTGGATCCAGAAGGACGTCCGCCACCGTTTACCCCGCCCTCGGCGCCGAAATACCTACAATGGCGGCGACGCCGCGGGCGGACACCTTTTCCAGCGTCGTCTTGTAGCGATCGATCTTGACGACGATCGGCTTCGGATCGGACTGGTTCGGGTGCGCCATCGTCACGAGCCAGCGGTCCTTCAGGTCGGACGCCTCGAGCGCGTCCTCCTTATAATAGTTGGCCGCTTGGCGGTGCGGGGGCTGGGGGCAATCATCGTCTTTGCTCCCCTTCTCCGGGATCGCCCAGCTGGTGGAGATGATGCGGCAGTATTCCTGCCGCTGCTCTTCGTAGAGCCACTTTACCTGCCGGACGGGCGGCGTCTTATCCGGCGATTGCTCGGTGCTGCGTTCGGGCCCGAGCGACAGGTAACTGCAGTGGTGGGCGAGTTTCATGACGTCCCATTCGAGCCGCGCTTCGTTGCCGTGATACCTCGAGATGTCGACGATCTCGGTCCACGCTTCGTGAACGGTGTCCGCGGCGAGGATCACCTTGGTCTTCACCGATTCGACCTCGAACGTGGCTTGAACGACGATCGAGTCGAGGTTTCGGTCTTCCAGGTCGTCGTCGTTGAGCCGCTTGGCGAACGGCGAGTGGACGAAGAACTCGACGCCGTCCGTCGCGAGCGTGAGGGTCGGGACGAGCTTGCCGGCGTCGACGATCAGGTGTCGCACCTCGTCGACCGTCATACCGTTCTCCTCCAGCCAACCCTTCAGCTTATTCGGTCGGGAGAAAACGCGGATGCCCGTTTTGTTCTTCAGCCGGTGACGGGCTTCGGCCTGGACGATCCGGGCCTCGTCCTCACATTTTTCCTCGGTGATGGCACCGGCCGGGACCCACATCTCGTTGATCTTAATCCGGCCGTCGCCTCTTTCCAGCACATTGGGATCCTAAGCTTAGAATTCCACGTGGACAAGTTGTCGC
>JADMIO011374070.1_pt1 | contig 37940 bp, 36 predicted proteins | sample 8958161 | NCBI WGS metagenome assembly JADMIO01 (sample SAMN16585339, study PRJNA669376) | soil metagenome | isolation source: Crop rotation soil | place: USA: Cullars Rotation, Alabama | collected 2011 | reverse complement strand
GCCGCGACTTCAAGTCACGTGAATTCCAAGCTTCGGATCCCACTGTGCTGGAAAGCTTTCCAGAAGTCCAAGCTGAAGGTCGGGACCCTGATCGGCCGGCTCAAGGCGATCGAGCGGTAGGCCTCCGGAGCCGCGGATCCCTTTGACTCCGGCGCGGCGAGGACTTACGATCCCTTCGCTCCCATGGCAGTCAAGCTCGGCGATCTCCTGCTCAAGGCGAAGCTGATCACGCCCGATCAGCTGGAGGCCGCCTTGAAGTCCCAGCGCCAGGAGGGGGGCAAGCTCGGCGAAGCGCTCGTCCGCGTGGGCGCGATCACGGAGAACGTGATCACCGAAACGCTCTCGCAGCAGTTCGGCGTCCCCTCCATCGACCTCGCGAGCTTCGAGATCGATCCGAACGTCATCAAGATCGTCCCCGCGGAGGTCGCCCGCAAGTACGCCGTTCTTCCCGTGAACAAAACCGGGGCCACGCTGACGATCGCGATGGGCGATCCGACGAACGTCTTCGCCATGGACGACATCAAGTTCATGACGGGATACAACGTCGAGCCGGTGGTCGCGTCCGAAGTCGCGCTCCGCAAGGCGATCGAGAAGCACTACGGGACGCCGCGCTCGGTGGTGCTCAAGGAACGCACGAAACCGACCTCCCAATCCTTCGCGCCGAGCGGCGGCAACCTGGACGACGTCATGCAGACCTCCGCCCTGACCGCCGACGACATGGCGGGCGTCGGCCTCGGCGAGATCAACATGGACGAGATCACCGGCATCGACGAAGGCGCCGACGTCGACGTCCTGAAGCAGGACGAAGGCCAGGAGATCGATCTGGGCGACCTGACCAAGTCGACGGAGTCGGCGCCGATCGTCAAGGTGTCGAACCTGATCCTGATCGAGGCGTTGAAGGCGGGAGCGTCCGACATCCACGTCGAGCCGTACGAGAAGGAGTTCCGCGTCCGGTTCCGCATCGACGGGATCCTGCACAACATCATGGCGCTCCCGATGCGCACGCGCGACCCGCTCATCTCCAGGCTCAAGATCATGGCGAAGCTCGACATCTCCGAGAAGCGCCTGCCGCAGGACGGACGCATCAAGATCCGGCTGCGCGTCGAGGAGCGCTCGCGCGACCTCGATCTCCGTGTGTCGACCGTGCCGGCCCAGTTCGGCGAGAAGGTCGTCATGCGGCTGCTCGACAAGACGAAGCTGCAGCTCGACATGACGATGCTCGGCTTCGACCCCGAGCCGCTCCGCCGCTTCAAGGACGCGATCGACCGGCCGTACGGCATCGTGCTCGTCACCGGGCCGACGGGCTCCGGCAAGACGAACACGCTCTACTCCGCCATCGCCTCGCTGAACGAACCGACGGTCAACATCATGACCGCGGAGGACCCGATCGAGTTCAACCTGGCAGGGATCAACCAGATCCAGATGAAGGAGCAGATCGGGCTGACGTTCGCGTCGGCGCTGCGCGCCTTCCTCCGTCAGGACCCCGACATCATCCTCGTCGGCGAGATCCGGGACTTCGAGACGGCCGAGATCGCCGTCAAGGCGGCGCTCACGGGCCACCTCGTCCTCTCGACCCTCCACACCAATGACGCGCCCTCGACGATCAACCGGCTGATGAACATGGGAATCGAGCCCTTCCTCGTGGCGACGTCGATCAACGCGATCTGCGCACAGCGGCTCGTGCGGCGCATCTGCAGCAACTGCGCGGAGGAGGTCGAGACGCCTCCGCAGATGCTCATCCAGGTCGGCTTCGCCCCCGACGAGGTCAAGACGATCAAGATCAAGCGCGGGCGGGGCTGCGAGCGGTGCAACAACGGCGGATACAAGGGCCGCTGCGGTCTCTACGAGGTCCTCCAGTTCTCCGACGAGATCCGGGACATGATCCTGTCCGGGGCGTCGTCGATCGAGCTGAAGCGCAAGGCGATCGAGGAGGGCATGGTCTCGCTGCGCATGGCGGGCCTCCAGAAGATCCGCGACGGCGTGACCACGCTCGAGGAAGTCCTGCGCGAGACCGTCCTCTAGGCCCGCTTCCTCCAGAGAAAGCCGACCCGACGAGACGCCCCGGCCGACGCGCCTCCCCTGCCGGGGGACGCGGCCGCCTCGGTGTCGGAGATCGCGTCCGGCCGCCGCTATGGCTCCGCGGGCGCAGGCCGTGTGAGGCGAGTCGACGCACGTGGCGCGCCCGCTGCGAATCCCCCGTACGGGGAGGCGCCTCGGCCGGGGCTCCAGTGCCTCAATTGTTCAGAGGAGAGCCCCGGGCCGGGGGCCTCCCGTGCGGGGCGCTCGAAATCGGCGCACACCGAGATCCCCCTTACGGCAGAGTGGGGCTGCGCCGATTTCGCGCAGGCGCGCGTGCCATCGGTCTTCCGTCCGTATCGGCCCGCGCGCCGTGCCCCCAGGTAGGGACGCCCCCGGTCCGGGGCGGCTTTTGTGGCGAGACGACGTTCCAGGGACCCCGCCGGGGTCTGCCTGAGTTAGAATGCGCTCCCACCCGCTTTCGCGAGCTAACCATTCGGGTTTACACTAGATAGACCTTCCGGAGGGCAATTTGGCCGGCGACACGACACTGCACCAGCTCTTGAAGCAGATGGTGGAAATGGGTGCGTCCGACCTCCATCTGACCACCAACTCGCCCCCCATGGTCCGGCTCGACGGCCGGTTGATCCCCCTGCCCTATCCGCCTCTGACGGTCGCCGAAACGAAGCAGCTCGCCTACTCCGTTTTGACCGACACCCAGAAGCACCGGTTCGAGGAGAACCTGGAGCTCGATTTCTCCTTCGGCGTCAAGGGACTCGCGCGCTTCCGCGCGAACAACTTCTTCCAGCGGGGCGCCGTGGCCGGCGTCTACCGGCAGATCCCCTACGAGATCCTCGGGTTCCGCGAGCTCGGCCTTCCGCCGGTCGTCGAGCTCCTCTGCGAGAAGCCGCGCGGCCTGATCCTCGTCACGGGACCGACGGGATCGGGCAAGACGACGACGCTCGCGGCGATGCTCGACCGGATCAACCGCGAGAAGCAGCTCCACATCGTCACGATCGAAGACCCGATCGAGTTCCTGCACTCCCACAAGAAGTGCATCGTCAACCAGCGCGAGCTCCACGCGGACACGCATTCGTTCCCGAACGCGCTCAAGTCGGTCCTGCGCGAGGACCCGGACGTCGTGCTCGTCGGCGAGATGCGGGACCTCGAGACGATCGAGTCTGCGCTGCGAATCGCCGAGACGGGCCACTTGACGCTCGCGACCCTGCACACGAACTCCGCCACGTCGTCGATCAACCGCATCATCGACGTGTTCCCGGCCCACCAGCAGACGCAGATCCGGACGCAGCTCTCCTTCGTTCTCGAAGGGATCCTGTGCCAGTCGCTGCTCGAGCGCGCCAGCGGCAAGGGCCGCGCGATGGCGATGGAGATCCTGGTCCCGAACGCCGCCATCCGCAACCTCATTCGCGAGGACAAGATCCACCAGATCTACTCGATGATGCAGACGGGTCAGTCGAAGTTCGGAATGCAGACCTTCAACCAGTCGCTCGCGACGCTCTTCCACCGGAAGCTCATCACGCTCGAGACCGCGCTCTCCCGCTCCTCCTCCCCCGACGAGCTGCAGGAGCTGATCAACCGGGGCGCGGGCCTGAACGTGCAGACGCCGGTGGCGACGGCCGGCAAGCGCGCCTGACGGAACCGGAATCTAGGAAAGGGACCGGGTCATGCCCAATTACGTCTGGAAGGGTCGCAATCGCGCCGGGTTGATCCAGGAGGGCGTCCTCGCGGCGGACTCGAAGGACGTCGCCCTCGCCTCGTTGCGCCGTCAGAACATCGTCGTCACCGGGATCCGCGAGCGCGGCAAGGAGATCTCGCTCACGAAGATGGGGCGGAAGGTCCCGCCCAAGGTCCTCGCCATCTTCACGCGCCAGTTCTCCGTCATGATCGACGCGGGTCTTCCGCTCGTGCAGTGTATCGAGATCCTCGCGAATCAGCAGGAGCACAAGAACTTCCAGAAGATCCTCCTGCAGGTCCGGCAGGACGTCGAAGCGGGCTCCACGCTGGCGGACGCGATGCGTCGCCACCCGAAGGCGTTCAACAACCTCTACGTCAACATGATCGCCGCCGGCGAGGCGGGCGGTATCCTCGACACGATCCTGCAGCGGCTCGCGGTCTACATCGAGAAGGCGGTCAAGCTCGCTTCGCAGGTCAAGTCCGCGCTCATCTACCCGATTGCGGTCATCGTCATCGCGGCGATCGTCGTCGCCGTGATCCTGTTGAAGGTCATTCCGACGTTCGCCGCCCTGTTCACGAGCCTCGGCGCCGAGCTTCCCTTCCCCACCCGGATGGTCATCGCGGCGTCGAACTTCCTCGCGCGATACTTCATCTTCTTCGTGATCTTCATCTTCCTGGGGATCTTCGCATTCCGTCGCTACTACGCGACGTACCGCGGCCGGCGCGTCGTCGACGGTCTCGTGCTCAAGCTGCCCGTCCTCGGTCCGATCATGCGCAAGATCGCCGTCGCGCGGTTCTGCCGTACCCTCGCGACCCTGACGTCCTCGGGCGTGCCGATCCTCGAGAGCCTCGACATCACGGCGCGCACGTCGGGCAACGCCATCGTCGAGGACGCGATCCTCGAAGTCCGCAAGAGCGTCGAGGGCGGTAAGACGATCGTCGAGCCGCTGCGCGACTCGGGCGTCTTCCCCAACATGGTCATCCAGATGATCGGAGTCGGCGAGCAGACGGGCGCGCTGGACCAGATGCTGAACAAGATCGGCGACTTCTACGAGGACGAAGTCGACGCGGCCGTCGCCGGCCTGGTGAAGCTGCTCGAGCCGGTCATGATCTTCATCCTCGGCTGCGTGATCGGCGGCATCGTCATCGCGATGTATCTGCCGATGTTCACGCTGATCAACAAGATCGGGTAAGGCGAGGGCCCGGGGAACTGCCGGACTCCCTCAAGAAGTCCGTCGGCTGGCTGACGGCGATCCGCATCGTCGTCCTGTGCCTGATCTGTCTCTCGGCGATCCTCGTCCAGGCGGGCTCGGGTGTCCTCGTCCGTTCGGACGGAACCCACATCGACATCACGTTTCTCTATGGCCTGGTCGCGGCCGCCGTGCTGCTCGCCCTCTTCCACTGGACCGCGGGCCGCTACCTCGATCCCGTTCTCGCGGCGTACATCCAGATCCTCGGGGACATCGCGCTCTCGACGGTCCTCGTCTACTCCTCGGGCGGCCCCGACTCCGTCTTCAATTTCCTCTATCTCGTCGTCATCGGGACGGCCGGCTTTCTGCTCTATCGCACGGGCGCCGTCGTCGTCGCGACGATCGCGGCCGTGCTCTACGGCGGTATGGTCCAGCTGCTGGCGTACGGGATCCTGCCCGCGCCGCCGCTGGCGCCGACCGTCCAGTGGAGCACCGCTCGGATCCGTTTCAACATGGCGATCACCGTCGCCGGCTTCTACGGCGTCGCCTTCATGGTGTCCTATCTGTCGGAGAAGCTGCTCGCCGCTCGCGTCGAGCTCGAGCTGCGGCAACGCGCCCTCCATCGCCTCCAGAACCTCTACGGAAACGTGATCGCGACGATGTCCTCCGGCCTCATGACCACGGACGGGAACCAGAGGATCACGTTCCTCAACCGCGCGGGAGGCGACATCCTGGGTGTGGACCCGGGCACGGCGCCCGGGCGGCCGCTGGCGGACATCGGCTTCGCGCTCCCGGAGGACTGGCCCGCCGTCCGCAGCCGCGCTCGCGGACGCGACAGCTATCGCGGCGAAGTCGAGCTCGACCGCGCCGGCGCGCGGAAGGTCGTCGGCTTCTCGCTGAAGGTGCTGCGCGAGACGGACTCGCCCGGAGAGGAGGGCACGCTCATCCTCTTCCAGGACCTGACGGAGCTGAAGAAGCTCGAGCGGCGTGCCCGCTTCAACGAGCAGCTCGCTGCGGTCGGCGAGCTCGCGGCCGGCATCGCCCACGAGATCCGCAATCCCCTCGCCTCCATCTCCGGCTCCGTCCAGGTGCTCTCCAACGATCTCTCCGTCGGCTCGGCGGAGCGTCGCCTGATGGAGATCATCGTCTCGGAGTCCAACCGGCTCTCGAAGATCCTGGAGGACTTCCTCCGGTTCGTACGTCCCCAGGAGCGTCGCGTGGCGGAGTTCGACATCGCGATGAACCTCTCGGAGGTGATGGACCTCTTCCGGCTCTCGGACGAGATCTCCGACAAGCACGTCATCGAGGCGGACGTCTCGCCGGCGTCTTCATTCCTGTGTGGAGACCGGGACCAGATCCGTCAGATCGTCTACAACGTCGCCAAGAACGCCGTGCGAGCGATGGCCGCGGGCGGGTCGCTGCGGGTCGTCGGCCGCGAGGAGGACGCCTGGTATAGCATCCGATTCATCGACACCGGCCGGGGCATGAACGAGGAGGAGCTCGCGAAGCTCTTCACGCCCTTCTCGACCGCGTTCGACGGCGGGACAGGCCTGGGGATGGCCATCGTGCGGCGGATCGTGGAAGACCATGGAGGAGCCATCGATGCCGAATCGAGTCCCGGAGAAGGCACGACCGTGACGGTGCTGCTGCCGCGCCGTCCCGTCAGGAGCGAAGCCCGGCCGACCGGGTCGGCATCGCCGAAGGCCGAGGCGGCGCCGGCCGGCGCGGGGGTCGCATGAGCGGGCCGCGGCTGCTGATCGTCGACGACGAGTCTTCGATCCGCGACATGCTGGCGATCTTCTTCCACAAGCGCGGATTCGAGGTCGTCACGGCGTCGTCCTTCGCGGAAGGGACCGCGGGCGCCGCGCGCTCGAACCCCGATCTGATCCTCTCCGACATCAAGATGCCGGACGGCAACGGTCTCGATCTCCTCCGCAAGGTCAAGGCGGAGAGCCCGAAGACGCCGGTCATCATGATCACCGCCCACACCTCGACCCAGGACGCCATCGAGGCCATGAAGGCGGGCGCCGTCGACTACATCGCGAAGCCCTTCAACATCGAAGAGCTCGCGATGATCGTGGACCGGGCGCTCGGCGAGAAGCAGCTCGCCGACGAGAACGTGTACCTGAAGCAGGAGCTCGCCGCCAAGTACACGTTCGCCAACATCATCGGCAAGGGCTCCCGGATGCAGGAGATCTTCCGCACGATCGAGCGCATCGGGAAGGTCTCGTCGACCGTGCTGATCACCGGCGAGAGCGGCACCGGCAAGGAGCTCATCGCGCGCGCGATCCACTACACGTCGACCCGCAAGGACAGGAAGTTCGTCTCGATCAACTGCGGCGCGCTGCCGGAGACTCTTCTCGAGAGCGAGCTGTTCGGCCACGAACGCGGAGCGTTCACGGGCGCCGTCAAGGAAAAGCGCGGCCTCTTCTCCGAGGCGGACAACGGCACGCTGTTCCTGGACGAGATCTCCGAGACGACGCCGACGATGCAGGTCAAGCTGCTGAGGGCGATCCAGGAGAAGCTGATCCGCAAGGTCGGCGGCAACGAGGAGACGAGCGTCGACGTCCGCATCATCGCGGCGACGAACAAGGATCTGCCCGACCTCGTGTCCGAGGGGAAGTTTCGGGAGGACCTGTTCTATCGGATCAACGTCATCCCGATCGCGCTGCCGCCCCTGCGGTCGCGCATCGAGGACGTGGCGCCCCTCACGTCGCACTTCATCACCAAGCTCTGCAAGGAACAGAAGATCTCCGAAAAGAAAATCTCGACCGAGGCGATGCGCCTGCTCGAGGGATACCCCTGGCCCGGCAACGTCCGCGAGCTCGAGAACACGCTCGAGCGGACGGTCGCGCTCGAGCCCGGGCCGGTGATCACGGCGTCGAGCCTGCCCGAGGCCATCGCCCTCGGCATGCGCACGCACGTGCCCGACTTCGAGAGTCTCCCGGCGGAGGGCATCAACCTCGAGGCCTATCTGGAGGCCGTCGGGAAGCGGCTCATGCGCGAGGCGCTCGACCGTTGCGAGGGCGTGCAAACGAAGGCGGCGGAGCTGCTGCGGATGTCGTTCCGGTCCTTCCGCTATTACGCCAAGAAGTACAACCTCGTCCGCAAGGACGAGCTCTACGAAGAGAGCGAGGCCCAGGAAGCCGACGCCCCGTGAGCCCGCGCGTCGTCTCGAGCGCCCTCGTCCCGGGCGTCGTCGTCCTGATGGTGCTGACCGCGTGCGGCGCCGCTTCCCAGCCGAGTCCTCCGACGACGCCCTCGCCCTTGCCCTTGCGCCTGCCCGCCGCGTCCGCATCGGGACCGCGGATCCGGATGCCATCCGGCGCGGTCTACTCGGTCGAGCTCGCACTCACGCCGGAGGCGCAGGCGCAGGGGCTCATGTTCCGCGAGAGCCTGCCCCCTCGCCACGGCATGCTGTTCGTCTTCTCCGAGCCGGGCGTGCACAAGTTCTGGATGAAGAACACGATGATCCCGCTCGACATGGTCTGGATGGACGCCGCCGGGAAGGTCCTTTTCGTCAGCGCCGACACGCCGCCGTGCAAGGCCGACCCGTGCGCGAGCTACGGACCCGACGGGCCGGCCGCTCAGGTCCTGGAGATCGCGGGAGGGATGGCGTCCAGGGAAGGGATCCAGCCGGGAGTGGTACTCGGCATCACGGACGTCAAGTAACGACGCCAGCCGACCGGAGACTGGAGACTGGAGACCGCAGACTGGAGACTGGAGACTGAACGCGCAGTCGCCCCAATCCCCCTCTGAACCACTCGCCTCAGATCCCCTTCACGGCTCGAAGAGAAACAGCCCGTCCCCGGTCGTGCCCACGTACAACCTCCCGCCGGGCGCCGTCGCGGCGGTCGCGAGCGCCAGCCCCGGCCTCGGGCTGGTGACCGCGAGCCGCTTTCCGCCCTCCTCGAAGACCAGGGTCCCGTCCTTCTCCTCGATGGAGCTGTACGGCACGGCCGCCGCCGCGCCGGCCGATTGCTGGAGGAACACCCCGCCCTTCAGCGTTCCCTGCTTGCGCGCGCTCCAGACCTGTCCGTTCCAGCGGTACAGGCCCTCCGCGGTCTTCACTTCGAGCAGCGGGCTGCCGGCCGGGTCGAGCAGGAGCTCGGCGGCGACGGGAGCGGCGGGCGAGCCGGCGATCGGCGAGAAACGGCGCGCGCCGTCCTGCGCGCGGAAGGCGCCCGAGGAGGTGACCAGGACGGGCTCGTCGTACGGTGACCCGAAGAGAGCGAGCGGCGTCCCCGGCGGGGGCGATGGGGGCGCGGCCCAATGCTCGCCGCCGTCGCGCGAGATCCGGACGCCGGCCGAGGAGGAGAGCACGAGCACCGTCTTGCCCGCCGCGTCCCGGAACGCGGCGAGCGACGCGGCCGCCGGCAGCGCGTCGCGCGAGACACGCCGGACCTTCGTCCCCTGTGCCTCCCACACGCCGCTCTCTTCGCCGCCATACGCCCGGAAGAAGAAGACCCGGCTCGGGTCGTTCGGATCGGGCACGAGGTCCGCGACGCGGCCCTCGGCGAGGCCGGACGCGCCGCGGAGAAGGGTCGTCCCCGAGTCGTCGGAGTAGAAGACGCCTTCCCCTTCCGTACCGACGTAGAGGCGGCCCGTCCGACGGTCGATCTCGAGGGCGGTCACGACGAGCGACTCGCGGGTGATCCGCGTCCAGGTCTCGCCGTCGTCGGTCGAGCGATGGAGCCCCCCGACGGTCGCCGCGTAGACGACGCCCGGCCGGTTCGGATCGCGCCGCACGGCCTGCGACCGCCGGTTCGTGAAGCCGTTCTTGAATCGCGTCCATTTGTCGCCGCCGTCTTTCGTCCGGTAGACCCAGCCGCACGTCGAGACCCAGGCGTCCTTCGTGTCGTGCGCGTCGAAATCCCAGGCGTAGACGGTCGCGTCGAGGACCATGCCTTCGGCGATGCGCGACCACGTCGCGCCGCCGTCTCGGGTGCGGAACGCCTGCCGCCAGGTGCCGGCGTAGAGCGTCCGGGAGTCCGCCGGATCGAACGCGAGCGACTCGACCTGATAGAGGCCCTCCGTGGTGTCCCCGGTCCGCGTCCATGTCTTCCCGCCGTCCCTGGAGAGGCGCACGCCGTCGTCGCCGCCGACCGCGAGCAGGGGGAGCGACGGCGCCTTTGCCGCGCTCTCGGGCCCCGACTCGAACGCCAGCGCGAGGGCGCGCGTCGCCACGACCGTCTTCCACATCGCCAGGATGGTCCAGTTCGCGCCGCCGTCGTCGCTGCGGACGACGAGCCCGCCCGCGTACTGCCCTTCGAGGCTCGCCCACAGCCGGCCGTGGACGTCTCGATCGGGGACCAGAGCGGTGACGACGTACCCGGGGAAGGCGGGACCCGAACGGAGCGGCTTCCAGCTCGCGCCGCCGTCGGTCGAGCCGTAGAAGTTGCCGCGCGAGGTCCCGCAGTAGACGACGCCGGGCTCGAACGGATCCGCGGCGAGGACCCGGACCTCGGCGCCCCAGACGGGCAGGCGCCACCAGGTCGCGGCCGCGCACCAGCCGGACCAGAGAAAGAGCACGACCGCCGCCGCGACCATAGGCCGGTGCGCTCGCGGCGCCGAGCGGCGCAGGCCCGCCAGCCGGATGATCGACGGATCGGAGGATCGGCTCATCGAAGTTCTTGGAAGCACGGCACAGCAAGCACCGCGCCACAGGGCATTTTACGACGACTCATGTAGCATCCCGCGGATGCCGCGTCCGATTCGCACCGCCGTGTTTCCCGCCGCCGGGCTCGGCACCCGATTTCTGCCCGCCACGAAGGCGATCCCCAAGGAGATGTTGCCGCTCGTCGACAAGCCGCTCGTCCAGTACGTCGTCGAGGAGGCCGAGGCCGCCGGCATCGACCGGATCGTTCTCGTGACGAGCCGCGGGAAGAGCGCGATCGAAGACCATTTCGACCTCTCCTGGGAGCTCGAGCGCACTCTCGAGGAGCGGGGCAAGACGGCGCTTCTCGAACAGGTCCGCCGGGTGTCGAACCTCGCGCGCATCGTCGCGGTCCGTCAGGCGCAGGCGCTCGGGCTCGGACACGCGGTCCTGCAGGCCCGCGAAGTCGTCGGTGACGAGCCGTTCGCGGTCATGCTCTCCGACGACATCGTGACGGGAGCCGCTCCGTGCATCGCCCAGATGATCCGAGTCTACGAGCGGCGCGGGAATCCGGTCATTGCGCTTCAGCGCGTGCCGAAGTCGCAGACGCACCTCTACGGGATCGTGTCCGGCGAGGCCGTCGCCGGCGAAGACCGCGTGTTCGCGCTCTCGGGGATGGTCGAGAAGCCGCCCGCCGAGAAGGCGCCCTCGGACCTGGCGATCATCGGTCGCTACATCCTTCCGCCGGAGATCTTCTCGATCCTCGAGCGGACGCGCTCCGACGTCGGGGGCGAGATCCAGCTGACATCGGGACTCGCGGCGCTCGCCGCCGAGCGGCCGATGGACGGCTACGTCTTCGAGGGGACACGGTACGACGCCGGCGACAAGCTCGGCTTCCTCAAGGCGACGGTGGATCTCGCGCTCGATCGGCCGGATCTGGGACCGGAGTTTCGGAAGTTCCTCGAAGGACGCCGATAGCCGGCGCTCTCGGCTCTCAGCTCCCCTTTTTCCCGGACTTCCTCTTCTCGCTTTTCTCGGACTTCTCGGCCCTATCGGATCTCTTCGATCCCTTCTCGGATCGCTCGGACTTCTCGGACTTGTCGGACTTGTCGGACTTGTCCGACTTCTCCGACTTCTCCGACTTCTCAGCGGCTTCCGTCTTCTCGCCGCCCGAGTCCTCCGACTCGCCTTTCTGCTCGTTGAACCCGTGCTTCCCCGTCCCCGATCCGTAATCGGTGACGTACCACCCGCTGCCCTTGAATTGGATCGCGGGAGCGGAGATCACCTTCTTCACCTTGCCGCCGCAATGCGGGCAGTGCGCGGGCGGTGCATCGCCCATCCGCTGGATGATCTCCGTCTTCTTGCCGCACTTGGTGCAGGCGTATTCGTAGATGGGCATGGATTCAGTTTACCCGGCCAGGCTCCCGCCTTCGGTCTTGTACTGGATTTTCTTCGCGCCGCCGGCTCCCGATCCGCGCAGCTTGCGGACGAGCCCGAGGCAGTAGAACGCATAGAGGATCCGGGCGTTCTCCGGGACCGTGCCCGGCCCCTTCGAGGCCAGCGTCTGCAACGGCGTCCGGCCGTCGATGCCCTCGTAATAGCGGCGCTCTTCGGGAGTGAACAGATCGAGCAGCGCGTTGCGCCGGCGCTCGAGGATCGTGCCGCCGGTCCCGAGGCGCGCGACGAGGCGACGGACGTCCGACGAGCGGCGGACGCCCTCGAGGATGACTTCCGGGATCGGGGCATCGATGCGGACCATCTCGTTGGGCCGCTTCGGACCGATCTCGAAGAGAACGTCGCCGACTTCCCACTCGAAGGCGCCCCAGAGGATCCCGCGGATCTGGCCCGAGACGGCCTCGTTCAACAGCTCCGGCGTGACGAGCCCCATCTGGAGGAGCACCTGCCCGAACCGCAGTCCCTGCCGCTGCCGGCGCGCCTCGGCCTCCACCGCCGACTCGCGCGTGAGCTTGCCCTGCCGGATGAGCCACATGCCCAGGCTCGTCTCCGCCTCGTTCGAGGTGGCGAACACGACGAGCCCCTCGTCCAGGAAGATCCTTCGGATCCGGTTCTCGCGCGTCACGGTGATCACTCCCGGGACGCGATAGCGGTCGATGGTCGCGAGGATCTCGGCCAGAGGGGTGACGGCGAGGTCGCCGCGGTACTCGAATTTCCTGTCCATGGGGAGACAAAGACGATGGTACCAAAGCCTCTACAATCGCCTCATGCCGCTGGCGACGCTCGGGCAAGCGCTGACCGAGATCGCGTCCGCGGTCCGGCCACGCGGCACGGAGTCCATCCCTCTCGAGCGCGCCGCCGGACGCGTTCTCGCCCGCGACCTGATCTCCGACGTCGACTGGCCGCCGTTCGACACGTCCGCGATGGATGGCTACGCCGTCCGGCTCGCCGACGTCGCCGCCGGCTCGCCCGTTCCGGAGCGCGCGGGTCTCGTCGCGGCCGGAGACGCGCCGCCGGCTCCGATCGCGGCGGGCGAGGTCGTCCGCATCATGACGGGCGCGCCTCTGCCGAGCGGTACGGAGGCGATCGTTCCCGTCGAGCGCTCGCGACGGGAACGAGGAGAGCCCGGACGCGTCGTCTTCGAGGGGGCGCCGGCACTCGGCGCGCACATCCGGCGGCGGGGGGAGAGCATCGCGGCCGGAGCGCGCCTTCTCGCGGCCGGCCGCCGGCTGCGTCCGGCGGACGTCGCGCTCGCCGCGCTGGCGGGAGCCGATCCCGTCGAGGTCTATCTCTCGCCACGGATCGCGATCGCCTCGACCGGAGACGAGGTCGTCCGAGGCGCCGAGGTGCCGTCCGCCGGCCGGCTGCGGGACTCCAACGGTCCGATGCTCCTCGCCGAGTGCGCGTCGCGAGGATGGGCGGCGCGGCGCTGCCCGCCGGTGCCCGACGATCCCGCCGCCGTCGCCGCTCTTTTCGGCCGGGCAGGCCAATCGGAGGACTTTCTCGTCACCACGGGAGGCGTCTCCGCCGGCGACCTCGACCTGCTGCCCGGGGCCGCCGCGGCCGCCGGCTTCCGCGTGCTGTTCCACGGCGTGGCGATGCGGCCGGGCAAGCCGATCGCCTTCGCGGAGCGCGAGGGCGTCTGGTGGATCGGTCTGCCGGGCAACCCCGTCTCGTCGTTCGTCGGGTTCCATGTGCTCGCCGCGGAGGCGCTCTCCCGGTTCGAGGGGGATCGCGAGCCCTCGGCGCCGAGCTTCCCCGCCCGGCTCGCCGCTCCGCTGCCCGCCGCCGGCGATCGCGATCGGTTCTTCGACGCCCTTTGCCGAATCGAGCCGGGCTCGGCGACGCTCTCCGCGATCGCGCTCCGCTCGTCCGGCAGCCACGACCTCGCGGCGCTCGCCCGGGCGAACGCTCTCATCCACGTGCCGGCGGGTTCTCCGGCTCTTCCGGCCCGAGCGGACGTGCGCGTCCTGCTGCTCGCGGATCCCGAGTCGTGAGCCTGCGCGACGTGGCGGCCGGCGAGCCGACGACGCGCCGCATCCGCTCGGCGGACGGGACGCCGATCGCGTTCACGTGGTGGCGCCGTCCCTCCCGCGATCTCCTCGTGCTCGCACCCGGGTTCTGGCGAGTGCGGCTGGCTCGCGAGAACCTCTTCCTCGCGAAGCACTACCTGCGAGCGGGATACGACGTCGCGACGCTCGACTTCCGAGGACACGGCGACAGCGGCGGCGCCTACTCGTTCGGAGAGTATGAGGCGCTCGATCTGAAGGCAGTGGTGGACCAGCTCGTCGGCGACGGACGGCCGTACGAACGGTTCTCGGTCCTCGGCCTTTCGCTCGGAGGCTCGATCGCCGCCGACGCGCTCGGCCGTTTCCCCGAGCTGTCTCCCGTCTGTCGCGCCCTCGCGATGATCTCGTCTCCGGCGGACTTGAAGACGCTGCGGCCCAGGCCCTGGACGTCCGGCGCTCTGCGCCAGGTGAGCTGGAAGACCGCCGTGCGCATGCCGAGGCTCTCCGCCTCTTCCGCGGCCGCCGTGCTCACGAAGCCGCCCGGGGTCGCGGAAGCGCTGGGGCGCCTCTCGATCCCGAAGCTCATCATCACCGCCGAGGGCGACTGGCTCGTGGATCCCGCCCACGGCCGGCTGCTCGCGGACGCCTCGGCGCCCCCCGTCGACTACGTCCATCTCGACCTCCCCGGGAACCTCCACGCGGACTCACTGGTCAAATACGTCCCATTACGCCTGTTGCGGCTGCTCGACCGGTGGTTCGCGAAGAACGCGCCGCCCGAGAGACCGACGGAGTCCTAAGGCGTCCTAAGGAGGACTAAGGCGTCCTCGGGTTCGGCCTCCCGATTGCTAGACTCCGTTCGCGTGGTCGAGCGTCGCGTCGTCGTCACGGGGATGGGGTGCGTGTCTCCCAACGGCAACGGGCGCGAGAGCTTCGCGCGCGCGTTGCGGGCGGGCGCGAGCGGAGTCGGGCGGATCTCGCTGTTCGACCCGGAGGGGCTGCCCGCGAGGATCGCCGGCGAGGTCAAGGGGCTCGTCGCGTCGGACTACGTCGACGCGAAGGAGGTCCGCCACGTCTCGCGCGCGGTCCCGATGGCGCTCGCGGCCTCGCAGGAGGCGATGGAAGACGCGGGCTTCGACGCGGCCGCGCTCTCCAGTCTGGAGACGCGCCGAGCGATCGGCGTCGTCCTCGGGACGGGCGGCGGACCGATCGAGTTCTCCGAGAGGATGTACCACCTCTACTACACGAACCAGGTCAAGAAGGCGTCCGTGTACGCGATTCCGAGCGGCACGATCGGGACGCTCTCCTCCGAGATCTCCATGCACTTCGGCCTGCGGGGACCCTCGCACGTCGTCTCGACCGGCTGCGCGTCGTCGACGGACGCTCTCGGACAGGCGTTCCGCTCGATCCGCTACGGCGCCGGCGACGCGTATCTCACGGGCGGGGTCGATGCGACGGTGGTCCGCGGCATCATGGAAGGGTTCGCGATGATGCGCGTCGTGTCGACCGCCCGCGAGTCCGATCCCCAGCGCGCGTCGCGGCCGTTCTCGGCGGACCGCGACGGCCTCGTCCTCGGCGAGGGATCGTGGATGTTCGTCCTGGAGGAGCGGGAGCGCGCCCTGGCGCGCGGAGCCCGGATCTACGGCGAGATCCGCGGCTACGGCGCCACGTGCGACGCGCACCACCGCGTCCGCCTCGACGAGACGGGCGAGGAGTCCGCGCGCGCTATGACGCTCGCGCTCGGCGAAGCCGGAGTTCCGCCCGAGGCCGTCGAGTACCTCGCGTACCACGGCACGTCCACGGAGCTGAACGACCGCGTCGAGACGCGGGCGGTGCGTCTCGCGTTCGGCAAAGCCGCGGAGAAGCTTCCCGGGTCCTCCATCAAATCGATGATCGGCCATCCGCAGGGAGCGTGCGGCGCTGCCGGCGTGGCCGCGACGCTCCTCGGCATGAGAGACGGCTTCCTCCCGCCGACGATCAACCTGGACGAGCCGGACCCGGCCTGTGACCTCGACTACGTCGCCAACTCGGCGCGCGAGAAGTCTTTCGGCCTCGCCCTCTGCAACTGCATCGGGTTCGGCTCGAAGAACAGCGCGCTCGTCGTGAGCGCCGGGGCTTGAGCCTCCTCGTCCCCGCCCGCCGGCCGGCCCACGAGCTGCTGGACGACGGCGGTCTGGCGCCCGAGGAGATGGCGCGCTCTCTTCGGGACCTCGAGCTCGTCAACAGGCGATGGGGCGGCGCGGGCGCTCTCGTCGACCACATCCTCACGGCGAGCCGTCAGACGCGCGCGAGCGGCGAGCGTCTCTTCGTCCTCGACGTCGGCGCGGGCTCCGGAGGCGTCACGCGGTTCCTGGCCGAGCGGCTCGCCGAGGCCGGCGTCGAGGCGAGGGTCGCGGCCGTCGACCTGCAGTGGCGCCATCTCGCGGCCGGCCGTGCCGCTCGAGGAGGACTGCCGGCGGTGGCGGCCGACGTGTTCCGATTGCCGTTCCCGGACCGCTCGTCCGACTTCGTCGTCTCCACTCTCGTCTTCCATCACTTCTCGCCGGACGAGAACGGACGTCTGATCCGGGAGATCGCCCGCGTCGCGCGGGTCGGGTTCGCCATCCTCGATCTGCGCCGTCACCTCTTCCCCTGGATCTTCGTCTCGATCGCCGGGCGGGTGGTCTTCGAGACCGTCGTCTCCCTCCACGACGGCCGCGCGTCGGTCCTCCAGGCGTACACCCCCGACGAGGCCGAGGCCATCGCGACCTCCGCGGTCCCCGAGTCGCGGGTCCGCCGGGTCTTCCCCTACCGGATGCTGATCACCGGGCCGGGCCGGTGAGCGTCTGGGACGCCGCGGTCGTCGGCGCCGGACCCGCGGGATCCGCCGCGGCGGCCGTGCTCGCGTCCGCGGGACGCCGCGTCCTCGTTCTGGAGAAGGACCGGTTCCCGCGGGCGAAGGTCTGCGGCGAGTTCTTGTCGGGAGACGCCTCGGAATCTCTCGTGCGGCTGGGAGCGCTCTCCTGCGTGCTCGCCGTGAAGCCGGAGACGATCCGGGAGGGAACGGTCCACCTCGGTGGGGGCGGCCGCTCCGTCGCCTTCACTCTCCCCTCTCCCGCCCTCGGCCTCTCGCGCTCCGTGCTCGACGAGCTCCTCGCGAGGCGTGCCCGTGAAGCCGGCGCGGAGGTCTCCTTCGGCGCGCGCGTCGTCTCGATCACGGGCGATGCATCCCGGGGCTTCGCGGTCCGGTACACCGCCGGCGGCGTGGAAGTGGAGGCGCGGGCCCGTCTCGTCGTCGGCGCGTGGGGCCGGTGGGACGCGATGGACCGCGAGCTGAGGCGTCCGTTCGTCGCGGGGCCCCGCTGCTTCGGCTGGAGCCGCGACTTCGCGGACCCGACCGAGGCCCTCGCCGGTCGCGTCGCGCTCTTCCTGTTCCCGGGCGGCTACTGCGGCCTCTCGCGCGTCGAAGGCGGAGAGGTCAATTTCGCGGGCATCGTCTCGGAGCGCGTCCGCCGCGCTCTCGGCGGATCGGGCGGGTGGGAGACCGTGCTCCGCCACGCCCGCGAAGGCAACCCCGCCCTCGACCGGGAGCTGTCGGCGCTCGAGCCGGGGCCTCGGGGGTTCCTCGGAACCGTGCCGGTGGTCTTCTCCGCGAAGCCTCCCGTAGAGGACGGCATCCTGATGGCCGGAGACGCCGCGGGCGTCCTCGATCCCTTCTCCGGACAGGGACAGGCCGCCGCGCTCGCGTCCGGACTGCTGGCGGCCGACACGGCGCTCGAATACCTCGAAGGCCGCGTCGACGCGTCCGGCTACGAGGCGCTGTACCGGCGGCTCTGGAGACTCCGGTTCGGAAGCCGCTTCGCCTGGGGCGCGCGGCTGCGGCGGCTGATGCTCGACCCCTTCCTCGGGCGGATCGCGGCGCGTCTCGGCGGACGAGCCCTCGTGGATCTGGCGATCGGGAAGCTTTGGGGAACGGCGGATGCCTCGGGGCCGGAGTCTCTGTCGGCTAGGAGAAGGCGAGCGCTCCCTCCGGCGTGAAGATCCGGTCGTCGAGCTTCGCCGGCTTGTAGTCGCGGTACTCGAGGCGAGTCACCACGTTCGAATCGCGCCCGAGCAGGTCGCGGATGTCCATGCGCGTCACCGTGGTCTTGCCGTGCGAGGTCCCGAACGCGGCGAAGACGACCTCCTTCGCCTCCTTGCCCGACGGCAGGTAGAAGGCGACCTTCGCGGGCCGCCGGGCGGCCTCGTCATACCAGAGGACCACCTTCGGGTACGCGGCCTGCGGGCTCTTCGCCGTCAGGTCGAGAACGCGCGTCGCACGTCCGTCGACCTCCGTGCCGGGCCGCACGGTGGCGTCGTAGTCCTCCGCGAAGCGGAGCCTGGCGACGTCGGCGACGGACGCACCGCCCATCAGGCGCTGGTTCGCCGTGATCGGGAGCGGGTTCGACGCGCCGGGGACGAGCAGCCACATCTTGTCCCCGTTCGTCAGGATCTTGCGTCCCGAGTTCTTCCCGCCGCGGAAGATGATGAGCGCCTTGTCCCGGCCTTTCGTGTAGACGTCGAAGTCGACGGCGCCGGGCTGCTCCGTCCCCCCCGCGTACTGCGCGGCGTGGGCGGTGATCACCGCCTCGTCGAAGGCGTTGCGCGTGCGGTCGATCTCCTCGAGCCAGGAGCGGACTTCGGAGCTGGACTCTCCCGCCGCGATCGAGGCGGGCAGCACGAGCGGAAGGAGCAGGGCGATCGCGGCGAGTCGTCTCATGCGCTCATCAACGAGCGGGACTCCCCGGCTGTTCCCTCATCGAGACCCGTATACTCGAACGACGTGCTCCCATTCGAAAGGCTCTTCTTCCCGCACCTCGCGGTCGAGGCGTTCCGCATGGTGTACGCCCTCTTCCTCTTCGGGTGCCTGAGGGCGCTCGGACGGCTCGTTCTCCGGCGGGTGCCCGGCCTCGAGACGGGGGAATCCGGGGCGGCGCTCGTCGAGATCGCGGCCGGTTTCGCGCTCTTCTCCTTACTCGTACGATCCCTCGGCTTCATCGGCCTGGCCTCCTGGGTCGGCCTTCTCGCGATCCTCGGCTCATCGGCATGGCTCCTCTACCGGGAGAGGCCTCGCATCGCCGAGGCCGTCGCGGCGCTCTCGACCCGGTCCCTCCCCTGGCGCCGCGAGCCCGGCCTCTTCGTCCTCGCCGCGGTCGCTCTGATCCCCCTGCCGATGGCGCTCGCGCCTGCTGTCTCGCTCGACGCGCTCGTCTACCAGCTCCGGTTTCCGGAGATGACCCTTCGGACGGGAGTCTGGGCGATCGATCCGACCAACAGCCCCTCCTTCTTTCCCGCGGCGACCGAGACTCTCTACCTCGCCACGCTCCTCGTCGACTCCTCCGGGATCGCGGCACAGCTCGTCCACTACGGGTTCTTCCTCCTCTCTCTCGCCGCCCTCGTCGTGCTCGGCCGTCGGCTCTCGGGTGATGCGAGGTCCGGGGTCTGGGCGGCGGTGCTCTTCGCGTCGGTCCCCGCGGCTTCGATCGTCGCCGGATGGTCCTGGTCCGACATGTCCCTCTGCTTCGTGCTGCTCGCGGCCTGCATCGCCCTCCTCGATGGAGCCGCCGGAACGGCGTTTCTGCTCGCGGGCCTGGCCGCCTCCGTCAAGTACAGCGGGATCCCCTTCGCCGTCCCGGTCGCCGCGGCGGCGGCGTGGATCGGGATGCGCCGGCGCCGATTCGGGGAAGTCGCCGCGGGATTCGCGGCCGGGCTCCTCGTCGCGCTTCCGTGGTACGTCTCGAACGCGCTCCGCACGGGAAACCCGGTCTACCCTCTGCTCCCGTCCGTCTTCGGCGGTTCCGGGGAAGCCGCTCGACGGATCCTCGAGTGGAGCCGCGCCTCGTCGCCGGGAGAAGGCGGCGCCTGGTCGGACTATGTCCTGCGCCCCCGATCGCTCGACGCCGACATCGGAGGCATCCTCCTGGCGGTCCTCCTCGCGGCCGGCGCCGTGTACTGCTTCCTCGTCCGTCGGATGCGGGCGCCGATGCTCCTCCTCCTCGCGGCGATCGCGCTGCTCGCTCCCTTCTCCCCCGCGGCCAGGATCCTGCTGCCGGCGATCGCCGGGGCGAGCCTTTTCGCGGGAATCGCGATCCAGAGCCGGCCGCCCGGCGGTTGGCGAACCGCGCTCGGAGTGCTCGTCGCGCTCGTCGTGCTCCGCGGCGCCGGCTTCGCGGCCGCGCACAACGCTCTCTTCTTCAACCCGATGCCGTGCGCGGTCGGTGTGGAGAGCGAGCGCGCGTATACCTTCCGCAACCGCCGGGAGGCACCCCTGTTCGAGCGGGCGGCGGCCGTCCTCCCCGAGGACGCCCGCGTCCTCGTCTTCGGCGATTCGAAGATGTTCGGGTTCCCGCGACCGACGGTGGCGTCCGCGATCGTCGACCCGCCGGCGGTGGGAGCATTCCTCCGGGGGGCTTCGAACCCCGGCGAGGTCCGGCGGCGGCTCGCCGGGGCCGGGATCACCCACCTGCTGGTCTCCATGGACTCGCTTCGAGCGCCGGCCGGCGCTTCCTGGCGCCGTGGCCTCACCCCCGCCGACCTCGCCTTGCTCGAGAGGCTCGTCCAGGAGGCCCATCCGCTCGATCGACAGGGCCCGCTCGTACTGCTCGACGTCTCCGGAGGAAACCGGGGAGCCTGATCCTCGAGCCTCCTCAGACGTGGCTCAGAGCGTCCACGATGGCCATCCGCGCCGCGCGCCTCGCCGGGAAATAGGACGCGATGGTCATCGTCAGCACCATGACCACGAGCCCGACGAGATACGCGAGCGGATAGAGCTGGACGTGGATCGGATCGCCGTGCGTCCCTCCGGGCGGCGGCGGCAGTGTGAAGCCCCACGCGTTCAGCACGACCCGCACGAGCAGAGCGAACAGCGCGCCCGCCGCGCAGCCCACGAGCGCGATCGCGACGCCCTCGGCCAGGAACATCCGGAGCACCCCGGAGGGTCGCGTCCCGATCGCCCGCAGGGTTCCGATCTCGCGCGTGCGCTCCGTGACGGCCATCGTCATGACGATCGCGGCCGAGAGGATCACGATCACCACGAGGACCGTCCCGACGAAGCCGAAGATACCCACGTAGAGCAGCTTGACCTGGTCATAGAAGGCGGCGAGCTCGCGCCAGCCGCGCACGGCGACCGGATAGCCCGCCTTCGTCAGCGTCTCCGCGATCCGCCGCCTCGCCGCGTCCTCGTCGGAGCCGGGCTTGAGGAAGACCACGAGCTTCGAGACGGTCTCGGGGCTCTGCAGGAGGCGTCCGACGAGCGCCGTGCCCGCCGCGACGTAGCGGTCGTTGAGCTCCTTGATCCGAACGTCCACGAGACCCTGCACGATGCCGTCCACGGCGTTGAGCGACCCATCGGGCGTGGTGGCCATGAGCGTCACCCGATCACCGACCTTCGCGCCGAGCGCGGACGCGAGACCCGTCCCGAGGAGCACGCCGTCTCCGCCGTCCCCGGCCAGATACTTGCCCGCGGTCACCGACTCGCGCGCGCCCGTCGCGGCGGCCTCTGGCTCGGGGTCGACGCCCACGCCCAGGTACGGCACGGACTTCGTCCCGTTCGATGCGAGCCCCACGAAGTCCACACGCGGGACGACGGAGGAGACCGCGGGATCGTTGGCGATGATCGCTCTGGCCCGCCGGGCGTCCCCGATCCCGAACTCCAGCGTCCGCTCCTCGGTGGCGTTCACGGCGCGTCGGTCGACGACCTGCAGCTGTCCCACGCTGCGGATCGTCCCCTCGCGAAGCCCCGCGAACGACTGCGCGACGAAGCCTCCGGCGAGAGCGAACGCGGCGAAGCCGAAGGCAACGACGATGCCCATCAAGAGGGTGCGCCGTCGCTGGCGGACGAGGTTGCGCCACGCGATCGCGAGGAAGCTCATGCGGGCGAGAGGCTCGTACGGACGACGGGAGAAGGGCTCATGCGGGCCTGTCCGATTCGATGCGGCCGTCATGCAGCGCGACGACGCGACGCGCCCGGGCGACGACGCGGGGATCGTGCGTCGCGAAGAGGAACGCGACCATGCGGGACTCCGAGAGATGCCGCATCAGGTCCAGGATCTCGTCCGCGGTCTTCGAATCGAGGCTCGCCGTCGGCTCGTCGGCGAAGATCACCTCGGGAGAGTTGCCGAGCGCGCGAGCGATCGCGACGCGCTGCCTCTGCCCTCCCGAGAGCAGGTCGGGCCGCGTCGTCTCCTTGCCCTCGAGACCCACCGCCGCGAGCAGCTCCCGGGCTCGGGCGCGGCGCTCCTTCGCCGAGCGTCCGGCGAGCGCCATCGGATACTCGACGTTCTCCTCGGCCGAGAGCACGGGGATGAGATTGAACGTCTGGAAGACGAACCCGAACCGATCGCGGCGGAGGTCCGCACGGTCGTTCTCGGAGAGGGCTTCCGCCTCCCGCCCGTCGATCGCGAGGGATCCCGAGTCGGCGCGGTCCAGCAGGCCGAGGAGGTTCAACAGCGTCGTCTTTCCCGAGCCGCTCGGCCCCTTCAAGGCGACGAACTCGCCGCGGCGTATCGCGAGGTCCACGTCGCGAACCGCCGGGACGAGCGTCGGCCCGACGCGGTACGTCCGCGTCAGCGCGCGAGCCTCGAGGAGCGGCGCCGAACGGTCCATGGCGGCGTCATATTACGCACGAACGGAAGGCCGCTCTGGCACGGGCCTTGCCCCTGGAGAGGGCGGGGTCGAACCATGGCCACGGAACGGCGGGAACACAAGACGGAAGGCGAGAAAGAGCGGCCGCACGATGAGAGGCCGCGCCGGAATCGCGAGGGGTTCTGGAAGCGATTCCGGTCGGGTCTGGCCGCGTCCGGGCGGGCTTCGGGCAAGACGTTCCTCTGGATCCTGGCGGGCATCGGCATCCTGATCGTCCTCCTGGTGGTGGCGTCCTTCTTCGTGGACGAGCCGATGCGACGCTCGATGGAGAAGCGGATGAACGCGAGCCTGAAGGGATACCAGGTCCGGATCCCCAAGCTCCACTTCTCGCTCTTCGGTGGGTCGATCACGCTGCACGACCTGACGATCCGGCAGCAGCAGAACCCGGAGCCTCCGATCGCCAGGATCCCCCGACTCAAGGCGAGCGTTCAGTGGAGCGAGCTCCTGACCCTCCACGTCGTCGCCGACTTCCTGTTCGACAAGCCGCAGATCCATCTGAACCTTCCGCAGCTCCAGGCCGAGAACCGGGATCCGACCCCGGTGAAGGACAAGGGCTGGCAGGACGCGCTCGAGGCGATCTATCCGTTCAAGGTCAACCTGTTCCGCGTCAACGACGGCGACGTGGTGTACATCGACAAGGATCCGAAGAACACGCTGCACATCGCGCACCTCTCTTTCCGCGCGAACAACATCCGGAACATCCACTCGCGCGAGCACGTCTATCCGTCGCCGATCCACGCCGAGGCCGTCGTCTTCGAGAAGGGACACGCGGTCCTGGACGGCCACGCGGACTTCCTCGCCAAACCGCTGCCCGGCATCCACACGCTCTACCGCCTCGAGAAGGTCCCGCTGGACAACCTCAAGCCGATGATCGCGCGCGCCAACCTCGAGCTGAAGGGCGGGACGCTCTCCTCCAACGGCGAGATCGAGTACGCCGCGAACACGAAGCTCGTGCGCGTCGCCGACGTGACCATCAGCAAGCTGCGCCTGGATTACCTCCACACCGCCGCGACGGCCGGCGCCGAGACCGCCCGCAAGGAGCAGGTGAAACAGGCGGCGAGCAAGGCGAGCAATCGGTCCGACATGACGCTCGCGCTCGAGAAGCTCCGGCTGGAGGACTGCGAGCTCGGCTACGTCAACAAGGCGAAGAGCCCCGATTACAGGGCGTACTTCACCGACGCGAACGTGACCGTGACCAACCTCTCGAACCAGTTCGTCAAAGGGCCCGCGACCGTGACGGCGACCGGCAAGTTCATGGGGAGCGGACCCACGAAGGCCGTGGCCCACTTCCGCGCCGCCAAGAGCGGCCCCGACTTCGACCTGGATCTCGCGATCGAGAACACCGACATGACCCGGATGAACGACATCCTTCGCGCCTACGGCAAGTTCGACGTCGCGGCGGGGAAATTCTCCTTCTACACGCAGCTCGCGGCGAAGAACGGCTACGTGAACGGCTACGTCAAGCCGCTCTTCCAGGACATGAAGGTCTACGACAAGCAGCAGGACAAGAACAAGCCGTTCTTGAAGAAGGCGTACGAGGCCGTCGTCGGAGGCGTCGCCAAGCTGCTCGAGAACAAGAAGCGCGAGGAGGTCGCGACCCGGGCGGATATCTCGGGACCGATCGAGAACCCCAAGTCGAGCGTTCTCCAGATCATCGGCAAGCTGCTCGAGAACGCGTTCATCCGCGCGATCCTGCCGGGCTTCGACCGCCAGGCGGCCGCGCAGGGGATCGTCATGAAGGGGGCGAAGAAGTAGAGGCCGCGGCGGCCGTCGGCCTCGAACAGTTGTCGCAGTTGCCGCAGGCGCCCTTCGGCTCGTCGCCGAAGTAGTCGAGCAGGAACTCCCGGCGGCAGGTCGCGAGCTCGGCGTACCTCTGCATCGTCTCGATCCGGTCGAGCACCGCCCGGCGGCGGCGGGCGTCGAGCTCCGCGGCCTCGTCCGCCGCGGCCACCGGATCGGAGCGGTCGCCGGCTCGACGCGCCTCTCCCGTCGCGAGACGCTCGACCACTCCGAGGTCCTCGAGACCCACGAGCGCCGTCGTCACCTTCGCGCGCGAGAGCCCTGTGCGCTCCGCGATCTCCTTCGGGTCGAGCGCGTCTCCGCCGCGCAGGGCCTCCGCGACGTCGCCGATCTGGTCGGCCGTGGCGCGCCCGCCCGCCGCGAAGAACCGGTGCAACCCGGCGTCCGCCGGTCGGTAGAAGAGCGTCGCGGAAGCCGGCTCGCCGTCGCGTCCGCTGCGGCCCACCTCCTGATAGTACGAGTCGAGCGAGTCCGAGACGTCGTAGTGGAAGACGAATCGCACGTCCGGCTTGTCGACGCCCATCCCGAACGCGTTCGTCGCGACGAGGATCGGGGTCTCACCCGACATGAACTCCCGGGCCGCGGCCTCGCGCTCGGCCTTCTTCAGACCGGCGTGGTAGAAGCGCACCTTCTCGCCCGCCTCGGCGATCGCGCCTGCGATCTCCTCGGCGTGCTTCCGCGTCGCCACGTAGACGAGCCCCGGCCGCGGCGCCCTCCGCACGGCCTCCAGCAGCGCCGCCTTCTGCTCCCGCTCCGTCGTGAACGATTCGACGGCCAGTCGGATGTTGGGTCGATCGAATCCGCGCACCACGACGAGCGGGTCGCGCATCCGCAGCCGGCGGGCGATCTCCTCGCGGACCTCCGGCGAGGCGGTCGCGGTGAGAGCGAGGATCGGAGGTCTGCCCAACGCTTCGGCGACCGCGCCGAGGCCCAGGTAATCGGGTCGGAAATCGTGACCCCACTGGCTCACGCAATGCGCTTCGTCGACGACGAACAGGGAAGGACGCGCGCGACCGGTCGAGAGGCGCGCGAGGACCTCCTTCCGGCGAAGCTGCTCGGGGGAGAGAAACAGGAACTCCGTCTCACCCCGCCGGGCGCCGGCGAACGCCTCTCTTCTCTCCGACGCGGGCACGAGCGAGTTGACCGCGGCCGCGCCGGCCAGCTCGGCCGCCTCGATCGCCTCGAGCTGATCTCTCTGGAGCGCGATCAACGGCGAGACCACGACCGTCGGCCCCGGGATGAGCAGCGCGGCGATCTGGTAGATCGCGGACTTGCCGGCACCCGTGGGCATGACGGCGAGCACGTCTCGCCGCGCGAGGATGGCGTCGATCGCTTCGCGCTGGCCGGGCCTCAGCCGGTCGAAGCCGAGCTTCTCGCGGGCGACCGCGTCGATCGAAGAGGGAATTCCCTCGGAGCTAACGTCGCCGACGCGATCCGCCGCGGTTGCCGCCCGAGGACTTCCCGCTCTTCTTGCTCCGGCTCCCGGAGGTCTTTCCGCCGGACGACTTCCGCGAGGTCCCCTTGGAGGACGACGACGAGGACCGCCCGCCCCGGGAGCTCCGCCCCGAAGACCCGCTCGAGCTCCGGGAAGCTCCGCGCTGGCGCGTCTTGCCGCCGCCGCGCGACGACGAGGTCCGCGACCCCGACTCGCGCCGGGCCGCCTGTGCCGCGCGGCCCCGGCCGTCCGCCGTCTCGGCCGAATCCCGGCTCACGAGCTTCGAGAAGCGGCTCGTCTTTCCTCCGCTCGTCCGATCCTCGTAGACGAACGCGAGGCCCTCCTCGTCGAACTTCTGGAAGAACTCGTCCCACGAGATCTCTTCCAGCCGGTCGCCTCCGGAATAGCCCGGGAAGTCGATCCGCAGCAGGCCCGCCTCTTCTCCGCCCTGCCCCGTCCCGCGCACGGTGGCCGGATGGCCTCCCCGCTCCTCGACCCAGCGGCGGATCTCGTCGTGATCGGTCGTCGTCTTTCCACTCGGCATGTCACTCCTCCTGGTCGATCGGGATTACGGCTTGAGCACGACTTTGGTGCAGCCGTTCTCGTGGCTTCGGAACATCGCGTAGGCCTCCGGGGCGTCGTCGAGCGCCATGCGGTGGCTGATCACGAACGACGGGTCGATCTCCTTCCTCTCGATGCGATCGAGGAGGGGCTTCAGGTACCGATGGACGTGGGTCTGACCCATCTTCATCGTCACCCCCTTCGCGAAGGCCGCGCCGAAGTTGACCTTGTCGATGACGCCGCCGTACACGCCGGGGATGCTGACGGTGCCTCCCTTGCGGCACGCCTGAATCGCCTCGCGCAACGCGCCCGGGCGGTCGGTCTCCAACCGCAGGCTCTGCTTGACGCGGTCGTACGCGTACTGGAGTCCGTGGCCGTGCGCCTCGAGGCCAACCGCGTCGATACAGGCGTCCGGCCCGCGCCCGCCGGTCTCGTCCGTCAGAGTCTCCAGCACCTTCTCCTGCGAGCGGTCGATCACGATCGCTCCGCCCTCCTCCGCGAGCCTCAGACGCTCGGGGACGTCGTCGATGACGAAGACGCGGCCCGCGCCGAGGAGCTTCGCGCTCCGCAGCGCGAACTGTCCAACCGGCCCCGCGCCCCAGACGGCGATCGTGTCGCCCTCCTCGATGTCGCAGTTCTCGGCCGCCATGTATCCGGTCGGGAAGATGTCGGAGAGAAACAGGACCTGATCGTCGGACAGGGACTCGGGGACGGGGATCGGGCCGATCTGAGCGTGCGGGACGCGAACGTACTCCGCCTGCCCTCCGGCGTAGCCGCCGTAGATGTGCGAGTAGCCGAAGAGCGCCGACCCCGTGGTGGACCCGTACATCGTCTCCGCGATCCACGCGTTCGGGTTCGTGTTGTCGCAGAGCGACCAGAGTCCGCGCTCGCAGAAGAAACACCCGCCGCAGGCGATCGTGAAGGGGACCACGACGCGATCGCCCTTCTTCAGCCGGGTGCACGCCGGACCGGTCTCCACGACCTCGCCCATGAACTCGTGTCCGAGGATGTCGCCCTTCTTCATCGTCGGGATGAACCCGTCGTAGAGGTGGAGATCGGACCCGCAGATGGCCGTCGACGTGATCTTCACGATCGCGTCGCGCGGGTTCAAGATCTCGGGATCCGGGACCTCTTCGACCCGGACGTCGTGGATGCCGTTCCAGCAGACCGCTCTCATGACGCCTTCCTCGCCGAAGGCGCGCGACCGCTCGTCTGGCCCTCGACGGTCGGGGCCTCTCCCGCCTCGACGAGCGCCTTGAAGCGCCGCATGTCCTCCCGGATCTGCCGCTCGGGGTCCTCGCCCAGCATCTTCGCCACCGCCGCTCCGGCCTTGCCGGCCGGCGGCTCGTACTCCATCGAGACCGTAACGGCGGTGCCGCGGCCGGAGCCGAGCTCACGGAAGCGCACCGAGCCCCGGTGCATTACGTCCGATCCTTCTTCCGTCCTCCACGCGATGACTTCGCCTTCGCGGTCCGCGACGATCTTCGCGTCCCACTGAACGGTCGTGTCCGCGGGACCTCTCGCGATCCACCGCGAGCGCTTCCCGGGCAGCTCGGTCACGGAGACCAGGTGCGCGAAGACGCGAGGCAGGTTCTCGAGGTTGCGCCAGAAGCGGTAGAGCTCGTCGGGAGGGCGGTTGACGGCGAATCCCTGCTCGATCTCGATGGGCTTGCGGCGCGCGCGGTCGATGCCGAGCGCCTGGTACACCGCGTCGTGCCCCGTCACCCCGCGCCAGACGAGACCCGCCCCGATCATCGTCAACGGAACGCCCCAGAACCGCCGGCGCAGCAGCCCGGATGCTCCCCAGATCGCGATCGCTCCGCCCGCCGCGGCCGACACGACCCGCTCGGAGGAGCCGACGTTGACGGAGCGGCCCCTCAGCCGGGAAAGAGTGCGCTGGACGGGACGCGAGAGGGCTTTTCCGAGCGCGGTGGGCTGGTCGAGCGCCGCCACCGCTATTCCTCGTCCTCGTCTTCGTCGTCCTCTTCATCGAGCTCGTCGTCTTCGTCCTCGTCCTCGTCGAGCGCGTCCTCGTCCTCTTCGTCTTCCTCGTCCTCCTCGTCCTCGTCCTCGTCTTCGTCCTCTTCCTCGACGTCTTCTTCGTCCTCGAGGTCCTCGTCTTCGTTCTCGCTGTCCTCGATCTCGTCGACGCCGACTTCGTCGCGATCGCTGCGGTTCGTGCTTCCCGGCGTCCGTGAGCGAGCGGACAGCGGATCGGCGGCCGGTCCCGCGAAGAGCTCGGTCTCGACGCTGCCCGCCTCGCGCGGAGGTTCGATGCGCGGTTCGTTCATGGCGGCTCCCAATTTCCTTCGGAGGGCAGAAGTGCCCCGTGCGCGGTCGTGCAAGAAGGATTCCGGCCGCTCGGAGCGCGCGGGATTCGCTGATGGAAGGTATGACCCTTGCACTCAGGCGAGGCGCTCGGCTTTCGTCGCCCGGCGTCCCGAAGCCCATGCAAAGAACATCGATGCGTAGAAGGGCTCTTCCTCCCGCGAGGCGCTTCCCGCGCTCGGGAGATCGATCGTGAGCGCGGTACTGCGCGCGCCTCGGCGCCGCCGCACGGCGTTGGAGAAGCGCCTCGAGAGGCAGGTCATCCTGCTCGGCGCGGTCCTGCTCGGCCTGCTGTTCGCCTTGACCGGCTGCGGAACGTCGCCTGGCACGGAGCCGATCTCCGGAGTCTTCCACTCGGGAGCCGAACGCGCCGTGCGAGGCGAGCGCGTCCTTTCTCCGTACTGCCAGCGGTCACCCACCGGCGGTGAGGCGAGCGTCGCGTACCTGAAGGCGAAGCCTCATCCCGAGGCGGATCGCAAACCGGAACAGGGGTTCTCCCGGAAGAGCGAGGCGGAGCGGAGATCATGAGAAAAAGGCTCGTCTTCGCAGAAGGAGTCGGCGCGGGCGCGGGCGTCGTACTGATCCTCGGAGCGCTCTTTCTCCTGACGCGTGCCCGAACGGTAGCTTCCGCCGCTCGTCGGATCGAAGAGGCTTCGCGGTCGGGCCGGTTTCCCTTCCCGGCACGGATTCCGGCGAATTACCTCGATCAGTTCCGCGCCGCCGGGCTGTGAGGCGGGCCCTCCGAGGAACGCTCGGACCCCCGTCCGCCTCTCGCGGGGGAGAGGGTGAGACACGTAGTGGTTGAGAAAGGAACAAGCCATGAAGAGTAAAGCCGCCATCGGCACCCATCCCATCCATCCCATGCTCGTCCCGCTTCCGATCGGTGCGTTCTTTCTCGCGCTGCTCGCGGATCTCTTTCACCTGCCCGCGCGCGACCCGTTCTGGTACCGCTTCGCCTTCGTCGCCATCGGAATCGGGATCATCACCGCGCTGCTGTCCGCGGTGTTCGGGGCCGTCGAGTACTTCGGCGTCCGAATGAGTGCCGCGGGAGGCCGGATCGCGACCTGGCATGCCGTGCTGAACGTCACCGTCGTCGTCCTCTATGCCGCGAGCTGGTTCCTGAGGCGGCACGACGCGGCGCTCGGAACGGATCGCTTTCCGCTCGTCTTCGGCCTGGCGGTCGTCGGCTTCGTGCTGCTCGGGGTCTCCGGTTGGCTCGGCGGGAATCTCGCCTATCACCACAAGGTCGGCGTCGTGGAAAAGGCGGATCCGGAAGCGACCGAGATCGGCATGCGCGAACCGGCGCGCTAGCCGCCGGCCGTGCGGGCTCTCGCGACCGCGCTCGCCCTCGGGCTCGTGACGGCGAGCGCCTGCAAGCTCGACCTGAAGGCCGCGGACCAGGCGTCGCGCCGGAAGGCCCCGCTGCCGCCGAAGGTCTCCACCACGGTGCGCGCCCCCGCCGGGTTCCGGACCGTCCTGCTCGCGGAAGGCTTCAACTACCCGAGCTCGATCGCGTTCGACGCGTCGGGCGCGCTCTACGTTCTCGAGTCGGGAACGGTCCCCATCCCGACCCTTCACCCGAAGATCTTCCGAGTCGATCTCTCGGGCGGCGCGCCGCGCGAGGTCCCGATCGAGGGCGGCTTCCCGGGGACTCAGGCGGTCGGGCTCGCGTTCCGCGACGGATGGCTGTACGTCTCCCACGAGGAGAAGGAAGGCACGTGGGGGATCTCCCGGGTTCGCCCGGAGGGCGGCCGTCTCCAGCCGGTGGTCGTGGGCATACCGTCCCGAGGCGACCACTGGATCGGCTACCCGGTGTTCGACTCCGCGGGGACGCTCTGGTTCGGCGTCGGCAGCGCCACGAACTCGGGGGTCGTCTCCTCCCACGATCCCGTGGACGAGAAGTGGATCCGGAAACGGCCGGACGCGCACGACGTCGCCTGCAAGGACCTCGTGCTCACCGGCCGCACGTTCACGGAGGACGACGCTCTGGCGCCCGGGACGCGCTCGACCACGGGCGTCTACCAGCCCTATCGGCACTCCGACGCGAGGCGCGTCGCGGGACGAGTCCCCTGCACGGGCGCCCTGATGCGCCTGCCGGCGGGCGCTGCCGCTCCGGAGCTGTTCGCGTGGGGGTTCCGCAACCCGGTCGCGCTCGCCCTCGACGCGTCGGGCGTCCTCTTCGTGGGGATGCAGGGCGCGGACATCCGCGGCTCGCGCCCCGTCCGCGACGACCCGGACGCGATCTACCGCGCGCGAGAGGGCGCCTGGTACGGCTGGCCCGATTATGCTGCGGACCTGCGTCCCATGACCGACAGCGCCTTCGCCTCCCCTCCGAAGTATTTCGGCGCGAATCCTCCCGCGCTCGACTTCGTCATCGACCACGCGCGCAGCGGGCTCTCGGCGCCGGATCGCGGGCTCCTCGTGGGCGTCACGGAGCCTCACGCGGCCCTCGGAGGCATGACGTTCGTCCCCTCCGAAGGGGCGTTCGCCCGCTGGGCCGGCCGGCTGCTGCTCTCGGAGATGGGCGACTTCAAGCCCTCCACGGACCCGGTCGATCCCGAAGTCCGCGCGGGCTTCCAGATCGAGGCGATGGACCCGGCGACCGGCCATCGCGAGGTCTTCGCCCGCAACGCGACGCCGCCTGGAAAGGACGGCGCGAGAGCGGAGCCCGCCTCGCACCTCGATCGTCCGGACGGCTTCGAGCGGCCCGTGGACGTCAAGGTCGGACCGGACGGGCTCGTCTACGTGCTCGACTTCGGCGCGCTCGAGGTGACGGAAACATCGGCGAAGGTGTTTCCGAAGACCGGGCGCGTCTTCCGAATCGAGCCGGCGGAGGGCCCGCCCGCCCGGCCGGGTCCCCGGTGACCGGCGCCGCGTCCGCCGCCGCCCTCCTCACGATCGCCTCCGTTCTCGCGGGTGGGTCGGCCGGTGACTCGCCCTCGGGAGAGCGGCCGCCCGCGCCGCCGGTCGTCTCCGAATCGGTCGTCGTCACCGCCGAGCGCGGACCGGCGAAGCGCTCCGACGTCCCGGCCGCGGTCTCGGTGCTCGAGAGAGAGGACGTCGAGCGTCTGCCCGCTCGGACCCTCGCGGAGATCCTTCCCTATCTCCCCGGCTTCCACGCCTTCTTCGCGCGGCCGTGGAGCGGCACGGCGCCGATGGTCGCCGCCCGGGGTTTCTTCGGGGGCGGCGAGGCGGAATACGTCCAGCTCCGAGTCGACGGCGTCCCGGCGGCGGACGCCGAGTCGGGGCTCGCGGACTGGAGATCGATCCTCGCGGAAGACATCGATCGGATCGAGGCGCTCCGGGGTCCCGCCTCCGCGCTCTACGGAGACACCGCCCTGGCCGGAGTGATCGAGGTGTTCACCCGTCGACCTCCCGAAAGCGGCGCCGAGGGCGAGGTGACGGCCTCGGCGGGAAGCTTCGGCACCGCGAGCGCGAACGGGTGGGCGGCCGGATCGCTCGGCGGACTCTCCGGACGCCTCTCCGCGGGAGCGTCTCGCACCGACGGAGAGCGCGCGCACGCCTCGGCAAGTGCGGAGGAGGCGTCGGCGTTCGCTTCCCGGCGCACGGCGGCGGGCGAGTGGCGGCTCGCGTTGTCCGCCGACTCTCGGCGGGCCGACGATCCCGGAGCGCTGACCGCGTCGGAGTCGGCGCGCGAACCCGACTCGTCCGACCCCGTCTTCCGGTTCGACCGCGACGACGAGCGCCGGGGCCGCGCGTCCCTCTCCCTGACCCGTGAGGACGGAGAGCTGCCCTTCCGCATCGCGGTCTCGGCGGACGCGCGGCGCGGCGGGCGCGTGCGGACGCAGTGGCTCTTCCCCGGCTTCTTCGACCGCACCCGCCGCGGCCTGGACACCTGGGGCATCCTCGGTGAGGCGCAGGCGGAGCGAGGCTGGACTCTGCTCGGGCGGAGCGCGCGCACTCGGGCCGGAGTCGAGATCTCTCGAGACCGGGCGGACACCGACTACCGCGCGGTCGACGACTCGGGCGATGTCGGCCCCGTCGAGGTCTCCGGCACCGCGGAGCGGGTCCGCACGGGCGCGTTCTTAGTGCAGGACTGGCGCATCACGGACCGGGTCCGAGCCGTCGGAGCTCTGCGCTGGGACCGCATCGCCGATCGTTTCCACGGCGACGTCTCCACCCGTCCCGAGGCCCACGAGGCCTGGTCGCCGCGCGTCGGCGTGCTCGTCAAGCTTGGCGCGGCCGGGTCCGCGGCGCCCTCTCTCTTCGCGCAGGTCTCTCGAGCGTTCAAGGCGGCGACGCTCGATCAGCTCTTCGATCCGCATCCCTATCCCGACTTTCAGGGCGGCACGGTCACCGTCTCCAACCCCGCGCTCCGGCCGCAGCGGGCGCGCACGGCCGAGGCGGGACTCCGGACCGGCGACGGGGGCTCGCGGGTCCAGGCGGACGCGTCGCTCTACTGGACCGATGTCGACGACGAGATCGACTTCGATCCCGCGACGTTCCGGTACAGGAACATCGGGAGGAGCCGGCATCGAGGGGCCGAGGCTTCGGCGCGCTTCGCCCTCTCCTCGAGCCTCGCCGCGTCGTTCGAGTACGCGTGGAGCCGCGTCGAGTCGCGCGACGCGCCGGGGCAACAGCTGAAGAACGTCCCCGAGCACGTCGCGCGCGCCGGCCTCACCGCCTCTCTTCCCCTGGGGGTCCGCGCCGGCGCCCTGGCGTCCTGGATCGGACGGCGCTGGGCCGACGACGCGGACCGGTTCCGATTGAGGGACGCCGTGACGCTCGACCTGCGCCTGGAGCGCGGCTTCGGTCCGATCACCGCGCGGCTCGACGCGTGGAACCTGGCGGACGCGCGTTACGAAGAGATCGGCTACGTCCTTTCGGACTTCGCCGGCCGGTCCGTCGAGTACTCCTACCCGGGCGCCGGTCGAGCGATGCGGGTGAGCCTCGTCTTCCGGCCGTGAGACCGATCAACGAGGCCGCGAGGCGAATGGACGACGCCCTCGGGGACGATGGCACTCTTGTTGCGATCTCGCGTCGGGGAGGTGGCTGCGCATGAGTCGGGGAGGTGGCTGCGCATGAAGTGCGAGCACCAGGGCTGCCGGTGCGAGGAGACGCGCGTGCAGCGCGCGAACAAGAAGTTCTGCAGCGAGCGCTGCGCCGAGATGGAGATGTCGGGGCAGCCCGAGCCGATGTGCGTCTGCGGTCATCCGGAGTGCGCCGCGGGCTGAGCTCCGGCGGACCCATCGCGCCGGCGCGCCGTTCCGCGCGCACGCTGGCAAGGAATTGGCAATTCCATTCGGCGTGTCGAGACGGGCCTCTTCAGCGACCTTCCGGTTTCCCACCCGCCGGCGTCTCCTTCCGATCGAGAGAAGGGCGGCCCGGCGCGCGCTGGTCCACACGATTCGAGCGGGGTTCGGATCGCTCGCCTCTCTCGCCCCGACCCTCTCCGCCTATTGCGCGGAGATGCTCTTCCGCCGTCCTCCCCGGTGCGCCCAGCTCGCGCGAGAGCGCCGGGCGATGGAGACCGGCGCTCTGCGGTTCCTGCCTCACCGAGACGGTCGCATCGCGACATGGACTTTCGGAGAGGGGCCCCCGATCGTCACCCTCCACGGCTGGGGAGGCCACGCGGCACGGTTGTCGGTCTTCTACGCTCCTTTGCTCGAAGCCGGCTTCTCCGTCGTCGCGATCGACGCTCCCGGCCACGGCGAATCCTCCGGCTCTTTCTCGTCGCTGCCGGACTTCGTCGGTGCTCTGGAGACCGTGGTCCGCGAGGTTGGTCCGGTCGCGGGCGCCATCGGGCACTCCGCCGGCGCCGCCGCGGTCGCGCTCGCGATCCGCCGCGGGACACCGATCCCGCGTGCCGTGCTCCTCGCTCCTCCCGCGAACCCGGAGTACTACGCGGCGCGGTTCGCGCATTACATGGGCATACCACCGCCGGTGCGCGAAGAGATGAAGCGGCGGCTGGAGTCGCGGTACGGCATCGGCTGGTCCGATCTGCGTTTGACCGATCCGGGAGGAGCGACCGCGGAGCTCCTCGTCGTTCACGATCGACACGACGCCAGCGTGCCCTGGCGCGAGGGTGCGGCGATCGCCTCGGCGTGGCCGGGAGCGCGCCTCGTCTCCACGCGCGGTCTCGGGCATCACAAGATCCTGCGGGATGCGACCGTCGTCGCGACCGCGGTCAAGTTCCTCGCCTCCGCGCGCGCTCGAGCGTCGCGCGAGACGGCGGTCGCCTTCCGATGACGCATCCGTCGCGTTTCTCCTCGCGTGGTACGGATGTTGCTCCCTGGTCTCCGCGTTTCGACTCGCTTCACAGGAGCAATTCCCATGGCGGTGCAGATCCGGCAGACGCATAGACTCGAGTGGTCAGGCTCGGAAGAGCGCCCGTCGCTCGCCAAGGACGGGAGTCGTTCCTGGCGCCGCTCGCGATGGGCCGAGCTCCCGGCCGGAGAGGAGCTCGACCGCCAGATCGAGAGACGCGTCTTCGGCCGCGCTCCCGGCCGATCCATTCCACCGTTCTCGACCGAGGACTGGACCGCCGTCGCGCTCGCCGAGCTCGTGTCTCGTCAGACGGGCTGGTGGTTCGACGTCGTCGAGCGGGACGGCACATGGGAAGCGATGTGGATCGAGCTTCCGCCGCCAGCCGGCTCGGAGCATGCGAGCCGCAGGCGCATCCTGACCCTCGTCACGGCGACGGCTTCCACGCGAGCGCTCGCGATCTGCCGTTCGCTCGTGAAAGCGACCGCGTGCCCTCGCTGGCGGGGAGCCATCGCGGAGACGGCGGCCCCGCGGATTTTCCGGTCCTAGACTCGAGCACCGCCGCCCCGGCTCTCCGGGCGCGCTCCGGTCTGGTACGGAAGTTGCTGATTCCACGGCGCCTTTTCGATTCGTCGCGCGCCAAGCGATACTGAGTTCCAACGTGCTTTCGACTGAGAAGGGAAGACTGTGCCCACACTGGAGACCCGGCCGGCGGCCACGGCCATGAAAAAGATCGTCATCCTGGGAGCCGGCCCCACCGGTCTCGGCGCGGCGTACAGGCTCCGGGAGACCGGCCACGAGGACTTCGTCGTCCTGGAGGCGCGCCACCACGCGGGCGGCCTCGCGTCGAGCGAGACGAGCCCGAACGGGTTCATCTACGACATCGGCGGCCACGTCCTCTTCTCCCACTTCCGCTACTTCGACGAGCTCTTCGATCGGATGCTCGGCGACGAATACCAGGAGCTCCAGCGCGAGGCGTGGGTCTGGATGATGGACCGGTTCCTCCCCTATCCGTTCCAGAACAACATCAAGGACCTCCCGCCCGAGGCGGTGCTCAAGTGCGTGCTCGGAGTGATCGAGGCGCAGAAGGCGGCGCTCTCCGCGAAGGAGAAGCCCGTCTACCGCACGTTCGAGGAGCTCATTTACGGAGTGTTCGGCAAGGGAATCGCCGAGTACTTCATGATGCCGTACAACTTCAAGGTGTGGGCTCACGAGCCGAAGATGCTCGGGACCCATTGGATCGGCGAGCGTGTTCCCGTCGTCGACCTCGAACGCATGATCACGAACGTCCTCCTCGACAAGGCGGACGTGTCGTGGGGTCCGAACAACACCTTCAAATACCCGCGGCACGGCGGAACGGGCGGTCTGTTCGAGCGCGTCGCCGCGACCCTGCAGGACAAGATCCGTTTCGGGGCCCAGGCGGTCGGCGTCGACGTCCGGAAGAAGCGGGTGTTGCTCGCGGACGGCTCCGACGAGGAGTACGACGCGCTCATCTCGACCGTGCCCGTCGACAAGCTCGTCCAGTCGATCCAGGACGCGCCGTCCGACGTTCTCGAGGCGACGTCGCTCCTCCACCACTCCGGCAGCGCGATCGTCGGCGTCGGCGTCAACCAGCCGGCGCCCGCCACGAAGTGCTGGATGTACTTCCCGGAGTCGAACTGCCCGTATTACCGCGTGACGTATCTCTCGAACTACTCGCCCGAGGTCGTGCCGGACGCGACCCGGCAGTACTCGCTCCTCGCGGAGGTCTCGCGGTCGCCATACAAGCCCGTGAACCTCGAGACGGTCGTCGAGGAAGTCATCGACGGCTTCGTCAATACGAAGCTCCTGTCGCCGGAAGACCGGAAAGACATCGTCGACACGCACCTGATCACGCGCGAGTACACGTACCCGATCCCGACGATCCGCCGAGACGATGCCCTCTCGGTGATCCAGCCGTGGCTCGAGTCCAACGCCATCTACTCGCGCGGACGGTTCGGGTCCTGGAAGTACGAGATCGGGAACATGGATCACTCGGTCACGATGGGCGCCGAAGCGGCGGACCGGATCCTCCGAGGCACTCCGGAGCTGTGCTGGACCGACCGGATCCTGCCGAAGGCGGAGCAGACGCTGCGGCTGACGGAGAACGCCCCGAAGCCGAGGGCCGCCGGGGCGAAGCTGTCGGCCGTCGGAAGGTGACCGTCAGCTCTCGGACGATTTCCGGTCCCTGCGAAAAGGGGGCGTGAACTTGCCCGCGGCGCCCCCTTCGAGGCCCGCGTCGCCGTGGGTCTCGTGCTCGTCGTTCTGCAGGCGCGGGTCGTTCGAGTCGCGATCCACTCCGGTCGGGTCCTGAGGGGTTCCGGAGAACTGTTTTCGGGCGATCTCACGCCGGCGGTCGTCGGCCATGGCGCACCTCCGAGTCGCCTACGAGCGAGATCGATGCCGGGTCTCTCGGTCGAGGCTAGTCGTCGCAGTCCGGGCAGCCGAGGAAGGGGATCCGCTCGGCCGGCTGCGGGTGCGCATCGCCTTCGATCGAGGCCCAGGCGCCGCCCTGCGCGTGCCAGAGGTAGCACTCGAGGCGGTAGGCGTCGTGCGGATTGTCCGCGCGGAGCCAGCCGAACAGGACGTTCTCACCCGCCTCGGCGGCGAGGGTCAGCAGGCGCTGGCGCAGGTCGACGTCGTCGCGGCCGACGCGCTCGGAGACGCGCCCGCCGCGTCCGACCGACTTGACGAAATACACGCCCGAGACGCCTGGCGGGACCGTTCGGGCGACGTTGGTCTCGGTCAGCCGGACGGCGGGCTGGACACGCGTCGGCGGGGGAAGCTGCGGAAACAGAGAAGGCTGCGCCGTGTCCTTCCGGTCGGGCTCGACCGCCCTGACCCGACGCGCCGCGCGCATTCTCTTGAGTGTAGGGCCACGGGGTCGATCGCGCAACTTGGCTTTCCAGCACATTGGGATCCTAAGCTTAGAATTCCACGTGGACAAGTTGTCG
>JADMIO011406780.1_pt1 | contig 37942 bp, 32 predicted proteins | sample 8958161 | NCBI WGS metagenome assembly JADMIO01 (sample SAMN16585339, study PRJNA669376) | soil metagenome | isolation source: Crop rotation soil | place: USA: Cullars Rotation, Alabama | collected 2011 | reverse complement strand
TCAGGTGCTGGGCGTCGACCCCGTCCTGGGGCGTGAGCGCCAGGCCGATGGCCGTACCCACGTCGTGCTCCCCATTCCCGGTGGCGATGGGGGCCTTGAGCTCGTCGATGACGCGCAGCGCCAGGCCCGTAGCGGCCTCCGGTCCGTTGAGATGCTTGCCGAGGATGGCGAACTCGTCGCCGCCGAGCCTCGCCACCAAGTCGCCCTGGCGCAGAGCCTTGCGCAGGCGGCCGGCCACCTGGATCAGGGCCTCGTCGCCGACGGGATGGCCGTGCAGGTCGTTGATGCGCTTGAAGCCGTTGAGGTCGAGCAGAAGGATGGCGTGTGCGCCGCCGGCCCGCGGGGGCGATTGCAGGGCCTCCTGCACCGCCTGGTCGAACTGGCGACGGTTGGGCAGGCCGGTCAGCGGATCCTCGAACGCCAGGGCCCGCGCCTCGGCTTCGGCCTCCATGCGGCGGCACGTCTCGCGCTTCTGCTCGCCGAGACGGCGCACGGCGAAGACCAGCAGGCTGCAACACAGCAGGCTGGCGAGGCCCATGACCTCGTCCATCTCGATCATCTGCTGCTTGGGCGGCTCGCCGGGCTCGTTGGCGAAGACGTCGACCTCGAAGGCGAGGAAGGTCGCCACCGCGAGGACGCACAGGATCGCGCCGATGTCCTGGAGGCTGGTCCTATGCCGGACGATCATCCGCTTGATCCTCGGCCACAGAGTCGATGGCGGCACGAATGCCTCCGCTTCCGTCGCCCCCGAGGACGGACTGTTGCGGAGACAAGGCTGCGGAAATCTTAACGATAAGGCGAGCGCCCTGCGACGTTCGCGCTCAGGTAGAGCTTGGCCTTAAGGGCCGCTGCTGCGCCTCAGATCAGGTTGCCGTGGCAGTGCTTGAACTTCTTGCCCGAGCCGCAGGGGCAGGGCGCGTTGCGGCTGGTCTTTTCCCAGTCGCCGGGCAGGGCCGAGACCGGCAGGGCCTCGCGCTGGGCCGGGGTGAGATTGCCTTCCGCATAGCCGCGGGACCCGTATTCGAGCGCCAGGTTCTCGCCGGTGACCACGTCGAGCTTCACCTCCTCGAACTGCGGCTCCAGCGGCTCGGGCTGCTCGAAGTAGAACTCCACGGTCATCACCCAGCGGGTGACGTTCTGGCGCAGGTCGACCAGCAGCTTCTCGAACAGGGAGAAGGCCTCGGTCTTGTACTCGTTCAGCGGATCGCGCTGGCCGTAGCCCCTGAGGCCGATGACCTGGCGCAGGTGGTCGAGGTGGAGCAGGTGCTCCCGCCACTGCATGTCGACCATCTGCAGGAGGAAGTTCTTCTCGATCCCGCGCATCTGCTCGGCGCCGACCAGGGCGACGCGCTCGGCCGCCCGGGTGTCGCCGGCCTCGAGGATGCGCTTCTCCATCTCCTCGTGGCTGATGCCTTCCTCGGCCGCCCAGTCGGCGATCGGCAGGTCCAGCCCCAGAAACCACTTCACCCGTTCGGTCAGACCCTCGACGTCCCACTGCTCGGCATAGGCCTTCGGCGGCAGGTGACGGACCACCAGGTCGTTGATGGTGTCGCGGCGCATCTCGTCGACGATCTCGTGGAGGTCGGCCGCTTCCATGAACTCCTGGCGCTGCTCGAACACGGCCTTGCGCTGGTCGTTCACCACGTCGTCGTACTTGAGCAGGTTCTTGCGGATCTCGAAGTTGCGCTGCTCGACCTTCTTTTGGGCGGTGGCGATGGCCGAGTTCAGCCAGCGGTGGGTGATGGCCTCGCCCTCGGCCACGCCAAAGGTGCGCATGATCGAATCCAGCCGCTCGCCGGCGAAGATGCGCAGCAGGTCGTCCTCGGTGGACAGGAAGAACTTGGAATGGCCCGGGTCGCCCTGGCGGCCGGTGCGGCCGCGCAGCTGGTTGTCGATGCGGCGGCTCTCGTGGCGCTCGGTGCCGAGCACGAACAGGCCGCCGGCGGCCAGGGCGTCCTGCTTGGCCGCAGCGATCTCGGCCTCGGCCGTGCGCTTGTGCTCGGCCTCGGTCTCGGGCGTGACCTCGACGCCCATGTTGCGCTGCTCCTGGCGCCAGCGGGCGATGCGCATGTCGAGGTTGCCGCCGAGCTGAATGTCGGTGCCCCGGCCGGCCATGTTGGTGGCGATGGTCACCGCCCCCGGCACCCCGGCGTCGGCGACGATGTAGGCCTCCTGCTCGTGATAGCGGGCGTTGAGCACCTGGTGCGGCACGCCTTTGCGGGTCTTGCCCGCGGCGTCGACGTACTCGTGCTCCTTCAGCCGGTCGGACAGGTCCTCCGACTTCTCGATCGACACCGTGCCGACCAGGATCGGCTGGTTGCGGACGTGGCAGTCGACGATCTGGTTGAGGATGGCGCCGTATTTCTCCACGGCGGTGCGGTAGACCTCGTCGTCGTCGTCGATCCGGCAGATCGGCCGGTTGGTGGGGATCTCCGACACCGTCATCTTGTAGATGTCGGCGAACTCGGCCTCCTCGGTGACGGCCGTGCCGGTCATGCCCGAGAGCTTGGAATAGAGGCGGAAGTAGTTCTGGATGGTCACCGAGGCCAGGGTCTGGTTCTCGGGCTGGATCTCGGCGCCCTCCTTGGCCTCGATGGCTTGGTGGAGGCCCTCGGACAGGCGCCGGCCATGCATCATCCGGCCGGTGAACTCGTCGATCAGCATCACCTCGCCGGCCTTGACGATGTAGTCCTTGTCCCGGGTGTAGAGGACGTTGGCCCTCAGCGCCTGGTTGACGTGGTGGACCACGGTGATGTTGGCCGGGTCGTAGAGTCCGGCCGAATCCTCGGCCATGTGGCCGCCTTCCAGCAGGATCTCCTCGATCCGCTCGTTGCCGTACTCGGTCAGGTGGACCTGGCGCTGCTTCTCGTCGTGCTCGTAGCTGTCCTTGTCGACGATCAGCTGTTTCACCAGCTGGTCGATGGTCCGGTAGAAGTCGGAACGGTCCTCGGTGGGGCCGGAGATGATCAGGGGCGTGCGCGCCTCGTCGATCAGGATCGAGTCCACCTCGTCGACGATGGCGAAGTGGTGTCCGCGCTGCACCATCTCCTTGACGTCATAGACGAGGTTATCGCGTAGATAGTCGAAGCCGAACTCGTTGTTGGTGCCGTAGGTGATGTCGGAGCCATAGGCCCGGTGGCGCTCGGCCTGGGACAGGCCGTTGACGATCACCCCGACCTCAAGCCCGAGGAAACGGTAGACTTGGCCCATCCAGTCGGCGTCGCGGGTGGCCAGGTAGTCGTTGACGGTGATGACGTGGACGCCCTTGCCCTCGAGCGCATTGAGGTAGACCGGGGCGGTGGCCACCAGGGTCTTGCCCTCGCCGGTGCGCATCTCGGCGATGCCGCCCTGGTGCAGCACCATGCCGCCGACCAGCTGCACGTCGTAGTGGCGCTGGCCGAGCGTGCGCTTGGCGGTCTCGCGCACCGTGGCGAAGGACTCGCTGAGCAGGGAGTCCAGGCTTTCGCCGCGGGCCAGGCGCTCGCGGAACTCGCCCGTCTTGGCGCGCAGGGCGTCGTCGGACAAGGCGGCGAACTGCGGCTCCAAGGCATTGATGGCCGGGACCCGCGAGGTGAGGGTCTTGACCTTGCGGTCGTTGGAGGAGCCGAAGATCTTTTTGGCCAGGGCGAGCATGGAGTTTCCGGTAACCGAAGAACAAGAGCCGGGCGCGCCAATAGCCTGAAGCCGCCCATGCCCGATAAAGAACTCAAGTCGGAAGCGAAAATGCGGCCGGGAGCAGGGCGAGCAAACCGCCGCTCGCGTCCGGAAAAACCGCTCGACTTGCGCGCGCGCGAGACTTAAGCAGCCGGCCTTAGCCTGTCAACGCGACGGCCTTCTTCCGTTCCAGCTGGCCCAGACCCATGACGGCGACCCTGCTCAACCCGATGGCGGCGCGGCCGGTTCCGGCTTGCGCCCGGCGTGTGGGCGCCGCCGCCGTGGCCGCGGCCCTGGCGCTCGCCGCCTGCGACCGCACGCCCGTGTCGAACCGCCCGCCCGAGCCGGGCGACAAGGCCGCCGCCCGGGTGGCGGGTGAGACCATCTGGGTCTCCGACGTCAAGCGCCAGGCCGTGAGCGAGGGCCTGATCGGCGAGGGCGAGCCGCTCGACGTCTCCTCCGACCTGTTCCGCCGCACCCTCGACGAGGTGATCGACCAGAAGCTCCTGTCCCGGGAAGCGCTTCGTCTCAAGCTGCAGCGGGACCCTGTGCCGCAGCGGCGGCTGGAGGCGGCGCGAGAGCGGGTGCTGGGCGACCTGCTGGTCGAGAGCGTGGTCGACCGGGCGGTCAACGACAGCGCCATCCGCGCCCTCTACGACGAGCAGCAGAAGCTCTCCAAGCCGTCGGAGGAGATCAGCGCCCGCCAGATCCTGGTGGCCGACCAGCCCCAGGCCGAGGCGGTGAAGAAGCTGCTCGACACCGGCGCGTCTTTCGAAGCCCTGGCCCTGCAGCGCTCCACCGACCAGGCGACCCGGTTCAACGGCGGCTCGCTGGGCTACTTCAGCCTGGATTCCATGCCCGAGGCCTACCAGAAGGCCCTGGCCGCGGCGCAGAAGGGCCAGCTGATCGGGCCGTTCAAGTCCGATTCCGGCTGGGTGGTGATGCGGGTCGAGGACCGCCGGCCCGAGCAGCCGATCAGCCTGGAGGAGGCGCGGCCGCAGATCGTGCGCTTCCTCACCTACGACGAGATCCGCACCCTGCTCACGCGCCTACGCGCCGGCAACAAGGTCGAGGTGCTGATAAGCCGCCCGGCCGACGCTGGCGCGGGCCCGCGCGAGCCGGCCTCGGCGCCGCCGGCCTCCGCCCCTGCCGCGGGCCCCGCCTCCTCCTCCGCCTCCTCCGCCGCCGCCATCCTGCACGCCACCGAGGGCGGCGCGCCCGTCACGGCGCCGGCTTCCGCTCCCGCCAAGACTCCGGCTCCGGCCGCCGCCAAGGCGCCCGCCCGCGCCAAGGCGTCGGCGCCGGCTCGCGCCAAGGCTTCGACCTCCACGCCCGCCAAGGCTTCGGCCTCCGCTCCGGCCGAGCCAGCGGCTTCCGCTCCCGCCCAGGCGCCGGCGTCTCCACCCGCCCAGGCCGCCGAATGACCCAAGCCAAATCCGACACTGGCGCCGGCAAGCCCGGTCTCGCCGTCTCGCCCCTGGCCGTCCCCTTTCCGGAGATCGGTGCGGTGGCGGGGGTGCAGCTGTCCACCGGCCGGGCCGGCTTTTACAAGCACGAGCGGCCGGACCTGATGGTCATGCGCTTCGCCCCGGGCACGACCTGCGCCGGCGTCTTCACCCGTCACGGGGTGGGATCGGCCCCGGTCGACTGGTGCAAGGCCGCGCTGGCCGAGACCGGGGGCGAGGACGTGCGCGCGGTGGTGATCAACGCCGGCTGCGCCAACGCCTTCACCGGAGCGGCGGGCTACGAGGCGACGCGGCGCACGGCCGCGGCCGTGGCGGCCTTCTCAGGCGTCGGCGCCGCCCAGGTGATGATCGCCTCCACCGGCGTCATCGGGGTGGTGCTGGACGCCACCAAGATCCTGGCCCAGCTGCCGAACGTCGCTTCCGGCTTCGCCGAGGAGAACTGGCCGGCCGCGGCCCGGGCCATCATGACCACCGACACCTTCCCCAAGGGCGCGGTGGCGACGGCGCAGGTGGAGGGGGTCCCGGTCAAGGTGGCGGGCGTCGCCAAGGGCTCGGGCATGATCGCCCCGGACATGGCCACCATGCTGGCCTTCGTGGCCACCGACGCGGCCTGCTCGCCCCGGGTGCTGCAGGCGCTGCTGAAGCCGGCGATCGCCCACACCTTCAACGCGGTGACGGTGGACGGCGACCGCTCCACCAACGACACCTGCCTGGTCTTCGCCACCGGGGCCTCGGGCGCGCCGCTCATCGACAACCCCGCCGACAAGCGGCTGGAGCCCCTGAGGCTGGCGCTCAACGCCGTGCTGATGGACCTGGCCCAGCAACTGGTGCGCGACGGTGAGGGGGCGACCAAGTTCGTCAAGGTGGTCGTGGACGGGGCCAAGACCGAGGCCTCGGCCCGCAAGATCGCCCGCACCATCTGCGAGAGCCCGCTGGTCAAGACCGCCTTCGCCGGCGAGGACGCCAACTGGGGCCGCATCACCATGGCGGTGGGCCGGGCCGACGAGCCGATCGACCGCAACCGCCTGTCGATCCGCTTCGGCGAGCTGTGGGCCGCCCGCGACGGCATGGTTTCGCCGACCTACGACGAGGCGGCCATGTCGGCCTACATGAAACGGGCGGAGCTGGAGGTCGGGGTGGACGTTGGCGTGGGCAAGGCCTCCGCGGTCATGTGGACCTGCGACCTGACCCACGGCTACGTCTCGATCAATGGCGACTACAGGTCGTGAGCTTCCTCCGCCCATCCCGGCGAAAGCCGAGACCCGGTCCTTTCCAGCGAAGTGCGACGGCTCAAGCCTGGGTCCCGCCTTTCGCCGCGATGAGCGGATAGATGGACAAGCCCCTCGTCCTGGTGGTCGCTGCGGCCCTGGTGGACGTGGACGGACGGGTGCTGCTGTGCCAGCGCCCCGAAGGCAAGCAGCTCGCCGGACTGTGGGAGTTCCCGGGCGGCAAGGTCGAGGCCGGGGAGACCCCCGAAGCCTGCCTCATCCGTGAACTGAACGAGGAGTTGGGCATAGAGGTGAAAGCCGCCTGCCTGGCCCCCTTCGTCTTCGCCAGCCATTCCTATGAGAGCTTCCACCTGCTCATGCCGCTCTATCTCCTGCGGCGGTGGGACGGGTTCGTGCAGAGGCGCGAGCACACGGCGCTGGCCTGGGTGAAGCCGGCGAAGTTCGGGGACTATCCCATGCCCCCGGCGGATGGGCCGCTCTGCGCCTACCTGCGCGACTTCCTCTAGAAGTCCAGCGGGATGCAGGCCCGATAGGCGCCGAGATGCGCCCCCGCCGGCGCGCTCTTGCAGCGGCCGGACTCGCGAAGCGAGAAGGCGTGCTCGACCATGGCCGCCTGCTGCTCCAGGTTCAGCCGCTCCCAGGCCGGCGGCGGCCAGGCGTAGCGGTAGCCGGGCAGGCCGCGTCCATAGCCGCCGGTAAGGAAGACGCCCGCCCAGCTCAGGAGCGTCCACAGGGGCCGGGTCTGGAACTGCCAGACGTGGGTCAGTTCGTGCATCAGCCAGGCCTGGGTCCACACCGACTCCTCGGTGAAGTCCTCCGGGATCGGCGCATAGGCGGGGAAGACGACCAGCGAGCCCAGGGTGACAGCGAACTTGCCGATGATGAGGTTGGCCAGGCGCACCCGGCCATAGTCGACGGCGTCGCCGAAGACGCTGCGGGCCATGGCCACCTCGAAGTCGGTGAGCGGCCGGCTCATCCGCGCGGGACCTTGTGCTCGACCACGCCGAGCGCATCCGCCAGGCGCATCTTGGCCGAGCCGGGGCGCAGCGGCTGGGGCTGGGAAGGGTCGGGGGCCCAGCCGGTTACGGAGACGATCTCGAAGGTGGCGGGGATGCGCCCGTCGGCCAGGCCGAAACGTTCCTTGTACAGATCGAAGGCGCGGGCCAGCACCGGCCGGCCCAGCGGTTGGCGGGCCCGGTCGACCAGGGCGTTGGTCTCGCCCATGGCGCGCAAGTCGGCCATCAGCTTCAGCGGGTGGTCGTAGCGCACGGTGACCCGCTCCACGTCGGCCACCGGCAGGGCGAAGCCGGCGCGCTGCAACAGGCCCGCGGCGTCGAGCGCATCGGCGAAGGGCGAGACCCGCAGGCCTGCCCCACCGCTCACCTCCGCCTCGGCGGCGATCAGCGACTGGCGAAGCTCGGTCAGGGTTCCGCCGCCGAACAGGGCCCCGATGAACAGGCCGTCCGGCTTCAGGGCCCGGCGGATCTGCACCAGGGCGCCCACTAGGTCGTTGGTCCAGTGCAGCGACAGGAGCGAGACGACGAGGTCGAGGCTCGCTTCGGCGAAGGGCAGGCGCTCCTCGTCGGCGACGACGCGCAAGGCGCCCCGCCCGCCCAGGGCCAGCATGGACAGCGACAGGTCGGCCTCGATCAGGGTCCCGACCCGGTCGGGCGCCGGGCCCTCGGCGATGGCGCGGGCCAGCGCCCCGTCGCGGGCGCCGAGGTCCACGGCCAGGGGAAAGCTCCTCAGGACGCTGGCCAGCCGCTCGGCGGCGTCCTCGGCGGCGCGCTCGCGCAGGAAGCCGGCGTAGGCGCCGGCCGCCCGGTCCAGCCGGGCGCGGTGCAGGGCGCGGTCGAAGATCAGCGGCGGGGCGTCGGCCATCGCGTGGAAGATGGGGCTTCGCGGGCAGGTGTGGAAGCTTGACGGGCGACATCGACGCCGAAACGGTGGGCGCCATGCAGCCGGCGCTGAAGGCCGCGGTTCGCGGAGCCCTCGATCTGATCCTGCCGCCCCACGCCTACGACGGGGGCGAGCGGCCGATGAGCACCGGCTATTCCGCCGCCGCCTGGACCCGCATCCAGTTCCTGGAGGCGCCGGTGTGCGACGGCTGCGGCCTGCCCTTCGAGTTTCCGCTGGGCGCCGGCGCGCTCTGCCCCGCCTGCCTGGCCCGGCCCCGAGCCTTCGCCCGGGCGCGCGCGGCCTGTCTGTATGACGAGCAGTCGCGGGAGCTGATCCTGCAGCTCAAGCACGCCGACCGCCCCGAGATCGCCGGCCTGTTCGCCGCCTGGCTGTCGCGGGCGGCGGCGGAGCTCGTGGCGGAGGCGGACCTGGTCGCGCCGGTGCCCCTGCACCCGCTTCGCCTGTTCGCCCGCCGCTACAACCAGGCCGCCGAGATCGCCCGGGCCCTGGCCCGGCGCACAGGGCGGGCCTATGCGCCGGAATTGCTGGTCCGCCGGCGCGCGACCGAGAGCCAGGGCGGCAAGTCCGGGCGGGGCCGGCTGGTCAACGTCCGCGGCGCCTTCGAGGTGAAGCCCGCCCAGGCGCGGCGGCTCGCGGATAAGCGGGTGCTGCTGGTCGACGACGTCCTGACCACGGGGGCGACCGTAGAGGCCTGCGCCAAGGCGATGATGAAGGCCGGGGCGGCGGCCGTCGATGTCGCGGTGGTCGCCCGGGTGCGGGAGGCGGCGAATAGCCCTATATGAGGCGACCTGTCTGTTCGAAGCTTAGGTTCTCCATGGCCTCCGTGCTGATCTACACCAAGCCCTACTGCCCCTACTGCGAACGCGCCCTCTATCTGTTGCAGCAGAAGGGCGTGGACATCACCGACATCGACGACGCCGCCTACGACCCGCTCAAGAAGCGCGAGATGGTGGCGAAGGCAGGGGGCCGGACCACCTTCCCGCAGATCTTCATCGACGGTCGCCACGTGGGCGGCTGCGACGACCTGATGGCGCTGGAGCGGACCGGCCAGCTCGACACCCTCTTGAAGGCCGCCTGACCATGACCATCCTGCGCGCCGCCGTCGTCCAGCTCCGCACGCCCGCGACCCTCGCCGCGGCGCTCGAGCACGCCGCGCCGCTGGTGCGCCAGGCCGCCGATCAGGGCGCCGAGCTGATCGTCACGCCTGAGGCGACCAATGTCCTGCAGAAGGACCGCAGCAAGCTGTTCCCGCAGCTGACCACGCTCGACCACGACCCGGTGGTGAAGGGCCTGGCCGCCATCGCCCGTGAGCGGCGGGTGTGGGTGCTGGTCGGCTCCGCCCTGGTGAAGCGCGAGGGCGAGGGCTACGCCAACCGCTCCGCCCTGATCGACCCCGACGGGCGGATCATTGTCACCTACGACAAGATCCACATGTTCGACGTGGATCTGCCCACGGGCGAGCGCCACCGGGAATCCTCTGTATACGTCCCGGGCGACAAGGCGGTGGCCGTCGACCTGCCCTGGGGGCGGTTGGGTCTGACCATATGCTACGACCTGCGCTTCCCGGCGCTGTTCCGCAGCCTGGCGGAGGAGGGCGCGAGCGTCATCGCCCTGCCGTCCTCCTTCACCCGTCCCACCGGCGAGGCCCATTGGGAGGTGCTGATCCGCGCTCGGGCCATCGAGACCGGCGGCTTCGTCCTGGCCGCGGCGCAGGGCGGCTTCCACGAGGATGGGCGCGGCACCTGGGGCCGCTCGATGATCGTCGACCCTTGGGGCGAGGTGGTCGCCAGGCTCGACCACGACGAGCCGGGGGTGGCCGTCGCCGACCTCGACCTCGCCAAGGTGGACAAGGCCCGGTCCGCCATCCCGTCCCTGGCCAATGCGCGGGACTTCCAGGTGGCGCGCGTCCGGGAGACCGCCCCGGCATGATCCGCTACGCGCTCATCTGCGAGCACGACCACGATTTCGAGGCCTGGTTCGACCGTTCCGAAGACTTCGACGACCAGTCGGGGCGCGGGCTGGTCGAATGCCCGTTCTGCGCCTCGACCCTGGTGCGTAAGCAGGTGATGGCGCCGGCGGTGTCGGGGACCAAGAAGAGCGGCCCGGCCAATATCGTCGAGGCCATGGACCGGGTGCGCCGGCACGTGGAGTCCAACTTCGACTATGTGGGCGACCGCTTCGCCCGCGAGGCCCGCGACATTCACGAGGGCGCCTCGGAGGCCCGCGGCATCTACGGCGAGGCCACGCCGGTGGAGGTCAAGGCCCTGGTGGAGGATGGGGTGCCGGTGGCGCCCCTGCCCATGGCCGCCCAGCCCAAGGCCAAGGCGAAGCTGAACTAGCGCGCTTTCGCGCCTAGCGGTCGGGGACGGTGGTCACCGTCGGGACCGTCCTCTGGTCGAGCAGCTTCTGGTCCAGCACCTTCCGCTGCGGGGCGTAGAACACCGGCCAGCGCACGCTGGTCAGCGTCGGCGCAGCGGTGATCTGGGCGGCGGTGGCGAAGATGTAGCGCCCCTGGTAGGCGCCGTAGGCGTCGGCGTGCTCGCGCAGGTGCATCCGCTCCAGGGCCGCCGCGCAGGTCTCCAGGTTGGGGATGTCGCGCAGCAGCGGGTGGAAGTTGGTCCTGTCGTTCTCGAAGGTCATGCGCCAGCACACCCCCGGCGCGGTCGGGGCCGGGTTGGGGTCGCGATAGAGCATGGAGGCGGTGATCGCGGCGATGATCACCAGCCCGAAGCCCAGGAAGACCAGGCCGAACCGGGGCCGGCGCGCTCTAGCCATGGGCGGGCGCCCTCCCCACCGTCATCATGTAGTTGACCTCCGTATCCCCGCTCAGCGACCAGCGGTCGGACAGGGGATGGTAGGATACCCCGAAAGGTCCCTCCACCGTCACCGGTTGGCCCTCGAGGAAGCCGCGGATCTCCTCGGGCTTTAGGAAGCGGTTCCAGTCGTGGGTGCCGCGGGGCAGCCAGCCCAGCACATATTCGGCCCCGACCTTGGCCAGGGCGAGGGCCTTGAGGGTGCGGTTCAAGGTGGCCAGCACCATCAGCCCGCCCGGCGACAGCAGCCGCGCGCAGTCGCGCAGGTACTCGCCCGGATCGGCCACGTGCTCGATCACCTCCATGTTCAGCACCATGTCGAAGGCCTTGCCCTCGCCGACCAGTTCCTCGGCGGCGGCGCAGCGATAGTGGATGTCGAGACCGGCCTCGGCCGCGTGGGCCCCGGCGACTCCGATATTGCGGGGGGAAGCGTCGATGGCGGTGACGCTGAAGCCCAGGCGGCGCATGGGCTCGGACAGCAGCCCGCCGCCGCAGCCGATGTCGAGCAGGGTCAGGCCCTCGAACGGGGAGCGCTGGCGGCCGTCGCGGCCGAAGCGGGCCAGGGCCTCGTCGCGGATGAAGGCCAGCCGCACGGGATTGAAGCGATGGAGCGGCGCGAACTTGCCGCGCGGGTCCCACCACTCGGCGGCGATGGCCGAGAAGCGCGCCACCTCCTCGGGGTCGACGCTGGGGCCGCTGGCGTGGGCGCTCAAGTCCATTCGCGCCTATGTAGGGCCTGGCCGCGACAGCGTCACCCCGCCGTTGCGCGTGCAAGAAGGTGACGAAGCCGATTTCCACCGCTAGAAGCGCCGCTCCTGAAGGTTGAGCGGTTCGGACTCTAGAGAAGAGCATGGCCTCGCGGCTGGTGATGAAATTCGGCGGCACCTCGGTGGCCGACCTCGAGCGTATCCGCCGGGTGGGCCGGCTGGTGGCGGCTGAGGTGCGGGCGGGCCACGGCGTCGCGGTGGTGGTCTCGGCCATGTCCGGCAAGACCAACGAGCTGGTGGCCTGGACCGACGGCGCCGGCCCGGCAGCCTCGGGCCTCGCCCAGTCCGACGACGAATATGACGTGGTGGTGGCCTCGGGCGAGCAGGTGACCGCGGGCTTGCTCGCCATGGTCCTGCGCAACATGGGACTGCCGGCCCGCTCCTGGCTCGGCTGGCAGATCCCGATCCTTACCAGCCTGGACCACGGCCGCGCCCGCATCGAAGACATCCCGGCCGAGGCTCTCGGCGCCCGGGTGGACGCAGGCGAGGTGGCGGTGATCGCCGGCTTCCAGGGGGTGACGGCGGACGGCCGCATCACCACGCTTGGCCGCGGCGGCTCGGACACCTCGGCGGTGGCGGTGGCGGCGGCGCTGAAGGCCGTGCGCTGCGACATCTACACCGACGTGGACGGGGTTTACACCACCGACCCGCGCATCGAGGAGAAGGCGCGCCGCCTGGCCCGGGTCTCCTACGAGGAGATGCTGGAGATGGCCTCGCTGGGGGCCAAGGTGCTGCAGACCCGGTCGGTGGAGCTGGCCATGGCCCAGCAGGTGCCGGTCCGCGTCTTGTCAAGTTTCGTCGAGCCTGGGGAGGCCTCTCCCGACACGGGCACCATCGTCTGCGACGAGGAGGAGATCGTGGAGAAGCGCATCGTGAGCGGCGTCGCCTACAGCCGGGACGAGGCCAAGATCACCCTGCTCGGCCTGCCCGACCATCCGGGGGTGTCCTCGGCCATCTTCTCCCGCCTGGCCGACGCCAGCGTGAACGTCGACATGATCGTGCAGTCGCGCTCCCGCGACGCCAAGATCGCCAACATGGACTTCACCGTCGGCAAGCGCGACGCCGCCCGGGCGGTGGAGATCGTCAAGGCCGCCCAGGGCGAGATCGGCTTCGAGACCGTGCAGGTGGACGACAACGTCTCCAAGATCTCGGTGATCGGGGTGGGGATGCGCAGCCACGCCGGCGTGGCCAAGACCATGTTCGGGGCGCTCGCCGAACGCGGGGTGAACATCCAGGCGATCTCGACCTCGGAGATCAAGATCAGCGTGCTGATCGATGCGGCCTACACCGAGCTCGCAGTCCGCGCCCTGCACGCCGCCTACGGGCTGGATCAGGTCTGATATGGCGAGGCTGGCGTAGCCGACCGGCTTGGGCGAAACCTAGCCGATGGCCGCCGCCGCCCAGCCCCTGTTCCAGCGCCTTAAACCCTGCGGGCCGGTGATCGACGCCGCCGCGGCGGCGCGAGCGCATGAGGCTGCGGCGCCCGTGGCGGCCGAGCACGGCTGGACCGACGCGCTGGAGACGGTCTGGCCGGCGCTGCAGCCGGTCTTCGCCGCCTCGCCCTACCTCGGTGGGCTGGTGCGGCGCGACCCTGCCCGGCTGGGTCGCATTCTTACGGAAACGCCAGACGCTCGGCTGGAGGCGATCCTGGCCGAGACCGCCGCGGTGGAGGGCGAGGCCGACGCGGAGATCGCGGCGCGGCGGCTTCGCCGGGCCAAGGCCGAGCTGCACCTGCTCACCGCCCTGTGCGACCTCGGCGGGGTCTGGGACCTGGAGGCGGTCACCGGAGCCCTGACGCGGCTCGCCGACACGGCCCTGAAAGCGGCGCTGTCGGTGGCGGCCGGCGTGGAGACGGCGGCGCGGCGGTTGGCTCCGCTCGCGGACCGTTCGGGCGGGCCCCTGCCGGGCTTCTTCTGCCTGGCCATGGGCAAGCAGGGCGCCTTCGAGCTCAACTATTCGTCCGACATCGACGTCACCGTCTTCTACCACCCCGACCGGTTGCCCGTGGCCGAGGGCGTCGAGGCCCGAGCGGTGGCCCAGCGGCTGACCCAGGTCATCGCGGGCCTGCTCCAGGACCGCACCGCCGACGGCTATGTGTTCCGGGTGGACCTGAGGCTCAGGCCCGACCCGTCCTCCACTCCCGCCGCCGTGCCGGTCGAGGCCGCCCTCGACTACTACGAGAGCGTCGGCCAGAACTGGGAGCGGGCGGCCATGATCAAGGCCCGCGTCGCCGCGGGCGATGCGAGCGCCGGCGCCCAGTTCATGGAGGCGCTGCAGCCCTTCGTCTGGCGCAGGCACCTCGACTTCGGGGCCATCGCCGACATCCACTCGATCAAGCGGCAGATCCACGTGCACAAGGTGGACGAGCGGCTCGCCGCCAAGGGCGCGAACCTCAAGCTCGGGCGCGGCGGCATCCGCGAGATCGAGTTCTTCGTCCAGACCCAGCAGCTGATCCTGGGCGGGCGCGACCCCAGCCTTCGCAGCCCACGCACCCTCGACGCCCTGGCCGCCCTGGCGCAGGCGGGCCACGTGAGCCCGGCCGCGGCCGAGGAGCTGGCCGAGGCCTACCGCAGCCTGCGCGGGCTCGAGCACCGGGCCCAGATGATCGCCGACGACCAGACCCACATCCTGCCCGAGGCCGACGAGCCGCGCCGGCGGATCGCGGCGCTCGCCGGCTACGCTTCGCTGGCGAAGTTCGACCAGGCGGTGGGCCGCACGCTCAAGAAGGTGAACCGGCGCTACGGCGAGCTGTTCGCCGAGGACGAGCCGTTATCCTCCCGCTTCGGCAGCCTGGTGTTCACCGGGGTCGAGGACGATCCGGAGACCCTCGCCACCCTGGGGCGCATGGGCTTCACCCAGCCCCCCGCAGTCTCGGCCACCATCCGCGCCTGGCACCACGGGCGCATCGCCGCCACCCGCACCCCGCGGGGCCGCGAGCTGTTCACCCGCCTCGCGCCGCGGCTCCTGGAAGCCGCCCAGGCCACCGGCGCGCCGGACGCAGCCTTCAACCGCTTCGGCGACTTCTTCGCAGGTCTCGGCTCGGGGGTGCAGATCCAGTCCCTGTTCCTGGCCCAGCCCAAGCTGTTCGAGCTGGTGGTCCAGGTGCTGGCGCTGGCGCCGCGGCTGGCGGCCACCCTCGCCCGGCGGCCCGCGGCCCTGGACGCCATGCTCGACGAGGACTTCTTCGACCCGCTCACGGAAGCCGAGGCCGCCCGCGCCATCCAGGACGCGGTCGCCAGGGCCGACGGCTTCGAGGGCGCCATGGACGCCGCCCGCCGGGCCCAGCACGAACAAGCCTTCCGCATCGGGGTGCAGGTGCTCTCCGGCGCCGCCCATGCCGAGCAGGCGGGCGCAGCCTTCGCCGCCCTGGCCGACGCCTGCCTGGGCGCCCTGGCGCCCGCGGCGCTGGCCGAAGCGGAGCGGATCGGCGGGGCCTTCCCTGGCGAGGTGGCGGTGGTGGCCCTCGGCAAGGCCGGCTCCCGGGAGATGACCGCCCGCTCCGATCTCGACCTGATGACCCTCTACTGCGCGGCGGGGCCGGACGCGGCCTCGGCCCTGAAAGGCTGGAGCGCCGAGACCTTCTACGCCCGCTTCACTCAGAGGCTGGTGGCCGCGCTCTCGGCCCCCACGGCGGCTGGGGAGCTCTACCCGGTGGACCTGCAGCTTCGCCCCTCCGGCACCGCCGGGCCGGTGGCGGTCAGCCTATCCGCCTTCGAGGGCTACTACCTCGGCGAGGCCGAGACCTGGGAGCTCCTGGCCATGACCCGCGCGCGGGTCGCCTGGGCCTCGTCCGAGGCTTTCGCCCGAACCGCGGAGGCCGCCATCGAGGCGGCGCTGCGCCGGCCCCGCGACCCGAAGGCCGCGGCGAAGGACGTGCGGGAGATGCGGGCCCTGATGCACCAGGAGCGGCCGCATTCGGGCTTCTGGGACATGAAGCTCGCGCCTGGCGGCCTCGTCGACATCGAGTTCGCCGCTCAGTACCTGCAGATCGTCCACGCCGGCGCCGGCGGCCCCCTGGCGGCGCACACCGCCGAGTCGCTCGCCCTGCTCAGCGAGGCCGGCCTGGCCGACCGCGGCCAGGTCGCGGCGCTCCTGCAGGCCTGGCGGCTGCAGCAGGACCTGTCGCAGGTCCTGAAGGTGGCCCTGGCCGACGACGCCGATCCCGGGGCCGAGCCCAAGCGGCTGCAGGCGGTCCTGGCCCGGGCCGGGGCGACGCGGAGCCTGGCGACCTTGAAGGCGAGCCTGACCCGGGCCCGCGATCGCGCGGGCAAGGCCTATCAGGCAGTGCTGGCCGAAGGCGCGCGAGGCTCGACCCGCCCCCGGTAGAGGGCCACGGCTGCAACGACGGAATGAGCAGCCGTGACCGTTGGAGAGCGTGCTGGGGTGCGCCAGAGCCACGGAATTTAGATGAGAAAGCTTATCCTTATCGCGACGGCCGCAGGGGCCCTGCTGACGGCGGACTTCGCCGCGGCCCAGACGCCGCCTCCGCCGCCTGCACCCCCGGCCGCCGCCAATCCCGGCGCGCCCCAGGGCTACGGCCGGCTCCAAGGCCCCGGCGGCCCGGGCGGCTACGACGGCCGCGGCTTCGACCGCGCCGGCCGCTTCGATGGCGGTCGCTTCGGCGGGCGTGGACGATTTGGCCGCCGCGGCTTCCGGCGTCCCTCGCTTGAGGAGGTCCAGAAGCGCAACGCCGACCTGTTCGCCCGCCTCGACGCCAACCACGACGGGCGGGTGACCCTGCAGGAGTTCCACGCCGACATCGAGCGGCGCCGCACGGAGCGCGAGAAGGCGATGTTCGACCGCTTTTCCGGCGGCCAGGATTCGGTCACCCTGGCGCAGCTGAACGCGCGTGCGGCCCAGCGGCTCAACGGCGGCCCGGCTGGCCCGGGCGGACAAGGACGTGGTCCCGGGCGTGCGCCCGCGGCCCCGCCGGTCAACCGCTGATGCGAGGCGCCGCCCTGGTCCTGGCCGACCCGGGCGGCTGTTCGCCCGTGCGGCGCGAGCGTGAACGATGCGGAACGAGGACCTTCTTGGCGATCGGATCGACGGCGGACCCGGGCGACGACCCCGACCAGGCGCTGGTGAGCGCCGTGGCCGCGGGCGATCCGGCGGCGATCCAGGCCCTGGTCACACGAAAGCTGCCGCGCATGCTGGCCCTGGCCCGGCGCATGCTGGGCGACGCCGGCGAGGCGGAGGACGTGGCTCAGGAGGTGTTCCTGCGCGCCTGGAAGCAGGCGCCGGCGTGGAAGCCGGGCGGCGGACGGTTCGACACCTGGATGCACCGGGTGGCGCTGAACCTCTGCTACGACCGCCTGCGACGGCGCCGCGAGCTGCCCACCGACAGCCCCCCGGAGCGGGCGGACGAGAGTCCGCGCGCGGACCAGGGGCTGGAGGCGGCGGACCGGGCGAAGGCGGTGGAGGCGGCGATCGCCGCCCTGCCGGAGCGGCAGCGCGAGGCGGTGGTTCTTTGCCACTACCAGGAGCTGTCCAATATCGAGGCCGCGGCGCTCATGGGCGTGAGCGTCGAGGCTCTGGAAAGCCTGTTGGCGCGGGGGCGGCGCAGCTTGCGCGCCGGCCTGGCCCACCTGGCGTCTGAGGTCTAGTCCAGAGGAGGAGGACATGGACATCAAGCGGTTCGAGGAACTGGCGGAGGCTTATGGCGGCGATATCGCCCGCTGGCCGACCGCCGAGCAGACCGGCGGGCGCGCCTACCTGGCCGCCGACCCGGACGCGGCGCGGGCGGCGCTGGCGCGGGCGGCGGACCTGGACGAGGCGCTGGACGCCTGGCGGGTCCCGCATCCGTCCATGGCGCTCCGCGACACGGTGCTGGCGGCGGCGCCGCGCGCCAGGCCGGCGCGGGCGGCGGGCTCGCCGATGGGCCTGTGGCTGTGGCTGTCCGGAGCGGGCTTCGCCGCCGCGGCCGTCGCCGGGGTGATCGTCGGGATCGCCGCTTCGGATGCGGCGTTCTACGACATGCGCGCCGACACGGTCCTGTCCGCGGCTCCTCCGGCCGAGGCGGACCAGGGCCTCGCCCCCTATGCCGTGGGCGACGCCGGGAGCCAGCGGGCATGAGCCGCGGCTGGAAGATCGCCATCGGCGTCTCCCTGGCCCTGAACCTGTTCCTGGTCGGGGCTGTCGTGGGTGTGCTGGTGGTGGGCGCGCGGACCCTGATGGAGCGGGCCGACTTCCGTCGCGACGGCGGGGGAGGGCGGGTGTTCGCCGCCTTCCAGGCCCTGCCGCAGGACCGCCGCCAGGCGCTGAGGGCCATGATGCGCGAGCAGGCCATGGACGCGGCGCCCGATATGCGCGCGGCCGCCGAGGCCCGCCGCCACGCCGAGCAGCTGATGGCGGCCGACCGCTACGACGCCAGCGCCGTCGCCGCCGCCCTGACCGAGGCGCGCCAGGCCGAGGACAGGGCGCGGGCGCGGCTGGATTCGACCCTGGCCGCCCGGCTCGCCACCCTCACCCCGCAGGAGCGGGTGGTGTTCGCCCAGGTGATGATGCGCGGGCCGCCCCGCGGACCGCGCGGCGGACGCGGCGGCCGTGGCGACGGTTCTCCCCCGGGCGGCCCTCCCCCGGGCGGCACTGAGCAGGGTCCGCCCCCGCCGCCGCCCGGCGAGTAAGGCTTGACCTCGCCGGTCAGGCCTTGGCCCGCTCGGCCACCAGCATCGACTGCAGGATCTGGTCGGAGATATCGTTCACCGCCCCCGGTGCGTGGGACAGGAACAGGGTGTTGGTGCGGTCGTTCTCGCCGATCGACTTCAGTGTGTCGAAGTACTGGGTGACCAGGACCAGCTGCATCACCTCCGAGGTGGTGGCGCCGCCGACCACCTTCTGGAACTGCTCGATCGAGCCCTGAAGCCCCTCGATGATCGCCTTGCGCTGGTTGGCGATGCCCTGGCCCTGCAGCGCCTTGCTCTCGGCCTCGGCCTCGGCCTTCTTCACCACCAGGATCTTCTCGGCCTCGCCGCGCGCGGCGGCGGCGACCTGCTCGCGCTGGGCGGCGTTGATGTCGTTCATCGCCGACTTCACCTTCTCGTCGGGGACGATGTCGGTGACCAGTACATTGACGATCTCGTAGCCGAAGCCGGCCATGTCGACGTCCAGCTCCTTCTTCACCGCCGAGGCGATGCCGGACTGGCTGGCGAACACCTCGTCGAGGGTCATGCCGGGCACGTGGCCCAGGATCACCTGCTCGACATAGGCCTGGATCTGCGCCTCGGGGTCGCCGAGCTTGTAGAAGGCGTCGTAGACGGCCTCGGAGCGGACGCGGTTCTGCACCGAGATGGGGATGGTGACGAAGACGTTGTCCTTGGTCTTGGTCTCCATGGTCAGGGTGATCTGGTTCACCCTCAGGCTCACCTTCCCGGCCACGCGGTCGATGTAGGGGATCTTCCAGTTCAGCCCCGGCTCGGCCACGCGCAGGAACTTGCCGAAGCGGACGATCACCGCCGCCTCGGCGGTCTGGACGGTGAAGAAGCTGCCGAAAATGGTGGCGAGGACGAAGATCGCCGCCACGCCAAGGATGATCATGACCAGGGCTCCCATCGCCGCTCCCCTCGCAATGCGCGGGCGAGCTTAGCAGGGAAATCCTGCGACCGCTCGCGCCGCTCGATCGCCGGGATAGGTCGGCCCGGTCCGCGCCTCACGCCGCGGCGGCGCTGCGCGCGCCGGTTTCACCGAGCTTGCCGCGCTGGACAGGGATGGAGAAGCTCGCCACCGCTCCCGCGCCCGGCCCCTCGCTCGACAGGGCGAAGCGGCCGCCGTGCATCTCGATCAGCGACTTGGTGAGCGCCAGGCCGAGGCCTGAGCCCTGGGTGGTCTTGGAGTGCTGGCTCTCGATCTGCTCGAACGGGCGGGCGAGCCTGGCCATGTCCTCCTTGGTTATGCCGATGCCGGTGTCCACCACCTCGATGCGCACCTGCTCGACGCCGTCGGGCGCGTCGGCGAAGGCCTCGGCGCGCACCGTCACCTTGCCGCCACGCGGGGTGAACTTGATGGCGTTGGACAACAGGTTGAGCAGCACCTGCTTCATCGCCCGGTAGTCGGCCTCGACCTCGGGCAGGCCATGGCCGATCTCCAGCGCCAGGCTGAGGCCCGCCTGCTCGGCCCGGTTGCGCATCAGCCGCACCACGTCCTCGGCCACGTCGAGCAGATCCACCCTCTCGAAGCGCAGGTTGAGCTTGCCGGCCTCGATCTTGGCCATGTCGAGGATGTCGTTGATCAAGGCGAGCAGGTGCTGGCCCGAGCCCAGGATGTCCTGGGCGTACTCCTTGTAGCGGCCGTCGCCCAGGGGCCCGAACATCTCGCCCACCATCATCTCGGAGAAGCCGTTGATGGCGTTGAGCGGGGTGCGCAGCTCGTGGCTCATGTTGGCCAGGAACTCGCTCTTGGCCCGGTTGGCGTCCTCGGCGCGGATCTTCTCCATCTCGTACTTGTGGGCGAGGTCGGCGAGCTCGGCGCGGCTCTCCTCGAGCCGGGTCACCGCGCCCTGCAGGGCCTCCTCGTTGGCCCGGCGCTGGGCCTCCTGGCGCTTGATCGGGGTGATGTCGGTGGCGGTGATGACCAGGCCGCCCTCGGCGGTGCGGCGCTCGGCGATCTGCACCCAGCGGCCGTCGATCAGCTCGGCCTCGCGGGTCTGGGACCCTTCGGGCCGCGGTTGCCAGGCGCGCACGGCGAGGTCGGCGACCGTCCGGACCATCTCGTGGCTGACGCCGGGCTTCAGCAGGCGCGGCTCGAGGTTGAAGAACTCCCGGTAGGCGTTGTTGCACATCAAGAGGCGCCCGCGCCGGTCCCACAGGACGAAGGCGTCCGACACCGAGTCGATGGCGTCGCGCAGCCGGGTCTCCGCCATCTGGGCGCGGTCCTGGGCCATGCGCTCCTCGGTGACGTCCAGCGCCACGCCGAGGATGGCGGTGTGGCCGGCGCCGTCGGTCTCGAAGGCCTGGCCGCGGGCGTCGATCCAGGCCGAGCCGTGCGGTCCGGGCACCCGGAAGGAGACGTCGAAAGCGCCGAAGCCCTCGGCTCCGCGCAGGGCCTGGCGCACCCGCTCGCGGTGCTCCGGCGCGATGCGGCTGATCACGTCGTCGGAGGAGACGGTCCCGGCCCCACCCCAGCCGAGCATGGCCCCGGTGACGTCGGACATCACCACCACGTTCTCCCGCAGCCGCCATTCCCAGATGCCGCAGCGCGCGCCTTCCACGGCCAGGCGGAACTTCTGCTCGCTCTCGATCTGGGCCTGCTGGGCCTCCTCGGTGCGGCGGGCCTGGCGCAGCACCACCAGCGTCAGGACGATGCCGATGGCGAGCGGCGCCATCAGCGAGAAGACGTCGTCGACGATCCCGCGCGAGGCGCCCGCCGCGGGCCCGGCCGAGGCAGGCTCCGCGACCGCCGCGACAAAGCCGCCGTCGGCGCTGCCGGCGCCGGCGGCTACGGCCTTCGCGTCCCCTCCGGCGAAGCGGCCCTCGCGGGGCCGTCCCGCGTCGGCGAGGAGATCGGCGGCCGAAAGGCCGAGCGCCCGCTCAAGATTCGCAGGTTCGGCCTGGCCCAGCGCCGTCCCACTAGCGGCGATCACGCCTCCGGCGGACGTTGCAAGGATGCGGGCGCGCCCATCGTCCCCGGCGACCAGGGAGCCGAGGCGCTCGGCCATGACCAGGTTCAGCCTGCCCTTGGGCGTGGGCGTCCCCACCACCAGGTAGATGGCCCCGCGGGCGCCGGCGGGCCCGACCCAGATCGGCTTGCCGCTGGCCTCGGCGATCCTTGCGGCTTCCGCGAAGGTCAGGCCCGCGCCGTCTCCCGCCACGGCGAGATCGCCGGCCCTGCCCACCACGGCGGCGGCGACGCCCCCGCCGGCCAGCTTCACTGCGGTCTCGGCGGCGTCGAGGGGACGGTCGGAAGCCCGCTCCAGCCGCGGGGCCGCGGCCAGGGCGGCCAGGCGCATGCGCACCACCTCGGTGTCGACCCGGGCGGCCAGCGCCTGGGCGAGGCCGGTCAGCTCGCCGCCGGCGCGGGGTGTCCCGCCCTGGCCCGGCTCGATGCGGCGCACCGCCAGGAAGGTGTAGACCGCCAGCAGCAGCAGCGAGGAGAGGATCAGCACTCGAAGGGCGACCGGCAAGGCGTCGACCGGGCGCGCCGAGCCGGCGAAGCCGTCGACTCCGGCCTCCTGCACAGCGCGGCGGTTTGCGCGGCTGGCCAAGCGGCCCGGCCCTCCCGACTCAATCCTGACGAGCGTAGTCGGGCCCGGCCCAGCCTGTCATCGCCCAGGGTGGGCCAAGCGGCGGATCAGGTGGGGAAAATCCCTGCGTCAGACTGACTCGGCGGCGAGCGCCTTCTGGGCCAGTTCCAGGACGTTGTTGGAGAGGCCCGGCGCGGCGACGATCCGCTCCAGCTCACCTCTCATATTGGCGCCGAGGTCGGCCCGGTAGCGCCGCCAGCCGCCGAGCGGCTCCAGCATCCGCGCCGCCACCGAGGGGTTGAACTTGTCCGTGGCCAGGATCTGGTCGGCCAGGAAGCGGTAGCCGCCGCCGTCCTCGGCGTGGAAGCGGTAGGGATTGCCCGAGGCGAAGTTGGCGACGAGCGCCCGCAGCCGGTTGGGGTTGCGCGGCTCGAAGGAGGGGTGGGCGGTGAGCGCCTGCACCCGGGCGAGCGCGTCCGCGGCGGGGGTGCGGGCCTGGATGGCGAACCATTTGTCGACGACCAGGGGCTCGTGCTTCCAGGCCTCGTAGAAGCGGGCGAGCGCCGCGTCGAAGGCCGCGGCCCCGTCGGGCGTAATGCTCATCAGCATCAGGGCGGAAAGCCCGCCCATGGCGTCGGTCATGTTGGCGGCGGCGTCGAAGTGGCCGGTCGCCCGGTCCACGGCGTCGGCCGAGGGCTCGGCGGCGATCAAGGAAAGCGCGGCGTTGCGGAGCGCCCGCCGGCCGGCCTGGGCGGCGCTCGGCGAGAACTCGCCGGCGTCCTGCAGGCCCCCGTGCAGCCGGCGCAGGGGCTCGGCCAGGTGGATGGCGATGCGGGCGCGCAGGGCGTCCAGCGCCTCGTGAATGGCCGTCGGATCGGCGGGAATCCCCCGCTCGCTCTGGGCCAGGGCCAGATCGGCCTCGCCCGGGAGGGACAACAATTGGGCCAGGAAGGCGGGGTCGGCCCTCTGGTCGGACAGGGAGCGGCCGAGCCCCTCGGCGAAACGCTCCTCGGCCACCTCGTCGGCGGCGCCGCCGGCGCGGGCCAGGATCAGGTCGCGGGCGAGGTCCTGGGCGGCCTCCCAGCGGTTGAACAGGTCGGGGTCGCCCGCCAGCCGCACATAACCGTCCTTGGGCGGCGCCTCCACCGAGAGGCGGACAGGGGCGGAGAAGCCACGCAGCAGCGATAGGACCGGCTCCTCCGAGACGTCCTCCAGGCGCAGGCGCATGGAGGGCTGGTCCACCACCACCAGGGCCTCGGTGGCCGTCTCGCCGGAGAGGGGATTGCGGAAGGCGAGGGGCTCGCCGTCGCGGTCGAGCAGGCCGAAGGCGAGGGGGATGGGGACGGGCCTGGACCCGGGCGACCCGCCCGCCTGGGCGATGTCGAGGTCCAGCGTCCGGGCGTCGGCGTCGTAGCCGGAGGAGACGTTGAGCTGGGGCGTGCCAGGCTGCTGGTACCAGGCGAAGAAGTCGGCGAGGCTCCTGCCAGAAGCCTCCTCGAAGCAGGCTACGAAGTCCTCGACCGTGGCGGCGGTGCCGTCGCAGCGCTCGAAATAGAGGTCCATGCCGCGCCGGAAGGTCTCCGGTCCGATCATGGTCCTCAGCATACGGATGACCTCGGCGCCCTTCTCGTAGACCGTGGCCGTGTAGAAGTTGTCGATCTTGACGTAGCTCGACGGCCTGACCGGGTGGGCGAGCGGACCGGCGTCCTCGGGGAACTGGCGGGCGCGCAGCATGCGCACGTCCTTGATCCGCTGGACGGCCGCGCCGCGCTGGTCGGCGGAGAAGCTCTGGTCACGGAAGACCGTCAGCCCCTCCTTCAGGCACAGCTGGAACCAGTCGCGGCAGGTGATGCGGTCGCCGGTCCAGTTGTGGAAGTACTCGTGGGCCACCACGCTCTCGATGCGTTCGTAGTCGGCGTCGGTGGCGGTTGCGGGGTCGGCGAGGAGCAGGCTCGAGTTGAAGATGTTGAGCCCCTTGTTCTCCATCGCCCCGAAGTTGAAGTCGCGCACCGCCACGATCATGAACAGGTCGAGGTCGTACTCGCGCCCGAAGGTCTCCTCGTCCCAGGCCATGGCCCGCTTCAGGGCGTCCATGGCGTAGGCGGCGCGGCTCGCCTGGCCCGGGTCGACGTAGATGCGCAGGGCCACCTCGCGCCCGCTCATGGTGACGAAATGGTCGGACCATTCGTCGAGCTCGCCGGCCACCAGGGCGAACAGGTAGCAGGGCTTGGGGAAGGGATCGCGCCAGACCGCGTAGCGGCGGCCGTTCGGCGCCTCCCCACTTTCGATCAGGTTGCCGTTGGACAGGAGGCGCGGGTAGCTGGCGTCGGCCTCGATCCGCACGGTGTAGCGGGCGAGCACGTCGGGCCGGTCGGGGAACCAGGTGATCTTGCGGAAGCCCTCGGCCTCGCACTGGGTGCAGAAGCGGCCGCCCGACATGTAGAGGCCTTCGAGCGCGGTGTTGGCCGCGGGGTCGATGCTCACCTCGGTCTCGAGGGTGAAGGCGTCGGGGACCCGGTCGATCACCAGCTGCTCGTCGCCGATCTGGTACTGGTCCAGCGACAGCGATCCGCCGTCTATGGCCGCCGACAGGAAGGTCAGCCGCACCCCGTCCAGCCGCAGGGGCTCGGCGTGGTCGCCGTTGCGGCGGATCTTCAGCCGGGACCGGACCTTGGTGGCCGAGGGCTGCAGGTCGAAGGCGAGGTCCACCTCGTCCACGAGGAAGGCGGGGGGGTGGTAGTCCGCGAGGCGGATGGCGACGGGCTGGTCAGTGCGCATGCCTGTCGATGTAGCGGCGGTCCCCCGTTGGCGGAAGGCCGGCGCCCTTACTTTCGCGTCAGGCGGCGGCGTCCTGGCTCTTGTCGCCCTCGACCATCTCGGGCGAGGCGGGGGACTCGGCGATGGAGCGCAGGATCGCCTGGGCGGCCCGGCCCAGGCGCACGATCTCGGCCGGCAGCTCGCCCGAGGCCTCGTCGGCGAACTCGGCCAGGTCCTTGGCCATCCGCATCAGCTTCGGCGAGGCGGCGATCAGCCGGGCCTGGAATTCGATCTTGTAGGCGTCGCGGTCGTACTCGGCGCCGGGAACGCGCCAGCCGCCCCAGTCGGCCTTGTCGGTGACCACCACCGGAAAGGTGCCGGGGTAGGGGTGGTGGGCGCAGTTCTCGGGCAGCTGCCACTTGTTGCGGGCGCGCATGAGCCGCCATTCGCCGCCGGCTTCGTCGGCGGCGGGCGCCTCGGCGGCGTCCTCGGCGATCAGCTCGTGGGCCTGGAACTCGCGGCCGAGCCCGACGTCGTAGGTGATCCTCACCGGCTCGTCGAAGCCCTTGGCCCAGACGGGGACGATCTTGTCGATCACGGCCCACGCGCCGACCGATTCAACCCAGACCTTCTGGTGCTTGTAGAACTGCGCCTTGGCCACCGAACCACCCCATTACAACCTATCGGTCGGCGAGGATGGCCGAAAATGCTTGCCTCCAGGTCAACCGGAGGCTGCGCGCGGCAATTTTTTTGCCGGGAGGGTTGGTCTTCAGCCGAGACTGGCGAGCCCCAGGCGGCGTGGCCCGGGGGCGAGGATCTGGCCGCACAACTCGCCGTAGAGGTCGGCCATGCGCTCGAAGGTGCATCGCCAGCCATGTCGCTCCACCGCGCGCCGGCGGGCCGAGGCGCGCACCGCGCCAAGGTCGCGGGCGAACAGGCCCTCGATGGCCTCGGCGAGCGCGTCGGCCGAGGCCCGGGCCGCCAGCTGGCCCACCGCCTCGTCCACCAGTTCGGATACGCCCCCAGATTCAACCCCCACCACCGGCAGGCCGCAGGCCATGGCCTCCAGCACCACCAGGCCGAAGGGCTCAAGGGGGTTGGCGTGGACGAAGGCGTCGCAGCTGGCCAGCAGGCGCGCCACCTCGCGGGATTCGCAGCGATAGTCGAGGAAGCTGGCGTTGGCCTGGGGCCTGGCCCCCGCGCCGGCGCCTACCAGCACCAGGTGGTAGTCGGGGCCGAGCCGCGCCGCGGCGTCGAGGATGACGTCGATGTTCTTCTCCCGCGCAGGCCGCCCGGCGAAGATCAGCAGGCGCGTGGAGGCGGGCAGTCCGAGCTCGGCGCGCAGGCCTTCGGGATCGGCCCGGTCGGGGCGGAAGACGTCGGTGTCGACGCCCAGGGGCTGCACCTCGACCCCAAACACGCCGATGTCGTCGAGCCGCTCGGCGATGTGGCGCGAGGGCGCCAGCACCTTGTCGAAGCGGCGGATCAGCCGGGCCCAGCGCCGGCGCACCGGCGGCTCGGCCCAGTCGCCCAGGTGCAGGCCCGCGAGCGCGGCCGGGTCGGAATGGCAGAAGGCGACGGCGGGCACGCCCAGCCGTTCGGCCGTCTCCAGAGCGGCGTGGCCGGGGCCGTAAGGGTCGCCAGCCTCGATCAGGCTGGGGGCCAGGGACTCGAGCTGGTCGGCCCAACGCCGGGGCGAGGCCGGGCAGCGGTAGCCATCGCCGAAAGGCATGCGCAGGGCCGCCACCGTGACCACCCCGGCCTCCTGCCGGCCGGTGGCCGCGCCCGGCACGACCAGGGTGTGGCGCACGCCGCGGCGGTGCTGGGCGAACCAGGCCTGCTTGGCCAGGAGATAACGCTTCACGCCGCCGCTTTTCGGAGCGAACAGCATGGTGGTGTCGACCAGGCGGGCGCCGTAGCCGAGGCGGCCCCATTCGGGATCGGTCCAAGCGCAGTCGCCGTCGTTGCATGCGCCGTGGGAGGGCGCCCACGCACGGGCGCCACGAGGCGCAAGCCGCCAATCCACCGTCAAATCGCGTCCCCCCTAGAGAGCGAACTAAGGTGCTTTCCGGCCGCCGCCCTGCACGCCGCGCAGTCTTGCGTTCGCGCCTGGGGCGGACGAATGGTCGACAAGCTTGATCGCCGCGTCAAGCTTATCGAGAGAGACGAGGGGACGCATGCGGGTGGTTCTGGCCGGGGCTGGCATCGGCGGACTGACCGCGGCGCTGGCCCTGGACGCCGGCGTCGAGGCGGTGCTGGTCGAGCAGGCGCCGGCGCTGGAGGCGGTCGGCGCCGGGCTGCAGCTCAGTCCCAACGCCACGCGAATCCTGGCCCGGCTTGGCCTCGGCGAGGCCCTGGCGACCGCCGGCTTCGAGCCCGAGGCCCACGAGGTGCGCGACGCCGCGACCGGCGTCCTGATGCTGCGCCAACCCTTGGGCCAGTCCGCCCGGGTCCGCTGGGGCGCGCCCTATCTGCACGTGCACCGGGCGGACCTGCAGGCCTTGCTGCGCCAGGCGGCGGAGGCGCGGCCGAATGTGACGCTGCGGCTGGGCGAACGGGTCGAGGCGGTCGAGGCCGGCGCGGGCGAGGCGAGGATCCGGCTCGCCGGCGGCGGGACGATCGAGGCTGATGCGGCGGTCGGCTGCGACGGCCTGCATTCGGCGGTCAGGGCCGCCCTGTTCGGCGAACGGCCGGCGCGATTCACCGGCATGAACGCCTGGCGTGGGACGGCCGAGGCGGCGCGCCTGCCACCGGGGCTGGTGAAGCCGGTGACGGCGGTGTGGGCGGGCCGGGGCCGCCACTTCGTCCACTACTATGTGCGGGGCGGGACCCTGGTGAACTTCGTCGGCGTGGTCGAGGGGGGCGGGCCCGCGGCGGAGTCGTGGGACGCGGGCGGCGACCGCGAGGCGCTGGCCCGCGACTTCGCCGGCTGGCCCGAGCCCGTGCAGGCGGTGATCGCTACGGCGGAACGGGTATGGCGCACCGCCGTCTACGACCGCCCGCCCCTGCCGCGCTGGTCCAGGGGACGGGTCAGCCTGCTTGGCGACGCCGCCCACCCGATGTCGCCCTCCTTCGCCCAGGGCGCGGCCCAGGCGATCGAGGATGCGGCGGCGCTCGGCCGCCGGCTGGTCCCTGGCGCTGAGGTCGAGGCGGCGCTGGCGGCCTACGAGGCGGAGCGGCGCGACCGAACGGCGCGGGTCCAGGCCCTGTCGCGGCGCAACGCCCGGCTGTTCCACCTGGGCGCGGCGGCCCGGTCCTTGTTCGCAGCGGAGGCGGGCCTGAGCCGGCTCGGGCTTTCGCCGGGAGTGGGGCGGTTCGACTGGCTCTATGGCTACGAAGGGTGAAGCGCCTTCATCGCGCCAACTCACGCCCCAGTTTGGACGTTCACAGCTCGGCTAATGGCGCCCGGCGAGCGACGGAATCCGGGCGTCCGAGCGTGAACCACAGGCTGGCGTACGAAGAGGCGGTTGACCCCTAGCATCATGGACAGGACGCGACGCGCCCCCCGCTTACGCCCGGCAGATCTGTTGCGGTTCGGACCCTCGACGGCGGCGCTGGCCCTGGCGCTCGCCTCGGCAGGCGCGGTCAAGGCGGCGACGGCCCCGGCGGCGGCGACAGCCGAGCGCGCCACGGCGGCCGGCGGCGTCACCTCGGTCGCGCCCCTGGTGGTGCCCAGCGCCAAGCCCGTGCCGCCCGGCTCGGTGATCGGCGACATCAAGCCCGAGATCAGCCTCAACCCGCTGCAGATCCAGTCCTATGGCGTCTCCACCGTCTCGGACCTCCTGAACGAGCTCTCGCCCCAGACGGAAAGCGGCCGCGGGCGCGGCGGCGAGGGGCCGGTGATCCTGCTCAACGGCAAGCCGATCTCCGGCTTCAACGAGATCCGCGACATCCCCACCGAGGCCATCCTCAGGGTCGACATCCTGCCGGAGGAGGTGTCGTTGAAGTACGGCTACTCCGCCGACCAGCGGGTGGTGAACATCGTGCTGCGTCCCTTCTTCCGGGCGCTCACCGGCGAAGGTTCGGCCGGCGGGCCCACCGAGGGCGGCCAGGTCAACGGGACGGGCGACGCCGACCTGTTCCACGTGCGCGGCGACAACCGCATCAACCTCGACCTCAAGTACCAGGCGAGCTCCGACCTGAAGGAGTCGTCGCGGGACCTGACCTCCACCGCCTCGAGCCTGCCCTTCGCCCTGGGCGGCAACGTCACCCCCGCGGCGGGGGCGAGCCAGATCGACCCGGCCCTGAGCGCCCTGGTCGGCCACCCGGTCGCCATCGCCGCGGTCCCGTCGGCCGCCGGCAGTCGCGCCCTCACCCTGCAGGACTTCGCCGCCGGGGCCGACTTGCAGGCTGTCACCGACGTTGGCCATGACCGCGACCTGTCGCCGGCCACCCAGCAGGTCTCGGCCAATGCGGTGGTCAGCCGCGCCCTCCCGCACCAGATCGCCGGCTCGCTCAACGCCGCCTTCACCGCCAACACCTCCAAATCGCTGCAGGGCCTGCCGAGCCTCGCGCTCGGCGTGCCCGCGGGCGACCCGTTCTCGCCTTTCGGCTCAGCTGTCACTGTGGACCGCTACCTGAGCGGCTTCGGACCCCTGGTGCAGGAGGCCAAGGGCTGGACCGGCCACCTGGGCCTGGCGCTGAACAAGGGCGGCGGGCTGCAGGGCTGGCGGTTCTCGCTCACCTCGGCCTACGACCACGCCGACAGCCTGACCGCCACCGACGCCGGGGTGAACCCGCAGCCGCTGCAGGCGCTGCTCGACGCCGGCTCGCCGAGCTTCAACCCGTTCGCGGCGCCCGCCTCCAACCTGCTCGGCATGTTGCCCGAGACCAAGGCCCGCTCGATATCGGACAGCGCCAACCTCCGCTTCCTGGTGTCTGGCCCGCTGGTCCGTCTGCCGGCCGGGGCCATGCGGGTCAGCGTGCGGGTGGACGACACCCAGAACTGGTCGGTGAGCCGCTCCCAGCGGTTCGGCGTGGTCAAGAGCATGGACCTGTCGCGCAACGCGTTCGGCGGCCAGCTGAACCTGGACGCGCCCCTCACCAGCCGCGACGACCATGTGCTGGGCGCCATCGGCGACCTGTCGGTCAATGTGAACGCGGCCTTCAGCCGCGTGTCGGACCTGGGCCGGACCCTGAACACCCTGGGCTATGGCCTGAACTGGAAGCCGGTGGATGGGGTGTCGCTGATCGTCTCCCACACCCGCGACGAGGCCGCGCCGAGCGTGCAGCAACTGGCCGGGCCGATCGTGCTGACGCCCGGCGTGCGGCTGTTCGACTTCGCCACCGGCCAGACCGTGGACGTGACCAAGGTCAGCGGCGGCAACCCCGCCCTGGTCGACGATCACCGCGACGTCCTCAAGATCGGGCTGACGCTGAAGCCCCTGCCGAAGCAGGACCTGACCATCTCCGCCAACTACATCCAGACCCGCATCGACAATCCCATCGCCACCTTCCCGGCGGCGACGGCGGCGATCGAGGCGGCCTTCCCGGACCGTTTCCTGCGCGACGCCGACGGCGACCTCTCCCAGGTGGACTACCGGGCGGTGAACTTCGCCGAGCAGGACCGCAAGGAGTTCCGCTGGGGCTTCAACTTCACCCACCCGATCGGCCACGCCCCGCCGCCCCCGCCGCGGGGGGCGGGCGGCCGGTTCGGCCGCTTCGGCGGCGGCGTCGGCGGCGGAGGAGGGGCTGCGGCGCAGCGCTTCCGCCAGCGGGGCCAGCAACAGCCGCAGCAGCCCGCGGCCGCAAACGGCGCGCCGTCCGCGCCGCCGGCCGACGGCGCCGCTCCTCCGGGCCCGCCCCCCACCGGCGCCGGTCCGCCTCCAGGCGCACAGGGTCCCGGCGGACCCAACGGAGGGCCGGCCGGACCAGGCGGGCCCGGCGGACCGGGCGGTCGCGGAGGCCCCGGCGGCTTTGGGGGGGGCGGCTTCGGCGGCGGCGGTCGCGGCTTCGGCGGGGGCGGCGGCCGGGGCTTCGGCGGGGGCGGCTTCGGCGGCGGCCGGGGCCAGCCGCCCGCGGGCGGCCAGATCCAGTTCGCCATCTACCACACCATCATCTTCGACGACCGCATCGTGGTGCGGCGCGGCGGACCGGTGCTCGACCTCCTGAACGGCTCCGCGGCGGGCTACGGCGGCGGCCAGGCGCGCCATGCGGTGGAGGTGCAGGCCGGCTACACCCAGACCTGGTTCGGCGCCCGGATCAGCGGGAACTGGAAGAGCGGCACCTTCGTCAAGGGCGACGGCATGGCGTCGAGCGACCTCAGCTTCGGGAGCCTCGGCACCCTGAACCTCAGGCTGTTCGCCAACCTGGGTCAGGCGCGCAACCTGGTGGAGCACAACCCGTGGCTGACCGGGACCCGCGTGACCCTGTCGGTGAACAACCTGTTCGACGCCCGCGAGCGGGTCCACGACGCCACCGGGGCCACGCCGATCAACTACCAGCCGGCTTATCTGGACCCGGCGGGCCGGACCATCAGTTTGGACATCCGCAAGCTGTTCTTCTGAGGCTTTGGTTTCCGGGGCCCGGCTCGACCGCCTGCGCCGCATCCGTTATCGAATCCGCATGGCCGAGCCTGGACATCGGGGCCTGTTCGCGGGCCTGTCGCGCAACATCGCCTTCCTGGCGCTGGCGAGCCTTTTCGCCGACGTCTCCACCGAGATGCTCTATCCGGTGCTGCCGGTGTTCCTCACCCAGACCCTGAAGGCCGGGGGCTCGGTGGTGGGGCTGATCGAGGGGGTGGCCGAGGCCACCCAGAACCTGGTCCAGGGCTTTTCCGGGTCGCTCTCCGACCATCTGCAGAAGCGCAAGCCGATCGCCATGGCGGGCTACGCCTTCGCCGCCCTGTCCAAGCCCTTCATCGGCGCCTCCACCGCCTGGACCGGGGTCCTGGCCGCGCGCTTCTCGGACCGGCTGGCCACAGGGGTCCGCTCCGCGCCCCGGGACGCCTTGATCGCGGCCTCCGCCGACGCCGAGCATCGGGGAAAGGCCTTCGGCGTCGAAGGCGCGGGCGACAACCTCGGCGCCTTCCTGGGGCCGGTGCTGGCCGTGGTCCTGATGGGCGTCTGGAAGATCGAGCTGCGCTGGATGTTCTACCTGGCGGTGATCCCGGGACTCCTGGCCTTCCTGATGATCACCCTGGTCAAGGAGACCCGGGCGGAGGTCGGCCCCAAGGCGCGGCTCGACGTGGGGCTAAGCCGGTTTCCCAGGGGCTATGTGGCTTATCTCGCCGCCACCGGCCTGTTCGGCCTGGGCAACTCCAGCAACGCCTTCCTGATCCTGCAGACGAAGGCGCTCGGCGCCTCGCTGCAGGCGACCATACTGATCTACGCCGGCTTCAACCTGGTGGCGGCGCTGGTCTCGTACCCCGCGGGGGCGATGTCGGACCGGTTCGGGCGCAAGACCTTGCTGATCGCGGCGCTGCTGGTGTTCCTCGTCGCATACGCGGGATTCGCCCTGACCCGGCATGTGGTGCTGATCGGCGCCCTCTTTGTCCTCTATGGAATCTACCAGGGCATCTTCCGCGCCGTCGGCAAGGCGCTGGCCGGCGACCTTTCCCCCGCCGCGCTCCGCGCCGGGGGCATAGGCTGGTACGGGGCGGTGGTGGGGATCACCGGCCTCGTCGCCTCCCTGGTCGCCGGCCAGCTATGGGACCACGTCGGCCACTGGGCCGTGTTCGCCTATGGCGCGGCCTTCGCCCTGGTCGGGGCTCTGGCGCTCGTGGTCCTGGTTCGCGAGCCGGCTAGGGGCGGTTAGGCCCGCGAAGGCTGACTGCGAGGACGGTCGCCCGCCGGATGCCATTTGCCCTGGCCGCCGGGCTTGCCGCCGCGCCGGCGCGGCCGGCGGGACTTGTTGCGCTGGGCGGTCGGGGCGGAGCCCGGCTCGCGGTGCTGGGCCAGCGGCGCGCCGCCGAGGCGCTGGTCCTCGGCCGGTATGGCCTGGCGGGTCAGCTTCTCGATGTCGCGCAGGAGCTTCAGCTCCGCGTGGTCGCACAGGGTGATAGCGATCCCCTCCGCCCCGGCGCGCGCGGTGCGGCCGATGCGGTGGACATAGGCCTCGGGCACGTTGGGCAGCTCGTAGTTGATCACGTGGCTGACCGCGTCGATGTCGATCCCGCGCGCGGCGATGTCGGTGGCGATCAGGGTGGTGGCCTTGCCCGCCTTGAAGGCGGCGAGCGCCCGCTCGCGTTGCCCTTGCGTCTTGTCGCCATGGATGGCGGCGGCCTCGACCCCGGCGGGGACCAGGAACTTGGCCAGCCGGTCGGCGCCGCGCTTGGTGCGGGTAAAGACGATGGCCCGGCTGACCTCGGTGGTGTTGAGGATCTCGAGCAGGATGTCGCGCTTGCGGTCGGCCTCCACGTGGATCACCCGCTGGGCGACGCGCTCGGCGGTGGTGGCCTGGGGCGCGACGCTCACCTCCGCCGGATCGCGCAGGATCTCGCTGGCGAGGCCGGCGATGGTCTTGGGCATGGTGGCGGAGAAGAACAGGGTCTGCCGGCGGGCGGGCAGGTTGCGGATGACCTTGCGGATCGGCTCCACAAAGCCGAGGTCGAGCATCTGGTCGGCCTCGTCGAGCACGAAGACCTCGACCTGGTCGAGGCGCACGGTCTTCTGGCCGAGGTGGTCGAGCAGGCGGCCAGGCGTGGCCACCAGAACGTCGACGCCGCCGGAGACGCTCTTGATCTGCGCGCCGTACTTCACCCCGCCGACGAAGACGGCGACGCTGACGCCCGAGCGGGCGCCGTAGGTGCGGAAGCTCTCGGCGATCTGCTGGGCGAGCTCGCGGGTCGGGGCGAGCACCAGCACGCGGCAGGCGCGGGGGCCGGGCTTGGCGCGGTCGCGCACCAGCCGGTCGAGGATGGGGAGGGCGAAGGCCGCGGTCTTGCCGGTGCCGGTCTGGGCCACGCCCAGGAGGTCGCGGCCGGCCATGACGGGCGGAATGGCCTTGGCCTGGATGGGCGTCGGCTGCTCGTAGCCTTCGGAGCGCACGGCGGCGAGCAGGCTGGCCGACAGGCCGAAGTCTGAAAACTGGGTCAAGTAGAATACTTTCATCGTGTGGGCGCGGCCGGGCGCGCCGCTCGTGCGGCCGCGCCCCGGGGGCGCCGGGGGTGTCAAAAACGCCCCGCGTGACCAGGCGTCCTTTTGGGAAGATCGAGGCGGTTGGCGAGTAGACGACGCTGATGCGGTCCACACGCGGCCAAGCCGCCGGATGCCGCCTGGAGGACCCAGGCGTGAGCCGCATATGGGCGCTTCGCGGGTTAAAGTCCAGTTACGATGCGCCGCGGGGGCGGTTCGTGCAGCCGGACGTGCGTGCTAGAGGGGCGCGGTGAACCGTCCACCCCCTATCCTCTCCGTCGCCCCGATGATGGACTGGACCGACCGGCACTGCCGGGCGTTCCACCGGGTGCTGACGCGGCGCGCGCTACTCTACACCGAGATGATCACCACCGGCGCGGTGCTGCACGGCGACCGCGAGCGGCTCATGGGCTTCTCCGCCATCGAGCACCCGGTTGCGCTGCAGCTCGGCGGCTCGGAGCCGGCGGCCCTGGCCGAGTCCGCGCGGATCGCCGAGGCCATGGGCTACGACGAGGTCAACCTCAACGTCGGCTGCCCGTCCGATCGGGTGCAGAGCGGCCGCTTCGGCGCCTGCCTGATGCGCGAACCCGAGCTGGTGGCCGAGTGCATGGCCGCGATCCGGGCCGCAGTGGCCATCCCCGCCACCGTCAAGTGCCGCATCGGGGTGGACGAGCAGGCGCCCGAGGAAGCCCTGTTCCGGCTGGTCGACCTCTGCGCCGCGGCCGGGGTTTCGACCTTCGCGGTCCACGCCCGCAAGGCCTGGCTGTCGGGGCTGTCGCCCAAGGAGAACCGGGACATCCCGCCGCTGGACTATCCCCTGGTCTACCGGCTGAAGGCCGAGCGGCCGGGGCTCACCATCGTGTTGAATGGCGGGGTGCCGGACCTGGAAGCGGCGAAGGCGCACCTCGCCCACGTGGACGGAGTGATGCTCGGCCGGGCCGCCTACCACACGCCGGCGATCCTGGGGGCGGCGGACGCGCTCGTCGACCCGTCCGGGTCCGTGGTCGGGGCCGTCGAGGCGGTGGAGCGGCACCGGCCGTACCTGGCCGCGCGCCTGGCCGAGGGCGTGCCGCTGGCGGCCATGGCGCGCCACATGCTGGGGCTGTTTTCGGCTTGTCCGGGCGCGCGCGCCTGGCGGCGGATCCTGACCGTGGAGGGGGTGAAGCCGGGAGCCGGACTCGAGGTCGTGGACCAAGCTTTGGCGGCGGTGACCGTGGCGGCCGAGCTGGCTTCGGAAGCCCAGCTGAGGCGCGCCGGCTGATACACAAATGAAACCGACCGGCGGCTGAGGGGTTTTTTACGGGAGCACCCTTGACAAAGGTACAAACCTATGTCTGCCCCGCTTTCACCCCTCCTGCCCTTCGCCCTGGCTGTCTGCGTCGGCGCGGCGGCTGAAGCTCGCGCCCAGACCGCCGCGGTCCCGGCGCCGATCCATTCCATCGCCGTCGAGGCGGCCCACGCCACCCAGGATGCGCAGCTGGCGCCCGCCGCGAAGACCTCGCCCTCCGCGCCCGGCGACACCGTCGAGCCGGTGACCGTGCGCCCGCACAGCGCGCTGGAGCCGCGCACCCTGTTCTCGACCGACGCCGCCTCAATGACCAGCCCGAACTTCGGGCCGGAGGACGCCCGCGGCTCATCCCTGACCGTGGCCTTTGGCGACAACGCCGTCGCCGGCGCCGTGCGCGTGGAGAACCCGATCCCGCTGGGCGGACTGCTCGCCTCGAACCCGGACCTGGCGCGCAAGCACTGGACCACCGACCTCGGGGTGAACGCCCTCTTCTAGGCTTGGAAAGGCCGGGTCGCGGCCGTCAGGGTCGTAGGATCAGCGCCGTCCTGGTCGCCTCGAACTGCGACAAGCGCCCGAGATAACTCATGCCCAGCAGGGACTGGGCGAGGCCGGTCTTCACCACCAGGGCGTCCACGTCCTCGACCTTCGCGCCGGCCACCGACACCTCATGCAGCTTCACCGACGCGGCCTGGGTGGTGCCGTTGGCGGTGGCCACGGGCCGATCGTAGTCGAGGCTGGTAAGGTCCAGGCCGAGGCGCTGAGCGTCGGTGGGGGTCAGGGCCACCGCGCTCGCGCCGGTGTCCACCAGGAAGCGAACCGCGTGGCCGTCGACCGCGGCCTCGGCCCAGTAATGCCCGTCGGCGGCCTTGGCCACCTCGGCGGGCTGGGCGGCGGAGGACCCGTCGGCGTCGGCTGGCGGGGCTGGCGCGGCGACGGCGGCCGCCGCGACCGGCTGGCGGGCAGGCCTGGCGGCGGCGAAGGCCGTGAGGCCCTGCGCCGCCGCGATCGCCGTCAGCACGGGTATGGCCAGCATGGCCACGTGCTTGATCATTCCGTACACCCCACGGCCGTTCACCGACCTTGTGGAAGGGATGATGCGCCCAGAGCGGTTTGCATCGGGTGAATCCCGGCGAATTTTGCCGAGCGGCTTCCGGAATGCGCTAGAGACCGCCGCCATGAGCAGACCTTTCGACGACATCCAGGCCCTGATGACGGGCCTTTCCGGCCCGGACGAGCAGGCCTGGGCGGCGGCGGCGGGGCGGCCGGGGCTGGCGAATCTGGGTCGGCTGGGCGAGCTCGCGGCCTGGGCGGCGGCCTGGCAGGGCCGAAGCGCGCCCCAGGTCCGCAGGCCGATCGCGGCGCTCTACGCCTCGGCCTACGAGGGCGATGTCGATGGCGGGGCGCGGGCGCGGCTCGAAGCCCTGGCCGAGGGCGAAGGCGCGATCAGCGCGGCCGCGCGGAGCCTGGGCGCCGGCGTGGAGGCCTTCGACCTGGCGCTCGACCGGCCCGTGCCCGATGCGGCGGAGCGGGCGACCATGGGCGAGCGCGAGTGCGCGGCCACCATCGCCTTCGGCATGGAGGCCCTGGCCAAGGGGCCGGACGTGGTGGTGCTGGGCGACATGACCCGCGGCTCGGAGCGGCCGGCCGAGGCCCTGGCGCTGGCCCTGTTCGGGGACGAGGCCGGCGAAGTCTCGGATTGGAGCGTGCGGGCGGTGGCGCGGGCGAAGGGGGCCGGCGCCGAGGGCCCGCTGGATTTCCTGCGCCAGCTGGGCGGGCGAGAGACCGCGGCCCTGCTCGGTGCGCTGTCGGCGGCCCGGGTGCAGAAGGTCCCGGTGATCCTGGACGGCAAGGCGGCGTTGGCGGCGGGCGCTGTCGCCCAGGCCCTGAGGGCGGACGCCCTCGACCACTGCCTGGCGGCGGACGCGGGCGATGCGGTCCAGACGCGGCTCCTGGCCCGGCTCGGCCTGTCGCCGGTGCTGGCGCTCGGCGCTGCGCGACCGGAGGGCCTGGCGGGCCTGGCGGCCCTGTCGGTGCTGCGCTGCGCCTGCGCCCTGGCCGGCGAGGGCGAGGCCGCCGCCGGCTGAGAGTTGCCGCGGCGACGCCCGCGAAGGATAAGGCGGCATGCCGCAGAACGACGCCCATGACGATGACCACCTCGCCGGAGGCGACGGGCTGATCCCGCTCGGCCGCGCGCGCAAGGGCTTCAGGGGCGTGGTGGTGCAAGTCGGCGGCGGCGCGGGCCATTCCAGCGTCGATCCCGTGGAGCTGGAGCGGCGGCTGTTGGAGATCGGCTTCGTCGAAGGAGCGGCGGTGGAAGTGCTGCAGGTCGGGCTGATCGGCGGCGACCCTATGGCCCTGAAGCTCGACGACGCCCGGGTGGCGGTGCGCCGGCGCGAGGCCGAAGCCGTGCTGGTGAAGCCACAGGACTGAGCCGCGACTGCGAATCGGACGCAATAAAGACTCGCGTCCCGACCCCAAAAGCGAGACAATTATCCCCAGCCGTCAAGGTCGGTCGGACGCCGGGGGGTGTCCTGGATTTGAGGATCATGTCGACGCCGTTCGTCTCCAGCCCCCCTGTCCGGACCCAGGATCTGGCCAAGCCGTGACCCAGGCCGTCCTCGACGCACCCCCGATCGGTTCGGAGGCCGCGGCCCAGGTCGCCGCGCGGCCGCCGCGCATCGCCCTGGTCGGCACGCCGAACTGCGGCAAGACCGCCCTGTTCAACGCCCTGACCGGCAGCCGCCACTTTCCAGCACATTGGGATCCTAAGCTTAGAATTCCACGTGGACAAGTTGTCGCG